>QFCE01000325.1_pt1 | contig 111139 bp, 120 predicted proteins | sample 5346091 | NCBI WGS metagenome assembly QFCE01 (sample SAMN09062252, study PRJNA434731) | Human gut metagenome, whole genome shotgun sequencing project. | isolation source: stool timepoint A chromium assembly | host: Homo sapiens | collected 2015
GGCAAGCTGACGCTTGTGCGCCGGGTAAAGCTGAACTTGAGGATGTAATGCCTCAGCCCCGGCAGGTAGAGCTGGTAGAGGATTATAAGGAACCGTCGGACGCGTTCGCGATCAAAAAAGAGATTTTTAAAAACCTGAAAAACCTTTTGATCCGCACCGGCGTGCTGGCCGGATTAATGATTCTCAGCGCCGCCGCCACGGTGCTGGCGCGGCTGAATCTGCCTGATGTGCCTGACGTGCTGATCACCAACAGCCCTCTTTACCTGAGTGTCACTCTGGTTTTACTGCTGGCGGCCGGTGCGGTAAGCCTGACAACTTTGAAAAACGGCTTTTTATCCGTGCCCCGCCTTAAGGGCAATGCCGACGCGCCGGTGGCTTTCGCCTGGGCTGCGGCGGCGGTTCAGATCCTCGTCGGTTTCTTCTCGGCTGACAGGTTTACCAACACGGATCTAAGCCTTTACGCCAATCTGGCGGTGCTGGCCTTGCTGCTGAATGCCTGGGGCAAGCTGACGCTTGTGCGCCGGGTAAAGCTGAACTTTAAATTTATCTGTTCGCCGGACGAAAAGTATGCGGCGAAAATTTATAACGACCGGGAAAGCGCTGTGGAAATGTGCCGCGGCCTGGGAGTAGGAGAGCCGATCATCGCCTATCAGAAAAAGGCGGGCTTTTTAAGCAATTTCCTTCAGCTTTCCTATGAGCCGGATCCCAGCGAGGAGTTCGCCGGCAGGATTTCCTTCCTTGGCGCCGGTCTGTCTCTAGCGCTTGGCGTCGTCAGCTATTTTATTTCCAGGGACTTGTTTGCCGCGGTATCCGCCTTTGCCCTGAGCATGTGCGTGTGCGTGCCAATGTGCACCATGCTTACCATGAATTTCCCGGTGTTTCGGCTGTGCAAAAGGGTTTCCAAACTGGACGCCATGATAGTGGGGTATCCGGGAATCCGCCAGTTCGCCGATACCAATGCGGTGGTGCTGGACTGCAATACCCTGTTTTCAAAGAACGCGGTGGTGCTTCATGGGGTCAAGGCCTTTGAGACCAGGCTTTTGGATAAAGCCCTGCTGGAGGCGGCGGCCATGCTTAAGTCGGTGGATTCCCCGCTGTACCATGTCTTTGAGCAGATCGTCAGCGAGGAGCGCCGGCTGCCTGCGGTAGACAGCCTCTCCTACGAGGATGAGCGGGGACTGATGGGATGGGTTCATGGTAAGCGTGTACTGGTGGGCAACCGGAATCTTCTGGAAAACCACGGCGTTACGCCGCCAGACCGTTCGGTGGAGCTGGAGCACACCCAAAACGGCCGCCAAGTGACCTATATTGCCTCGGCGGGCGAGCTTGTAGCGATGCTGATTACCAATTACGACTTCAGTCCCGCCATGAAGCAGGAGCTTCAGCGGCTGGAGGATAACGGTGTGTCTTTCCTGGTGTCCACTACCGACCCCAATGTGACCGCTAAGCTGGTCAGCGACCGGTTCGGCTTGTTTTTCCGGTCTGTCAAGGTGCTGGGAGCCGAGTACGCCAAACGGTTCAAGGACCTGGAGGGAGAAGAGGAAGCCTCCGCCAGAGCTTATCTGGCCACCCAGGGCCGGGTGAATGTGCTGGCCAGAGTGCTGGCGGCGTGCGTCAGGGTGCGGGGAAATATGACGGCTGCCTTGGTGCTGCAAAGACTGACCGTGCTGCTCAGCTTTCTAATGGCGGCGTTTTTGACAGTGGTGTCCGGGGTGGCTCAGATCGGCGCTCTGGAGATTACCCTATATAGTATTTTTTGGGTTGTGGTTACCTTACTGGTAACCGTGATTAGAAAGCCGTAGGTGTTGATCGAATGGGATTAGAGGAAACAGCCTGCTTTTCCGGCTACCGTGCGGAAAAGCTTCCCTTTTCCGTCAGGGATGAAAATCAGGAATACGATAAATTTCTTTGGAGCCTGTCCTCGGTGATTCGGAAATCGGCTGAAAAGGGCTATCGGATTTTTTATACCGGGGGCTGTACCGGCTTTGACATTTTGGCCGGGGAAATGTTGCTGGGCATGAAAGAGGAATTTCCTGAAATTCAGTTAATAGCGGTTTTGCCTTTTGAAGAGCAGGCGAATACCTGGGGTGAATTCTGGCGGGAGAAATATTTTACTCTTCTGGAGCACTGTGACGACGTGATCACCCTTCAGCCTAGATATACGCCGGGCTGCTATCAAAGGAGAAACAGGTACATGGTGGACCGGTCATCCCTGCTGATCTGCTATTACGATGGGAAAACCGGAGGCACTCAAAGCACCGTAGCCTATGCCGAAAAGCTGGGCTTAGAGGTGAAAATCGTCTAATCTTTATAGAATTTACACAAAGTCTGCCTAATGTTTTTGCGTTAAGGCAGACTTTTTTTGTGAAAAACCCTCATTTGATATTGAAATCCATGTGCATATAAGATATAATTGAAAAGTAAATTATCTCAGGGATTGTTAAAAATGTCCTGAGCCAAGAAAGGGGTTCACAACACGTGAAACAGTACAACGCAAAAAATATTCTGAATATCGCCCTGGCGGGCCATGGCGGGGCGGGTAAGACCTCTATTATTGAATCGATGCTGTATCTTTCCGGTGCTTCCGATAGATTGGGTAAGATTGCCGACGGAAATACAATTTGCGATTTTGATCCGGAGGAAGTAAAACGCAAGGCCTCTGTTTCTACGGCGGTGGCCCCGGTGGAATGGAAAAATAAAAAGCTGAACTTTATCGACACGCCAGGCCTTTTTGACTTTGAAGGCGGCCTGTGGGAGGGCGTCCGGGCAGCGGACACGGTCATGATCGCGGTGTCCGGTAAAAACGGCGTTTCTGTAGGGACAGAAAAAGCGGTCAAAGCGGCGGAAAGCCGCGGGCTTTCTAAGGTGTTCTTTGTCAACGGCCTGTGCGATGAAAGCGCACGATTCTACCGTGTGTTTGAGACCCTGAAGGCTTCCTTTGGCCCCTCTGTCTGCCCGGTGGTAGTTCCTTTTATCGTAGACGGCCAGGCGAACTGCTACGTAAACCTGCTGGAATATAAGGCCTATGCTTATTCCCCCGACGGTAAGGTGTCGGAGGTACCCATGCCTGATATGGGCGACCGCCTAGAGGGCCTGCGGACCGCTATTTATGAGGCGGTGGCCGAAACCAGCGACGAAATGTTTGAAAAATACTTCTCCGGCGAGGCTTTTACCCCCGAGGAGGTTATCGTAGGCGTCAGCCGGGGCGTTAAAAGCGGCGCCATCAGCCCCGTGTTCTGCGGCGACGCGATTAATACGTTCGGTATTGACCAGCTGCTGAACGGCTTGGTGTGGCTGGCTCCGTCCGCCGCGGAAAAGAGCGACGAGATCGGGCTGGATCCCGACGGCAATATGGTGGAGCTTTCTGTCAATGAGGACGGAGCGCCTGCCGCTGTTGTGTTCAAAACCATCGCCGACCCCTTTGTAGGAAAGCTTTCTTATTTTAAAGTGATCTCCGGCAAGGTTTCCCCCGAAACCCCGCTTGTTAATATGCGCACCGGCAACCAGGAGAGAATCTCCAAGGTGATGACGGTGAAAGGCAAAAAGCAGGAGGATGCCGCCTATATCGGCGCGGGTGACATCGGCGCCGCCCCCAAGCTGCAAAATACTAATACCGGCGACACCCTGTGCTCTCCCGTGCGTAAGGTTACCCTGGATGGGGTGGAGTACCCCAATCCCTGCCTCTCTATGGCGATCTATCCCAAGAAAAAGGGCGAGGAGGATAAGGTGGCCCAAGGCGTGATGCGTCTGTATGAGGAAGACCCCACTATCCATTTCAAGAATAATCAGGAAACCCATGAGATGATTATTTCCGGCATGGGCGAACAGCACCTGGATGTGGTGGTTTCTAAATTAAAGAGTAAATTCGGCGTGGAGGTTACCCTGAAAAAGCCGAAGATCGCTTACCGCGAGACCATTCGGAAAAAGGTTTCTGTCCAGGGGCGGCACAAGAAGCAGACCGGCGGCCACGGACAGTTCGGTGATGTGTGGATCGAATTCGAGCCTTGCGACAGCGATTCTTTGGAATTTGCCGAGCGGGTCGTAGGCGGCGCGGTGCCGAAGGGCTTCTTCCCGGCGGTGGAAAAGGGCTTGCGCGACTGCATCCAAAAGGGAACCCTGGCGGGTTATCCTATGGTAGGACTGAAGGCTACCCTGTACGACGGCTCCTACCACCCGGTAGATTCCTCAGAAATGGCGTTCAAGATGGCGGCCGCCATCGCCTATAAAAACGGGATTCCCCAGGCGTCTCCCACGCTGCTGGAGCCTATCGGCAATTTGAAGGCCAGCGTACCGGACGCCAACATGGGCGACGTGATGGGAGAAATCAATAAGCGCCGCGGCCGCGTTTTGGGCATGAACCCGGGCGAAAACGGGATGCAGGTCGTGGAAGCCGACGTCCCCATGGCGGAAATGGGCGATTTCGCTACCTTTATCCGTCAGTGCACTCAGGGCAGAGGCACCTTTACCTTTGAGTTTGCCCGGTATGAGGATGCCCCGGCTCAGGTGGCCCAAAAGGTTATCGAAGAAGCAAAGGCCGCCCAGGAAGGCGCGGGCGAATAACCCCAAACATAACCTATCAGAAAAGCTGAAAATCATACATTAAGGAAAAAGAGGAAAGCGGCAGCGAGAAAACCCGGTTTGGATTTTCTCCCCGCTGGCCTCTTTTTCCTTGTCCCGGCGGTTCTAAATCAACCATGTCCCTTCATATAGATAAAATACTAAAAAGGAGGGGCTTGCAATGTTTGTAGTGTCCATGAAGGCGTCTAAAAAAAAGCTCGTGATTATATTGGCGGCGATCCTGATAGTCTTGGCAGGAGCACTGTTCTTTTTGCTGCGGGGTGATTCGGATGAAGCGAAGGCGGTGGGGCAGACTGGAGAATACAGCCTGACGGCAGCAGATGCATCCCAGCGGGTAGCGTTTTTGCAGCAATTTGGATGGGAGGTCAAGGAAACGCCAATGGAGCAGGTGGATGTCTTGCTGCCCTCATCCTTTAACGATACCTATGAAAAATATAATCAAATTCAAAAAGAGCAGGGACTGGACCTTTTGAAATATGCCGGCGCCACCTGCCAGCGGTATACCTATGAGGTGACCAATTACCCGGGAAAGGATTCCGGAGTAGTGGCGAACCTGCTGGTTTTAGACGGCAGGGTCATCGGCGGGGATATCTGCTCGGTGGAGCTGAACGGCTTCATTCACGGCTTTGTCAATCCCAATGATACCGCCTCCTTGACGCAGGTATCTCCAGGAGAAGGCACAGCTTCCGGTGAAGAAGCAGCCAGCCCGGAAGCTGCCGCTTCACAAGCCGGGGAAGCGGCAGCGGATCCTGACGCGACGGCTGATGCCTCCGCAGCGGAAGGCGGGCAGCAGACAGCGCTGGAAACGGTTTCCTCTCAGGAGCCTAAATATCCTGTGGAAAGCAGCACAGAGCGGGAGACCTTAGCGCCGGACCCGGAAATGCCCAACGCGCCGGTGGACTAAGATTTTATTTTCAAAGACCTCCGAATATGCTATACTTACTTTTAAGATTAATGATATATTAGCTCCTTATATGGGAAAATGTCGGAGCGCCAAGAAACGAAATGGGGATGTTCATGGAACGGTTGGATAAAATATTGTCTTCACAAGGCGTTGGCAGCCGGAAAGAAGCGGGAATCCTGATTCGGCGCGGGCTGGTTCATGTCAACGGCATTTTAGCCACTCGTCCTGAGACTAAGACTGACCCGGAGCGGGATCAAATTACCATAGAGGGGAAGCCTTTGCGGTTTCAAAGACATGTTTATTTGATGATGAATAAACCGGCGGGCGTGGTGTCTGCCAGTAGGGATTCTAGGGAGAAGACCGTGGTGGATTTGGTGCCGCCCGCGCTTTCCCGCCGTGACCTGTTTCCGGCGGGGAGGCTGGACCGGGATACCACTGGGCTTTTAATTTTGACCGACGACGGGGAGCTTGCCCATCGGATGCTGTCACCGAAAAAGCACGTGTATAAGCTTTATGAGGCATCGGTGGACGGGCCGGTAGGAGCAGAGGAAATCGAGAAATTCGCCGCCGGTGTGGCGCTGGAGGACGGTACGGTGTGCCTGCCTGCCGGACTTACTGTGGTAAAGCAAGGGACTGTATGGGAAACCCTGGTGGAAATCAGGGAGGGAAAGTTCCATCAGGTCAAGAAAATGTTTTTGGCGGTGGGAAGAAGGGTGCTGCGGTTGAAACGGGTGCGAATAGGAGGCCTGGAATTGGACAAGACTTTAAAGGAGGGGGAATGCAGGGAGCTGACAAAAGAGGAGCTGGCGCTGATTTTTCAAGGAGAAAACAGGCGTTTTTGCGAAAAGAAAAATTCAAATGGTCAAATTTAACTAAATTTCCAAAATTGGTTTGACAACTGTCCATTTTACCTAAAGACTGGTTTTAAAGTTTAGGCAAAACACAACTGTTAATTTGGGCCGAAATCTGTTATATTAATATTCGTAAGAAAAAATGTATGGCCAGTGAGCGTACGCACCGTGCGGTCGGTCATAGATTCAGGAGGTTTGTATTATGGCAAATGTATCTTTGAGACACGTTTACAAGATTTATTCCGGTGGCGTCACCGCGGTAACTGACTTCTGCTTAGAGATTGAAGACAAAGAGTTTATCATTTTGGTAGGTCCTTCCGGCTGCGGTAAGTCCACTACTCTGCGTATGGTCGCCGGTTTGGAAGAAATCAGCGAGGGCGAGCTCTACATAGGAGACGTCCTGGCCAACGATATCGCTCCTAAGGACCGTGATATCGCAATGGTGTTCCAGAACTACGCTCTGTATCCGCACATGACCGTGTATGATAACATGGCGTTCGGTCTGAAGCTCCGCAAGACTCCGAAGGATGAGATCAAGCGCCGCGTGGAAGAGGCTGCCAGAATCCTGGATATCTCTCACCTGCTGGATCGTAAGCCGAAGGCTCTGTCCGGTGGTCAGAGACAGCGTGTCGCCCTGGGCCGTGCTATCGTTCGTGATCCTAAGGTATTCCTTCTGGACGAACCGCTTTCCAACCTGGATGCTAAGCTGCGTGCCCAGATGAGAACTGAGATCGCCAAGCTGCATAAGAGACTGGGTACCACCTTTATCTATGTAACTCACGACCAGACCGAAGCTATGACCATGGGCGATAGAATCGTGGTTATGAAGGATGGCTTTATTCAGCAGGTTGACTCTCCTCAAAATCTGTATGAGAAGCCTTGCAATGAGTTCGTAGCCGGCTTCATGGGTTCTCCTCAAATGAACTTCATCGATGCTACCGTTTCCAAGGAAGGCGCTGATTATTATCTGACCTTCGGTGCCAACACCGTTAAGGTTCCCGCTGAGAAGAATAAGGATGATGTCCTGGCTCCTTATGTGGGCAAGGAAGTTACCTTTGGTATCCGCCCCGAGGATGTTCATGATGAGCCTGAATTTATCGAGAAGTCTCCCGAGACTCTGGTAAAGGCTGTTGTGGAAGTTACCGAGCTGATGGGTGCTGAGACTTATCTGTACCTGAACATCGAAGGCAACGCTGTTACCGCTCGTGTTGAGCCTACTTCTACTGCGAAGAGCGGCGATGAAATCTCTGTTGCTCTGGATATGAACAAGATGCATCTGTTCGATAAAGAGACTGAGAAAGCCATTCTGCATTACGAATAAGCAATACTTTGCTTTCCAACAGGGCTGCCAATAGGCAGCCCTGTTTTTTTATCAAACGCCTATTTAAAAATATTTTTGGAAAATAGTGGGATGAATTTTTATGTTTTCTATTCAAACGTGTCAAATTCGCAATGAAATTATGAATACAATGTAAAATACAGCAAAAAAATATTGGAAACCGTGAATTTTTCTTGGTTTCACGGTTGCAAATAGTTTTGAAATTATGTAAAATGTAAGTATTGAAATTGTACTATTTTCAGCCGGAAAGCTTAATTACTCAATAAAGTGAGGGAGTTCATCATGTCAAACAGACTTTTTCAGGGCGTTATTCACCAGATGCGTGATGCCATCGACAGAACCATCGGAGTGATTGACGAAACCTCCGTGATCATCGCCTGCAGTGAGCTGGGCAGAATCGGCGAGGTTAACGAGAGCATCACCCCCGACGTTTTAAACGCGCCCAGCACCTTTGTAATCAACGGCTATACTTACAAATCCTTTGGCAGCCGGCCTCGTCCGGAGTACGCTGTTTTTGTAGCGGGTAATGATGAAGCTGCTCAGAAATATGTGCAGCTTTTAGCGATTTCCTTAAGCAGCATCAAGCAGTATTATGATGAAAAATATGACCGGGGCAATTTTATTAAAAATGTGATTTTGGACAACATTCTGCCCGGAGATATTTATTTGAAGGCTAGAGAACTGCGGTTTAGTTCTGATGTCAGCCGGGTTTGCATGTTGATCAAGATTACTACGAAAACGGATATCTCGGCTTACGACATTGTGCAGAACCTTTTCCCGGATAAAAACAAGGATTTTGTCATCAATATCAATGAAACGGATATCGCCCTGGTGAAAGAGATTCGCACCGGTATCGATTCTAAGGATCTGGAAAAGCTGGCCGGCTCCATTGTAGATACCCTTTCCAGTGAGTTCTACACCCATTGCGTGGTAGGAATCGGTACAACCGTTACCGGTATCAAGGATCTGGCCCGCTCCTTTAAGGAAGCCCAGGTGGCTTTAGAGGTAGGAAAGGTATTTGATACCGAGCGCAGCATTGTCAGTTACGATAATCTGGGGATCGCCCGCCTGATTTATCAGCTTCCCACTACTCTTTGCGAAATGTTCTTAAAGGAAGTATTCAAAAGAGGATCCATCGAATCTCTGGATGCGGAGACTCTGTTCACCATTCAGCGCTTCTTTGAGAACAACCTGAATGTTTCCGAGACCTCCAGAAAGCTGTTTGTCCATAGAAACACACTGGTTTACCGCTTGGAAAAAATTAAGAAATTAACCGGCCTTGACTTGAGAGAGTTCGAAGACGCTATCGTATTTAAGGTAGCCTTAATGGTAAAAAAGTATTTGTCCGCCAACCCGGTCAAATATTAAAGCACGGAAAGAAGCAAGACCAATAGCAGGAAACCCCCTCTGCCTTTTTAGACAGAGGGGATTTCCTGCGAATAAGCGCGAAAAATGTAGAAAGAAGAAAAATAAGAGAGGCTCCCCATGATTGAATTTAAAAATGTGTCTAAGGTTTATAATAACGGCACGGAAGCGCTGCGGAACCTTAGCCTTAGCATCGCGAAGGGCGAATTTGTGTTTATTGTCGGTTCTTCCGGCGCCGGCAAAAGCACCTTCCTAAAATTGATTATGAGAGAGGAAGTTCCTAATTCCGGAGAAATCGTGATCAACGGCAGAAAGCTGTCAACCGTCCGCAAAAGAGACGTTCCATATCTGCGCCGCACCATGGGAATTGTGTTTCAGGACTTCCGCCTGATTGATAAAATGACTGTTTACGATAATGTGGCGTTCGCCATGCACATTGTTGGCGCCAGTGACCGGGAAATCCGGAAAAGAGTACCCTATGTGCTGGGCCTGGTGGGCTTGGAGAAAAAAATGGACAATCATCCCGCGGAGCTTTCCGGCGGCGAACAGCAGCGCGTGGGCCTGGCCCGGGCGCTGGTAAACAACCCCAGCATGATTATTGCGGACGAGCCTACGGGTAACGTGGACCCGGCTATGTCCTATGAAATCGTAGAGCTTTTGACAGAAATCAACCGGCGCGGCACCACGGTGCTGATGGTTACCCATGAGCACGACCTTGTAAAGCGGTTCCCCAGGCGCGTCATCGAGATTCAGGGAGGAACGGTTGTGGGGGATACCGGCTCGGAGGTGCGCGATGAATTTTAGTTCCATGAAATATCTTCTCAAGGAGGGCGTGAAAAACGTCTGGAATAACCGGATGATGTCCTTCGCTTCCATAGGCGTGCTGGTGTCCTGCCTGCTGCTCACCGGCGCGGCGGTTCTCTTTTCCGCCAACCTGTCCTACGCTATGAAGGATATCCAGGATGAAAATGTGGTGACGGTGTACTTAAAGCAGGAGGTAGGAGAGCTGGAAGCAGTGACGCTTGGCTCGGAGCTGAAGGAAATTCCCAATATCAAGGAAATTGTTTTTGTGTCCCAGCAGGAAGCGCTGGAGCAGTATACGGAGATTTTAGGCCCCTTGTTCGAGGGCCTGGAGGAGGATAATTTCCTTCCCAACGCTTACCGGGTAACCATGGAGGATTTGTCCCTCTATGACGAGACAGTGGCTAAAATCAAGGAAATCCCCCAGGTGGATACCCTCAGTGACCGCAGCGATGCGGCCTCTAAGCTGACGAACCTGAATAATATGGTGGGAACCGCCGGCCTTTGGATTTTGATCATCCTCAGCGTGGTTTCCCTGTTTATCATCAGCAATACTATCCGTGTGACAATGTACAGCCGCCGTCTGGAAATCAGCATTATGAAGTCGGTAGGCGCTACCAACTGGTTTATCCGGGTGCCCTTTATTGTAGAGGGCGTGGTGATCGGCTTGATTTCAGCGGGTATCTCTATTTTAGTGCTGAAGCTGGTTTATGAGAGCATTATGTCGGCCGTCAAACAGCTGATTCCCTTTACAAGCATCCCCTTTACCACTCTTACAGGTCCTGTGGTGCTTGGATTCATCGGCGCCGGCATCGCGTTTGGGGCCTTGGGCGGAATCATTTCCATCAGCAAGTATTTAAAGAAAGAAGGAGGAGAGATCCTTGGCTGGTAATAGGTTTGGCACGTGGAAAAAAAGAATAGCCGCCGTGTTCATGGCGGTATGCCTCTTAGGAGCCATGCCTGGCGCTGTTTGGGCGGCGGATATCGCGGATGGGCTGGAGTCCAGCATTTCAGACAGCGAGACCAAAAAGCAGGAGCTTGAGCAGAAAAATGCGGAGCTGAGCCAGGCGTTGGAGGAAGCGAAGCAAAACGCGGAGGACCAGGAAGCCCTGCACCAGGCGTATCAGGACAAAATCGATGTGCTGGATCAGCAGATCGAGGAAGCCTATGCCCAGGTTTCCCAACTGGATGAGGAAATCAACGACCTTCAATCTCAGATCAGCAACCGGGAGGGCTCAATTGAAAAAAATACGGAGCTTTTAAAGGAGAGAATCCGGGCCATTTATATGGCGGGAGAAACCTCTACTCTGGATATTATTTTAGGCGCGACGGATTTTAACGACTTTTTGGATAAGGCGTCTCTTTTGAAAACCATATCCGATCATGATACCAAGCTGATCGAAACCCTTCAGGCGGAGACCTCTAAGCTGGCGCAGGAAAAGAAAACCTATGACCAGAAAAAAGAAGAGCTTACCCAGCAGTTGGATGACCTAAACGCGAAAAACGATGAACTGACCCAGCTCTCCGAGGAAAGTGGCATCAAGCTTTCCCAATACCAGCAGGAGCAGCAGGAAGCGATACAGGGCTTGGATAATAACAGCGCGGAGCTGCAGCAGCTTAACAGCGATATCGAGGCTTATTATGAGGCGCTGCGGCAGGAGTACGAAAATCAGCAGCAAAGCCAGCAGCCCAGCGAGCCGGATGCTCCTTCCGGCGGCGGGAGTACAGATACGCCCTCCGGCGGTGACGGCGGAAGCAGCGGAGGCGGAGACACTCCTGCGCCTGCTCCCGAGCCTGACCCGGATCCGGCCCCGGATCCCGCTCCCAGCGGCCCTCATGGCTATACCTGGCCCACCCCTGGCTTCTATTGGCTTTCATCCGCCTGGAATGAGGACCGTGATTCCTACAACCACGGAGCTATCGACATCGCGGGCGCGGGAATTTATGGAACGCCGATCTACGCGGCTCAAAGCGGCACCGTCAGCACCATCTGGTACAATAACGGCGGCTGGGGCGGCGGCTACGGCACCTACTGCATGATCAACCACGACGCCCAGGGAGAATACGCCACCCTGTACGCTCATATGAGCCAGATCGTGGTGTCTCCGGGTGAGACGGTTTCAAAAGGACAGATCATCGGCTATGTGGGAAGCACCGGCGACAGCTCCGGGCCGCATCTCCATTTGGAGTGCCGGCATTGGGGAAATAAATATAATCCTTTGATAGAGTATCCGGATGTTCCCGTGTATTATTAAGGAAATTTTGTGTGATTTCCCGGCGGGCCTTGTTGCAGCAAGGCCCGCTTTTTATGTGGAGATGGAGCGTCATGGCTTGTGGGAATTGTAAACAGTTCATTCTTTCCATTGACAAATAGTTACAAAATTGTTATAATTATTCCGATCTTGCAATAGGGAGGAACGTCCAATGGCCCATAAAAGGTGGGGAAAATGCCTAACCGCGGCGGCGCTGGCCGCGATGATCGCGCTTACTTCCGGGATATCCGCTCCGGCTTGGGCGGAAAGCATTTCTGAATTGGAGTCACAGCAGGAAAGCCTGCAAACAAGAAGCGGCGAGTTGAACGCGGCGCTGGAAGAAGCAAAGAAAAATACAGAAGAAAAGGAAGCCTTGAAACAGGAATATGAGGATAAAATCAGCCAGGTTCAAGGACAAATCGATACCTTAAATAACGAAATCCGCACCTTGGATGAAGAGATTGCGCAGAAGCAGAAGGAAATTGAAGGCCCTCAAAAGGAAATCGATGAGAATATGGAGCTTTTGAAGCAAAGAATCCGGGCCATTTATATGGCGGGAGAAACCTCCACTTTGGATATTATTCTGGGCGCGGAGGATTTCAGTGATTTTTTGGACAAGGCATCTCTTTTACAAACCGTAACCTCTCATGATGTGACGCTGATTGAAACCATTCAGCAGCAGCTCAGCGAGATTCAAGAGGAAAAAGACGAAATTGAGGCGAAAAGGACGGAAGCGGCGGATAAGAAGACCGAGCTGGATGGTCAGCAGGAGGAGCTTACCAGGCTGCTGGAGGAAAACCAGGTGATTTTGGAGGAGCTTTACGGCGTTCAGCAGGAGGCTCAGGACAAGGTGGATGAAAATGACGCGGAGCTGCAAGCGATCGAGGCGCAGATTTCTGCTTATTATACTCCGCAGCAGCCTGCCGGCGGCCAATCACAGGGCCAGACTCCCAACTATAGCGGCGGTGCCTTTGTGTGGCCGGCTCCCGGCTTTTACCTCTTAACCTCCGAATGGAACGAGGACCGGGGCTCCTATAACCACGGAGCCATTGATATCGCCGGCGGCGGAATCTACGGTACGCCGGTGGTGGCGGCGGCCGACGGCACGGTTGTCTTTTCCAGCGCAGGCGGCTGGGGCGGCGGCTACGGCACTTATCTTATGATCGACCATGGCGGCGGCGTTTCCACTCTTTACGCTCATATGAGCGGCTTGGCGGTTTCCCAGGGTGCCACTGTGTCTGCGGGCCAGGTGATCGGCTATGTGGGAAGCACTGGTGACAGCTCCGGCCCTCACCTGCACTTTGAGGTCAGGGAATACGGTACCAAGGTCAATCCGATGAATTATTTTTAAAAAATCTGTAAAAATAAACAAGGCCGGGATAGGGATAACCTATCCCGGCCTTGCAGCGGCTGGACTATGTCGAAAAAAAGCCGTCAGTCTTGGGATTTGGTTAAGGTTTATTTACATTTGAAATCTTGACATGGCATAAGTTGTTGACTATAATAGTACTATTGTTTCAAGAATAACTTCACACAAAGGTGGTAGCGGATATATGGCGGCAAAACAAGTGTTGTTGACAGATGAAGGCTTGCACAATTTGGAGCAGGAGCTGGAATTTTTAAAAACAGAACGCCGTAAGGAAATCGCGGAGAAAATTAAGGTAGCTCTTTCCTTTGGCGACCTTTCGGAAAACAGCGAGTACGATGAGGCGAAAAACGACCAGGCCATGGTGGAGGCTAGAATCGCCGACATCGAAAGTATGCTGAAAAATGTGAAAATCATCGATCAAGATGAGCTTACCACAGAATTGATTCATATCGGCTCCAAGGTTCAGGTTAAGGATGTGGAATTCGACGAGGTCTGTACCTATCAGATCGTAGGCTCCAGCGAGGCGGATCCCTCAAACGGCAGAATTTCTGACGAATCTCCGGTGGGAAAGGGCTTGCTTGGCCATAAGGTTGGCGAAACCGTAGAGATAGAAACTCCGGCCGGCGTCATGCAGTACGAAATATTAGGAATTTCAAAGTAGTTCAAATGCGGACAGGGGCGGCGCGTATGCACTCTGTCCGCTTTTTTAAAATTATAATCGGGAGTTGTCACTATGAGCGAAGAAAAGACCACAGTGGAAAATAACGGCCAGCAGGAGGCGGAGGACCTAAAGGAACTGCTGCAGATCCGCAGGGACAAGCTGTCCGCTCTTCAGGAGGCTGGACAAGACCCCTTTGAGATCACAGTCTGTCATCCGGATATTCATGCCGCCGATATTATTGAGCGGTTTGAGGAGCTGGAAAACCAGGACGTATGCGTAGCGGGCAGAATTATGAGCTGGCGCGATATGGGAAAGGCCAGCTTTATCGACATCCACGACCGTACCGGTAGAATCCAGGTTTATCTGCGGATCAACGATTTAGGCGAGGAGGTATACCGGGGACTGGATAAATGGGACATTGGAGATATCGCCAGCGTAAAGGGATTTGTGTTCCGTACCCGCCGGGGTGAGATTTCTATCCATGCGAAAGAAGTGCGCCTACTTTCCAAATCTTTGCTTCCGCTGCCTGATAAATTTCATGGCCTGACCAATACTGATCTTCGTTACCGCCAGCGGTATGTGGATTTGATTGTCAACCCCGAGGTTAAGGATACTTTTATCAAGCGCAGCCAGATTATCAAGTCGATCCGGGAGGACTTGGATAACCTGGATTTTATTGAGGTGGAGACTCCGATTCTGAATACGATCCCGGGGGGAGCGGCGGCCCGGCCCTTTATAACCCACCATAATACGCTGGATATCGATTTGTATTTGAGAATCGCTCCGGAGCTTTACTTAAAGCGGCTGATTGTCGGCGGTATGGAACGGGTATATGAAATCGGCCGTTTGTTCCGCAATGAGGGAATGGACGTAAAGCACAACCCGGAATTTACCACCATCGAGCTGTATCAGGCATATACGGATTATAACGGCATGATGGAGCTGACGGAAAACCTGATCCACAGCGCTGCTATTAAGGTGTGCGGTACGGAGGAGATTTCCTACGGCGGCCAGCCGGTGAGCCTGGCGCTGCCTTTTAAGCGGGTAACCATGATCGACGCGGTGAAAGAGGCTACCGGCATCGATTTCGGCGCGTTCCGGGGAGATACGGAGAAAGCCAGGGAAGCGGCGAAAGAGCTCCGCCTGGAGATCAAGGAAAGCGATACCTGGGGCAATATTTTAAATCTTGCCTTTGAGGAAAAGGTGGAGGACACTCTGATTCAGCCCACCTTTGTATGCGATTATCCTATAGAAGTATCCCCTTTGACTAAGAAAAAGAAGGGAATGCCGGAGCTGGTAGAACGGTTCGAGCTGTTTATCACAGGAAGAGAATTTGCCAATGCCTATTCCGAGCTGAACGATCCCATTGACCAGCGGGAGCGGTTCCTGCGTCAGGCGGCTTTGCGGGAGGCCGGGGATGACGAGGCAAATATGCTGGATGAGGATTTCCTTACGGCATTGGAATATGGTATGGCTCCCACCGGCGGTATGGGAATGGGAATCGACCGGCTGGCAATGCTGCTGACCGACAGTGCCTCCATCCGGGATGTCTTGCTCTTCCCGACAATGAAGCCGCTGGAAAAGTAAAGAGGCTAAAAACTGCATAAAATCAAGGCTTTAGGGGTTTGTGCAGGATAAAAATACGCCAACTTACGCCAGCTTTACGCCAATATGTGCAGTTGTCTATACAAAAAAGGGTTGCTCTTAGTTCAAGAACCGTGTCTTGCATATAAAGTAGGACACGGTTTTTTGATGCATATTTTTATGGCGTAGAGAATGGAGCCTATCTTTTGTTTGAAAAGGTCAACTTACGCGACCCCGCATTTTTTAATGCGGGGCTTTTTTTATTTGGAGGTGTCTTATGTCAGAATACCAATTAGAAATAAAACAGATCGTGGATTATCCGCGATGCCGGATTTATCGGCAGTTCGTGCAGTCCCTTATGGAAGACCGGAGCATTCGCCTTGGCGGCAGTTCCGGTCTTTTTTATTATACCGTCCTTTGCAGCTACGCGAATTTCCGAACATCATACAAGCGGATAGATGGGATCAGCTACATCATCTATCCCGGCGAATGGCTGTGCCGGATCAGTGAACTGGCAGAATGGTTTCGCACCCGTTTTCAGCATCAGGCGATTTCCCGCCTTCAGGATTTGCAGGACCGCCATCTGATTACCTTTTCCCTTCTCGGCCGTGGAAGGCTGGTGAAATTCAAAATTACGGACTGGCAGAAACATAACCGTGTACTGGATTACAACGCGCCCTGCGCCAAAGATACCGGCTTTTTCTTCCTGCCTGTTTCCACTGCCAATGAACTTCTCAGCTATGGCCGCTGTTCAGAGATGGACGCGCTGCTGGATCTGTGGGTGAATACCGTATACAACGACGAACAGGTGCAGGGTTCGGATGCGGGACCAGTAGTTTATCTGCGCAACGGCACGGGGAGCCCGCTGCTTGGTTACGCGGGGCTGGCTGAACGCTGGGGCGTTTCCAAAGCAACCGCCGGACGTTATCTCAATAAACTGAGCAGCCTGGACTATATTTCCGTCATTTCCTTTCCCGGCGCGCATGGAAGCGTTATTTGCATGAACAACTATCTGTCTACCATGTTCGAGGTATCGGACGTCATGGTAGATAAGGAAGAAATCGCCATGCTGCTGCACATCGGCCTAACTATGCCGGAAATTGAAGAAATGATGGCGGAACCCGTTCCCGGTATCGGTTCAGAAGAGGAAGACGGCGTTTCAAATCCGTATGTTGCTTTTATCCTTCAAAAAGTCATGGAAGTCCTTTCCGTACAAGGGTTTCCGTGTTTTTCATGTCCGAAAATTCAGTATAAGTTATTACCATTATCCTGCGATTGCAAGGAAGAAGTATTTTGTATTTCAGATGGTATAGTAGGATTTAAGGCATTACTGGTTATTTTATGCGGAAAAGACAGGGAATTGTTCCGCTTTGAACTGAGATTACTGCCAAAGGGGGAGAAAAAATGAAACAGGCGATAGAGAATAAAGGGACAGAGAACCCGGTGTATCACGATACATGGATGCTTTTGAGGAAATACCGGGACGTGGTGTGGAGCCTGGAACTGTCCGTACAGCAGGTGCGCCGGCAGTTCCAGATCGAGTTTGGCAGCAGCATTGAGGATTTTCTGGAGTCTATCTACCTTGCCGGCGTGGATTTTGCGGATTCCGGCATTCAGGAACACGCCAGAAGCATTGAACGCAGCTATCAGATGATCCGGCTGATGGAAAGCGCGGTCAGCCTGCTCCGAAATAAGCATAAGTTTGGGGAACCCTATTACTGGATTCTGTACTATACGTACCTTTCCCCGCAGCAATACAGGGACACGGAGGAAATCATCGGGCAGCTCCAGCCGCATATCCAGGACATCAGCTACCGGACCTATTTCCGCAAGCGGAAAGAAGCGATTGAGGCGCTCTCGTCAGTCCTTTGGGGATATACTTCCCGTGACAGCCTGAATCTTTTGGAGCATTTTTTCCCGGATAATGGCCGCGAAAAAGGCCCTGGCAGATAATTGGCACAGAAACGCACAAAATTGGCACGGTTTTGCTATTGAGGCGTAAATCCCCCTGTGATAAAATAAGTATGTTGAAAACTATATACCGGAGCCGGGAACGGCAGAGAGAACGCCATTTTTACGAATGGTGTTTTTTTATTGCCTTTTTCCGGTTCCTGACCAGCAGGCCGCTCGTTCCGTGGGCGGCCTTACTTTATTTTCAATAGGAGGATGATGATTTGAAGAAAAAACCCATTCGAGAGCCGCTGAAACGCCGAGGGCATATCAACTGCAGCCGAATGCTGTATATGACGTTCCTGACGGTGTGTATGCTGGCGTGCTTTTCCCAGCAGGCGTTCGCGGCGACAACCGTGTGGCAAAAAGCGGAAGAGATTATGAAGGACGTCTACAACCAGATCCTGCTGATTTCCACGATTGCGGCCGTCGTTACAGCGTCCATTGCGCTGCTGATGATGAACTTTTCCAAAAGCGGCAAAACAGTGGATGAGGCCCGCGCCTGGCTCAAGCGGATTATCATTACCTGGGCGATTTTAAACGGCCTCGGGTTCATTGTCAGCTACATCACGCCGTTCTTCGCCGGAGGCAAGTGGGGGACCCCATAAAGGGCCGCAATCCCGCATTGGCTGAAAGGAGCGTGATGCCGTGGGCATATTAGACGGGATTGTGGCGTGGATCGCCGAACAGGTCATGCACGGCCTGGATTTAATCAGCACGTCGGTCTTAGGCGCGCTCGGCTGCGATATGAATACCTTTCTCCGGTACTTTCCGGCGGCCGGGACAATGTACGATATCTTTGTCGCGCTGGCAATCGGGCTGATTTTACTGAACTGGGTGTGGCAGCTTTTCCGGAACTACGGCCTCGCCGCGGGGATTGAGGCGGAAGATCCGGTAAAGCTGTCCATCCGTTCGGTTCTTTTTATCCTGCTGGCATATTTTTCAGACGAAATCGTCAGTACTATCCTGAAAATCGGCGGGACGCCGTATCAGTGGGTGCTTTCGTCCTCGCTGCCGCCGCTGGATTTTGCCGATTTCAATTCCGCGATTACCGTGATTCTCGGCGTCTGCGCCAGCGGGGCGGTCGCCATTATCGCGCTGATCCTGGTGCTCATCATGGCCTGGAACTATATCAAGCTTCTGTTTGAAGCGGCCGAGCGATACGTCCTGCTCGGCGTGCTGGTCTATACGGCCCCGGTGGCGTTCGCGCTGGGATCTTCCCAAACGACGTCGCAGATTTTTAAGAGCTGGTGCCGGATGCTGGGAGGCCAGATTTTCTTATTGATTATGAACGCATGGTGCCTGCGGCTGTTTACCAGCATGGTCGGCACCTTTTTATCCAATCCCCTTTCGCTTTGACCGGAGGTGACATAGATGCGAAAAACACGAAAAATCCTGCTGGTCCTTACGCTGGCGCTGGTATTTGCAAGCCTGTCCGCAGTCCCCGCCTTCGCGGTGACGGAGGCCGAGGTGCAGCAGCAGGTAAATTCCATAGGCAAAGAAGGCGTAACAGGGAATGTCTTTATCTGGTTCCTGTGCGCCATCGGATTTTTAAAGGTATCCCAGAAGATCGACAGCTTTATGAGCAGCCTTGGCATTAACGTAGGGCATACCGGAGGTTCCATGCTGGCGGAAGCCATGATAGCGGCCCGCGGGGTTGCTTCGGTGAAATCCTTCGGCGGCCACAGCGGCAGCGGGGGCGGTTCCCGGGGCGGGGCTTCTTCCGGGGGTGTGCCGGGGTCCGGCACTTTAAAGGGCGGCCTTGCGGGCGTCGTCAGCCGCAGCTTTCAGAATAACGCGGTCAAAAACGCCACCGGCAGCAAGGAAGGCGGCCTTGGAGGCAAGGCGTTTGCTTCCTCGCTGGAAAAAGGCGGCGGCTTCGCCAACCGGATTATCGGCACGGTGGCAGCCGGCGATCTCTCCACTACCGGCTCCATGACCGGGGAAAAAGCGTCCGCCGCGCTGTCTTCCTACCTGGGCTATACCGCTTTGGGCGAAAACGCCGAGGGAGTTCCCAGCTTTTCCAATGTGGAAATCGGAGGCGGCCGGATTACGGCGACGGAAACCTCTGAGGAACATCCGGAGGGGATCGCCATAGGGATGTACCACGCGGACCAGTATATGGCTCCCAGCGGGGAGTATTCCACGGTGACCGCCGCCGACGGCACGACCTGGTACAAACAGTACGCGGCCGATACGGTAGAGCGCAAGCCCAGCAAGGTGCCGGACGGCAATATTACCTATCATGAGAGCATTGTGAAAAAGCTGCCCGACCCGCCGAAACGAAAGGACCGTGTCTGATGCCGGAAGAAAAAAGCAGCCAGGGTTCCAGCCCTGTGGAAAAAGGGGCGCAGGCCGCCAACGCGGTGCGGGGTGCGGTCAAGACCGGGAAAGCAATCGCCGGGGCCGCCAAGGGCGCCGCTGCCGGCGGGCCTTACGGTGCGGTGGCAGGGCTTGTTTGGGGAAACCGGCACCTGATTGGGAAAATTATTCTGATTACAGTATTTATCATGCTGTTGCCTGTTTTGTTTATCCTCATGCTGCCCGCCCTCATTTTCGGCGGGCTGGTGGACGCTTTTACCCCGGACGATCCGACGGTGCCTGTGCTCAACGACAGCGCCTATATTACGGAAAACATGACTGATATTACAAACTCCGTGAGCGGCGTCCTATCGGAAGCACTGGAAGACATATTAAAGGAAATTGAGGATGATTTCGCTTCGTCCACCGCCGACCAGCGGGAAATCATCAACCCGCATGAGAACGCCCCGGCATATAACGCCAACGCCTTTGTCTCCCAGTTCTGCGCCTCCAAAAACGAGGATTTTGAATCCATTACCTTTGCCGATATGGAGTCCACCCTGCGGAGCGCCAAAGGGGAGCTGTACTCTTACACATCAAAAGAGGAAACCCGGACGCGGGTGGAAACCACCGTTACGGTGGACTCCGGTACCGGCAAGGAAACGGAAACTTCGACCACAGTGACGGAGGACTGGATCGTATATACCATTGTTTACAACGGCGAGGATTATTTCGCGGACCATGTGTTCCATCTGGACGCGGAGCAAAAGGAGCTTTCAAATAACTACGCCCAAAATTTGAGCGTGTTTTTGGGTGATGGGATGTTCCAGCGCCTGCCGAATGGGTATGAAGCAATCGGTTCTCTCGGTGATATCAAGTTTACCGATGGGGACACGGAGGTTGTCTACTTCAACCAACTGGACGAACGCTATGCGGATAAGCCCTACGGGACGGACGACATCGGCGGCTATGGCTGCGGCCCTACCGCGATGGCGATTGTGGTTTCCTCACTTACGGAAGACATTGTCGATCCGGTGGAAATGGCCAGATGGTCGTATGAACACGGCTACTGGGCTTCGGGCAACGGCTCTTACCACGGCCTGATCCCTGCCGCCGCTGAGGCATGGGAACTTCCGGTGGAGGGATGCGGAAAGGACGGCGGACAAAAAATTTCGGACGCGTTGAGCGGCGGGAAGCTGGTAGTCGCGCTGATGGACGAGGGACACTTTACAAATTCCGGCCATTTTATTGTCCTTCGCGGCGTCCGGAACGGCAAAATCCTGGTAGCGGACCCCGCCAGCTATGAGCGAAGCGAGCAGGAATGGGATTTGTCTATTATCCTTGACGAAGCCAGAGAGGGGGCGGCGGCCGGAGGCCCGTTCTGGATTATTGGATAGGAGGATTCCATGAGCAAACCCAAAGACAATGAATTTGAAACCTACTATATTCCGCCGAACTTTATTGAGGGTTCCACCCTGTTCGGCGGGCTTTTTAAGCTGCGCAACGCAATCGAGGCCGGTATCCTTGCCGTAGGGGCAGGCCTGCCGGTTTTCCTGCTGGATATACCACTGACGACGCGGATCATTATTCTGTGCCTGACCGCCCTTCCCCTGGGCCTTCTGGGGCTGTTCGGCGTATCGGGAGAATGCCTGTCGTCCTTTATCTTTGCTTTCTTCAAATGGATAAAAAACCGGCGTGTGGTAGGAATCGTCCCTGAAAAGGAAACGCCGGCAAAGAAGGTGAAAAAAGAAAAGCCGGAAAGGAAAGCGGCCCGTGAAGAAAAGAAGGGTGAGGACAAGGAGCCTTCCATGATGGCCGAGATTCTGGGCGTTATCCGGAAACGGTCGGCTAAAAAGGAAAAGCCGGCGCCGGAGGCAAAGGAAGAAAAACCGCGGAAACAAAAACAGCGGGAGGAGAAACCGCGGCCGCGCCGGCAGCAGGCCGGGACGGATTTTTTGAACCCGGCGGCCGCTTACCTCCCCATTGATAAGATTGAAAACGGCATTATCTATACCAAAGACCACCGGTATATCAAGGTGATCGAGGTGGTGCCGATTAACTTCCTGCTGCGCAGCGCCAGGGAGCAGCGCAGCATTATTTATTCCTTCATCAGCTATCTTAAAATCAGCCCGGTCAAAATCCAGTTCAAGGTGCTGACGAAACGGGCGGATATCAATAAGCACACGGAAATCGTGAAACAGGAAATGGAACGGGAGACAGACCCCCACTGCCGGATGCTTCAAGAGGATTATCTGAAGCTGGTAGGGCGCATCGGCTCCCGTGAGGCGACTACCCGGCGCTTTTTCATCGCCTTCGAATATGAGGCGTTCGGGCGCAGGGGCGGGGACGAGGAAGCGGACGCTGTATCGTCGCTGCAGGTTGCCGCCCGCACGGCGGTCAATTACCTGAAACAGTGCGGCAACGAAGTGCTGATGCCGGAAAATGAGGACGAATTTACGGTAGATGTGCTGTATAACATCCTGTGCCGGCAGGAAAGCTCCGACGTGCCGCTGTCCTCCCGTGTGGAGGAGGTCGTATCCCGGTATGTGGAGCAGGGGAAAAGCACCGACGCTATCCCCTGCACGGAGTTTTTCGCTCCAAAAACCATTGATTTTACCCATGCCAAATACCTTTGCATCGACGGGCTGTACCATTCGTACCTGCTGATCCCGTCCGACGGGTACAAGTCCCGCGTAGCAGCCGGGTGGTTGAGCCTGTTGGTTAATGCCGGCGACGGCATTGACATCGACCTGTTTCTGGCGAAACAGCCCAAGGAACGCATGGTGCATAAGCTGGGCCAGCAGCTCCGGATCAACCGCTCCAAAATCAAGGAGGCTAGCGACACGAACACCGACTTTGACGATTTGGACGGGGCAATCCGCAGCGGCTACTTTCTCAAAGACGGGCTTGCCAACAACGAGGATTTCTACTATATGAATCTCCTTATTACCATCACCGCCGAAACGCCGGAGGATCTGGAATGGCGCGAAAGGGAAATGCGGAAGTTGCTGGTATCCCAGGATTTGAACGTCTGCGCCTGCCCTTTCCGGGAAGAGCAGGCGTTCCTTTCAGCCCTCCCCCTCACCAGCCTGGAAAAACACCTGTTTGGGCGCTCCAAACGCAACGTCCTGACGGCCGGGGCGGCAAGCTGCTATCCGTTTACGGCTTTTGAGCTGTGCGACGACAACGGAATCCTGCTTGGAACCAACAAGATTAACAATTCTCTGGTTATTGTGGATATCTTCAATTCCAAGGTCTACAAAAACGCGAATATGGCGATTTTGGGGACCAGCGGGGCCGGCAAAACCTTTACCATGCAGCTGATGGGGCTTCGGATGCGGCGGAAAGGCGTCCAGGTATTTATTATTGCGCCGTTAAAAGGCCATGAATTCCACCGGGCCTGCAAAAACATCGGCGGCGAGTTTATCCAAATCAGCCCGGCATCGAAAAACTGTATCAACGTTATGGAAATCCGGAAAACCGATACGTCGGCGGACGAGCTGCTAGACGGCGGCGCTTTGGAAAAATCGGCGCTGGCTTCCAAAATCCAGCAGCTACACATCTTCTTTTCCCTTTTGATTCCGGATATGGACCATGAGGAACGGCAACTTTTGGACGAGGCGCTGATTAAAACCTATAACAAAAAGGGCATCACCCACGACAACGCTTCGCTGGACGACCCGCGGAACCCAGGCCACTACCGGGAAATGCCCATATTAGGGGATTTGTATGAGGTGCTGTCCGCTTCCCCGGAAACCAGGCGGCTGGCGAATATCCTGAACCGACTTGTTCATGGCTCCGCCCGTTCTTTCAACCAGCAGACCAACGTGGATTTATCCAACAAGTACACCGTGCTGGATATTTCGGAACTGAGCGGTGACCTGCTCACCGCCGGTATGTTTATCGCGGTCGATTTTGTCTGGGACAAAGCAAAAGAAAACCGGACGGTGGAAAAGGCCATCTATATCGACGAGTGTTGGCAGCTCATCGGCGGCGGGGGAAACCGACTGGCGGCAGAATATGTGCTGGAGATTTTCAAAATCATCCGGGGCTACGGCGGCAGTGCGATCTGCGCCACACAGGACCTCAACGATTTCTTCGCGCTGGAGGACGGCAAGTATGGAAAGGGAATCATCAACAACTGCAAGACCAAGGTAATCCTCAATCTGGAGGACGAGGAGGCGCAGCGCGTCCAGAATATCCTCCACCTTTCCGAAGCGGAGGTCATGGAGATTACCCATTTTGAGCGCGGCAACGGGCTTATCAGCTCGAACAACAACAACATCACAGTGGAGTTCAAGTGCAGCGACTTGGAAAAATCCCTGATTACTACCGACCGGCGGGAATTGCAGGAGCTGCTGCGGCAGAAGGAGGGAATACAGGCTTAACACGGACGGAATACGCATTACCCGGCTGTATGCGGATTTTTTACGGATTTAATACGTATTAAAGGAGATGGAAAATGGTGAAAACCAGAGAACAGCTGTACGGCAAAGAGGCGGCCTGCCTGCTGCGGGATATATCCAGCTACCACTGTATCCGGCGCGGGCAACTGTACCGGCTCTATCCACATAAGGACAGGGGGGTGCTGGATAACCTGCTGGGCTATCTTGTGAAACAGGGGCGGGTTTTCTATAGCCCGCGGATCGATATTTACTATGACAGCCCGGACTTTGAGACAGACTGGGAAATGCTATCGGCTTTATGGGTACTGGCGGATTTCGCAGACCGGGCGGAGTATCACTCCCCCGATGATTTCCCAGTCAAAATCATCTTTTTTGCGGGCGGCGAGGTTTATGAGGTTATCTGCGTCCCTCCGGATAAGGAAACGCTGGTGGAGCACGCGCTCGCCCGGTCCGGGGAAGAGGGCGGCAGGCGTATCCTCATTGTCGAGGGGGCGGAGCAGATCGCCCGGCTCCGCGTCCCGGGCACGGCCGCTTTCTGTACGGTATCCGACACGGGCGAAATTCAGTATTTTAAACAGAAACAGGAGGAACCTTATTGAACCGAGCGCACATATCGCAATACATCAACGGGCTGCTGGAGGATATCTCCAAGCTGTCCAATACGCTTTGCGCGATGAACCGGACCGATATTGAACGGTATCCGGAAAATTATGGGCTGCTTTCCACGGACGCCGCCCTGCACAGCGAACTGATTGCCTGCAAAATGCGGCATTTGATTTATGAAAGCACGAATATGAAAAAAGCCGAATACCTCACTTCCGCCGGCGTTGTGCAGGGGATCCGAGTTTCGGAGGAGGATGGCGTATTAAACATATTCCTCCCCTGCCTGGTCCCGAAGCGGAAAGGAAGGAAAAGCTCCGAGTTCCTGAGCGACCCGCTGTATTTTACTATGAACCAGTATGCGGACAGCCACACGCTTCCGAAGTTCGGCCACTGCGTCGTCTGCTTTTCCCACATTTACAGCAAAGAACGCCCTTTATCGCGGGTACGGGATTACGACAACTTGGAATTAAAACAGATGCTGGACGTGATCGCCGCTTTCCTCATGGAGGACGACAGCGGGCTTTTGTGCGACGCCTACAACACGACGGAAATCGGGGACCGGGATTGCACCTGTATTTCCGTGATGGGAAAAGAACGCTTCCCGGAATGGATAAAAGAGCGTGAAAACCGCCTGAAATCCATATCCGATTTTTAGGCTTTTTCGGGCCCCCGGAACAGGATACCGGAAAAACGCCGGGAAAGCGCGTCCTTCCGGGCTGTTCAGGGCAATACGAAAAGGCGGGTTTTACCCAGGTTAATCGCGGCTGGGTAATTTTTTAGAAGGGAGGCGAACGCCATGCAGTCCCGACAAACCCTCCCCGGCAGACAGACGGCCGCTTACCGGATTTTAGAGTTTGTCGCCCTGTCCGGCGAGTTTCCCACAGACCGGCTCTCCCGTCTGCCCGGTGGAGAGGCATATAAGGCCCATGTCATACAATCTCTTAAACAAAAACATTTACTCCGCACCTTTTACAAGGACGGCCTGCGCGGATACCGCCTGACAGCAAAGGCAAAGGGGCTTCTCACAGCGGACCGGCCGGAGCGGTTCCTTCCGTATCTGGCCGGTGCCGCGGAAACCAACCATATCAAAAGTGAACCGGCCCGGCGGCAGCGGCTACACCGGATAGCCGAAACCGCCGCCACCATGCAGAATGCGGGCGCCGCTATTTTCCCTGATGAAAAACCGGAGGTGTTTTCCCCGGCTTGGGATGGACGCCCGCAGATTTTCATCACGGCCCCTGCTTTTTACAATTCCCGCGAGATCAAGGAACTGGGAATAGAGGCCGTAAAAATCAAGGGTGCGCGCTCGGCCGGTGTCCTGCTGACAGAAAGCGCCGTCTTTGTGATATATAACCTGGGCGGCTCCCTGATGAAATGGCAGTACCGGGCAGAAATGCGGACCAAGGCGCTGATGCAGACAATCCTTTGCCGGGAACGGCTGCCGGAGCAGTACGCGCCGGAGGATGTGAAGGGACTGCTTTTGGGGGACAATATGGAGCTGGCCGCTACTATCCTTTCGGGGGAGGGCGGCAGGCAGTACCTGCTGCTGGACGGAAGCTACGAACATTTTTACTATTTGACAAACGACCGCAGGGGCGAAAAGCTGCTGCGGATGATGTGCAACGCAGAACTGTCCGAAGAGCTGGAAGCCCTTCTGTTAACGGATTTGTGGGAGAAGGACGAGGGGCTTCCCATAGAAAACGACGCCATCGACGGCAGCGGTAGTCCTGTCCTTTTCGCCTACACCTGCGACCTGCCCCGCATCCGGCGGTTTGACACGGCGCTCCGGCTCCAGAATAAAGCCGGCACGCTGATCTGCTTTGATTTTCAGGCGGAAGCCCTCCGCCGCTGCTGCGGGGAGCAGGTACGGTTTCAAACCATCAACTTTGAAAAATGGGAAAGGAGATTTTGCATATAAGACGCAAAAGGCTGTTTTCGATTCTGCTGGGATTCCCGCCCCTTCTGTTTGCCCTGCTTTACGGAGGCGGGTACATCGCGCAGTTTATCCGCAACTATACCATATGGAAAGACGCGGGCGGCACACCCGGCTATGGAACATCGCCGGAAATGCCGACATTTTCGTTGTCCGCCTGCCTTGCGGCTATGTTCAGTTTCCCGTATGGGATCATCGGCGTGCTCATCTGCGCCGGTGTACTGGCCCTGCTCATTGTCATGGTGATGCGGATGGGCTATGGGGACACCGGGGAGTACGATAAGGAGCGGAATTTCATCTATTCCAAAAAGGGCACCTACGGCACATCGGGTTTTATGTCCGAAAAGGAAGCAGAAGAGGTGCTGGACTTAACCTCCAGCCTGAAAAAGCATACCGGCGCCATTCTCGGCACGCTGAACGGTAAATACGTCTGTGTGCCGGAAGAAAGCCGGCTCAACCGGAATATCGCCGTATACGGTGCCAGCGGTTCGATGAAGACCAGGGCCTACTGCATCAACCGCATCCTTCAGGCGGCGGCACAGGGGGAATCCCTGATTATCTGTGATCCCAAATCCGAACTGTACGAAACAACAAGCCAGTATCTGCGGGAACAGGGCTATACCGTCCGGGTGTTCAACCTGGTATCCCCGGAGAACTCGGACGCCTGGGCCTGCCTTTCGGAAATTGAAGGTGACGAACTGATGGCCCAGCTTTTCTGCGACGTTATTATCAAGAATACCGGGGATGAACGGGGCGACCACTTCTGGGACAGCGCGGAAACGAATCTCCTCAAGGCTTTGGTTTTGTATGTGGAACGGGGCTACCCGGAGGGGCGGAAAACCATGGAAGAGGTCTACAAGCTGCTCACCCATACGGCGGAGCAGGAATTGAAAAACCTGTTCGACCTGCTCCCTTCCTCCCATCCGGCCAAAGCGCCGTTCGCAATTTTCCGGCAGGCATCCGATACGGTGCGCAGCGGCGTTATTATCGGGCTTGGCAGCAGGCTGCAGGTGTTCCAAAACAAGAAAATCTGCAATATGACAGGGTTTGATGAAATAGACCTGGAACTGCCGGGGCAAAAGCCGTGCGCCTATTATGTGGTCAATTCCGACCAAGACAGCACCTTTGATTTCCTTTCCTCTTTGTTCCTGTCCTTTTGCTTTATCAAGCTCGTCCGCTACGCTGACAAAAACTGCCCCGGCGGAAAGCTACCGGTCCCCGTCCATGTGCTGGGTGAGGAACTGACGGCCTGCGGTGTCATTCCGGATTTGTCCCGCAAGATCAGCGTGATCCGTTCCCGCAATATTTCCATGAGCTGCGTGTTTCAGAATTTAGCGGGGCTTCAGAACCGCTATCCGCAAAACCAGTGGCAGGAGATATTGGGAAACAGCGATATCCAATATTTTTTGGGCTGTTCCGATCCGTTGACAGCAGAGTACATCAGCGAGCGGTCCGGCGAGGTATCCGTCCATGTGCAGAGCAAGGCAAAGCAGCTTGGCACATGGCGGGTGAGCAACTACACGCCGGAATACCGGGAAACTAGCGGCGTCGGGCGGCGCAGGCTGCTGACGATGGACGAGGTGCTGCGGCTCCCGGTATCCCAGGCGTTGGTGATTATCCGGGGGCGGAAAATTTTAAAGGTGGATAAGCTGGACTATACCCTTCATCCGGAGGCTTCCAAGCTTCACCCCTGCAAGGCTTCCGCCCATGTTCCGGAATGGGGCAAATCTCAGCGAAAGGAGGTGGATGCTCCGCAGCCCAAACAGAAAAAACGCGCCGTACGGAAACCAAAGCCGCCGGATGCGCAGAAATCTCAGCCGGGCGTTGTCCCGGCGACCAAGGACGATATCATGTCGTCCGAGCACTAAATTTATAGGAGGTAGCCTATGCCGAAAGAAACAGAAAATTTAGAAGCAACCGGGGAATTCACGGAACAGCCTGAACTCCCGGCCGCTGAAACGGAGGAAGCAGATGGACAGACAGACGCCGCGTGGGAGCCGGTTTCAGAAAACGCCGAGGATCCTCCCGCCGAAGCCATGGAAGCGCCCAAGCCGAAACGCACCCGCCGCAAAAAAGCGGCTGTTGAGGAAACCGATCATGTACCCGCCCCTGAAGCACCGGAGGCCGCACCCACAGAGGAAACCCTGCCGGCCAGTGAAGAGCCGGCCGCTGGGTCCCCTGTTTCAAAACCAGATCCCGCGCCGCCGCGTTCCTCGCCAATCCTGACACTGGAGGCGGGAACCGATGTGGAAACCGAAGAAAGCCTTGCGGATATTGTCTGGCATGAAATCCACAATGCCTACCGCACCCGGCGGATGCTGACCGGGAGGCTGGGAGGCCTGGAGCAGACGGACAGCGGGAAGACCGTCGCTGTGGCGGATTACAAGGGTTTCCGCATTGTAATCCCATTGAAAGAGATGGTGATGGGGTATCAGAACAATCTCACCGGGGACGAATATACGGCGATGATCGTGCGGCAGCACAAGCTGTTAAGCCGGATGCTGGGCGCGGAAATCGACTTCGTTGTAAAGGGGATTGATTCCAAAACCCGCAGCGTTGTCGCCAGCCGCAAGGAGGCCATGCTGAAAAAGCGCAAAATCTTCTACATGGACACTGACGACGCCGGGGAATACCGTATTTATGACGGCCGGATTGTCCAGGCAAGGATAATCGCCGTCAGCGAAAAGGCGGTCCGCATCGAAGCGTTTGGCGTGGAAACCACTGTGATGGCGCGCGATTTGTCCTGGGACTGGATCGGCGACGCCCGCGAACGCTTTTCGGTAGGCGGACAGGTACTGGCGCGTATCCTCAGCGTAAAGCGGGAGGATATCGAGCATATTTCCATCAAAGCGGACGTCCGAAGCGTATCCGGCGCAAGGCAGGACAATCTCCGCCTGTGCCGGGTCCAGGGCAAGTATGCCGGGAACGTTACCGACGTCCACAAGGGCGTGGTGTATATCCGGCTTGCCAACGGAGTCAACGCCATTGCTCATTCCTGCTACGACCGCCGCCGTCCCGGGAAAAAGGACGACGTCAGCTTTGTCGTTACCGGCATTGATGAGGAGCGCGGCGTGGCTATGGGGATCATTACCCGTATTATCCGCCAAAATCTTTAATTGTTGAAAAACGGCGGCGTTTGGTCGTATTATATAAGCAAAGACGAAAAATTCCATAGTTGGGAGGGATGCTCCATGCGTAAAATCCTCTTCGTCTTGCTTGCCGCTTTGCTGGCGGCCATGACAGGCTGCCGGTCAGAGGCGCCGCCGGACGCCGCCGTTTCTTCTTCACTGCTGGATTCAGCGGGAACAGCCTCCGGCACGTCTTCCGTGGCGCCCAGCCGGAGCGAGAGTGCTTTGCCGGAGGGGCCGTCCGCTTCAAGCAGCGGCAGTTCCCCCATCCAGTCTCCCGGATCTGCGGAGGGCCGGGCCCCTTCCAGCCGGCCGGGTACGGCTTCCAGGGAAGCCGCCGCGTCTTCGGAGCAAAAGCCGCCGGCCACACCGGAACAAACCAATCCGCCGGAAAGCGCCGGCAGCGCTTCGTCCGCGCCTGCTCCATCAAGCACACAGCCGGCGCCGTCCCCAGAAGAGGAAACTCCAGCGCCGGAACCGGAAGCATCTGAGCAGCCCGCGCCGGCAAAAAGCATTTACGATTTCCCCTTCGATATCGAACAAATCAAGGCGGAAATGGTACAAATCGGGGAAACTGAAATGGGCTGGGCCCATCGGGTGCAGTATCAGGATGGAACATTGATAACCCCGGACAACTCTTCGTGGGGTACAGTTGTCGTTGGAAATCAAAATATACAGGGGGAACGGCTGAAAACACAGCTTTATGATTTAGTGACGCTTTACACAGATGAATATATGGAAAGCTGCGGAGGAAATCCGATTACCTCTTTTACCATCTATATTGAACCAATGGAAAACGGAGCGTATGTATTCTATTTACTTTACTGAAAATTAAATATCTGCAACAAAGGACATTCCGATTAAGGGATGTCCTTTTTGTTTAGAAAGGAAGGTTTTTTGCCTATGAAGAAAAGCATCTCAGCCAAAGGGAAAAAACTAATGGCGGTGCTGCTGACTGTTGTTATGCTGATAGCGGCAGTCCCTTTAAACGCTTTCGCATTTGACTATGCCAGTGGTGAAAAAGTATTAGCCCGTGTAGGTCGGCAGTTTGTGGGCTATGACGGTTCCAAGGTCTACAGCAACCCGGACGATTACGCCCTGCGCTACCGTTCCGACGGCAGCACCTATTTCCAGGCGTATGGCGGTTCGGCCGCCCGCGGGCATCTGTATCTCTACACACAGTTCAATACAGACGAACAGTGGGTTTACTGTATTGAGTATGGCGTGGACTTTGGAAGCGGACAGAACTATATTTCTGAGAATGGAAATAATTCAGATTATTTTATGAATCTTCCTATTGTTGCCCGAGATGGTATTCGTCTGGCGCTGGCAAACGGCTGGCAGCCGGGGAAAGCCCTTCCCATTTCCGGAATCAATGACGACGACTTTTTCTACGCCACCCAGGCAATTATCTGGGAGTACCAGCAGGGGCTGCGGAAAAGCCCCACGAAACTGGTGGACAACGGCCCGATCAAAGCCGACCAGTTCTACAAGGCCATCAAGGGGACAAGCTACGAAAGGGCCTATCAGTGGATTTTACAGCAGATGTCCAAACATGCGACTGTCCCCAGTTTCTCCAGCACAGACAGAGAAGATGCGCCGACGTATGAACTGAAATACGACAGTTCCACGAAAAAGTACAGCCTCACTCTGACAGACAGCAACAATATCGGCGTCGATCTGGAAAAAGTCGGCGGCGGGGATGTGAGCGTTACCCGGAAGGGGAACCAATACACCTTTACCTCAACCGAAATCATTCAAAATCCAGTTCTCTTTGAGTATAAGAAAAATATTGCGCTTCCCAATAACCCACTTCTTTTATGGGGAACGCCGGGCTATCAAACAATGGTAACCGGCCTGGATGACCCGGTCCGGTTCTATGTAAACATCAAAACCGAAGCGTTCGGCAGCGTCAAGCTGGTAAAAACCAGCGAGGACGGAAAGGTGGAAGATATCCCGTTCCACATTTCCGGGGAAGGCGTCGATCAGGATATCCGCACCCAGGCGGACGGGACCTTCCTGCTGGAAAACCTGCGGCCGGGCGTTTATGAAGTAACCGAGCTGACGGAGGATAAATATGAGCCGCAGGCAACCAAACGGGTGACGGTTCTTCCGGGCCAAACGAGCACTGTGACCTTCAGCAATACCCTCAAGCGCGGGGATTTGACCGTTACCAAAACCGCTGAGGACGGCTTTGTGGAGGATAAGACATTCCATTTGTATGGTACCAGCCTGTCCGGTTTGGCGGTGGATGAATATGCAGTAACCGATGAGCGCGGCGTCGCCACCTTCGAGGATGTTTTGATCTCCGGCGATACGCCTTACACGCTGGAAGAAGTCGGAGTTGAGGAAAAATATATGGTGCCGGAAGCACAGCAGGCCGCGATTGAATGGAATAAGGTAACGCACAAGTCGTTCGACAATGTACTGAAAAAATGGCGTGCCACTCTGACGAAATCCGATATGGAAACGGGTACGGCCCAGGGCGACGCCGGCCTGGAAAACGCCGAATACGGCGTATACAAAGGCGGGCAGCTGGTGGGCAGTTATTTTACCGGGCCGAACGGTGAATTTACAACGGATTGGTATGTCTGCGGCGATGATTGGACCATCAAGGAGATAGAACCCAGCGAGGGCTACCTGCTGAACCCGGAGGTTTACCATGTCGGTGCGGAACCGGAGCTGTACGAACTGGAATACAACGAAATCGCGGTGGACGCGGGTGAACAGGTGATCAAGGGCCGCGTGGCGGTCCTGAAGCACAGCGACGACGGTTCCACAGGGGTTGAGACGCCGGAGCAGGGCGCGGAGTTCCAGTTGTTCCTGCGTGATGCCGGCTCCTATGAAAACGCGGAAGAAACCGAACGGGATATCCTGATTTGCGATGAATACGGATATGCGGAAAGCAAAGACTTCCCATACGGCTGGTACCGGCTTCATCAGACAAAAGCCGGCGTACCAGGGACCGAGTTTATCAAGGATATTGACATTTTCATCTCCGAAGACAGGCAGGTCTACCGGTATCTGCTGAACAACGCGCAGTTTGAAAGCCGCGTTAAGGTTGTCAAAAAGGACGCTGAAACCGGAAATACGGTGCCGCTGGCCGGACATGGCTATGAACTGTACGATCCGGAAGGCAATCAAATCACCATGACGATTACCTACCCGGAAATCCAGGAAATCAGCACCTTCTACACTGGGGAGGACGGCACGCTGATTACCCCTCTCAGCCTGCCCTACGGCAAAGGCTATTCGCTGGTTGAAGTGGAAACGGTGGAGCCCTATGTGCTGGACTCTACCCCGGTATATTTCAACATTGTGCAGGAAGACGCCAGTGAAGAGGACGGCGTGACCGTCGTTGTGGTAGAAAAAGAGAATATGCCGCAGAAGGGTACCATTTCTCTTTACAAGGATGGCGAAGTGTTTTCGAGCGTTTCCACCGCCGGCGGCGAAGACAGCCCGCTGCTCTATCAGCCGGTTTATGACAAGTCCGGACTGGAGGGCGGCGTGTATGATGTGGTCGCTACCGAAGATGTGATTTCCGGCGGCGTGCTCCGTCACCACAAAGGCGATACGGTAACTACTCTTACCACTGGACCGGACGGCTGGGCAACCAGCGAGCCGCTTTACCTATCCACCTATCAGATTTTTGAACGAAAAGCGCCCTACGGCATGACGCTCAATCCGAACCCGATTACGGTCACACTGAGCTATGCCGGCCAGCATGTGGAAATCACCACTGCTGAGGCGCATATTACGAACGAGCGGCAGCGGGTAGAAATTGACCTGCAAAAGATTCTGGAACAGGACGAAATCTTCGGGCTTGGCATGAATGGCGAAATCCGGCACGTTGCCTGGGGGCTGTATGCCGCTGAGGATCTGACGGCCGCGGATGGCAGCACTATCCCGGCGGACGGCCTTTTAGAGATTGTTTACTGCGATGAAAACGGCAAGGCGGCTTTCCAAACGGACGTGCCTGTGGATTCCAAACTGTATGTCAAGGAATACGCCACCGATAGCCACTATATCATTTCCGATGAAAAGTATCCCGTTGAATTTGCCTACCAGGGACAGGATACGGCAGTTATCCATATCAGCGTGAACGACGGTGAGGCGATTGAAAATGAGCTGATTCGTGGGGACATCTACGGCTTAAAGGTCAGCGAGGACGGCGAAGGGATTGCCGGTGCGGTCTTTGGATTGTTTGCCCCGGATGAAACCGAGTTTACGGAAGAAACCGCTTTCATGACTGCTGAATCCGACGAATCGGGTGAATTCGCCTTTTTGAACGTCCCCTTTGGCGACTGGGTCATCAAGGAATTATCCTGCCCGCCGCAATTTGTCCTCTCCGGCGAATTGTTCCAGGTGACGGTAAGCGAGCAAGATCAGCGTATTGAGATCGAGGCGGTCAACAAATGGATTACCGGCTCGGTTCAGACTACCAAGGTGGACGCGGCATATCCGGAAAACCGCCTGTCTGGCGCACTGTTCGGGATTTATCTGGATGTCAACGGGAACAAGGTTTTTGATAAAGGCGTCGATACCTTCGTGGAACACCTGGAGGAAACCGAAACAGGCGTCTACCGGCTGGATGGGCTGAGATATAACGGGTACTTTCTCTACGAGGAGAGCAGCCCGGAGGGATTTGTCAAGGATGACCGCTACTATTACTTTGAAATCAGCGAAAACGGCCAGGTTGTCCTAATTGAAAACGAGGCCGGCGTTGGCTTTATCAACCAGCCGGTCACACCGGAACAGCCGGAGGAACCGGAAGAACCGACCGAACCGCCTAAAACCGGAGACACGTCAAATCTCTGGCTGTGGGTAGGGGCCGCTTCCGCTTCCCTGGGGATCATTATCCTCGTGTGTATTAAAAAACGCAAAAAACAGACGCTTTCCAAGTAAGCGGCAGAAGGACGCCGGGGCATTCCAAACGGGGTGTCCCGGTTTCTTCTTTTCCCCTTGAAAGTGCCTGCTGGGGGGATCTTTAAAGAAAAAAGGGATAATAATAGTAGGAGGTATTTTTTGCACATGCTTGTCGATAGAGATGCCCTGAAAGGGGCGCCAAGGGGATCTTTGGAAAAAAATCGAATAATAATAGTAGAGGGTATTTTTTTACCCGTCCTAAAATTGGAGGGAAAATGAACAATCAGATTTTACAGCTGTATGCATTTCTCCAGGCGTCCCGCGGCAACTGGCGGAATGCCATATGGATCGAATGTAAATTTTGCTTATATAAGAACCAGCAGTGCGATGAGTATTTGCTGGCGGCTGACCGGAACGGCGCCCCGCTTGTCTTTTCCGTGGAGCAGTTCCGGCGGCTCACAGGAGATACGCCGGTCAAAGACGAATGTATAGCTGTTTTGAGCGAACAGGCTTTTGAAGAGCTGTATTCCTCCTGGCTTCTTTGGCACATAGACTGGCTGAAAGACTGCCGCCTGCGCCAGCTGGCGCAAGGCAAAGAGCCCGCGCTTTAATGCGCGTTAAATCCGTATTCAAACCGTATTGGAGGTGATATTTTTGAAAAAAGTACAAATCCGATGCCCTTACTGCGGGGCGAAAGCCACGCTGCGTCCCTCAAGCGCGGTCTATGGGGACGCGGCAAAAACAGACGGCTTTCTCTATGTTTGCGACCGGTACCCGAAATGCGACGCCTACGTCGCAGCCCACCGAAAATCCAGGCTCCCGATGGGAACCTTAGCCAATGGAGATTTGCGGCATAAGCGTATCGAGGCCCACAAAGCGTTCGACTGGATGTGGAAAAGCGGGCTGATGTCAAAGCGGCAGGCCTACAAATGGATGCAGGCCAAGCTGGGGTTAAGCGAAGAACAGGCGCATATCGCCAAGTTTGGAGAGTACATGTGCGGCCAGCTGATCGATGCCTGTGCGCAGGCATACGACAATATCCGGGCGGCGGCATGAAATACGAGGAGGCGCAAAAAATGGGGAGTGTGAAAGAGTATGGGCGGAAGGACAGTCCTGAATGACAGCCAGCGCCGGTTGGCAGAACAGCATTTGAACATTGTATCCCGGGTTATCTGCCGGTACATCATCGTCAATGAAACATTGTTTGGTTTTGAATATGACGACATTTACCAGGAGGGATGTATATGGCTGTGCAAAGCGGCGGCCAGTTTCCGGCCGGAACTGCGGGTTCCGTTTGACGCATATGCGGAAAAGGTAGTCGCCAACGGACTTCGTACATACTGCCGGTTAATGTACGGGAGGCAAAAGCGGGGCTGCTGCATTCCTTTGGACGCCGATTTGAATATCACGCGGCTTATTTTAGAGCAAGCCCCGTCCCCCGCGTATCATCAGGAAGAGGAACTGCTCGCTCAAATGGACGCCGCGCGGCTCCTGCACCATATGAAGCGGGAGTACAGCGGTACAGCACGGCTTGGCATTGAGGCGATTGAACTGAAACTAAAAGGGTATTCGGGAAAAGAAATTGCGGATATGTACGGCGTCAAACCCAATCTGGTAGGCGCATGGATTTCAAGGGCAAAGCAGAAATTGCGGAAAAACCAGGTATTTGTTTTATGGATGGAAACTTATACGGGACAAGCCGCTTCGTAAAAGAGTATGGAAAGGGTGTTGTTTATGACCAGGTTATTTACAGCTGTAGGCCGCCTTCATATTGAAGGACACGGAAAGGACGGGAAGATTCCTGTTGTGATTTTAAAGAACCGGGAGTACATACTGGATATCCAGGAATTTGTGCTGTGGTCGGCGTTGAATTGGAGAATCCTTCGTCCCGGACAGGTTCAGAATTTGTATTGGGAAAAAGAACAGGAAACCGGATTTTGCTCCTCCCGCAGCTTTGACGACTGCATGAGCCGGCTGACCCAGCGCGGTCTCGTTGCTGAAGGCAGCGGAGAAACAGACGAGCAGGCGCTGTACCGGCTGCTGTCCGATTTATATATCATGCCGATTTCGGAAAATCCGTTTCTCCGCCTTTGTTCTTTTTTCCGGCTGTGCGTGTTTGGAAACGTACCCTACTCCGCGGCGAAAAAGATACTGCGCAGGGATAAGCGCACCGCCGATGAAAAGAAGGTAATCCGCCTTGCCAGACAGGCTCTCCTGTCTACGGCGGAGATCGTCAAGTGCTTTGAACGGAATAAGCTGGATTTTTGCTGTGAGGAAGAGCTTCTGGATACTTTGTATTACGATGAATTTACTACCAGCGATAACATAGCGGACATGGTATCCTGCCTGCCGGAGTGCCGGTCTGTTATACGTTCTGTGGCAAATCTTTATCTGCGCAGGCAAATCATTTTTGAGAGGATATGAGAATGGAGAAAATTCTGAATGCTCCGGCGCCTCTGCGGCGCCGGCTTATACTCACGGTACTGCTGGGGATTGCCTGCCTTTTGGTCGGGCTTGCCATGTTCCTGTTTTCCAAAGACAGGATCATGCTGCTGTTAAGCGCCGCAGTCTGTATCCTCAGCTTTTGCAGGGCATACGCCTTTTACCAGGCTGTCAGCCGAAAAGAATATGAAGTGGTGGAGGGTACTTGTGTCGGCGTCGTTCCAAAGCCTTTGCGCAAATACCGGAAAATCCGGATTATGGACGACGAAGGCAACGAATCCGCCCTTCTGCTGGGCAAGCATTCCAAAATCCAGATCGGCTTCCGTTACCGCTTTTATTTCAAAAAGACGCAGCGGCTGACATTGGGAAGCGAGTATTTTGACTCCGCCCTTTCTTCCGACTGCTTTCTGGGATATGAAGAGTTGGGAGAACTGGGGAACCCTCCTGAGTCGCCAGAAAAGGCGGATTGAGATTTCTTTCTATGTTCATTGACAGGCCGCCTTTTTGATGATATAATAATTGCATAATAAAAGACTATATTTTGCATATAATATATCAAAAGGAGGTGCGGCGATGAAAGAGCAAACTTATACCCAGTTTATTCAGCAACTGATTGACGGATTTCAACCTGGTGAACCAATACTTGTCCGGGAGCTTGGAAATCGAATTGCTGAAGCATATGCCATGGAGGAAAAGAAAGCCTGCGCTGCAGCAGCTGTTGCAGTAAAGCGGCTGATCGATACCGGCACATGCCCCAACCTTCGCTTTTTTGCAAAGGGCGTCTATTATGTGACAAAGCAAACCGTTTTCGGCGAAACTGGCATCAACAAAGATAAATTGATTGAGCTGAAATATCTGAAGGACGGCACCGGGTATGAGACGGGCGCTGCGGTTATGCACAAGCTGGGCCTTACGACGCTTATGCCGGCCGAAAGGACCTTTGTTTCCAACAGCGCACAGCACAGAGCCAAGCGGGATGACGCACTGGGTATTGTTATTCGTGCGCCGCGGATTCCCGTAAATAAAGAAAACCGCTTTTATCTTCAGTTCTTGGATTTGCTCAACATGTATGACGATGTGCCGGTGGACGCAGAAGATCCGTACCAGCTGCTCGGCCGGTTTGTGCAGGCAAGGGGATTGGATTATGGTACCCTTCTGCATCTGGCAGATACCCACTATAACGGAAATACGATTATGAAGCTTGCCCATGTGGCAGGCAGACAAGGAGTATAAAAATGAAGCTGCATTTGGACTCGGATGCTTTTCGCGTCCTGATAGAGCAGGTATCCGAAAACACCGGATACCGTCAGGACGTTATTGAAAAAGATTACTACGTTTCTATGCTTTTGCAGGAGCTGGCACAGTTCCAAAGAGAGGGTCTGCCCGCCTATTTTAAGGGCGGTACGGCTCTGTATAAGGCGCTGCACAGTGTCCGGCGTTTTTCAGAAGACGTCGATTTATCCGTCGATGTCCGGGAGTGCAGCCGCACGCAGGGAGACAAGCGCCTGGAGCGGGCGACCAAAAAATACACCTGTATGGAGCGCAATCCCAACGAGGGCCGCACCAACCGCTCGGAGGTAATTTCCTACTACCGTTATCTCCCGGTTGTGGAATACGATTCTAACGACGTTTTGCAGCGTTTTGGAAAAGTAAAAGTTGAGGCCACGTCCTTTACCATCAGTGAACCATATGAGCCTGTGATAATTGCCCCGCTGATTTACGAACAGGCGGGGCCAGACCAGCAGCTTATTTTGCTTCAACAGTTCGATGTCCGCCCCTTTGAAATTCTCACTATGACAATCGAACGGATTTTCGTAGATAAGCTGTTTGCAGCGGAAGCCTACACCCGAAACGCGGAAAAGGAGCACCGAGCCTTTGAAGCGTCAAAACATATCTATGATTTGGCAGTTATCGCAAGCGAACCGCGCATCGTTTCATTGCTCCAGGATAAAGAGCAGTTGGCAAAACTGCTGACAATCCGGCTGACCGAGGAACAGAAGCGGTTGGACGGTATCCCCGGCGTTCTTCCCAAAGACTTTATCTTTTTCGACAAAGCATGTGCAAATACGCACATTACGAAGGCTTATGCAACGATGCAGAATCAATATGTCTTTATTCCGGATGACCGGATTTCGCTGGATGAAGCGCAGTATCAACTGCATTGTTTGCAAGATCAACTAAACCAAAATCAAACGTGGAGCCATGCAACTATTAAAAAATAGCGTCATGGCAGCTTAAATAAAATCCTCCTTATGGCTTTTGAACGCCGTGAGGAGGATTTCTATATAGGAGGATAAACTGTATCCATGCGAGAATCGCCTTTGGATATACTGCATAGGTTAGTCGGGTGTGAATACCTGTCGGATATGCGGCTGAAAGAACACGAGAATCGAAAAGCGCGAGTCCTACTGCATCAGTTGAATCCAAAAGATTTTTCTGCTGCACAGTGGAAAGACACAATCGAGTATTTGTATAAGGATGTATAGGGATTTATCACAAGCAAATATCTATATATTGATTATGAACTCTTGACAAACGCAAGATATAGTGTTATAATACCATTGTAATTGATTTTTTGTGCGTGATCCGTTAGGATTTGCAGGCATACTTGCTTGTATCGTGGGGAGCCTCTCACATTGCACACGCTTGTCAAGTTTGTATTCAAAGTGCCGACAGTATGGTTTTGCCCTTATGGGCGGAAACTGTGTGCCGGCGCTTTTTTGTATATAGATATTTTAGCCGGAAGGCAGAAAGGAGCGAAATGGCACAGACCTATGTAATCGGCCGGGTAACCGCTGATTTGGAACTGAAGACCAGTATCAACAGGCATCCGTATGTGCGCTTTGACATTGCTGAGAATATCGGCGGCAAGGAGCACCGCAGGACGCAATACCTTCAAATCTGCGCGATGGGAGACGATGCTGAAAGGCTCGTCCGCGCCCGCGTAAAGAAAGGCAGCCTTATCTGGGTATCCGGCTCTTTGGAACTGGAGGTATACACCAGGAGAGACGGCGTTACTACGGATAAGCGGCTGAAAGTATTGCTTGATAACTGGGGATTTGTCCCGGCCGGAACAGACAAGGCGGGAACAAAAGCCTTGGATAGTAAATTCTCCGAATCACTGGACAAAATTTCGCCGGTGATTGACGGGGAAAGAGAAGCCTTGCCGGGTTGAAAACCGGCGCCAAGAGGAACCGTATGTGTTTCAGAAAGGAACGCATATGGTTCCTCTTTTTTTGTTTTTTAGAGAAAAAGTCTCAGAAAGGATGAAACGAATGAATAAGAAAACAAGCCTCTGGTCAAGTATATCCGTTTTGACAACCGCGGTATTGGCAGTCATGGCATTTATCCGCGGGGACATACAAATCTGGCTGCTGAGCGGTATTTTTGCGGTGTGGGCGGCATGGGCGGCAGTAAAATTCCTGCTTCCTGCCCTTAAAGCGCAGCGGTACCGCCATATGGCCGGAAAAGCGCGAAAGAAGAAAAAAGGACAGCTTCCAAAGAAAGAACTTTCCGTACCGGATATTTCCGATCCGGTCGGCCTTGTCCTGCTCCGTCATGTGAACTTCCGTATTTCGGCGTATTTACAGTCGGCCTATCCGGAAGCGACATGGCAGTGGCTGGAGGAATTCCCGGAAAAAATCGCCGCGAAAGGCGGGACGGGAAGAATCCGGCTTTATGGCGTACCGGACTTTGATTATGCCGACGTCAGCTTCGATCAGAAAGCGGATATCAGCTGTTCGCTGCTGAAAATTGTGCCGATGGCCGAAGTACAGCAGGGTTCAGGAGAAAAGAAAACCATCCCCCAGCAGCAAACCCCGGCAGATCCGCAGGTTTGGTATGAGAAGCAGGGGCGGAACGTGCTGGAGGACTTAATCGCCGACCTGCATTCACGCGGCCATCACAGCCTTACAATCCGGGAAAACGGAGAAATCGCCATCGCGCAGGCGGATTCCGAAATTGTCCGCCCCGCGTTTGAGACTGTGCCGGAGAAGGTTTACTGGCCGAGACTTGTAAAGGTTTTCGAGCGGGAAGGGCTGGCGGCTGATATTACTGAGGGTGGCATGGTGCTGTCCTGGTGAAAAGGCAAATCAGGAGGAAAGGAGTGACGGAGAATGAAATCCGGACTGACAATCCAGGAGCTGGCGGCGGATGACCGCGCTTTTCTGCTGAAGATTCGCGATACCGTTCTTACGGCGGTAAACGAAGCTAATTTCAGCCGGGTTGTCGAAATGATGCAGGAAGCGGCAAACGCGAAGATGAATACAGCGAATGTGCCGGAAGTAGTCCGTCTGGCAAGCCGTGATTTCGGTATTACGGACGAAGAACATCCCGGCGTATTGCAGCATCTGATCGAGGGCAGGGACCTGACGCTTTACGGGCTTGCCAACGCGGTTACACGGTACAGCCAGGATGTGGAAAGCTATGACCGTGCGACGGATTTGGAAAGCATCGGCTACAATATCCTGTCGATGCCTGCGAAAAGATGGAACAGTATCAACCAGATGGCGGCGTGACGGCTGCCATAACAAATGATTAGGAGGATCTGATTATGACTTACAACAACGAAAACGCTTTGGCAGAGGTCAAAAACTTCACCCTTCCCGCCATGATTGAGAGCGATTTTTCCAATGAAGAGCTGTCCGAGGATTTTGACGGCTTGCAGATGAGTTTCCAGCGTGTGAAAATCCCTGCCGGGGGTACGCTCCAGTTTGAGATACCCGGAGACGATCCTGAGAACCCGGATTATGAGAAGACGCTGAGAGGCATTATCGTTTACAACCATCAGGCCGGCGCTTACTGGCCGGAGGGTTCGGAATACGACGATAACGTAGCCCCTTTGTGTTCTTCTGTAGACGGAAAACTGGGGATTGGAACGCCAGGAGGCGCCTGCGCCCTGTGCGAACTGAATAAATTCGGCACAGACGGAAAAGGCAAGGCGTGCAAGAATATGCGGCATCTGTATATCCTTCGCAGCGGAGAATATATGCCGATCCTTCTGTCTCTCCCGCCTACAAGCATCCGTCCGTTCAGCGATTTTATGAACGTATCTTTCGTTTCCCGGCGCCGCCCCGCCTGGAGCAGCGTTGTGGAGATCGGGCTGAAGCGGGTAGACAACGGCTCGAATACCTACAGTGTGGCGACATTCCGGAAGCTGTATGACTTTTCGGGGGAAGAACTGGCGCAGGTGAAGCACTATGCGGATAATTTCCGGGAGCAGGTTAAAATGATGCTCCAGCAGCGTGCCGCGGATTCAGAAACGCGGATGGAACCGGAGGGCGTATATGAGCAGGATTCCCGTTATTCAACAGTGGAGAGCGGGGAGCATTTTGCAATTTCCGGACCAGGGACAATCGACGGGGAGCGGGAAGCTTTGCCGGCATAAAGAAAATCATGCGCGCGGCCTGCCGTGCGGAAAGTACAAGGAGAGGATACTGCCGATTGAAGTTGGCAGTGTCCCTTTCTCTTTTTGGAGGGATAAAAATGACAATGAAAACATTGACGGACGAACAGCGTAAATTCGCTGAAGAAAACCATGACCTGGTGTATACGTTCCTAAATGAGAACAGACTGCCGACGGTCCAGTATTACGACGTTGTGATCTTTGGCTATTTGCGGGCAGTACAGGAGTATTGCGGGAACCCAAAGCTGCAAAAGTATAAATTTGCTACTGTGGCATGGAAAAAGATGCTGTGCGCCCTGAAAGATTATTATAAGCATATGGCTAAGGATATCCTGTTTCAGGAGGATACGGTTCATATTGATGATATGAATGCTAAACATATCCATACCCCACTGGAAAATATAGCCGTCAATCAGGACGAACTGATGACGCAGATGGAAACGGAACTGATTCTCCACGCGCTGGCAAAGAGGCTGCCGTCCAGGGAAATGCGGATTATCCGCATGAAGGTGGATGGCGCCGGTATGCATGATATTGCGAAGGCGGAGCATATTACTTTCCATGAGATTAAGCGGCTCCTGGCCGGGGCATATGATACGGTTATTCAGGTTTTGCTGGGATAAGAAAGAGTAAGGAGGTCAAGACAAGAATGATGAAAAAGCATGTTTCCTTGAGCGGACGTCTTCTCTTCCCTTTAAAAGAGGGACAGTGCGCATTGATTCAGCGCGGAGGCGGCGTCATCCGCACCTCGCGGGTTGTTGAGATTTTGGAAGTTACCGACATATCCGTCAGGTTTGAAACCATGAATACGGTTTATCTGGTGTCAACGGCCCCAGTGCCAGGCGCGGCGGCAGCCCCGCTGGAACTGCGTATGTGCGCGTAATCCGGGATAATGAAAAGACAACAGGGACAGCATAGCCAAACCGGCTGTGCTGTCCTTTCATTTTTCTTAACAGAATTAAAGAAAGGATTTTGATTTATGAACGCTTTAGATAAGCTGGACGCGGTGCAGGTCAGCGCGGACAACCGGATTTCGGAAACGGACCGGAAGTTCTGCGAGGCGCATCAGGCGGCGTATGTGGACGCCAAAGCTTCATTAAGCGAATTGGAGTATATGTGGACAGATATCGTTAATCGTCAGGCAGAAACCTTAAAGCCGATTGAGGAAATCTGGAACAATGTGCAGAGATATATCCATCTCCCCCATTTTTCTGAACAGGATATCCGGAATCAGCTGGAAGAACTGAATGAGCTGTTTATTTCCAACCTGGTGCGATATTTTAATCACAGCTATAACGTATCTCTTGACTCTAATACCGTCATTGATGTGTTGCTGCCGCATAAACCCAAAAGCGATTACCACTCTCCGAATACAGAAGCGATAGCAGGATATCATCAAAAGCTGCGCTCTATGGAGGTAGACTACAAAGACGTGCTGGATCAGATTTTTATTCAGCTCGGAGGCCGGACCTTTCTGGAACGGGCGCTGGATGAAATCAAGGAAGCGTGCCATAAGGCAGCCTGGTGTACTTATACCGGTAAGGCAGAGTACGAACTGAAAAGCGATACGATCCGGTTTACCTATGGCTGCCGCTTTGAAAGTATGTTTGGTAAATGGGAGCTGAATGACAAAATGAAAAGCATCCTGATAGGACTGGCATATTTTGAAACAGGGACGTTTGGATATTATCCCGCGGCTATCTCCAAGCTCCTTGGCTGGAGCTATCGGGAAGACCCAGTTGTCATTTTTTCTAATTACACGAAGCTCCAATCGCTGCGGATGTTTAAGAATGGCCGCGTAGATATCAAATTCAAAAGCAAGGACTATGCAGGCCGGTTTGTTTCCGAGTTTCTTGGCTCTTGTCCGCTGATGGAGGTGAAGAAATGAAATACGCGGTTTGCGATACCGCTGTACCGCAGGAAAGACGGCAGGAAACCAATGAAAAGCTGCTGTATCTGATTGATAGCGGCAAAGCTGGTGAGTATGGGATCAGCGGCGGCGATATCTATAACCTGTATACCGGTGACGGCGGCCTGCACGGACTGCGCCGGCAGGATTACGAAAATTACGCTTCGTACAGCGAGGCCAAGAAAGAAATCGAGAACGGGCAGTTTTTCACCCCTCCGCTGCTTTGCCGTCTGGTTGCGGAAGCATTGTCCCCGCCGCCGGACGCGGCTGTGGCTGACCTGACCTGCGGCGCGGGGGCCTTTTTCAATTTCATGCCGGCAGAAAACAATCTGTACGGCTGTGAGCTGGACATTAAGGCATATAAAGTGGCGGGATATCTCTATCCTCATGCGAATCTGGTGAACGGCGACATCCGTTCCTACCAACCGCCCGTCCGCTTTGATTATGTGGTCGGGAACCCGCCGTATAACCTGCGGTGGTGGGTAGACGACGGGGAGAAAATCCTTTCACAGCTCTATTACTGCCGGAAAGCGGCGGAACTGCTAAAGCCGTTTGGAATTCTGGCGATGATTGTCCCCGCGTCCTTTTTGTCGGATGATTTTTCCGATGGAACATCTATCCGGGAGATGGAAGAACGCTTCAGCTTTTTGGGGCATGTGGCTTTGCCTTCGAACGCTTTTTCTTTTTTGGGAGTGCGGCATTATCCGATTAAGCTGCAATTCTGGCAGAAGCGCGGTGAAGGCATTGAGGTACAGCCGTATCACATCAAAGTGAATCGGTTTTTAACCGCCGGCTTTGATTGTGGGAAAGAAGCGGAATGGATTTCTGAACATCTTCTGCAAGGCGCTATTAAGCTGCTGAAAAAGAACCGTTATTCCGCGGTGCGGGAACTGGCAAAGGAAAAAGAGCTGTCGGAGGGATTTCTATACCAGGTACAGAAAATGCTCTATCAGATAAAGTGCCATCCGAAGCTGAAGGAAAGCTATGCTAAGTGCTACGAGTATTTTTACCGGTTCTGCACGGAGACGCAGCCCAAGGATATGAAGTACGAGGAATGGGCAAAAAAGAGGCTGACGGAGGCCAAAGTGCTTGCCTGTCTGAAACGCACCCTTCAAAAGCAGAACGCCCGGCCGCCGCAGGACAAGATCGCCTTGGTGAAGCGGGACTATGATTTTATTTATAAGGGCTACAGCGGCAAGGCGCGCCGGCAGATTCCAGAGGAAAAACGGGCGCCTGTCCCGATGTATGAAATTGTTTCTTCAGACGGCGCGTGGGAATTTCCCGGTTATGAACGCCTGGTGAGAAAAAAACAGCGGGAATACGTCGGCCAAAACCGGCCCTTTGCCACTATGGAGGAGGATCCGGAGATTGGCGCGTGGCTGGAAAACTTTCACCTATGGGATGCAGAGAACGAAGAGGAAATCCGCCTCAACGAGATCCAGCGGCACGATCTAAACCTGATGCTGCAAAAGCGGTACGGGCTGCTCCAATGGGAACAAGGCAGCGGTAAAACGCTGGCCGGTATCGCCTCGGGGCTATACCGGATGGAAAAGCAGAACGTCCATCATACCTGGGTGATATCCCCTGCCATCTCTATCCGCAACAACTGGGACGAGGTCTTGCCAAATTATGGCTTGCCCTATGTTTTTGTAGAACGGCTATCAGATTTGGAGAAAATCCAAAAAGGCGATTTTGTCCTCCTTACGCTGAATAAGCTGGGTACATACCGGCGCCAGATTAAACGGTGGGTGCGGAGGTACGGGCAAAAACTGCACCTTATCTTTGATGAGAGCGATGAGATGACAAACCCTTCCAGCATCCGGGCCAAGTCCGTACTGGACTGTTTCCGGCGCTGCCGCTGCAAACTGCTGACAACCGGCACAAGCACACGGAACAATATTTCGGAGTTTGCGCCGCAGCTGGAGCTGATGTATAACAATTCGGCCAACATGCTGTCATGGAGTCCAAGGATTTACCATTATGAACGCGGCGACGATTTTTTATCCAGCAAGGTGAATCCCTATTTTGGACAGCCTATCCCCGCATATAAAGAGGGCTACCGGCTGTTCACAGCCTCCCATCTGCCGGAAAAGATTACCGTATTCGGCGTGGGGCAGCGCACACAGGACATTTACAACGCGGACGCTCTCAGCGAAATTCTCGGCAAGACGGTCATTACCCGGACCTTTCCGGAAATCGTCGGCAGGGAAATTCGACGGATTCATCAGGAGCCGGTATCGTTTACCCAAGATGAACGGGCTGTGTATCAAATGGCGATGGAGGAGTTCCGGAAAATGCGGGAAAACTACTTCGCCAGCACGGGAAATTCCCGGAAGGACGCCATGATGCGTCTGATGCAGCAGATTACGTTGCTTCTGCGGATCAGCGCGGCGCCGGACACGGTTGTAGAATATCAGGGCGGCATACCCACCAAAATACGCCGTGTTGTGGAGCTGGCCGGCCAGTTCGAAAATGAAATTATAGCCATAGGCGTCCGGCACAAGGTTGTTTTGGATTCTTACAAAGCGGCGCTGGAAACAGCGTTCCCGAACCGCGCCGTTTTTGCGGTGACGGGCGGGACAACCAGCTTTGCTCAAAGGCGGAAGCTGCGGAAGACATTGAAAGAGAGCGGGAACGGGATTTTGCTGTGTACGCAGCAGAGCCTTCCGTCCAGCGTCAATTTCGAGTATGTGAACAAGGTCATTATTCCGGAGATGCACTACAACAACGCCAAAATGAGCCAGTTCTATATGCGGTTTGTCCGCTACAATTCAACGGAATGGAAGGATATTTACTTTGTTACCTATGCGGGAAGCATTGAATCCAACCTGATGCAGATGGTGATGGCAAAGGAGAAAATCAATTTATTTATGAAAGGCCAGGATACAAACCTGGACGAAATCTATGATCGTTTCGGCGTGGATTATGACCTTCTTTCGCTGCTCATGTATCGTGAGCAGGATGAAGAAGGGAATTTCCATATCCGCTGGGGCGAACAGCAAATAGCATGATATTTACAGAAAGGATGAATCTACAATGCGAGACTTATTATTCCGTGGGCAAACCCGCAGAAAAGGGGAAAGAGTTCTTATGAACGGCAAGCCCATAGATGCAAATTGGGTTTACGGCGGTATTTTTCAGGGAAAAGGGGATTTTTCCGTGATTTATACCTATGAGCCAATTAAAAAGATGCCGGTTTATACGGACACAGTGGGACAATATGCAGGAATCGATGACAAAAACGGCACGAAGGTTTTTGAGGGTGATATCCTGAAATTGAAGCACCGCTTATACGTGATTGAATGGAAAAGCGGCTGCTTATATGCTTCCCAGAAGAGTTATTTGAAAGATAGCGTCAGCACGTTCTATAAACCGGTTGACAATCTTATTGCTGAAGGCGCGGGGGTAATCGGAAACATCTATGATAATCCGGAACTGCTGGAGGGATGAAAAGATGATGGGAAGACTGGAAAAACGCTACTGCTGGATCATGGATATTCTGGCATGGGGGCACGGAAAGTATACCGAAGAACAGCTCGAAAAGCTGACCATGCCGGAGTTGGCGGAAATTCACAGCCAAGTTTATCATCAGCATCTTGAAGAAATTCAAAGTATCCATCTATGATTGAAGAATTGAGGGAATAGAAATGAGATATTACAGTACACAGTGCCCGATTACACCGGGAAGCTATCCGGAGCCGGAAAACAACAAGATAACCGAAATCCACAATTATGAGAATAAGACCTATTGTGAGGAAATCGGACGGGAGGCATGGGGATATATTGAATACGCACATCCTCTTCGCCCGGAAGAAGCCAGTGATTTTGAACTGATTCCAACACCCCGTAAGATAAAGAAAATGAGGTTTATTGGTGTGGACGGCTGGGACCGCATGGTTTTCAAGGATGAAGACGAATATGTGTGGAAATACACGGAGCCGGGAGAACTTCCGATGGAACGTCACGACCTCTTGCATTCATCTACGAACAATGCGCTCGATGGAGAACCGTGCTGGCCGATGAAGCCGGACATTGACTACCGGATTGAAACAGGCAGCCAAGACACAAAATAACGGAGATGATTTAACCTGCAAACGCTATTTGTAAATTGACGAATAGGTTAAAATGTGATATACTATGAAAGGAATTGAAAATGGATAATAAGGATATACCGACATGCCCATTCTGCGAACAACTTGAAAAGTTCAAGCAGACAGAGGCTGAATATATGGAAATGCGGCGCGGTCAATCAGGTAAAGCAACGGCGAGATATAAATCTGCCTTGATACATGAATTATATTATGATGGCTACTGCTGCGGCAGTACGGCATATTATACGGAAAAAATGAATTATTGTCCCGTGTGTGGGATCAAATTGAAAGCGGGTAATACAGATGGATAACACCATTGTCATGGAGTACACGAAGCTGCTGGAGAAAAAGGCAAGACTGCAAAAAGAATTGTCTGTTCTTCCGCAGGGGTATATCTCGAAAAAGAATATCAACGGCAAGACCTACCACTATCTGCAAAACAGGGTTTCCGGGAAAATGGCCGGAATATATCTGAAAAAGGATAAGGTGGATAGGGTTTCCGAACAGATTCGCCTGCGGAAACAATACGAAGAGGAGCTCCCGAAAGTGAATACCCGCCTGAACGAGCTGGAACAGGCAGCCCGGTTGATCGGGCATGGCTTGGACCGCCGGCTGCTATTACAGAAGCTGGGAGCGGGCATGGATATGCTTTCCGCCGAGCAGAAAGGACGCTGCATTTCTTTTGCCGACGCGATGAACGCCATCGAGGGAGTCCCGGCCAGCGAGCAGACCTCCAAAGGGCTTGCCGACTGGCAGGATGGGAAAACGTCTTACCTTTCCGTTTTTGAAGCAACGCTCCGGCGGTATGGTTTTAAAACGGAGGTTCAGCCATGAGAGACCCCTATTTATATGATGACGCGGACGTGCTGAAAAACCTTGCCGGCATTAAGGACGCCGATCTTTTGCGGAAAGCGGAGGCGGACATCACGAATTTAGCGATGGCTGGCATCTATAACCGGCAGTATGAAAAATTCGACACAGAAACCCTGAAAGATATTCACCGCACAATTTTCGGCCAGATTTATGAGTGGGCCGGGGAATTTCGGGAAATCCAGATGATAAAGCCGGAAGACGTGCTCGGCGGCGATACCGTCCGGTATGCTTATCCCAAAGAGATTAAAAAACAACTGGCGGCTTCCATGAAGGAAATCGCCAAACTCCACCGAAACGGGGAAAATGACCGGGAGATTGTCTTCCGCATGGTCCGCATCATCGCGCAGATCTGGCAGACGCATCCCTTCCGTGAGGGGAATACCCGAAGCGTGATCGTATTTGCTATCCTGTTTGCCAAATCACTCGGCTTTGAAGTGGAACATGAGATGTTCCGCGTCCATGCGTCGTATGTGCGAAATGCGCTTGTCTGGGCGTCACAGGGCATTTATTCCAAGTATGAGTATCTGGAACGGATATTTTATGATGCCGTTCTCGGAGAAGAAGCCAAACCGGAAACCGCCGGAGCTTCTTCCGACGGGAAATATGAGAAAATCGGGGACTACAAGGTGTCCGATTACAAAGAACGGCCGCATCAGTATTTGGACGAAAAGTAGTCCGAAAACTGGTGCAGCAGGTTAAGAGAGAACAAGGCTGAGACAATCGGCCCTGTTCTCTTTTCTTTTTTGAGAAAGGTTGATTGATGATGAAAAATCAGATATTCGAATATGGCGGCTTTCACTTTATACCGGAGAGAAAATTTACTGCACAGGAGAAGGATTTCTTCAAGATTTCCCGCCAGCAGCGGATTGACTGCAGCCTTGGATTTTGTGTGCCGGGATATATTTATGAAAGCAAATACGACTACTCGTATGAGAGCTTTTATGAAGCGGCAACCAATAAAGACTGCGACCTGTTCCGTTGTGTAGAAAATGGCAAGTTGTATCTCCCCTGCGAAAATGATTTGCAGGAGTATATCGAAAACAAGCGGAGGAAAAACGAGTGCCTGGATTGTGGCTGCTATGATGAAACAGAAGGCTGTGTATTGACAAGCACAGAGAAACAGGAGAATTGTCCGAAGTGCAGTGAGTCCAGTGTCCTGCTCAGTGATTATAAGGATTTTTTTAAGGACATCACGGCGCTGCACGACTGCAACGACTGCGGTATCAGTAAATGCAAGTTTGCTCCTGAACCCGGTCAAATGGTTCGTATCAACTGCCCTCTATGGGTGGAAAAATGAAAGGAATCCTGAGTTATGAAAAGAGCTTCGATTTTATCCGAATTAAAAACCCAACGTCCATATCTTCTGCGGGAATATGGCAAAGCGGATGGCAGTCTTGTCAGCTGTAAAAAAATCTTCCATATCCGTGCTGATTATGACGGATACAGATGGTGGAATACGATTTGGCCGTGCCGTGAAGAGCTTGCTACGCCGCAAGTCTGCCGGGAGGCTGATTTGATGTATGAACGCCTGACTGCGGACGATGCCTTTCGGGATCTCGCAGCTCTTAGGAAGTTCTGCGGAAAGCATCCGGAGGCGGCAGTCCATGGGTGCGGGGACGAATACAACTTTTATTTTGAAGGCGAACGATGCACATATTGGCTGCGCTGTATCACACGGAGCAAAGACTACAACCTATATCTGCATGTATTCGCAAAGGAGGATGAAAATGGATAAGGCGCGCTGGCTGGGCATTAGCTGCCCCCTTTGCGGACAGGAACTGAACAGTTGGGACGTCCGTTGTTCAAAATCAGTCGGATACCTGGATTACCAGATATGCGAGAACTGCCTTTGTAAAGAGTACGATATGGAAAAAGAAGAATTCCGTGACCGTATGGAAGCCTATTTTGAAATACGGCCGTGCAGGGGGCTTTGAGATGGAAAATCTGAATTTGCTGACCCGACGGCTGTTTGCCGAGGGATGGACGAAAGACAACCACCCAAATTTTGTCAGTGACTGGACATATTGCAACGAGTTTCAGGGCGGTTTTGAGTATACCATTGAAAAACGGAACCGCATGGTGTTTTCTACGCCATGCGGCCTGCTGGTAAAGGGCTCCCATTGGAACAGCGGCTATATGTCGTATATGGGTATTGATTGGACGCTGGAGAACGACAATCCTACGATTAACTGCCCTTACCGGAAGCAGGGGTGTAAGAAAAATCATCCTCTGCTCCGGGATCATGCAACGGACGGAGGATTGTGCAAAATGGTGTTCTGTGCCTGCCGTGAGGTGGCGGCGCCGTACTGGTATGAACAGTCGCTCGATAAGGCGCTGGATGAACGTGCCCAAAGAAAAGAGGAGCTGTTTCAGGAGTTTGCAAAGAGTAAACGGCGTATCTGCCGGTATCACTGTTATTTCGATGAAAATACCGAAACATGGACGCAGCATTATAATCCGATGAATTGCGCCGGAAACCATGCCGGATGCCAGTACTGTACGATTCTCGGCAAAGAGCTGGACACAAGAAAGGGGAATGTTTTCTATGATTTGAAGATCACCCGAAAGCCGGAAACAATGACGCTGTTCACCAAGGAGTACGAAGTGAGTATTCACAAGGATAAACGGCTGTTGGAGCACAATGTGTCATTGGACATCTGCGAGGCAATCATGAAGATTTGCCCAGATGAGGCACAAAGGAAAGCGGAATCCAAGTTTTCCAGGGAACTGTTTTTCAGTGAACATCATGGGAAATATTTCAAGGTGGAAGCGATCAATCTTCGGGCAGAGCGCCGGGTCAGCCGTGATTTGATGCAGGATCTTGCCGATGTGCAGGCCGGTTATACCGTAACCCATGAGGCGGATGTCCTCTCAGCGGTAAAACAACAGAAGTCTGAACGTAAGGAGAAGGCAAGGCAGGCCCGAATCCGTAAGGCCAAAAAGCTGATTTTACAGTATGGCCTGGACGGAATCCCGGCGTCAGACCTTTATCGTGTGCGAAAAATGATTGATAAGGGCTTGATTTCCAAGGAGGATATTTCCCTGCTGGAAAGACGGCATAAGGTAGAACAGGGCATGGAACAGCTTACATTTTTTATGCAGGAGGACAGCTATGCACATACATGAATTGGCGGACTGCTGTACCTTTGATGAAGTGGCAGTCGGCGGTAATCTGCCGGCTACAGAAGAATACCGCGCTTTTCTAAAAAAGCTGCACCCAAAGCAGATTTTGAATATGCGGATCACGATACCGCTGTACCGCGTCCGCTATTCGTATATGACGCGGCGGGGGAATGTCCGGCAAAGCGAGAAATTCTTTTTTGCGACAGCCGGTGAACATGAGGAACTTCATCTTGAAGTGGAGATGAAGCTGAAGGACTGGTTCGAGGATGAAAACCGGGAGCGGCCTTACCGGGCGGTATCCAATGTAGAAATTCTGGATATCGGCCGTGTGGCTTATGCCACGCTCCCGCTGTGATTTTCTTCTCTCACAATATGCAAACCGCGCCCCTTGTTTAAGGGTTGCCGCGAGGCGTCAGGCGATTGCGCGCCGAAACGCCGAAAAAGGAATCGGCCAGCGGTGTAAAAGTACACGCCGGAAAGGATGGACTTTTCCGTTTTCAGCAAAATATTTTGTCGGAGATGGAATGGTGAAACATATTGTGGGCTGGTCCGGCGGCAAGGACTCGTCGGCCATGCTGATTCGCATGATGGAAGAAGGGCGGCCGATTGACGACATTGTGTTTATTGAGGTGATGGCGACGCCGGCTCTCGGCGGAGAGTTGCCGGAAATGTATGAATACATCCAAAAAATGGAGAAGTACATCGACCGTAAAATTACGGTTGTCCGGTCGGTTTTGGACTTCGACACAGTGTTTCATTACACTTATGGTTCGGGCCGGCGGACAGGGAGTATCTATGGATTTCCTTTTACAATCGGGGCCTGGTGCAATGGCCGCTTAAAATTAAGGACGATCCGGCAGCACTATAAAAGCTATGGCGAGCATATCCGGTATCTTGGGCTGGCTGCCGACGAACCCAAACGGCTTGCCCGGCTGGATTCGTTTTGCCGTGCCCCTCTTGCTGAATGGGGTATGACGGAGCAGGATTGTGTGGATTTTCTGAACAAGCGGGGTATGTTAAACCCGCTGTATCAGAAATTCCGGCGGCTTGGCTGCTGGTTCTGCGTCAAACAAAGCCTGGATTCCCTGCGCGTGCTGCGCCGGGACTATCCCGAATACTGGGCGATGCTGCTGGCGTGGGACAAGGAAAGCCCCCGTACCTTTAAGCCAAACTGCACGGTCATGGATTTGGAGCGCCGGTTTTCGCTGGAAGACCGGCAGCTCCGCCTAGCCGCTGCTGATGAAGCTTTTTTGAAAGCCGCATAAGGAAAAAATGATAAAGGAGATTTGCCCTATGGAAATGAATTATAAAGTGAAAATCAAGAAACTGTTGGCGCTGGCTGAAAGCCCTGTGGAAGCAGAGTCCCGGGCGGCTTTGCTGAAAGCCCGCGAACTAATGGCGAGGCACAAGCTGTCGGAGCGTGATCTGAAAGATGAAGGCGGTCAGGAAGTCAAGGATGTCGAGCTTGAAATTACCTGCAGCAAGCGGCGTGACCCGTGGATTGTAAATCTGTCAGGGGTTATCGCTGAAAATTACTGCTGCAAGGGGTACCGGCGGCATTCGTCGGGAAGCCAGACACAGCGTATGGGCTTCATTGGGTTCGAGGATGACGTGGAGATTTGCGCCGCTGTTTTCAAGTATGCTGTGGATTGTGTTCAGGCGAAGGTGAAGGAAATCAAGAAAGAATACAAGAAGCATGGGTTTCGGGCTGATTATATCAAGAAGCTGTGCGACAGCTATGGGTACGGCTTTGTAAACGGCGCCGATAAGGCTTTCAAAAGGCAGCAGGAAGAATTGCCGCAGGAATGGGGACTTGTGCTGGCGACGCCCAAAGAGGTACAGGAAGCGTCGGCGCACTGGAGACAACATGAATTCAAGGCGCGCGCAGCTCAGGCAGAAAACCTCCATATAAACGCATTTAGCAGCGGTTATGCGGATGGCAAGCGATTCGACCCCAAGCACAGATTGAATGCGGGTATATAGGTTACAAAAGGTAAAGGTATCGGTGGGAGCAGAAGATTTCTGCTCCCATTCTTTTTTGTTGAAATAACACGTATTCCAGTCGTATTAAATAAGTATAAACCAAATTTCAAAGGAGTTGACGCCATGTTAATCAGTATCGACCATGGGAACAAACAAATCAAAACCGTACACAAAACCTTTACCTCCGGCCTGTGTGAAAGCGAAACAAGGCCGCCTTTCGGCCAGGATGTTTTATCCTACAACGGGAAGTATTATACCCTTTCCGACCAGCGCATCCCGTATATGCGGGACAAGACCGCCGACGAACGCTTCTTCATCCTTACGCTCTTCGCCATCGGCTTTGAACTGCGGCGGATGCTGCCGGCGGAGAACCCGGTTAGGGTTCAGCTGTGCGTTGGTCTGCCGCCGGCGCACTACGGAACGCTGTATAAGAAGTTCGAAGAGTATTTCCTCGGCCGGGGCGTCCTCAATTTTCAGCTCGGCGGCGAACCGTTTTCCGTCCTGATTACCGAAGCCCTCTGCTTCCCGCAGGCTTATGCAGCCGCAATTCCCGTCTATGCAAAGCTCCAGCAGCTTCCCAAAGCGGTGATTGTAGACATCGGGGGCTTCACGGCGGATTATCTGCAAATCAAATACGGGCAGGCGGACCTTTCCGTGTGCGATTCACTGGAAAACGGCGTGATTGTTCTCTACAACCGCGTCAAATCCAAAATCAACGCGGATTTCGATATGCTGCTGGAGGAATCGGACATCGACGCCATCCTGCAGGATAAGGGGCAGGGATATGATGAAGCGGTCTGCCGGATCGTCCGGGAGCAGGCGCGGCTTTTCATCGACGACCTGGCCGGCAGGCTGCGGGAGCGGATGATCGACCTGCGTTCCGGCAAGACGGTTTTCGTAGGCGGCGGTTCCATCCTGCTGAGAGAGCAGATTGAAGCCTGCGGGAAAGCCGGACCGGCGCTTTTCGTGGACGAGCTGGCCGCGAACACAAAGGGCTATGAGCTGCTGTACCGGGCCTCCAAGTTCGGAGGATAAGCCTATGCCGGAGAAAAAAGAACAGAACAAATTTACCATACAGTTTAATGCCGCCGATCCGTCCCACCGGCAGGTTGCCGACGTCCTCAACCGGCAGGGGCGGCGTAAGGCGCAGTTCCTTGTCAACGCCGTCCAGCATTATCTGCACTGTCCTGAAACGCCGGATATCCCCCAGGCGGAGCCGACAGATACCCGCGTGATTGAAGAGCTTGTCCGGCGTATTCTGGAAGAACAGGGCAAAACGGTTCCCACGGCCCGGGAAACGGAAAATGGGCGTCCGGCCTTTCCGCGTTCAGAAAGCGTCCGCTGCGATGACGCGGAGGAACTGCTGGGAGAAAAAGGGCTGGCGGTTATCGCCAATACGATGGCGGCGTTCCGGAAAGAGTGAAAATTTTGTTTTGGAAAGAAAAAAATCATACTGAACACATAAGGAATTCAGAAAATGATCTCCTAAAAATGTTTGAAAAGGGTGATTTATTATACTGTAACATGTATAAATTCGATTTTGAAACAGAAGTCGGAATAAAAAGTGAACTTGCTTTTTTTGATAAATTTCGATATAATTAAAATTATAATTGGAGGTAATTGCAGTATAATTTTTTGTAAAATTTGTGCAATAGGGGGTTGACAAGCATGGCCGCCATAGGTAAACTTTTACATACATACATACATACATACATACATACATACATACATACATACATACAGGAGTAGTCTGTCTTTTCAAGAATACTATTCAGAATCAAAAAGGACACAGAAATCCTTTTCAAAGGGTTTCTGTGTCCTTTTTTGCTTTTTTCCAGGAATATATGGCTGTCAGGAAAGGAGGCCATATTTATGATTGAAATTGCGGTATACCATCACGACAGCGAGTATCGAAAAAAGGTTTCGCAAGATTTTATAAACAGCTTAAAACAGTCGCAGGTCTATGGAAAGGTGTACTCCATTCAAAATTTACAGAAGTTTTCAGAGAACCTTTTGAACGGGAAATATCAATTTGACATCATTTGCATTGATACGGCTGAGAAAGAGCATGCGCAAAGGCTCATGGAACACACTTCTTCCAATCCGGAGTATATTCTTCTGGATACGCCTGCGGAGGAAGTATCAGGATATATGCGGTACAAACCTGCGGCGTGGATACATTCAGATGGAGACGGGCAGAGAGAAGTAGCCAAAGCGTTGCAGTCCTGCCTATATCATCTGCACAGAAAACGTGAAGAATGCTTCTGTATCCGTACAAAAGCGAAAAGCGTGCGGATTCCCTACCGGCAAATCCTATATCTGGAAAGCCGTCTTCATCAGGTAATTGTTCATACGGTACGGCCGCAGGATGTGTGTGCCTTTGCCGCCGTTCTGGACGATGTGGAAAAAGCGCTTCCGGAAGAAACATTCTTCCGATGCCATCAAAGTTTCCTCGTAAATATCGACAGCATATACCAGCTTGACCGTACGGGACGGAATTTGATACTGAGCAACGGAGAAACGCTTGGAATCAGCAAGCGGTATTATAAAGACGTTAACCGCATTTTTCCATGGGAAGCCACAATATAAAAGCCAAATTTGCAGGAAAAGACCAAATCTGCAGTTTGCTCGTCCAATACGGCAAAAGGGGTGGCGCCATATCCCTACAACGATATAATGGAGACAAGCTGAAGATACTGAAAAAGGAGGAAGCACATCATGAAGGACTTTATGGATTTTTCAGGGGCCTTAGACGGTGAAGATCCCACCATATCGCAGGGAGCAGACAGCTTTACAACAGGGACGGATTACAACGGAGACGGCATTATGGACGGGGAAGCAGTATATGAAGACCTGAATGGAGACGGCGTGTTCGATACCATTACCGCATCGGTAGATACAAATGGCGACGGGATCGTGGATTTTGTTTCTGTATATCAAGATACAAACGGCGATGGATTTACGGATTATTCTGCCACCCTTATGGACGTTGATACAAACGGGGATGGAATCGCGGACAGTGTGTTTTTTGGCGAAGACGCCAACGGCGACACTGTTTTTGAGACAACACAGATCATGGACGCGGAGGAATGGGCCATGTTTACCGGAAGTCCGGACAGCGGATATGTCCCGGTAGACGAAGGCGGAGGCTTTGACGCGGGATATGAGCAGTTTAATCCCGCGGAAACCGATATGTCCCAGGTAGTCGGAACTCCTGTTGCGGACGAGCAGTGCTGGGATTATCAGGGAGAAAATGGTCCCTGTGCAATTTATGCGCAGGTAATGGCGTATGAAGGCATGACCGGACAGGACATTGACCCTCAACAGATGATAGACGTCGCCACGGAGCAAGGGTGGTACGATGATGGAACCTCCATGGAGGATATGGACAAAATCTTGAATTATCTTGGCGCTGAAACAGAAAAAAGTTTTGGCGGAGATATGGAGGATCTTCATAACTGTCTGGAAAATGGCGGCAGGATTGTCGTAGCGGTGGACGGGAATGAAATCTGGTATGGAAATACCGAAACCTATGCGCCGAACGATCCGAACCATGCGGTAGAGGTTATCGGAATCGACTATTCCAGCCCGGAGCCGATGGTTATTATCAATGATTCCGGCACGATGGACGGACACGCGATCACAGTACCGGCTTCTCAGTTTATGGACGCCTGGGAAGACAGCGGTTACTACTATGTGGAGGCATACGCCTGATCCGGACGGATGGAGGAATATCAAGAACAATAGAGCAGGAGGATGAAACGATGCTTTCAATACAGGAGTTTTTAAAGAAAATCAATACAGGCAGCGCCGTCCGTGAAAATATCCCGATGGGGCTGGGAATGGGATTCCCGGTACTCAATATTACAGGGGACCGGCTTTTAGTTTCCGTTTTTTACTATCGTTCCGTGCTGCGGCCAAATGACCAGACTTTGCTGATGCCGCCGGAATATAAGCTCACATTGGACTATCCGAGCGGGAAACTGACATCGTTTGAAAACCTTCGGTTGGATCCCCGGTATGCAAAGGTGAATTTTGATAAGCCGGTGGGGATATTCCGGCATGAAGCAATCAAACATTTGGATCGGGATGGATACAAAAAAGCGAAAGAAGATTTATATGACGCGCTGAACCGCTTAATCGCGTTTTTAGGGGATGAGGGCGAGTTTACGAAAGAAGATGAGGAAAAACTGTCAGGACTTTATACCATGATGACAGAACCGTCCTTACATCCATTCTATAGATCCCTTTCCCCCCAGTTCTTTGAACGGTATATCGAGCAATAAAGGAGGCGGAAGCTGTGTTTCTCAAAAATAAAAACTTTTTCAATGATCCGGCCCCTTTGAAAGAGAGCACGGAGAAAAGGACGGATATACAAGAAAATAGAGAGTTTTCCGTGAGGGAGCCAGAGCACAGGGAAAATGTAAATCTCAGCTTCTATGACGAAGCTTTTATGGCGCGGCTTCAGAAGCTGGAAGGATATTGCCGTGAAGCCGGCAGGAAGGACTTGTTGGAACAGTTAGCTTCTATCAGAGCGTACTTGGCGTCGGAAAAATTCAGTGTGGCGGTAGTCGGTGAATTTAACCGGGGAAAAAGCACCCTGGTCAACCGGTTAATCGAACAGGATATCATCCCGACCAGCGATATCCCGACAACCGCCCTTCCGATTTACATATCCGGCGGAGAGCAGGAAAGCCTTGTTTTAAAGACTGCGAATGGGCAGAAGCGGTACCAGATCGAGGAAAAGAGCTGGGAAGCCATTGAAGAGGAACGGAAAAAATTCGCCGGGGCCAAAGGTGAAATCCTTTTAAAACGAAACTGCAGCCTCTTGATAGAGAACGATCTGGAAATCATTGATACCCCCGGCGTCAACTCTCAAATTCGCGGTGACCTCAGTATGGCGGAGCAGGCATTGAGCGGATGTGACTGTGCTATTTTGCCAATGGCCGCCATAGCTGCATTCAGCGAATCGGAAAAGCTGTTTCTTCAGGAACGGATCCTGATGAAGAAAGTCCCGCGCATTATGGTGGTTTTGACCAAGCTGGATCTTGTGGACGAAAAGCAGCGGTTAAGTGTTGTAGAATCCGTGCAAAGAAAACTGGAAGCTATGGAAACCGAAATCCCGCTTTACCTGTCTGCGGAAAACATGGTGGAAGGATGGGAAGATCGCTCTGGGACAGAAGCAATCCGGAAACAGATTCTTGCATGGCTGCATGAGTCTTCCCATATCCAGCTAAAAAAAGAGAGGGCCAGCCAGGAAATGAAGGCTGTTTCCTCAGACTTGGCGGCGGTCTATCAGTGCCAGCTGGATATTATCGAGGAAAAGGAAGAAAAGCGGAAGGAAACAGCGGAACAGAGCAAACAGAAGCTGCTCCGCAGCGCACAAATCCAGTGGGATGCCTTGGAAATCGATATGCTGAACCGCTGCAACCAGAATTTTGAGTGGATCCGCAGCATGACGGAGGAACGGCAGCAGGACGTCATAGAAAAACTGACGTTAGAGCTTTCCCATGTGACGAATCCAAAAGATTGGTGGGAGAAGGACTACCCATACCGGATCAAGATGGAAATGATCTCCTTGGGAAATGTTCTGGAAAACAATCTTCAGGGCTTCTATACCCGCGACGTCAACTGGCTGAACCATCTCCTGCAGGAGAAATACAGTTCCGCTGTCCCGCCCCAGAACCAGCGGATTGCGGAGAAAAATATCTTTCGCGCCCCGATGGAGCAGCAAGCGGTTGAACTGGAGGATATGAAACGCTCCCGGCTGATTTCCCGCGTGGGGACGGGTGTTGCTACGGTAGGAGGATACCTGATAGGCGGACTAATCGGGCTGTCGCCCATTGGGATGGCCGTAGGTATCGGCGGCGGTATCCTCTCCGAGGTCTTTATGAATAAACGGGTGGAATCGCAGAAACGGGAACTTACAAGGATTATCCGTGAGGAACTGCCGGGCGTTTTCAGCAGCAGTATTGAAACTGTTGAGAGAAATATCCGGGATGTTTATATTTCAACGATCCGTACAATGAAACAGACCTGTTCAGATTGGGTAAAGGTGAAATGCGATGCCATTGACGCAGCGCAGAAGCAGGCGGACGATCCGAAGCGCGAAGAGGCTGTCCGCCGGAAACTTGCCGAACTGAGGGAAATCGGCATATAGCGTCAGCAAAAGATATAAAAGTAGGAGGAAAATACAATGACGAACGATCAACTCAAAGAGTTTGTGGCAAGGCAAAAGCGTCTGACCGGAATTATCCAGGAGGCTTCCGGTCTGGTGCAGAAACTGGATATGGAGCATTGCGCCCAGACGCTGCAGCAGCTGCGGCAGAAGATTTCATCGGATACCTTCAAGATCATGGTAATGGGGAATTTCAAAAACGGCAAAAGCACATTTATCAATGCGCTTCTCGGCCAGGAAATCCTGCCGGCTTATGCCGTGCCGACCACCGCGATTATCAATGAGATCAAATATGGTGAAAAGCCGAAAGCGGTCCTGCATTTTTTGAATCCGCTGCCGGAAAAAATGTACGACGGGATCCCTGAGAAAGCGCTTACCCACATGCGGCGGTTTAAAATGAAGGATGTCCCCCCGATTGAGATGCCGGTGGATGAAATTGAGGATTTTGTCGTTATCCCTATGGGGATGGAGCATAAAGAGGCGATCAAACAAAGCCCCTTTGAAAAGGTGGAGCTGTTCTGGCCGTTGGACCTGCTCAAGGACGGCGTGGAGATTGTGGATTCTCCCGGATTGAATGAAAACCCGGTGCGTACCCAAGTTACAATGGAATACCTGAGCAAAGCGGACGCCATTATCTTCGTATTCAGCGCTTTGGCAATGGGTTCTGCGGGAGAGATTGCATACATAGACGATACGTTGCGGAAAAACGGTTTTGGGGAACAGAGCCTGTTCTGCGTGGTAAACCGCTTTGATCAGCTGACCAGCGAACGGGAACAGCAGCGCCTGCGCAAATTCTCAGACAACCTGTTGGCGCCTTATACAAAACATATTTATTACACATCGGCCTATAAGGGGCTGATGGGGCAGATGCAAAGCAATCCGGCCATGCTGGAGGAATCCAAAATTCCTGCCGTAGAGACAGCTTTGGCGGACTATCTGGCTAACGAGCGCGGAAGAATCAAGCTGGCGACGCCGGCCCGGGAACTGGTCCGCGTGATTCGGCAGGATGCGCTGGAAACAATAATCCCGCAGCGGCGCAATGCGTTGTCTACGGATTTGGACGTACTGAAGCAGCGGTACAGCGAGGCGCAGCCGGAAATTGAAAAGCTCAAGCAACAGAAGGATCTGATCACCAGCCGAACGGAGGCATTTATCGCAAACTTGATTCCGGACATACGTCGGAGCGCCGTCAATTACTTTAATAACCTCCCGGGGCAAATCCGCGTATGGGTTGAGGAATATGAACCGGAAACAAAGGTTTCTGCTCTGCATCCGAAGCGAGATGCGGAGGCATTGTCGGACGAGCTTGTGAGCTTTGTGCAGAATAAAATAGACAGCGAGACAAGAGAGTGGCTGTCCGGACCATTTACCAATTTGGTCAATGATAAAGTAGAATCCTTGAAGGATTCTCTCGAAGGCCGTTTGGAAGAATTTTTTGTTTCACTGGATCAGGTTAAGGTGAACGTAACAGGTTCTCACAATATCGATACAGAAGATATTCCAGTTTGGAAGCGCGTTGTCGCAGCTGGCGGTGGTATTCTGATCGGTGATGTGGGCGTGGCAGCTTTGGGTGCTACAACGGGACTTTCTTCGGAATTTGCGAAAGGCATTGCCTTGCAACTTGGCGCTTATATTGGGCTGGCTATCCTGGGCATTTTGAATCCGTTTACGATTATTGCGGTAATTGCAGCTTCCGTTATCCGGGGCGGGCTCAAAGTATCTGAAAAAGCTGTGAAAAATGCTAAGGAACAGGTGGCCGCGACGTTCTGCGAAGAAATCAGTGGGAAAAGCATGCAGTTGGTCGATACCGTTGTAAGCGGAGCGACAGAGAATTTCGATAAAATCAAGGATATCATCTCCAAATCTATGGACGTAGAAATCGGAGAGATGCAGAAGCAGCTGGAAGGCATTATCCGCGATATGGAGCAAGGCAAGGAAGTTGTCCAGCAGAAGTCGGAGCAGCTCTCCGAATATGAAAAACAGCTGAAGGGAACGGCGGAGAATCTCGATACCTTCATTTTTGAGCTGCTGAAATAGTGCATGCTGAAATTCGGAAGGGGAAGAGGTTGGCGGCGAACATGATTTTTCAGGCAGAAGAGATTGACGTCCCTGTTAATTGGGACAGTTTGCTAAACTGTTTGGAGCAGATGAAAAAGGTCTCTTCCTTCCAAGCGCTTTTTGTTGAAGGATATTTCCCCTTTGGAAGTGTTCCTTCAGGTGGCGAGGGGAAATGCTTGTTTGAATGATGCGCTTGAGAATATACGGAGTCAGCAGGAGAGAAAACGAAAATGAAAGCACATATATGCACAACAGAGAACACGGCGGCTGTATCCCTTGATTTCAGGACGCAGCAAATGATTCAAATGGCGGATATTGACGGACATATTCAATTTATGAAAACGCTTATGAAGAAGTATGAGTTCCCATGGAAGCAAAGGGAGCAGCTTCAGGCAGAGTTGAAAAAAATCCAGGTCCGTCAGAACGAAAAGACATTGAATATGGCGGTAATTGGTGAATTTTCTTCCGGTAAGAGTAGTTTTATCAACGCCCTTCTGCGGGAAAACCTGTTGGAAACAGACGCAATACAAGGGACAACTGTGGCCTCTACCTTGATTGGCTACAGCCCGGAAAGGATTTTCCGTACCTGTGGGAAAGGCGGAAGAGGAAAACAGACACGAAAAACGGAAAGCTCAGCGGCATTGGCGAAACTTCTTGCAGCATATACCTCTGGTGATCGGAAAGATGAAAATGTGCAGCATCTTGAGGTGGGCTACCCTTCTGATTTTTTGCAGCAGGGCATCTGTATTATTGATACGCCGGGAACCAATTCGCTGGAGCAGTGGCATGAGGACGTCACAAAGGAAGCAATCCGGGAACAGGCGGATGCCTGTATTATCCTTACCAGTGCGGAAAAACCATTCCCGGAAAGCTTCTGCCGCTTTTTGGAGGATAACCTGCAGGATGTTTTGCAAACCTGTGTTTTCGTGGTGACTAAAATAGATTTAATCCCGCCGAAGCAGCAAGCCAGACAACTGGAGTATATCCGAAAAGTCCTGGAAGAAAAGCTGTCTGTTCATGATCCGTTGATATTGCCTTATTCGGCGCTGCCGGTCATAAATGGAACCGGAACAGAATATATTGAGGGAAACCGTGAAACAGAAGAAAGAATCCTGAAGTTTTTGCAGGAACAGAGAATCCGGATCCAGTTGCAGCGGTGCATGGCCCTGTCAGAGAACGCAATGGGACGCCTGAAAGAAAGCATGGAACAGGTCTCTTCGCAGCAGAAACAGCGGCATGACCAACTTATGCAGGCCATTACGACAGACCTGCAGAGCTTTGTCACGAGAAAGAAATCGGAAATCAGTTTGACCTATCAAGAAGATGCAAATATAAAAGCGCAGGAATTCAACAAAAAGCTCGACGGCTGGATTGGGTATCGAAAGAAAAAGGTTTACGAAGCATTCGAAGAACCCACAACAGAAAGCGATATACGGGTCTTTTTACAGACAAAACTGAATCCTTTATTAGAGGAAAAGAAGTCGGAAATCTTGAAAAATGTCGGCATATCCACAGAGAACTCCTCGAATTATTTGAGTGAGATACAGTCAATAGCGGAAGGGCATTGCAGACGTTTTGAGGCGGATTTTAAAAAAGAATACCGGCAGTTGGAATTGCTTGCACACGACTTGGTGAAGGATGTGGATAAAAGCGTCCGCTTGGATGAATCTTTAATGACAAATGTGCAGGCTAACACGGCCATCCGTCAAAAGGTCGAGGCCAACGTCAAACAGGAAAACCGTGGCTTTCTGGGATATGCGGGTGCGGGAGCGGCAGCCGGGGCTGCGATTGGTTCAGTTGTCCCGATTATTGGAACAACTGCGGGAGCTGTTATTGGTGCCGTTGCCGGCTTTATACGGTTTAACAAAAAATCAGATGATTCATCCAGAGGAGCGGCCTTCCGCAATCAGGTAGCTGGTGATGTCAACGCAGTTGTAGAGCAGTATTTCAGAAGCTTGAAAGATAGTGTGATGCAGTTTTTTAATCAAAATATAGCAAATTGCTGGATGCAGGTCGAGCGTGTTATGGATCAGTATCTCACACAGTATACTGGTATAGTCTGTGAAATGAGAAAACGCGATCAGAAAGCTCAGGAGGAAGCCGCTATAAAGATTAGGGCGATTCAAAACGACGTTGATTTAACGCAGCAGCAATTGGAACAGATCCGGTCAGTGAGAGAAAAATTCAGCCGACTGTGAGAGAAAGGAGTAAAGTGATATGGATACAATCCGGGAATTTGATTCCGTATGGAAAAAGTTTATGGTGATGTGTCGGGCAAAGCTGATGGAAAAAAGTAAACAATGCGTGTTGAGTTGCGCTGCGGCGGAGATGTCGGTTCAGGACGCAGCCTCCATGTGGTTCGATTCATATGACGCATGTGGCCAGTGGCTGAAACGGTTGGAGAAGGATGAACCACAAGCAGCAAAGAAAGTCAGAACGATTTTACAGGAAATCAAGCTGGAGGAAGTCCCTGCCAAAAAAGGCTTTCCGGAACTTGGAGTAATCGGAATCGCCGCAGGCGGAGCGGCGGCTGGCGCTGGCGTCGGGGCGTGGATTCTTCATTTAGGAACATGGGGAACCCTTTTGTCGGCGGCAATTCCTGCGGTGGCTTTGTATCCGGCGATGAAAGGCTATCAAAAAAACGAAAAGGAAAAAGCAGAAAAAGAAGGAATTACAAAATATCTGGAACAGCTTTCCCTTATCCGGGAAGAAATTGAAGGGGCGTTGAATTGTTCTGCCTGCTAAGTGTCCAGCCAAACAAAATAGAAACGGCCCGGTCTGCCTTATGAAAGCTGCAGATTGGGCCGTTCTTAAAACCTTATTTTTGATGTCAAAACGGAAAGGAAAAGGGACAATATGATCGATATCAAAATTTCAGTGAGCAATGTTGATTACGAAGCCGCTTTGGATACCCTGCTTCCCGTATTGCTGGAGCATTTGTCAAAAAAATCAGAAAATGCTTTTTTGTCTTCTATCTTATCGAAGACGAAAGGGGTCTCCTCAATAGCGGCAAAGGCAGCGCTGAAGGCGCTTCCGCAGGATACAAGGGATGATCTTGCCGTGGCTTGTTTAAATCATTATAAGGAGGACATTCAGCGATTGCTTACTGAAGCGTCGAAGCAAAAAGGTATTGCGCTGCAAATTGATGGAATCGATATTGCGGTTGCGCAGAGTTCTGAATCTGCGTAAATGGGAAATAGCCCAAAAAGTTATTTTACGGATAAAAAAGCGGAATTACTAAAGGAGGCAGCAAAGTGGAACGTACAGTTTTTAATGCAGACAAAATGTATACCTATATCCGGGGATATGCTTCTGGAGCGGGAATGAAGCAAACGTTAAAGGCCCTTTCCTTCGCAAGGGAAAAGCATGAGGGACAAAAACGTAAAAATGGGGATCCGTATCTTATACATCCGCTTATCATGGCCTGCAATGCGTTAAGCCTCGGAATTCAGGATGATAATGTCGTCGCCACGATTCTGCTGCATGATGTCTGTGAGGATTGCGGTGTCAGCTTGTCGGAGCTGCCGGTAAACGATGTTGTGCGCCGGGGAGTGGAATTGATGACTTTTCAGGTAATGGAAGGCGAAACCAAGGAAAGTGCGAAAATTCGGTATTATAATATGCTGCCGCAAAGCAAAGAAGCGCTCATTACAAAGCTGATTGACCGCTGCCACAATGTATCCAGCATGGCCGGAACCTTTTCCGAGGAAAAATTGAAAGCATATATCGAAGAAACCAAACGGTTTGTATATCCTCTTTTACGCAAGGCAAAGCTGGCATATCCAGATGAAGCCGATATCCTGTTTGTTCTGAAATACCATATGACCAGCGTAGTGAATTCTATAGAAGCAACAATACAAGCATATGAAAATCATTAGGAGAGTAGTCGCTTACAGAAGAATTAGAATTATATTTCAGGACGAAAGGCCGGAAAGATAGGAGGAGTTTTATGAGCAGATTCTTTCAATGGCTGAAAAGTTTCGATATAGGGAAAAAAGGAGAAAAGACTGTCAACACAGATATGATTCAGTCCGCCGGTGTGGTAGAACCATCTGTAGATTCTACTAAGAAAAAGGTAGGCTTTAGCGCTTCCTACACGCTTGGGAACCATTTGTACCGTTCACGTGGGGAAAAAGTGAGTATAGAATTTGACAATGCAGAGCGTGGAATTCATAAGCAGATCATCGATGACGGCGGACGCATACTCCAATTTCCTGGAATTATACAAGAGGAATTCTGGATAAAGAAAATTAATATGGGGAGTTTGGAACCAGTCGTTCGTTACCGCTCTTCTTTTGAGTCGCTTGGAAACGGAAAGTATCGAATGCTTTGGCAAATTCAGCCGGATGGCAGGTACTGGGAGGATGAAGACGGGTTTGGAGCAGAATCTGATGAGGAAATTTCGTTATATGCCGATATCGATCAAGACGGGAACTTTTTAGGGCCGTTCAGAATTTATGAACTGGGGATAAAGCGGTATTTATTGGAAGAAAAGTAAAGCATGGCATAAGGAAAAGTTTTTTGGAAAGGAGTGTGTGCGGAATGTCAGCATGCAGAGAGTTTCATATTCCGGAATTAAAAGTGCGGTTGAGAGACGAGGATATTACGCAATCCGAGTGTGAATGCATCGTAAACGCTGCAAATTGTACTTTGCTCGGAGGCGGAGGAGTAGATGGTGCGATCCATCGGGCGGCGGGATCGCAGCTTTTGGAAGAATGCCGCACACTGAACGGCTGCCGGACTGGGGAGGCAAAGATTACACAAGGATACCGTTTAAAAGCAAAATATATTATCCACACAGTAGGACCGATTTATGGAACGCTGGATGATGAAGAAAAGCTGAAATCCTGTTATTGGAACTCGTTGGAGCTGGCAAAGAAAAACGATATCCATACTATCGCGTTTCCTATGATCTCGGCCGGAATATATGGCTATCCCAAACAGGAAGCCGCGAGGATTGCACTTGTTACGGTATGCGATTGGATGAACAAACATAGGGGTTATTCCATAGAAGCTACTTTTTACTGCGTAGATCCGGATGCATATAAGGTGATGCACAGATATATGCAGGATTTAAAAAATACCCACGAATGCTGACAAAAGGGAACGAGAATTCATGGGAAGAAGAGAGGTAGAACTTATAGTATAATGCTAAACATATAAAATGGTGAACTTACTTGAATATGGGGGATCGCCAGTTTTGATAGTGGAACTATTTGTTCATCAGGTTAAAAGAAGGCGGAGGCATGGAACATTTCGTGATATTGAGGCTGCCGACTCAAGATAACGGCATTTTTAAAAAGATTAAGCAGCTGTCAAAACAGCATCCGGAACTGCAGGTGCTGGAAATGGAGGCCTTGCCGGCACTTACTTTCCAGGCGCTTGAAATTGACGTCTCCAGGCGGCGGGTGTTCTATGGACGGCAGGAAGTAACCCTGACGCCCAAGGAATACGCCCTGCTCTTCCTGCTGGCGGCAAACGCGGGAAAGGTATTGACCTATCAGAAGCTTTACGAGGCGGTCTGGTCTGACGATTCCCTTGGCAACGAAATAAACGCGGTCAGCTGCCATATTTACGGGCTGAGGAAAAAGTTCCGTAGGATATCCCCCAAACCGTCTTTTACAATCCGCTGTGTGCGGGAGGTGGGATTCCGGTTTGAGGATGCCGAAGAAAAGTAAAGAACGGAAGTACGGCCGCTGTGGCCGTACTTTTTTTGAGCAAAGCCGCCGCCATGCTTCGGGAGGAAGAAATAAAATCCGACAAATCCCGATATTATGAGGCTTTTTCCTGTCCTATCCTGTCTGAATTTGCGTCCGCCTACGAAAAATCTACAAAAAATCTACGGAAAATCTACGAAATTAGACGGTATAATCCCCGTATCAACATATTCATACAGGGATAGAAAAGCCGTCGGCCATTTTGTCCCTGATGGGGGATAAAATGAAAGGAACATGGAAAAAGAGATACCTGACAGCACCAAAGAAAAAAACAGATAGCTTTTCAGCCGCAGCCCTCTTTTTGGGGATTGCGGCTGTTTTTTATTCGACGGTATTCTCTTTTTTTGCTTTTCAATTTCCATATTTTAACAATTATTCCAGCAAAACGGCACCTGTCGGACGGCGGGTGCGTTTCTTTTTTGTCGGGAAATATGGTTTCCTGCGGTTCCACAGCGGACGAAGCCCTCCGTACAGCCTGAGTTTCCTTAAAAATTCAGACTGATTCGGAGGAAGAAAGATGTATAAAAGAAATGACGGTTTAACCGAAGACAATAGACTGCAAAACAGATTTACGTCATACCTGTGCCGCTCGGTGCATAATAGACGGATCGATTATTTTCGTGGGAAAGAGAAGCCGCTGCGGATTGAAATTATGCTGGAAGATATGGATTATCTTGTGACGGAAGAACAAGACCGCATTTTACAGTTCGCGGAATATGACGCCTTGCGGCAGGCGCTGAAGGAGATTAAGGAGCAGGAAAGGTATATACTGCTGGCGAGAGTGATTGAAGAAAAAAGCTTTTCGCAGATTGCCGGGGAAACAGGGTTAAGCTATAAAGGCGCCGCGGCAGCGTATTACCGTACCCTGGAGAGGCTGAGAAAACTTCTGGGAGGTGGAAGACGTGGATTTTAGGGAACTGCTCATATTGGCAAAAGCAAACCACCCGAAAGCGATAGAATCGCTCCTCACGATGTATCGTCCGCTCCTGATGAAAGAAGCTGTAGTCAACGGTATATTTGACGAGGATTTGTTCCAGGAATTGTGTATTGTTTTTCTGCGCTGCGTCCGGAATTTTCAAATGTAGAACGCAGAACAAAAAGAAAGGGGGCGCCGGAGGGCGTCCCCTTTCCCGCTGAAAGCGGAACCGGCGCAGACAGCGCCGGCAGGTATCCTTTAAGCCGCGGTTTCCATGAGGTCTCCCATCAGCACATCGACAAGAAGTTTACCGGATAAAGTCCCGGTGCGGACAGTCACCTGATCCTTCCGAAGCTGTTCAAATTCCTCCATTCGCAGAATCCGGCTCTGACCGGCAAGCGAACGGTCTTCGTCCGTCAGACGTTTCGCTACGGCCTTTTGCCATTCAAGCAAAAAATCCTTAGCCTGGTTGATGTCCTCGTATTGTTCATTGAGTATGGAACGTTTTTGCCGTATCGTGCCGTCCGGCTCAATTTCCAGCGTATAATACGGTTTTTCCGGCTCGGAACTTTTCCTTAAAAAAAGGATGTACGATTCCCGGTTTTCAATCCGCTCCCAGTAACGGTCGCTGTTTGAAACACAGTGGGTAAGCGCGCGCCCCTCCAGGATAATTTCTTCTACGCCGGAGGGAGCAATAATCATGTATTGCTCATTGCCGTATTCGTACTTTCCTTTGAGCGACTGACAGATTTCATCAATATGGGGATACTCTTCCAGAATCCTGCCTACCTGAATGATGATATTTTTACCTTGCTTCTGGCAGATTTGGACTAATTCGTTGTGCCGTTTCCGGAGATCCCGCACACGGTAAACGAGTTCATTATCCGTATTCATGCGTAGTCCTTTCGCCATAGAGAGATAGTCGGCCCAGGTGTTGATAACATTGTGGCTGGACATATGCTCTTTTGACATTTGCCGGGTAATATAATTGTGGATTTGCGGAACACTCATCTTTCCGCGAACAAATTTTAAATCCCTGGGTGTAATTTCTTCCCCGCAAAGCCAGGAAATGGTGTAGTCGGGGATTTCCTGACCGGAGGCTTTTTCATATTGCATCCAGTTCAGGAAACCGCTGCCGCCATTGTTTTGCCGAAGCCTCTTCAGTTCCTGCCCGTCGATGCCGAGCAGCTTTGTCAGGCTGCTTTCCTGAATAGACAGAGGAACATTATCATTGTCGTATCTGTGTTTCCCTTTTACATATTCCTGTGCCAGACGGGAAAGCCCCGCCTTAACAAACTTTTCGATATACGGATGCTTTTCATAGGCGATCAGGTATTCTTCCGGATCAACGATCTTATTCTGACGGATATACTCGATCAGCCCGGTCTTTTTCAGTTCGTGTCTTGAAAGGTATGGAAGCGTCCGGCCATAAACTCTGCCGGAATAGTCCGACCACCAGCCGCCCCTGTTAATGTAACCGCTTATCCACCGCAGGCTTTTCTGCTTGTAAAGCCCCCAGTAATAGGCACGCTGGGGAATAGCGTTTTTATCGCAGATCATACGGCGGATTTCATGAATATAGCACTCCGGCGTCATATATTCTCCTTTCCGATAGGTACGACAACCTTCAAACTCCCGGAGCATGAGACCGTCTTTGCAGCATTGAATCAGGTAGAAGGAAGCCTTCTGCGTCTGGAAAAAACCTACCCGTCCGATGCTTTTGAATGTAATCTTGTGCCGACAGCAGGGGCAGCGCCCTTCCTTATTATAAAGCGGATGTTGAATGGGCACTTCCTTTTCACAATAGGAACAATAGCCGGTTTTGGCGCCTCCCTTTTTATAATGGTAGAAAATGAAGTTTTCAGGAATCGCTACCTTGTCTACCCATCGTTTCCAGTCTCTGGGAAGGGGCGGTGTCTGCGCCAGGTCGTTGTCCCATTTGTCGGTTTCTTTTTTGTGCCTCTGCTCCAACTGCTCCTCACGGATTTTAAGCTGGTAGTTGAGCAGGTCGATGAGACGGCCATCTCCAGTTCCCAGATAATTCCGTATGGCGGTGGATGTGCTCCGGTTTACATATGCGCTTATGTTATAAACGTACTCGCCTTGCGGCCAATCAAGGAGGTCCAGTTTGGAAGTCAGCCACTTTTTTCGCTGACAGTCATACGTGATAAAATTTCTTTCCTTACGGGAAAAATACACTGCATAAATCGGCAGATTGCCGCCCAGCCGCATATTGGCCGTCCCAAATAAGGCAACCTTTAAAATACCATTTTGGATGCGGCAGCGGATATACAGGTCATACTTGTAATTCTCATATTTTGTTCGAGAATACGGGATGATCTTCACAACAGGCGTATCGTTTTTTGCCAGCCTCATCATATTTGGTGTTGCTACCAGCTTATCCATTTTTAATAATTCGTTCTTGTTCAAAATAGCCCACCTGTCCTTTTTTCAAAATTTACATCGTACCACACGTCCGGCAGAATCGTTTCTCCATCCACCTGCGCGAGGGCGATTTGCTCAATCTTCCCATTTACTGGATTTTCTTTGGCAAGGGCAAGATAGTCGCCCTGTTTGCCGCACGCAAGAGGGTCGGGGCCGCGCACAACGGTAAACCCGTTATGCGCGGCGGCACGGTCAGCTTTCACATGGCTGCTCCACTCACGATGCGGGTGGTCCACCATATAAGCCAATGCGTGCAGGAAAAATTCTTTCCGGTTGAGCTGCTTGAGAATCCTCAGTTCCGTACAGGAAATTTTGGAATCTGTTCCATCCTCGTCTATGTCGCCGCCTGCGTCCACCAGATAGAATTCCGAGTCTTTAAATGGATAATACGACAGGCAATCCAAAGGATTTTCCGCCGAATGGAACCCGTTTTTTCGGCAGTTTGCTTTGTCGGTAACATTCATACCCATGACAAATTGGTATCCCAGGCATATCAATCCTGGGCGGAATGCTTTGTACGCAATCATAGATGTCCCTCCTTCCTCAGCCGGCCTTTTTCTCCGGCTGGAGGAAACTGTCCAGAGTGATCTGGTTAGTCATAGACAGCTGTTCCGGACCCTTGGGCGGCTCCTTCTTTGCGGGTTGCGGCTTTTTCTTCTCCGCCTTTTTCTTCGGGACGGAGGAAACACCGTGGTATGGCCTTGGCGTAAATTCCTTATCCGCATCCGTTTTATCTTCTTCGGCGTCCAGATCACGGAAATACTCTTCCGCCCATTGATAGCAGATGCCATCGGGGACATCCCCGCCAAAAGCGCCGTTTTCCGGTTGTTCATCATTGTCTTTCATCTCCTTTTCCAAATACTCCCGGGCCTTACGGTTAATGCGATGAAAGCAGTTAACCATGCTTTTTCGGGGGTGCATTGCCAGCCTGGCAAACTCCATATCTTCGTAGCAGAGTGTTTGCACATATTCAGTAACGCACAGCTTCATGTTTCTCCGCGTAAGGCGCTCCGTAGCGTCGCCCAGCCGTTTAACGGAAGCCGCTATCAGCGCGTTGTTGTCCAAGGCAACTGCTTTTTCCCATTCAATTTGCTCTTTTTCCCTGCGCAGGCGCTGTCTTTCTTCCCATTCTGCTTTCCGTTTTTCCTCAGCCGCCTCGTGCGCTTTGCGTTTTTCTTCTTCGGTCTGCTGGGCGGGCTGTGTATTTCCCGTTTCATCAGCCTTTGGCGCCCCCGCTGCCACTGATACGGCTTTTACGCCGTCCGCTGGTTCTACAGACGGGGATGTATATGCCGGTTCAGCCTTCAAGGCTGCTTCCTCCGCCTGATGAACGGCGGGGTATTCCAGGTCGGTTTCCTGTTCGATATTCAAATTAGAAAAAAAGCCCATATAGATACTCCTTTCAAAAAATGAAGGCGCGGCATGGGGAATCCCATACAGCGCCTTTGATTCTGTTTGGCTATAAAGCCTCATTCTTTCTCTTGTTTGAGCGGCTTTGCCAGCATCGGCGAAAATTTCACCGGACAAAAGCCTCCTGTGTCGCAGTAGTAATAACGCCGCCCTTCGCCGCCATAAAGCTCAATGACGTCCGAGGGAGCGATGCTCCTTCCGGGATAGCCGTCCGGCAAGTTGTCATTGTACTGCTCGAAAATCCGTTCCAGACGATGCTGTTCGTCCTCACCGTCGATATAGGGCAGTATACCGTCATATACCTGGTTGTATTCGGCTGCCGGAGGCTGTTCAAAGCCGGCTTTATGCAGCGTCTCAATACCGCCAAAGGCAAAGGGGACGGTGGGATGTTCCTCGTCCAGTCGGAGCTGGTAAATCCGGAAAGCCTGCTGACGGCGCTGTGCAAGAAGCATTTTGAGAAAGGTTTCTTCCTCACCCTTTATAAGCAGGGATTGCTCCTCATTGGTAAAGCCCAGCCGTTCTTCCAGAGTTTCGGTTTGCTCCGGCGCTTCATGCCATGCGGCAATCTCATCGTCAATGGCGTCAAAATCGCATAGCCCATACAAAAAACGTGTCTTGAAATTCATTTGTCCAGCCCTTCTTTCTGTTTTTCGCTTTAAGGCAAGCTGCCAGTCATCAAATCCCTTGTAATTGGGATTCCAAGTCAGCCGCCTGCACTCCATTCCGGCATCTTGCGCCATACGGCGTACTTTGGAAGCACCCGCGTCGATCTGTCCGTTGCGGTATTTATCCATGTCCTCCGCCTCCACAATCAACTCCGTACCGTTGGCGGCCAGCAGGGAGAACAGCAGCTTTAACGGCTCCGTATTGTTCGCTCCTGCTGTCGCTGCAAAGGTGCGGCCCGACAGGCAGTGGGACACATCTGCTTTCAGAAATCCTTCTGTAACATAGACCACCCGTGCAAATGGATCGCCGACAAAATGAACCGGGCTTCCGGAACTGACGCCCATCGGCTTGCTGCCGGAAGAAAGCCAGATATATTTGGCGCCTTCTTTCTCCGGCGGGTCGTTGTCATTTTTCAGCGGCACGTCCAAACGAATCTGGCAGCCGCGAATCATGCCGTCAACGCCGCGTACAGGAATTAAAAAACCGGCGGTTATCGTAGAGAAATTTACTGTCCACCTGCCGTCTTTCTGGTAAAATCCCGGAACGCCCTCCACCGTATAGCCCTGGGCAATCAGCTGGCTTGCCAGTTTCCCGCACAGATAAAATGGCGGCGTGCTTTTGTAACCCAGCTTGTCGATTTGCTCGTCGGTCAGCCCGCGGACGGTACGCAGATGTTCCCGGTGCCGCCCGGACAGCTTGAGCAGTCCGAGCAGCCCGGTAAACGTCTGGTGAATTACAGGATTTTCCGCACGGGCAGACTGAGGGATTTTTCGGTGTTTTTCCTTTTTCATATTTAACGGCGAGCTGATGGGGAAACAAACGCCGTTTTGAATGGCGTCGCAGATTTCCCGATAAGCCTCTGATGTTGTAATACCCTTCGCTTTTGCGTAAAGTTTCAGCATACCGCCGCTCTCACCGCAATAATTGCAGCGCCAGACATTTTGAGCATAGTTGATTTTCATTTTGCCCCGGTTGTCCCCGCAGAACGGGCAGTCGGTATAAACGCCGTCCGTACAACGCCTGCGGATTCGGAGCCGGAGCAGTTCGGAAACATCCTCTATGTCAAAAGGAAAATCCTGCGTCTGGCCCATAATCCGGCCTCCTTTCCAGATTGATTTTCAAAAAGGAAAGTCAGCCCGCTTTCCTCTGTGTATCGGACAGCAGCAGCTTGGCACCGGCACGCAGGATATTATCCTTGCCGGAATATCCGCTGACATAAAATTTCAGGCTAGCCGGCCTGCGTTCTTCTACCTGCGCCAGCGTCCAGCCGCTGCAGGCCCCTTCCTTAACGACATAGTCCCTGGCTTCTTCCAAAGTCATAACAGACAAAATGGTGTCAACCGGTGTGTCGGAGGTATAGGCGGGAGCAGCAGGGACAGCAGGAGCCATAGGGGTATCCTGTGCCGTCTCCTCCCAGAGGATTTCTTCAAAGTCATCTGCCTGGAGAGGCGCTTCCTGTACCGGAGATCCGGCTGCGGTTTCCTTTACCACAGACAAGGGCGAAACGGGAGCAGCATCCTGTTTCGGCAGTTCTTCAGGAACAGCCGGGGCCGGTGTTTCTGCCGGCGCGGCAGGTTTCTCTACCGCTATTGCGGAAGCCGCCTGTTTCTCTTCCTGAGAAGGAGCGGCGGTCTTTGGAGATACGCCAGCCTTAACAGAAGCGGGTTTTGATGCAGGCTTGGGCGGTTGTGCCGCTTTTGCATTTTCGCCTGTCTGATTGGACTGTCGCACAGGCATAAACTGTATGTCGAATCCCGCGTTGGACAGCGCCTGCTCAATAGCCGTGTCCTGCGCGGCTTCGATGTACCGGCCACGTGGGACCTCGTCCTTTTTCTTTTCCGCGATATAGCTTGTTGCGGGTTCGGGATCATTGCGGTCAAAAAATACACTGGCCTCAATGATAGCGAACTGGTCGGTAATTCTCAGGGGAGAAATCTTAATACGTCCGTTCAGATACTTTTTATGAAACCACAGTTTTTTATACGGCAGGTCAAGCTTTGGCCCGGCCGGTGTTGAAACAAGCAGTTTCAGCGGGTCAAAGTTCGGGACAAGGTTGCCTTCTGCCATGACGGGCTGAAAATTATGAATACTCCTATTTTCGTTTGCACTCATAGATAGAAGCTCCTTTCAAAAATAAATACGGGACACCGGCGCTTTTTCTGCACGGTATCCTCAAATCAACTGGCTTTTTTTAATTCCTGCTGCTTGGCAAAGGATTTTGCATATTTGCAGATCCGCTCTCCAAGCATCGTGTTACGCTTGTCGGCGGTTTTATGAATGGCTTGGAAAAGCACCCATTTCTGGCCGACCAGCACGACTTTTTCCCGCGCACGGGTAACGGCTGTGTAAATAAGGTTTCGTTTCAGCATCCGCATATGGTTGCGGATAACCGGCAGGATTACGATGTCGTACTCGCTGCCCATGGCCCGATGGATGGTGGTGGCGTAAGCCAGTTCCATATGTTCCATTTCTTCCATGCCGTATTCGACAATGCGGGATTCTGAAAAGGCAATCGTTACCTTCAGTTCGTTGTTTTCGTTACGGCCAATTTTACGGATAAATCCGATGTCGCCGTTTGACGCCTTTCCGTTGTTCTTGTTCTGCATCACCTTGTCGTTCAGCCGGAAGTAGTTCCCGCCGACCTTCAAATCGGGAAGGTTATCCTGTATGGGATTGACGATTTCCCGGATCGTCCGGTTCAGCTGGTCGGAAGAGGCCAGCCCCTCCGAACGGAAGGGGGAAAGGATTTGCACGTGCTCAATGCCGTGGCGGTTTACCAGTTCGCAGAAGATACGGCAGATGTCGTCGGCCGCCTCTTCCTGGGTTTTGGCTTTTACAAACACAAATTCGCCGTTTTCAATGTCGTACTGGAAATCCAGGCCGGTGTTGTCCTCGTTGATGCGTTTGGCGTTTCTCGCAATCATGCTTCCTTCCTTTTGCCGGAAGATTTCATCGAGTACGGTGACTGGGATAATCCCGCAGTCAATCATCTCCCGAAACACATCGCCGGCGCCGACACTTTGCAGCTGATCGACGTCGCCTACCAGAACAACTTTTGTCCCTGGCTCAACACGGCCAAAAAACTGGCGGGCAAGCCACATATCTACCATTGAGGTCTCGTCAATGATGATAAGGCCTGCGTCCAGTGGTTCTTTGCGCGTTCCCTTGCCGTATTCCATATCTTCTCCGACAAGCCCTAAAAGGCTGTGAAGTGTTTTGGCTTCGACACCCGTGCTTTCCACCATACGGCGGCTGGCGCGTCCGGTGGGCGCTGCCAGCATGATTTTGCTTTCCGGGAAGAGACGCTTGAACACTTCGATGATTGCCCGCAGGATGGTGGTTTTACCGGTTCCGGGAGGGCCGGTCACGATGGACAGGTTATGCCGGAACGCCATATACACGGCTTCGCTCTGTCGTTGAGACAGCGGTATCTCCATGCTGCTGCGGATATGTTCCAGTGCCGAAACTACATCGAAATGCTGCGGAGGTTCGGAAATGAGCCGTGCAATCTGTCTTGCCGTTTCATCCTCCCGGGTGAAGCAGGGAAGCGGATAGATATTTCCGCTGTTGCTGACGACTTCTCCCTGAAGAATCATGTTTTCCAGGACATTTTCAATTTCTCCGGGGGTTACGCGCATCTGAGGGAGCGGCAGTTTTTCGTTGAGTAGTTGCAATGCCGTTTTCCTCAGCGCATCCGTTTCAAGATACAGATGGCCGTTCTCACTCCGCTGGGCGTCCAGTGCGGCATAAATTGCTCCGTGGATCCGCATGGGGGAATTCATCGGCGTATCGCCTTTCCGGACGATAGCATCGACGCGCTTAAATCCAAAGCCGGATACCTGGCACAGCTTGTAGGGGTTGCTGCGCAAAATATCTACGCTCTTGGCGCCGAAATGCTCGTAAATCTTTGTGGCGGCAGCCGGCGTTACCTGGAATGGCGATAAGAGAAGCATTAAATCCCGCAGGCAGCGGCTCTCCGCATAGGAGGTTTTAATGTCCTCCAGCTTGGCGGGCGTGATCCCGCGGATTTCCAGCAATCGCTCCGGCTCATTTTCCAGCACCTTCAAAGCATCCGCTCCAAAGCGGCCGACAATCAGTTCGGCAGTCTTTTCACCCACGCCTTTGATGAGGCGAGAGGAAAGATACCCCTGTACGCCGTCTTTGGTCTGCGGCACGATTTCCTCACACTGGTCTACCTGAAGCTGATAGCCGTGTTTGCTGTTCTGCCACTCCCCGTCAAGGCGCATACTGACCTTGTCGGTGCGGGGCAGCTCATATCCAACCGCTACAAAACGGATCAGATGGTCCCGGTGCTTATATGCGCTTCTGGCCTGCTGAGGGATGCTCTGGTCGGAGGTTTTTACACTGATGATGCAGTATTTGCTGGCAGGATTGTAGAAGATCGTCCTGTCGTACACTCCGAGATAGCTCATACGCTCCACCCCCTGATTTTCTGAAAATGATGTTTGTCGTCCTTCATTGACAGTAACTCCTTTCTTAAAAATGGGTAAAAAATTAAGCCGCAAGGTTTTTCTGCGACTTTTTCACATAGAACCGGCGGCTTTCCGAAACGGTTACATAGTCCTTGTAGATATCGGGGTGCTGCGCCTGCAGCCGGATCAGATTATCCTTGCTGACGCCCGGTTTTCTGACCGGGTTATAGGTTACGGTATAGGCTTCGCCTCCGGCAGAACAGACCGCCGTACAGCTTTTCCCCATTTCCGCAACAATCCGTCCCTGCAGCCGTTTCATTTCGCTTTCAATTTTTTTGGATTGTGCGTCCGCCAGCTTTTTCTGTGCCTGCAATTCGGTAAAGCGAATCACACAGCTTGCCAGCGGCAGGCTTAATTCTACAGCCGGGGCGTCCGGATCAGCCGTGCCGATGTGGCGCCTCACGCTTTGAATTACCAGGTCGCCGTCTTCCGTATAGGGAGGCGGTACTTGTTTGAGGACGTGTTCGTTCCAGAAGATACCCTCCAGGGCAATCAGTTCCTCCTCATAGGCTCTGTCACGCTCAATATGGCGGATAATGACGTCATCCTCATTGTTGCCGTATAAGCAGCAGTAAAAGACGTGGTTGAGATTCATCACTGCCATATAATGCCGCCCTTGAGCCTCATAATTGACCGGGATTGTTTCCTCTCCGTCAATCCACCAGTGATCCTTTGCGTTGTAGTTGGTCGTTTTGATTTCAAGGATGGCTGTTTCCCCGCTTGGAAGCGTGACAAAATAATCGACGTTGGCAAGCATGTAGGGGTAAAGAGGATGGCAGTACATCCGCTTATCCTGATAAATCGGATATCCCGTTTTCTTGTGGAATATTTCCGCCACCAGGTCCTCCAGCAGATGCCCGATTTGAAGAGCCACCCAGTTGCCGGCATCGTCCTTGTACGACACGATATTCAATTTATCGTAGTACAAATCCCTTGCAGTGGCAAAAGGGGATATGCCTAAAATAATGGAAGCATCGCTGCCGCCTACGCCTTTTCGCCGCCACTCCAACCACTCTTTTTCCGCCAGGCCCTTTGTATCTACAAGAACCTGTGGGCGATAGGTTGCAAAAGCCATATTTACGCACCCCTGCTTCTGCTCCTGCGAATGAAGGCAGGATAGTGATATACCGTGCGTATGGGATACTTGGCCCGCTTTCGAGCCTCTCTTCTCAAAATCTGCTGTTTCAAAACAGCGGGGCGGTTTGTTTTCCGCCGGGAATGTGCATAGGTTCGTCTTTTCATTCGTGTTTCCACCTTTCTAAAAATAATATTTCCAAACGCCAGCGGCGTTTTGGGCAATAAAAAAGCGGGAACAACGTCCGGCCGTTAAACGGTACTATCGCCCGAAAAAGTACGGGCCGGCGTCATTCTCGCTGTATGTGGGGATGGAAAAGCCCCCAAAAAACAAAAAAGGCCAGTAATATTCCTGCCGCAGGGCAGGACAATACTACTGACCGGATACAAACTTAACAAAGTGTGCAATGCAGTGAAAACTGCGGTTCCCGGAAATGGGAAAGGCACAAAAATCAATTACAAAGAAACTATAGCACAATATATGCGAATTGTCAATAAACAAATACTATATATTGTGTGCGCGCTATTTTTATTTTGAAAAGTCATAAAATAAACAGAAAATGAATATTGAAAAGTTTGAATTTGTATGATAGAATATATTTGAAAAGTTGAAAGGAGGGCTTTTATGCTGTTTCGCAAAATAGAATCGCTGATAGAAGCACATTTACAGTCTGAGTCGAAAAAAATCCTTTTGATTGACGGGGCTCGCCAGGTGGGAAAGACTTACATCATCCGCTATGCGGGCGGGAAGCTGTTTGAAAATTTTATTGAAATCAATATGGTGGAGGACTCCCTGGGGGATCGGCTCTTTGCCAACACGAAAACGGTAGAAGACTTTTATTTACAGGTGAGTATGATTGCGGGCAGCAAGATGAAAAGCAAGGAAAACACCCTTATTTTCCTTGATGAAATCCAGGCCTATCCGCACCTGCTCACGCTGCTGAAATTTTTGTCGCAGGACAACCGCTTTACCTATATTGCCAGCGGTTCCCTTCTCGGCGTCACACTGTCGCAGACTACCTCAATCCCAATGGGCAGCATCCGCAAGGTACGGATGTTCCCTCTCGATTTTGAGGAGTTCCTGTACGCGAACGGAATGAATGAGATTGCCGTTTCCTCTATGCGCAGTAAATTCGAGCGGCTGGAGCCGCTGGAGGAACCCCTACACAATAAGATGATGGATTTGTTCCGTAAGTATTTACTGGTGGGCGGTTTGCCGGACGCCGTCAATTCCTATTTGAGTGAGAAAAATATCCAGTCGGTTCGAGAAATCCAGCGCGAGATCCACGACTATTACGCCGCTGACGCTTCCAAGTATGATGAGGAAAGAAAGCTGAAAATCCGCAGGATTTACGATCTCATTCCTTCCAATATGGAAAACAGAAAAAAGCGCGTTGTGGCACAGAGCATTGAAGAAAAAAAGGGAAAGACCTTCCAGGATTACAGCGACGAGTTTGAATACCTCATCAGCGCCGGCATCGCGCTTAATGTGCAGGCAATTTCCAATCCTGTGTTCCCGCTGATTGAGTCAACCGGCAAAAACCTGCTCAAGCTGTATCTCAATGACGTGGGGATTTTGACCGGCATCCTTTACGGCAATAATATCCGCGCCATCCTGGACGATGAAAAAAGCATCAATCTTGGCTCGGTCTATGAAACGGTGGTTGCCAGCGAATTGATCGCCCATGGTTACAGACTGTTTTACTATGACAACCGCAGCAAGGGCGAAGTGGACTATCTGATCGACGATTACGACAGCTTATCCGCCGTACCGATTGAAGTGAAGTCCGGTAAGGACTATACGGTACACAGCGCACTCAATACCTTTGTGCGGAACGAGGATTACCACATCAAAAAAGCGTTTGTAGTGTCAAATGAACGTGCGGTTTCCAGAAAGGGAAAGATTACGTATATCCCTATCTATTATATTATGTTTTTCCATGAGGAATCAGGTGAGAAAAAACTGCGTTTTTAAAATGGGATTTTTTCTCAAAACAGACGCGCAGCGCCTTGTCTTGTGAGTGCCGGAATAGCCGGCGCTAAAGGCAAGGCGCTTTTTTTATTTTGAGGTGCAGAATTGTAAGAAGGGTTTCCGTATTTATGGGTGAGAAAGCAAAATACAGTTTGCTTTCTCCCAGCACCTTGAAAATTGAATAGCCGCCGCCGGAAGTTATACAGGTTTTGCGGATAGTGTGCGATGATATCCTTGTGGAGCGCGCCCGTAAATGAAATACCGCATAGCGGGGCCTGAAAATACACGGTCGAAAAGGAGCGCAGGAAATGGTCCGGCGGTTAGGTGTTATTTTTTGAGAAATCTAACATTTTAGATAAAGGAGGAATTTTATGAAACAGATCCCGATTTGGGAAAAAAGCAATCTGACATTAGAGGAAGCGGCGGCATACTCGGGGATCGGAATCAATAAGCTGAGACAACTTACGGATGACGATAACTGTGAATTTGTACTTTGGATTGGAACGAAACGACTCATTAAGAGACGTAAATTCGATGAATATATTGAAAAGCTTTATTCTCTATAGGTTTTTCAAGTCTTGTATTTTCAGGAAAGGGTGACTTGCTATGATGGCGTATTTATAGTATAATAAGCTGATAAGAGTAACCCTTGTCTTTTAGAAAGGGTTGAGAACAATGGCAAATACTACGAAGAAAGGAAAAACAAGCAGGCGCTTAGACAAAAACAGGCTGACACTTCGCAAAGGTGAAACGCAGCGTAAAGACGGTACTTATGATTTCCGTTGGACTTCAGCGGATGGCAAACGTCATTCTATTTATGCAGCGACCCTTCAGGAATTGAGGGAAAAGGAAGAAGAAATCATCAGAGATAAGCAGGATGGCATCAAAACGGAAATACGCAGAACGACGGTGAACGATGTTTTTGAGCTATGGTGTGATTTGAAGCGGGGATTAAAACACAATACATTTACAAATTATAAGTATATGTATAATATGTTTGTTCGTCCAAGCTTTGGTAAGCTCCGGATTGCGTCAGTAAAAAAATCTGATGTTAAGCGGTTTTATAACACGCTTGCAGATGAAAAAATACTGACAATCGCCACGATTGATAACATCCATACGGTGCTGCATCAGGTTTTTGATTTGGCGGTTGATGACAACTATATTCGTATCAATCCGACAGACCATATGTTGAAGGAACTAAAGCAGTCCCATAATTTTGAGACTGAGAAGCGAAAAGCACTGACCGTAGCTGAACAGAAATTGTTTATTGATTTTCTGCAAAATCATCCGCAGTATCATCATTGGTATCCTGTCTTTGCGGTAATGCTGGGGACGGGAATGCGCGTTGGCGAGATTGTAGGCCTCCGCTGGTGTGACATTGACTTGGAGCAAGGCATTATCGGTGTAAATCACACTTTGGTCTACTATAATCACGGAGATGGGAAAGGATGCTCTTTCAGCATCAATACGCCAAAGACCAAAGCTGGCGAGCGAACCATACCCATGCTGGATTTTGTCAAGGAAGCATTCCTGATGGAAAAGAAGTACCAGGAAGAAACGGGACTGCATTGTAAGGCCACGGTGGACTGCTATACCGATTTTATTTTTATCAATCGTTTCGGTGATGTCCAGCATCAAGGTACTTTGAACAAGGCGATCCGCCGTATTATTCGGGATTGCAATGATGAGGTGCTTTTGCGCGGTGAGGCTGATCCTGTTCTGTTGCCGAAGTTTAGCTGTCACTCTCTTAGGCATACTTTTACGACCCGGCTTTGTGAGTCGGGAGTAAACGTGAAGGTGATTCAAGATGTCCTGGGGCATGCTGATATTTCAACTACAATGGATATTTATGTGGATGTCACAAAAGACATGAAGCAAAAAGAATTCAATGTGTTGGGCGAATACTTCGGGAAAATAACTGTCTAATCAGTCTACGCCAATTTACGCCAAATCTTACGCCAATTCTCCTGTTTTCTGCGTAGAGATATGTAGAGCAGCAAAAATGAAAAGGCAGAGAAATGGTGTAAACAAAGGATTTACGAATGATTATGAATGGTTATATAACAAGGGATTATCTAATCCCGACGATGAAGCCATTAGGCTGAGTAAAGAGGCTTAAAACCTCATAAAATCAAAGCTTTTTGGAATTTTTTCGTGAACGCCAATTTCTGCATGGTCTATATGGAAAAGGGTTGCTCTTAGTTCAAAAGCCGTGTCTTGCAGGTAAAGTAAGACACGGCTTTTGAATATACAATATTTTACGGAGTAAAAGAAGTGGTACTTTATTTTTGTTTTGGATAGATCATCGTACGCAGTCCCGCATTTTTTAATGCAGGACCTTTTTTATTTTGGAGGTGTCTTATGTCAGAATATCAATTAGAAATAAAACAGATCGTGGATGATCCACGCTGCCGCATCTATCGGCAGTTCGTACAAACCCTTATGAAAGACCGGAGTATTTGCCTTGGCGGCAGCCCCGGCCTTTTTTATTATACCGTCCTTTGCAGCTATGCTAATTTTCGCACATCATACAAGCGCATAGACGGCATTAGTTACATTATATATCCCGGTGAGTGGCTGTGCCCGTTCGGTCGGCGTTTTGCTCACCGAAAACACCGCTTTTGTGGTATATAACTTGGGAGACTCCTTGATGATATGGCAGTACCGGGCGGAGATGCGTACAAAGGCTCTGATGCAGACAATCCTTTGCCGTGAGTGTCTGCCGGAGCAATACAAACCGGAAGCTGTAAAGGGCTTGTTTTTGGGAGACAGCATGGAATTAGCGGAGGCTATCCTTACCGGTGACGGCGGCAAACAATATTTTCTCCTTGACGGCAGCTGCGAACATTTTTACTGCATCACCGATGATCGCAAGGGAGAGAAGCTGTTGAAGATAATGTGCAGCGCGGAATTGTCCGAAAAGCTGGAAGCCCTTCCGCTGGCGGATTTGTGGTAGAAGGACGAAGGGGTGCCTATAGAAAACGCCGCCGCCGATGACAACAGCTGTCCTGTTCTTTTTGCCTGCACCTGCGGCCTGCCCCGTATCAAGAGGTTCGATACGGCACTCCGGCTTCAGAGTGGGACAGGCAGGCTCATCTGCTTTGATTTCCAGATGGACGCGTTGCGCAAATGCTGTGGAGATAGGGCGCAATTCCAAACGATTGGCTTAAAAAAATGGAAAAGGAGGTTTTGTCCATAAGACGCAAAAGATTGTTTTCGATTCTTTCTGGACTGCCGCCGCTGCTTTTTGCCTTACTCTACGGCGGAGGGTACATCGCGCAGTTTATCCGCAACTACACCGTATGGAAAAACGCTGGCGGCACACCTAGCTATGGAACAGCACCGGAGATGCCGTCTTTTATCCTGTCGGCCAGTTTTGAAGCGCTATTCACTTTGCCATATGGGATTATCGGCGGCCTCATATGTATCGGCGTGCTGATGTTGCTCATTATCATGGTTATGCGGATGGGATATGGGGACACTGGAGAATACGATAAGGAACGAAATTTTATCTATTTCCAAAAAGGAACTTACGGAACATCGGGTTTTATGTCTGAAAAGGAAGCGGAGGAAGTGTTGAAACTGACTTCCAGCCTGAAAAAGCATACCGGCACTATTCTTGGAACATTAAACGGTAAATATGTTTGTGTGTCGGAAGAAAGCCGCCTCAATAAAAATATCGCTGTGTATGGCGCCAGCGGGTCAATGAAGACCCGAGTACTGTATCAACCGCATTCTTCAGGCTGCCGCACAGGGGGAATCATTGATTATCTGCGATCCGAAATCTGAGTTATACGAAACCACCAGCCAATATTTGCGGGAACAAGAATATACTGTCCGCTTTTTTAACCTGGTATCTCCGGAACACTCGGATTCCTGGGCCTGCCTTTTCGGAAATCGAAGGCGATGAGCTGATGACACAGCTTTTTTGTGATGTTATCATTAAAAATACAGGAGATGAAAGGGGAGACCACTTCTGGGACAGCGCAGAAATGAATCTCCTCAAAGCTTTGGTTTTGTATGTGGAGCAGGGCTCTCCCTGCAACGAAAGAAGCCGCAAAAAATCAGAATGAAGACATTTCGTTTCAATCAGAAGCAGAAGATCTGTTGGGGCAAGAAAATTTAGAGACTATCGCCCACACGATTTCCGTGTTCCGGAAAGGCCAGTAAATAACGGAAACAAAAGAGAGACGTTCTATTGATAGATAGGACGTCTCTCTTTTTCTTGTAACCCTGTATGCGTGCGTTCATCAGCAAGCAGAGAAAACACGCTTTTCAATTTCTTCTTTGTCTTTTGGCGCTGGTTCTTCTACAATCCCGCCAAAAGGCATCTCTGCCACCAGCACGTAGTCCCCCGAAAGGTGCAGGAGTTCTTTCACCGCATTGTCGATTACCGGATTGTAATGCTGCAGGGAAGCGCCGATGTTTAACTCGCGCAGTCCGCTCCAGACAGCAAGCTGCAGCATGGCGCTGGACTGGGACGCCCATACCGGGAAATTATCCGCATAAAGCGGATATTGTTTCTGAAGCGATTCTACTACTTTCCTGTCGTAGAAATAGAGAATGGTGCCGCTGCCCGCACGGAAGCTGTCAATTTTTTCTCGGGCAACCTTTCCTTCAAAAACGTCATAGATTTTGTTCCAGAGCTGATCCTGCTTTTCCCCGTGTACGACGGCTACCCGGCTGCTTTTCATGTTAAAGGCATCGGGGACAAGTTCTGTGAGTTCCTTAACCATATCCATCACCCGGTCGATAGCGACGGGCAGTTCTCGGTTGATTGCGTAATAGCTTCTGCGTGCTTTTAGAGCTTCTGTAATTTTCATCATGGGAAGATCCTTTCTAACATCATATATGAACAAGAGACTATACCCTTTCAAACGCACCCTTGGGACAGAATTTCATGCACTTGCCGCAGACAATGCACTTTTCTCCGTCGATCTCCGGCAGCGAGTAAATGTCCTTTTGTGAAATAGCCCCTTTGGGACAGACCGCGATAGACGGGCAGCGGTGGTTCTGCGGGCATTTTTGTGGATTGACTGTGATTTTCATAGTTTTACTCTCCTTCTTCTTTGCAGTATTCCTTTTTGATGGCTTCTATCAGGGCGATCACCCGTTCATCTTCAATCCAGTAAAACACATTCATCCCCTGCTTTTCGGAACTGAGGATACCAGCTATCTTCATCTGGTTTAAGTGCTGGGACAGAGCGGAAGCGGTGATGTTCGGCGTATATTGATGAATCTTACCGACGGTAAGCCGCCCTTTGAGCAGCGCGCATAAAATCAGCAGCCGATGTTCATTCGCCAGAAGCTTCAGCAGCTCCGCTATTTTCTTTGCCTGTTCTTCCATATTCCTTTGCCTTCTTTCCGTTCCTTAATTTGCAAATTCCCTGGGTCATGGTTCCCATCGGGCAGTATACGCACCACGACCGGGGCCGGAACAATACCATTGTCAAAAGGCCCAGCACCGTCGAGGTGAGCATAACGCCGAAAAAGCCGAAGGCAAACTGCCCGATCCACGGGGCCACAAAACTCACGTCCGCCCACTGCCACGGGAGCTTGAACACCCACAGAAGCGTCACCGTCTGCGAAAGGGGCGCGCCGGTAAATACCCGGTAGGTGCTGAACAGCATCAGGCCGAACATCACCATAAAGAAGGTTAAAAAACCATAGCGGAACCACGGGCTGCGCAGAAGCTTGGGCGGCGGGGTGTTCCGGGACAATTTCAGCTTTTCTCCCAGCAGGCTGAAAAGCTGGCCGCGCCCGCAGTAGCGGTTGCAGTAGGCTTTGCTGCCGCCGAAAATGGCGACGAACAGCGGGATACAGAAAAACAGCATCCCCAGCCATGCGAACAGGATATTGAACAGCCCCAAAAACAGGTAGCACAGCTCGGCGATCCAAAGGTAGTCCGACCACCTCTTTTTCCTTGTGCTTTTCACAGTGCACCGCCCCTTTCTACCATGTTGATGACCGCCGCAGGGCATACCTTTGCGCACCTGCCGCAGCCGACGCATTTCTCCTCATCTACATGGGCGGAAACGCCCCATCTGATTTGGATCGCCTCTTTCGGGCAGACGGGGACGCAGGTGCCGCAAGCGACGCACTCTTTGCCGATCTGGGAAACGCGGGGTGTTTTTGTCATAAGTACCCTCCAAAAATCTCTTTGTTATTTAAGTAATTAAGTAAATATTAATATATTATATATGTCTGCATTTGTCAAGTTAGAACAGGAAATTTGTTGTCGTCTTAATTATAAAAAAGCGGATATGCCGAAAGCATGTCCGCCAAACAGAAGCATCAGCCGTTTGTTTTTTTATCCAGCCGCAAATGGAGCCGGTAGAGCGCAAACCTTGCAACCGGCTGTGCAATGCACATTTCTACAAAGAGGGAAATGGAAAAATTACGCGGCCATTTGTGAAAGAACATCTGAATGGGTTCCCATGAAACAGAACGTGTCCCGATCCAGGTGCCTATGACAGTCAGCAGAACGGACATCATCAATACTGTACACAGGATATTGACTACAATATGAGCGTTAAAACTGTCTCCTTTCGAAACAATTTTTGCCGTCATCTTTTCTGCGGGGATGTAGGTCAATAGGACAACGACGATGACGCTGAGCCAAATCAACGGCAGGACGATGAGCACATCCCGATAAACATACAGGTGGAAACCGGCTTCAAAAAAGGTGATCAGCGGGGCAATGATATTGACTGAAATGATGGAGACAATGCCCATAAATAAAGCAAATTCCTTTTTGCTGCGGGGTAATTTCATGTAAAATTCCATTTTGATTCTCCTCTTTTCGTAAAAAATAAGCGTGAAATCATTCCGATTTCACGCTGAACCATTATACGCGCTTTCTATTATTTACATTATTCATTATATCATATGCTTTTTTTAAAATTCAAGTCAAAGTTTCTTGAATCTTAACGGAGAATATTTTACCTTTCCAGTACAATGAAAAAGTAAACATTGTTTTTCTTCAACTTCTGCTGAAAATGGCATGGAATAGACACGGAAACTGCTGTGCAGGAGCTGGCTTATACCGAGCAGGATAAAAGCTTAGTCAGCCCTCAAAGGTATAGGAGAACGGAAGCAGTTCTTTCGCCTTGATTTTTGCATGCTGTCCTGCAACGGAGAGAATCACTTCACAGTCCGGCATATAATCATGCAGGATCTGGCGGCAGTTTCCACAGGGCGGGATAATTTCCGAACCGTCCTTGCCTCTTACCGCAACAATCGTATCAAAGTCCCGTTCCCCTTGTGTGACAGCAGCTCCGATGGCAATCTGCTCCGCGCAGGCGCCGTGCATGGAATACATATTGACGCCGGCAAATATTTTTCCGCTCTTGCTGCGTACTGCCGCACCTACTGTATGATTTTCGTGGATTGCGTCGTAATTCAGCCGGATGACCCTTTGCGCTTCTGCGATCAATTCATAATCTTTGTCGGTTAATGGCTGCATCATACCCCATCCTTCCCATTTATTCGCATTTGTCTTGCACAATCACTGGTATCATTGTATCACAATGCAAGAATTTCTATCAAGCAACGTAGTACAGAAATTTCTTATTTATCGTTCCAAAATAAAAAGATAAGAAAATCAAAGGGAGACAGTTCGCAAAGAACTGTCTCCTTTTGTTCTGATCGCTTATTCAATGGTAATCTGATTTGGTTTCGGCAAAGCCTTCGTTTCCTTCTTGGGGATAGAAAGCTTCAGAATACCGTCCTCGAATTTAGCGGAAACATCTTTCTCGGTAATGCCATCACCAATATAGAAGCTCCGGCTGCATTCTCCGCAATACCGCTCGCGGCGGATATACCGGCCCTTGTCGTCTTTCTGGTCCTTATCAAGGCCCTTGCTTGCGCTGATGGTCAGGTAGCCATCTGAAATCTGAGCCTGGATTTCATCCTTCTTAAAGCCCGGAAGGTCGATATCCAGTTCATAGGAGTTATCCTTTTCCCGGACGTCGGTCTTCATCAAAGCCTTTGCATGTTTTCCATACAGCGGGTTGTGACGTGAGAACATCGGCATCAATTCGAACGGATCATCAAACATTTCATCGAACAGGTTTTCACCAAAACGCTTAGACAACATAAGTCATTCCTCCAATCATAATTGGCTCGTAGATGGCTGGAATTTTTCTCGGCTGTTGCGAGCTTTTGCTGTCCGGTTCACCGCATTTCTGCGGCAAGCCTTTTGGTTGCTTTCAGATGGGCTCCAGAAAACCCGGAACCCTTGCGCCTCTTTCAAGGTACACTTATATTATAGCTCGTAAATTAGCACTGTCAATAGCAGAGTGCTAATTTTAACAAAAATATAACAATTAAAAAATGCAAAAGCCAAAATTAGAATTCTCATTTATAGCATGTTGTTGTTTTGTTCTTGGAAAAAGATTGAAAATCAGCCGCTTCCATGGTAAAATTACATTTATATAATTTTATTTAGAAAGGAGCTTGACAAAAATGGCGGCAGGGAACATACTGGCTATACGCACGCACGCACGCACGCACGCACGCACGCACGCACGCACGCACGCACGCACGCAAAGCCTAACTCTGTCCTTTTTCCTGTCAAGCTGAAAACTGCACAAAAACAGAAGGCGTATTCTGCCCGATTTGCAAGGGGCGGGATGCGCCTTTTTATGTTTTTGGAAAATACATAATAATATTATGAAAGGAAGAAAGCAGATGATGAAAAAAAGAAAATGGTTGGTAAGCCTGCTGGCGGTTGTATTGACGGTAACAATGCTTCCTATAGCGGCATTTGCGCAGACTGCCGAACGGACAACGGGGCTTGATTTATCCAACAAAACAGAAGCCGAAGCAAATGAAGCGGAAGGCTGGAGCTGGAGTCCTGATGGAGAAGGCGGGTATACCCTTGTTTTGGAAAATGTCAATATATCCGCCCAATCGGGTGATGCCATTACACTTCCGAACAATGTAGATGTCGATATCATTTTGAAAGGCAATAACCGTATATCGGGCGAGACTGCGCTGTTTGGTGTAGAAACAGCCGGCGGGCTTGTCACAATAAAAGGTGAAACCGCTGATGCTTCCCTGACGGCAGTGAGCAATGAAAATTCAATGTGGGGAACAATTTCTATTTCCAATCTGCTGATTGAAAGCGGCAATGTCTATACGGAAGGGGACGGAAACGTCATTGATACTTTCAGTATGACAGGGGGCTCTTTTACCATTAATCAGACCTTCGGCAGTTGGGCCGCGCTTCACACCGTTAACCGCGTTTCGATCACCGGCGGCAGGCTTGAGATCACGACAGATAAAACGAACGGCTATGCCATTTACAATTATCCGAGCCAGGATGAAGGGGAATCCGGGGTTTATATCGGAGGCAATGCAGAGGTTGTCATCAACAAAAGCAATGTGGGGATCGCGGTTCTTGAAAAAGGAAGCGGCATATCAGATGGAAAAATCGAAATTGCAGGCGGTACGGTCAAGATAAATTCCGCGAATATCGGCCTGTATACGGCTGTGGAAGATATTATCCTGAGCGGCGGCAATATAGAGATAATATCAGACAATATCGCTCTCAAAGCTGTGAAGGGGAACGTAGATTTCACGGGAGCTGATACAGGGATAAAGGCGCCAACGCCGGTATCTGCGGGCGGAGAAGTAGTCGGAACTTATCATGACATACATCAATGGGCTTCTGAGTGGTCTTACGACGATAATGGGCATTGGAAGGCGTGTACCAATCCAGGTTGTGACGCTGTAAACGAATATTCTGCACATCAGGGCGGCACAGCTACCTGTACGCAGAAAGCAGTCTGCGAAATTTGCGGGCAGGAATATGGCGAGGTTGATGAAACGGCGCATACCCCCGATGGCACAGGCTGGCATTTTGATGAAAACAGCCATTGGAATACCTGTGAGTGCGGCGCGAAACTGAATGAAGCCGCCCACACGTTTGAGTGGGTAACGGACAAGGAAGCGACTGTCACGGAAGCCGGGTTGAAGCATGAAGAATGTACCGTATGCGGCTACGAAAAAGATGCAGTAGAAATCCCGGCAGCCGGGACAGCGGATGACGGCAAGGACGAACAGACGTCTACTTCTGCCGATGGCAGCAGCGATACTGTCGAGGATGGACAAAAGCCTTCCGGGGAAGATACCCCACAGACTGGCGATAACAGCAATTCCGCTCTCTGGATTGCGCTCATGCTGACGGCGGGCACGGCTCTCACCGCGGCAGCCATTTTCAGCAGGAAGAAAAAATACAGCAGATAACCGATAGGAATATAGGAACGCGCCCTGTGGATTCATCAATCCATAGGGCGCGTTTTTTCATTTTCATAATGTGTTTTGTATTTATCCATTAACTGCCTGATGGAAAAATACAGGAAAAAGCCGTGCCTTTTCCCAACTCACTGGAAACAGAAATCTGCCCGTGATGGGCTTCTACAATCCACTTGACCATGGAAAGGCCCAAGCCGCTGCTATCGGAATTCCGGGAAGGATCCGCCTGGTAAAACCGGTCCCAGATACGGGGCAGGTCTTGAGGGGAGATCCCAATCCCATCATCTTTTACAAGCACCTGCAAATATTCGTCCGCTTTCCAGGCGGACACCCATACATGGCCGCCTGGGTTCCCATAGTTGACGGCGTTTTCCAGCAGATTTCCCAGCAAACGTATCATCAGCGTTTGATCCGCCGTTAGCTGCAGCCCGGGCTCGATCCGGGTCTGAATTTGGATTCCCTTTTCCTGGGCGATATCGGTGAATTCTTCCGCCACCATTTCGCAGATTTCGCTGAAATCGACCGGCTCCAAATTCAGTTTTTCCCTTCCCTGGTCCGCCCGGGAAAGGAGCAGAAGCTGGGACACCATATCAGAAATGGATTTCATTTTCCGGTGAATGACCGAAACCTCCCGCCGTCCTTCCTCATCCAGATGGTTCCCCTGCAGGAGATCTTCACACTGCATCAAAACCACGCTGATTGGGGTGCGCAGCTCATGGGCTACGTCGCTGGTAAACTGCTTTTCCCGCTGCATCCCGGCGTCGATGGTTTCCAGCAGCCCGTCAAAGGTACGGGCCAGCGTGTAGATTTCGTCGTTCCCTTTGCCCAGGTCGATCCGTTTGGATAAATCCTTTTCTTTCTGGATTTCCTGAACCGTTTTTGTAATTTTGGATACCGGATACAGGGCGCGCCGGCTCAGCAGGTATCCGCACACGGCGGTCAGGAAAATCATCAGGGGGGACAGGATCAGCGCCAACCGGAGCGTATACCGGAAATCCCTTTCCGCGTCGCTGATGGAAATGACCCCGCGGATCAGTACCGGCCGGCCGTTGACCGTATGTTCCAAATCCAAAACGGAGTAGTCGTTTTCCCCCGCGGTAATCGTCCGCAGGTTCCCGCTTTCAAAGGGAAGGTCATAGGCAAATCCATAGGGGATTCTTCCGTACAGCAGCTCCTGGCTGTTTTTATCATAAACGGAAAGGTAAACCCCGTCCTCCAGGTTCATTAAATCGGAATCGAAATCCCAGCGCCCATCTTCATACTCCATATCTTCAAAGGCCCCGAAAACGCTTGCCTCCAAGGTATTTTCCACATTGGATACAATTTCACGGGAACTGATGGAAAACAGCAGGGCAAGCACGATGCAGACAACGAGGGCCATCATCCCGGTATGCAGCAAAACCAGCCTGGTTTTCAGCGACAGCCTTTTCATAGGGTATCATCCTTCAGCACATATCCATGGCCCCGAACGGTATGGATCAGCTTTTTATCGTACCCTTCGTCCACCTTTTTCCGCAGGAACCGGATATATACGTCGATGACATTGGAGCCGCCGGAAAAATCGTAATCCCATACATGCTGTTCCAGCTTATCCCGGCTTAACACGACGCCGGCATTCTGCATCATGTAATGAAGCAGGGAATACTCCTTGGAGGAAAGCTGGAGCTCCCTGTCCCCCCGGAATACCCGGCGGGTATCCACATGGAGGGATAGATCCGCCACGTTTAAAATACTGCTTTTTTCCGTAACCGGCTTTCTCAGCAGGACCCGAAGCCGCGCCAGCAGTTCCTCAAACGCGAAGGGCTTTACCAGATAGTCGTCCGCCCCGGCGTCCAGCCCGGTTACCCGGTCTTCAATACTGTCCCTGGCTGTTAATAAAAGCACGGGAAGGGTATTTCCCTCCCGGCGCAGCTTTTTTAAAACGGTAATCCCGTCCATTTTTGGCATCATGATATCCAAAACCAGCGCGTCGTATTCCGCGCAGAGAAGATAGTCGAACACCTCTTCACCGTCGAAGCAGGCGTCCACGCTGTATCCGGCGTCCTTCAGCCTTTTTTTAATCAGCTGGTTTAAATCCCGTTCATCTTCCGCAATCAAAATCCTCATAAAAATCCCTCCTTTGTATCAGTATATCATATCCGGGCGCGGGGAAGAAAGTTTGCCGTAAACAGGAACTCCGCAGCGGGATACGCTGCGGAGTTTCCCCATCGGTTCGCTGTTCTTGTTATATATAATGGTTAGTCCCAATGCTCCGCGCTCCACTCAATGATTGTTCCGGTGGAAGCGTCGATCTCAAATTCATACTCCATGCGGTTGTAGTAAATTTCGCCTTCATAAATCTGGCGGCCGTCATCGCGGTCCAGATGGATGCGGATATCGTTCGCGGAAGCGCCGGGAACCTTTGCCAGAGCAATGCTGCGGGCTTTGTCTACGGATATGACCGTCCCATTGCCGCCGTTGTTATTGCCGGGGGAATAGTTCTCAATATCAAAATCAGAGCTGAGAATCCTTCCGGTGGCCTGATCGATATCATAGTCGTATTCGGTCCCGTTGGCGTAGAACTCTACTTCATAAACCAGGCGGCCGTCGTCGTAATCCTCCTTTACCCATACGAACTGGGTGGCGGATTCAGAAACGCCGGCGTCCTTCAGGGCGATGCTTTTGGCCTGATCCTTGGTAATGGCAGAGGCGGGATTGTTGCTGGGCTGCGCGGCCTGGGATGAAGCGGCGGGAGCTTGCGTTGCCTGGGATGCGGTGCCGCCGTTGGATTTTGAAGCGGAAGAACCGGATTCACTCGGAGAGGAGGAAGCAGGAGAACTGGAGCTTGCTTCCGCCTGGGAAGAGGATTCCTTGGTTTCTTCCTTTGCCTTTGGGATTTCCGCCCCAAGGACGTCGTAGGACGAATGGAGGATTTCGCCGGAGCTTCTCACGATGTCGTAATCATAGCTTTTTTCCGCGGTTGTAAAATCGATCTCATAAACCGGGGAACCGTTTTCCACGCCCTTGTCAATCCAAAGGGAAAGGACGTCCTGTTCGCTAACCCCCGCGTGGGAAAATACGGCGGCTTTTGCTTCCTGCTCGCTGAGCTCCGGGTTTTCCGGAGCCGGGGAAGTGGCTGCCAGCGCGATGGCGGTGCCGCCTCCGACCACAAAAACCGCGGCAGCAGCCGCAATGGCAATCACCTTCGCGTTTAATTTCTTTAAAACCTCAAGTTTCATATTTTACGCCTTCTTTCTCTTTTGGTTTGAGCTTTTGTTTGGATTGTGTCTACAGTATATCCCATAAAGATGAAAGAAAGATTAAAATGAAAAAGTTTTATCACGTCACAGGATTTGGATTCTATCCGGCGCCGGCGCTCTCTGCATACCACATAGGCGGAAAAATTATGTACCCGGAAGCTTGACCTGCAGGATAAATAGGAAAAGGACTGCCAGGATCCACGGAAGAAAGCTAATCACAGCATACAAACATCCCTTGTGGTTTTCGTAATGATATTCGTCATACGACAAAACCCGTTCCGGATCCTCCAGGTAATACAGATACAGTTTAAAAGGCGGTGTGCCGGGATGTTTAAAAAATGCCCGGTATTCTTTCTCTTATCCTCCGACGGTGTACCTGCTGTTCCCTATGTCCGCTTGGACTTGTCGGGAGCGTGATTTACCATGTCGTTTAAGACAGAGGGTGCTAATTCGTCCCAATCGAGATACTTCCGTACCTTGCCGATAAACCTGTCGATGTTCTCTGCCTGTTCTTCCTGTTCGTTAATTTCTTCGTTCAATCGCAACAGCTTTTCCTGCAGTTCTTCCTGCTCCTGTTCGTAATCGTCAGAGAACATTTGAAATCTGCTGTCAGATAGTTTCTCGTTAGCATTATCTTCGTAAATACACTTGAATAGTCGGTCAAGTTCTTCTATCCGGCTCTGGGCTTGTGTCGGCTACCGCCGCTTTGCTGCAAGTTCTTCCTTCGCTTCGGCTTTCTGCTTCGCGCCCATAGCCTTGCGAAATTGTTCTTCATGGTTCGTTACACAGGCAATCATCATTCTCATATGTGCGAGCATGCCCTGTTCCAATACCACTGAGCGGATAAAATGTGTCGCGCAAACTTCTTTCCCTTTCAGCCTTGAAGTGGAGCAGACAAAGTGGACTTGCCTTGCTTCAAAGTTCCTGCTTGTGCAGGAATAGAGGCTTTTCGCCGCAATCGGCGCAGCACACAATGCCAGAGAACATATTTGTCTTGCTTGTCCTTGTCGGATGGCGTTTATTCTTCCGTAAGTTTCCATGTGTCAGCGTCAATGATTGCTTCGTGAGTATTCTCAAACACAAGCCATTTTTCCTCTGGATTATAACAGGTTTTCTTGCTCTTGTAGGTTTTGAAGTTTACCGTATGCCCTTGATATTCTGGACGCTCCAAAATGTCGGCTGTGGTATCTCCCGTCCAGTGATAGGGATTATCCAGCGGCGTGTTTCTCGCCGCTCTGCCTTCTGCTGAAAATAGATGGTCGGCGTTATGACTTTATCCTCTTTCAGGATACGGGCAATCTGCGACGGTCCGTAACCGTCCAGACAAAGAGCAAATATCCGCTTGACTACCGTTGCAGCTTTCTCGTCTACTATCCATTGTTTTGGATTGTCCGGGGCTTTCCTATACCTATAGGGCGGGTTGTTGCAGAGGTGTTCCCCGGCTTCCCCTTTGGACTTCATCACCGCGCGGATTTTTTACTTGTGTCTTTCGCATACCACTCGTTGATGATATTGAGAAACGGGGTAAAGTCGCTGTCCTGTTGGTTCGCGCTGTCGATACTGTTATTGATAGCGATAAACCGCACATCCTTTTCCACGAACAGGACTTCGGTGTAAAAGCCCACTTTCAGATAATCGCGACCAAGCCGCGACATATCCTTGACGATCAAGGTGGACACTTCGACGTTTTCGATTTTTTCCAAAAGTTCGCTCCAACTCGGACGGTTGAAATTCGTCCCGGAATACCCGTCGTCCACGAAAAACAGGGGGGTGAAAAATAATTTTCCTTTGCGTATTTACTTAAAATCGCCTTTTGATTGACTATGCTGTTGCTGTCAACCGTTAGTTCATCGTCGCGGGATAAGCGGCAATAGAGGGCGGTAATCTTGCCAGACTGCCTTAACATACTTTCTGCTCCTTTCCTCGGCGGGCAGTCTGCCATTACAGGATTGCTTGTACTCATTTTAACGCTCCTTGTTTTTTTCATCAATAGGCGGTTGCTCCATAAGCCGTAAAACTTTATGGGGTAGGCTTCGGCTTCCGTCGTAGCTGCCTGTAAAACGATAGAGCGTCCTGCCGGATTGAATTGTAACTTCGTGTGTCGGCAACTCTTGATACAGAGGATTTTTTACCACGATTTGTCCGTCTTTGATTGTTCGCTTCTTTTCCATTCCTTTCCTTGTTTCGAGTAGGGAGCAAGCACAGCAAATGAGTACCCATTTGCCGCTTGCTACTTCCGCAGCAAGCATAGGAAAGGGGTACCCTTTCCGTAAAAATCCCCGTTTTGACGCTATGCGCCGGACGGGGATTTTCTCTTGTTGGGAGTTTCCCAAACCCTTTTACATTCCCTCACTCAATATCCCGTTTGAAAGGCGGTTTTTGTTGCACTTTGCCTTTCACTATATACAACACCGCATTTTCAATTTTGCCAAATGGTTTAGGGAAAGTTTTATGATATGGCAGTATAAAATCTTGTTCTGTAAAAGAGAAAAGACGTGGCAACTCACAAATTGCAACGTCTTTCCTTAAATCTGATGATAAATATGAATGGGCGAAAATACTATAAAACTCGCCGACTTCATGTTATTTACTTACCGACGTAAATCTGCACCTCATAATTCCAGTGTAAAATGCCAGATACGACAATTAACTGTAACGTAAACATTGGCTCAACATCGTATTGCGTTTGGGCGATACGCACTACCTCGTTTAATATCTGCTCCCGGTTTTCTTCCGTACAATCCGCACACAGATACTTCCCTTTTGGCAATACTTTCAATCCGTCTATTTGGGTATAGCGGGTACAGACGGCGAATAGCTTTGTCATTTCGTTCTCCGTATAGATACCCGCTAAATCTTCAAAGGAAAACTGCTCTTTTAATGCTGGTGTTACCTGTCCATAGAAATGTCCGAGGTAGTTCCAAAGATTATCAAGTGTCGGAACCGTTAAGTTGTCTGAAAGTAAAATAACTCGTTTCGGTATATCTTTGATAAAAGTACCCGACCGATTTTTGCGCGCCCGCAGCTTTCTTTCATAGTCCTCTCTTGCTAACTGAATTTTAGATTTGCTGTATTGAAGTGCGGCTATTTTTTCATCAGCCTTTTTTTCTGCCTGCGATAAAAAAGCTACGATTTTTTCAAGATCATCATACTCCAAAACCTTTTTAATTTCCTGTAAAGGTAAATCCATAAGCTGCAAAAGCCGTACCGTATTCAATCGGATAATATCCTGTTCGGTATAGTAGCGATATTTTGTCCATTCGTCTTTTTTGCTTGGCTTCACAAGTCCGATACGGTCATAATGCCGCAGCGTTTCCGTTGTTGTATGAACAGCCTTTGCCGCTTCACCGATTGAAAAATATTTTTCCATTCCTGTTTCCACCTCTTGACTTTTGTGTAACACAAAAGTTTATAATCCATTGTAGCATAGCAAATTATGAAAATCAATGTCCATGCTGACGATGATAGGAGGAATAGCTGCATGATAGAACTGAAACAGGTAACAAAGCAATACGGGCAAGCAACCGTATTGAAAAAGATTACCCTTTCGATTGACGAGCCGGGGATTTATTGCTTGCTCGGCAGGAACGGCGCAGGCAAAACAACGCTGCTCAAATCCATAGCAGGGTATCAAAATATCACAGACGGCACCATTCAGGTTGACGGCAAAACGATCACCACATCTACATTGGACACCGGCGTCAGCTATATAGAAAACTTCGCGAAGCATTTTAATCTGCCTGTACGAAAACTGTTGCGGATTGCTTCTGAAGTAAACCCCAACTATGATTATGACTTCGCTTCTGAAATGATGGAGCGTTTTGAACTGGACGGAAAAAAGAAATTCAATCACCTTTCGCTTGGTATAAAAACGATGGTTTCTACAATCATTTGTTTAGCGAGCAATAAAAGCGTGGTGCTTTTAGATGAACCTGTCCTCGGTTTCGACGCAATTATGCGCGTGGAGTTTTACGATATGCTGACAGAGAGTTTTCAGAAACACCCCCGCATTATTATTGTATCAACGCACATCATCGAGGAAATCGCAAAGACAATCCAAAAACTGATTATCATTGATAAGGGAAGCGTCCGCTTCTTTGATACCTTGCAATCAGTTGAAACAAAAGCATTTAGCATAAGCGGACTTCAGAAGGACGTGGAAACAGCAACAAAAAATCTGAATGTAATCGGTCAAGATACCGTTGGCGGCCTTATAACACGGTATATCTTTGATAATCCGCCGGAACAGACCGCTTCATTGGAAATTACCCCATTGCCTTTACAGGATTTCTTTATTCAAATGGTAGGTCACAAAGGAGGTTCCGCAAGATGACAGCAACTTTCGCTATTGTAAAACGCTTGCTTGCAAGCAATAAGATCAGTTTCATTATTACGGCTCTTGTCGTTCTTTGCGCCACATCTTCCGGCGATGTCGTTTTAAGTAACGGAAATTATACATGGCTGCTTGCGGGAATGACCCCATTCTTTTTCGTTTTTTATGATTACACAAAGTTAATGCACCTGGGAGCCAGTAAAAAAGATTATTATATCGGCTGTCTTATCAGTTATGGCATTTTGGCGTTTGGTATCTCGTTTGTCAACACAATGATCCATTTGCTGATTGACCCTGCATATTCAGCAAAATCGGCTATCAATATTATGGACGTTTGCAAATGGACGGACAACGGGATTATCGCTGCGGGAATACAGCAAATGTTCTTTTTGCTGCTTGTTATGATTTTTCTTCATGTGCTGTTATCTATGCAGCCTCATTGGTATGGTTGGCTGACAGACGCGGTGCTGGTTGCGATTATCTCTATTTTCACACCGATTGCACCGCTTAGGGCTGTTTTGGGCGGTTTTTTCCAGATCATCATGCTGAATAGCAATGCTATCCTGCATATTGGTGCCTGTTTGCTGCTCAGTATTGCACTGTCTTTTGTGGGGCTTTTGGTCTTAAAAAAGAAAACTTTATAGAGGAATGACGATGATTAGGATAAAAGCAGTTGATGAACAAAATATTTTGGACGTATGCAAACTGAAAGCCAAGCAAGACGACATTTCGACGGTGGAAAACTATTCATTCTGCAACGTCCTTTCGGTGGTGGAAGCAAACTATCATTCAGAAATGTACCCGAAGGCGATTTATAACAATAACGTACTGATTGGCTTTTTTATGTATAAGCGCACAGAAAGTCAAGCCGACACAGCAATTATTTACCGCTTTATGGTAGATGATCGGTTTCAAAGGAAAGGGCTTGAAGAAAAAGCACTTGAATACATTTTGCGGGGCTTAAAAATCCAAGGCGTGAGAAAAGTAGTCTTATTGATTGACGGAGCAAATGAAAACACAAAACAGCTTTGTCTTTCTTTAGGCTTTCATTTTATAGGGAAACAGGATAAGACCGGATATTACTATGAAGCAGCATTGTAAATTAAAACGACTGGTATTTGGAGGAATTGCAATGAGAAAAATTGTGTTGTCTGTACTATGCCTATTGGTAAGCGTTTTTACTTTGGCGGGCTGCTCAAACAACAGCGAACCGTTTGAAGAAAAAACTTATACGCCGGATACGCAGATCAGTGAAATCAATCTCGACGTGCGGGATAGGGAAATTGAAGTAGCATTGTCCTCGGACGAGCAAGTCTATATTCAATACTCAGAAAACAGTAAAGAATATTACGAAATTGCTGTTTCAGATGAAAATGTGCTGACAATGACGAGCGCAAGTGATAAGGAATGGACGGATTATATCGGAGGAAAAGCGTCTGCCGAGGCCCGGAAAATATTGTTGCAGATACCCGACACGCTTTTAGAAAATCTTACATTATCCACGACAAATGAAAATATCTCGCTTCCGGCATTGTCCGTAAATGGAAATGTTGTTATTTCCTCTAATGGCGGGGATATTGCTTTTGAACACCTAAATGTGGGTGCGTCCCTATCCTTAACAGTAAAGAACGGGAATATCGATGGAACCGTTATAGGAAGTTATGATGATTTTGCCATTCAAACCGAAATCAAAAAAGGGGACAGCAACTTGCCAGACAATAAAACTGACGGCACAAAGACGCTGAATGTATCAAGTAATAATGGCGATATAAATATAGAATTTGTAAAAGAGTAATTAAGCGGTATCTATTGCATAGTCGGCTGTTGTTTTTAGCTCCTGCTTGGGGAAAAGGGGGGAAGAAAAATGATGAATACAGAACAGTATCGGGAGCATATTGAGCGTACTTTCAACGCCTTTTGCAAGATTGTCCTTTACCATGCGGCGCTGAACGCCTACAAGAAAATTCGGAGAAAGCAACAGTTTGAAGTGTTACTCGACTATCTTCGGGAGTTTGATTTTGAGCCTGTTACCATATTAGACGAGTATTTTGTGAAAAACAGTGTACCTACGCCCTTTGCTGTTCGCAGGAAATCGGTCATTGTGGAAAGCGAACAATTAGCAACTGCGCTTCTACGTCTGCCGGAAACGCGTCGGGAAGTGCTGTTTTTGCGGTACTACCTCGGTTACAGCGATACGGAAATCGGAAGGCTGTTTGGAGTTTGCAGGAGTACAATCTTTCACAGACGGAAGATTGCCTTGCTCTTACTGCGAAAAGAAATGGATGCGTTAGAAAATGAAGAATAGGAAGTACAATTTGCTGCCCTATGAAACGATTGTAAAAGCAATCGCAGGAGAGCCGGAAGCGGTGAATACTGTGATTCAAACCTATACCGGCTACATTAAATATCTGACCTACTTTCAAGGAAGTATCAACGACGGTATTCAAGATCACTTGAAAGTATTCTTAATGGAAGCACTACCCAAGTTCCTCTTTGACAGATGATGAGTAGCAAAGGCAGAAAAAGCCTTGCGTGGTACGGCTTTGCAGACTTGAAAACACAATAGTTGAGAGTTTGTTTATATTCCCACCCTCAAAAATAGCAGTCTACTGCGTAACATTTTGCTATACCCGCGTGGATATTTAGACAGGCAAAAAGCCTTAATTTATGCGGCTTGCAAAGGGAGGAAATTGAGCAAGTAGTGTCGTATTCCTCAGAAGCGCAAAAATGCTGTTTTATCGTTCCACACGGCATAGAAAAAGCGGCCAAGAAGTCTTTGACCTCTTACCCGCTTTTCGTTGCAATCCGTATGGCAGCTACCCTGTTTCCGCTGGTTGGTGATACTGTTTTATGAGTAGCTACCTTGGTTCCTTCTCTTTTTTTCTCTGTTTACTTGACAAGGGGAGGCACATATTATTTGTTATGGTTAGGATTTTTTAATATTCCGTGCCTTCTCTGCCTTTTCAACTGATTCTTCTGTATATGTTGATTGTGATGCTGGTTCTTTAATCGTCGAAGATACGAATTATAGGAAGATTGAGTAATATGGTTCGCATCAGGTGGATATGCTAAAAGGGCCTCTGCTTTTTTTGATTTTTCTTGTTTTTTACGGGTGGCAAGTCTAATAAAAAATCTGCTGAAACCTGATAAAAGGTGGCGAACAACATAAGTTTATCAAGAGATGGTTCCGTTCTTCCTAATTTATAGTAAGCATAAGTAGAACGATCGATGCCCATTGCTTTCGCTATGTCTTCCTGCGTTAGAAGATAGATGTTCCTTAAATTCCACAGCTTTTCAGATAACAATTTGCTTTCTCTCTAATATCTAATCGGGATAAATATTTCTAATAAAGATAAATTGATTATAATTCTGTTGCTAACCCAGGTCAATAAAAAGCTTAATAAATCATTTATAAAGATAATTATCTGTTATATATCTTGAAAAAATCGTAAAAACAGATATACTAATTGTATTAGAAGTAAACAAAGTGAGGTGCGCTGTGGACACCAAAAATGTAAAGCAGTCCGTTGGGAAGAAAATAAAGTTCTTTAGAGAAAAATGTGGGTTTACTCAGGAAGAATTATCTGAAAGAGTAGGACTATCGCAAAACTATCTCTCATCCATAGAAAGAGGATTAAGTTTTCCAAGTCCAGGGAAATTGGTTTTAATTATTGATGAACTCGATATTTCAGCGGATCAATTATTTGAAGATGTAATTAAAAATTCCGTTCAAATGAAAAGTTCCTTATTATCAGAAAAGATTCAACATTTACCCATTGATGGACAAAAGTTTATTTTATCGGTGTTAGCTGTTCTGATCCAAGAAATAGAAAATAGATTTTGAATGCATGGAGAAACTAATTATGGCTATGAGGAACCAAATGCAAGAAAAACCTATTGATTTAATGGGAGGCTTTGTTGGCGGAAAACTTGTTTCTGTAGCGAAGGGGTATCGCTCATCGAAGTATGGCAGGTTGATAAAGAGCCGCCACTAGGTACTATTGTATATAGGATGCTTTCCCCGGAAGAATATAAAGAAGCAGAAAAGTTTCTTAAAAACAGTACTCAATGAAGGCTAAAGCAGAGGTTATACACTCTGCTTTTTTTCTTTACTTGGAAGTGATTCCAGGTAAAGAAAAAAGAGGCCGTTCGACACCTCGGTGGTATATCCAAGTTTTACAGAAGGTAAAGCTGCCTGTCACAGGGTTCAGTTATGCTCTGCTATTATTTGTGGATAATAGCTCCTATGCCAGTTGATACAAGGTTTGTCAAGGGGCCTTTCTGCAGAAGTTACGGATTATTCCATAAAATATGTGAGTAAAACCGTTTAGGGCAGTTCTATTAAGCAAGAACTGCCCTAACTATGTTTTGCTTTTTCTTGGTACATAAATATAACAAATTTACCTCATAGCATCCTTCATTGATTTTATATATTCGCCTATATGATTCGGCGCCTCTTTGCCGTATTTTTCAAGCAGCTTTATAATAGCCGAACCGACGATTGCACCGTCAGCAATATCCGCCATTTTCTTTGCCTGCTCCGGTGTGGAAATACCAAACCCAATCGCACAAGGTATACCGGTATTTTCTCTTACCACTTTCACAATAGAAGTAAGGTCTGTCTTGATTTCACTTCTCGTACCCGTAACGCCGAGACTGGAAACGATATATAAGAAACCTTCTGCTTCTTTTGCAATCATGGCAATGCGGTTTTCAGACGTCGGTGCAATCAATGACACTAAATTAACACCATACTTGTGGCAAAGCGGCAAAAATTCTTCTTTTTCCTCAAACGGCAAATCTGGCAGAATGAGGCCATCAATTTCAATATTCTTACAGGTGGATATAAATTTTTCTGCGCCATAGGAGAACACCACATTGGAATAAGTCATGAAAACCATCGGCACTTTTACATCATAGCGAAGTTTTTTGACAAATGCGAATATTTTATCTGTCGTAACGCCTCCGTTCAGCGCCCTAATGTTTGCTCCCTGAATAACAGGTCCTTCGGCAGTTGGATCGGAGAACGGGATACCAAGCTCAATGAGATCCGCACCGTTTTCTACAGCGGCACGGATAGCGGCGGCTGTCGTTTCCAGATCAGGGTCACCGCAAGTGATAAAGGCGATAAACGCCTTGCCGTTTTCAAATGCTTTTTTGATGTTACTCATGAAGATCCTCCCCTCTGTAACGGGCAATGGCTGCACAGTCCTTGTCGCCTCTGCCGGATATGGTAATTACGATGATTTGGCCTTTATCCATTGCCGGCGCGAGCTTCATTGCGTGAGCAACAGCGTGAGCCGATTCGATGGCGGGAATAATGCCTTCGGTCTTAGCCAGATATTCAAATGCGTTTACCGCTTCATCATCGGTTACAGGCACATATTCCGCTCTGCCAATATCATGCAGGTGAGCGTGCTCGGGGCCGACGCCGGGGTAGTCCAGCCCAGCTGAGATAGAATAAACGGGAGCGATCTGACCGTATTCATCCTGACAGAAATATGACTTCATACCATGGAAGATTCCTACTCTACCAGTGGCAATGGTTGCCGCCGTTTCAAAGGTATCAATGCCTCTGCCTGCCGCTTCGCAGCCGATCAGGCGAACGCCCTTATCGCCTATGAAATGATAAAAGCTGCCAATGGCATTGGAGCCGCCGCCGACACAAGCGATGACCGCATCGGGCAGTCTGCCTTCTTTCTCTTGGATCTGCTCCTTGATTTCTTTAGAAATAACCGCTTGAAAATCACGAACGATAGTGGGGAATGGATGCGGTCCCATAACAGAACCAAGACAGTAGTGAGTATCGCTGATCCGGGAAGTCCACTCACGCATCGCTTCGGATACAGCGTCCTTTAAAGTGGCTGTGCCTGTCCTCACAGGAATGACCTCAGCGCCAAGCAAACGCATACGGTACACATTAAGCGCCTGACGGACAGTATCTTCCTCACCCATAAAGACCATGCATTCCATTCCCATCAGTGCGGCGGCGGTTGCCGTGGCGACACCATGCTGACCGGCTCCGGTTTCGGCAATCAGGCGCGTTTTGCCCATCTTCTTTGCGAGAAGCGCCTGGCCGAGAACATTATTGATCTTATGTGCCCCGGTGTGGTTTAGATCCTCACGTTTGAGGTAAATTTTTGCACCCCCGAGGTCTTTTGTCATTTTCGCAGCGAAATACAGCCTTGAAGGCCTGCCTGCGTATTCGTTGAAAAGTTCGGTAAGCTCTCTGTTAAATTCGGGATCGTTTTTGTAATGGTTATACGCTTCTTCCAGTTCAATGACGGCGTTCATCAGCGTTTCGGGAATATACTGACCGCCGTGAATACCGAAGCGCCCGTTTGGGTTTGTCATAATCCAGCTTCCTTTCTGACAGCGGCAATGAATGCCGCCATTTTTGTTTTATCTTTTACTCCATCGGTTTCAATTCCTGAGCTGACATCCACCGCAAATGGATAGAGTGCTTTAACTGCACTCGCCGCATTGCGGGCATCAAGCCCTCCGGCGAGAAAATACGGTCTTCTGATGCTTTTCACGAACCCCCAATCGAATACTTCCCCCGTACCTGCACCGGAATCAAGAAGGATATAATCCGCCGTACTTTGTTCCGCGATTTTTATATCCTTTACAGTTTTAATGCGAAAAGCCTTGATGATTTTCTTATCCGTAAGCAGCCGCAACTGTGCAATATAATCTTCATCCTCGTCACCGTGAAGCTGTGCAATGTCGATAATGTCATCCTGCAGCAGCTTCGCAATATTTTGCGGATCTTCATTTACAAACACACCGACTGCCTGTATCTCGGACGAAAGCCGGCTTTTCAGCTCTGCCGCTTTTTCGTATGTTACATAACGCCTGCTTTTCGGTGCAAACACGAATCCAATGTAGTCCGGCTTCAATTCGTTTGCATTCTCTATATCACAAGTTCGGGAAAGTCCGCAAAATTTAATCTTCGTCATATTGTACCCCGCAGTTCATCAAGCTTGGCTTTTTTATCGGGTGCCCGCATAAGGACTTCGCCAATCAAAACAGCATCCACACCGATTTCACGGAGCTTTGATATATCTTCCGCACTGCTTACCCCACTTTCGGAAACAAACAGCATATCACGGGGGATTAGTTCTCTGAGCCTGCGGCTATTGTCCGTATCTACGGAAAAGTCTTTCAGGTTCCGGTTATTGACGCCGACGATGCGCGCTCCTGCATGAAGTGCGGTTTGTACTTCATTTTCATCATGCGTTTCAACCAATGCGGATAATCCGAGTTCATCACAAATGCTGATATATGATTTGATTTGTTCCTCACTTAAAATAGAACAGATCAGCAGCACCGCCGATGCACCAAGGACCTTTGCCTCGTAGATCATATATTCATCTACTGTGAAGTCCTTCCGCAGACAGGGGATGGATACAGCGGAGGTAATTTCACGGAGGTATTCGTCACTGCCTAAAAACCATTTCGGTTCTGTCAGCACGGAAATACAGTCCGCTCCCGCCGCTTCGTACTCCTTTGCAATTCGCAGATATGGAAAATCGGGAGCGATGAGCCCTTTTGAGGGAGACGCCTTTTTGCACTCACAGATAAAGGAAACCCCCGGCTTTCTCAGTGCGTTTTCAAAAGCAAAGGAGCCTTTGGGGCGGGATAAGGCTTGCCGCCTGATTTCTTCGGGCGGTATTTTCTTTTTCGCCTCAGCCGCACGTTCCCTGGCGTGTTCGGCAAGCTGATCGAGAATGGTCATGCTGTCACCTCCGCCGAATCGGGACGGTTGCTGACTTCGATCAGTTTGTGCAATGTCCCGAGCGCCTTACCGGAATCAATCATCTCTGCGGCAAGTACGATTCCTTCTTTCAGGCTGTCAGCCTTACCGCCTATATAGAGTGCGGCACCAGCATTCATAAGAACAGCATTTCTCTTATGACCCTTTTCGCCGTTTAAGATTGCAAGCGTAATTTTAGCATTTTCTTTGGGTGTGCCGCCCTTTAAATCCTCTTTGGTGCAGCATTCAAAACCGAAGTCTTCTGGAGTGATAACGGAGGATTTAAACCAACCGTCTTTAATTTCGCAGATCGTAGTCGGTGCGCTCATGGAAATCTCATCCAGCTTATCCTGGCCGTACACCACCATGCCCCGCTTGATTCCGAGGCTGATCAGAACCTGTGCCAGCGGTTCAACCAGATAATCGTCATACACGCCGAGAAGCTGCATAGAAGGTGTACCTGGATTTGTCAGCGGACCAAGAATGTTGAACACGGTGCGAAAACCAAGTTCCTTGCGGATAGCGCCCACATACTTCATAGATGTATGATACTTCTGTGCGAAGAAAAAGCACATACCAGCATCATTCAAAAGCTCGATACATTTTGCGGGGCTTTGCTGAATGTTTACGCCAAGAGCTTCCAGACAATCTGCCGTTCCGCACTGGGAGGATGCGGCTCTGTTGCCATGCTTTGCGACTTTCATACCGCCTGCGGCTGCAACGAGCGCAGAGGTCGTGGAAATATTGAAGCTGTGCGCATTATCGCCTCCAGTTCCAACGATTTCAAAGAGCTCCATCCCGGTTTCCACCTTGGTAGCATGTGCTCGCATCGCCGCCGCACAACCTGCGATTTCATCTGTTGTTTCCGCTCTGGCGCTTTTGGTAGACAGAGCCGCAAGGAATGCGGCATTCTGTGTCGGGGTGGTTTCACCGCTCATAATTTCGTTCATGACGGTGTATGCCTCATCATAGGTGAGGTCTTCTTTATTTACAATCTTTACAATTGCTTCTTTAATCATGACTCAGATCTCCTTTATGAAATTATACAGCATCTGCTTACCTTCCGGTGTCATAATGGATTCCGGATGGAACTGTACGCCGTAGATCGGATATTCCTTGTGCTGTACCGCCATCACTTCGCCATCGGCGGTGAGGGCAGTGATTTTCAGGCATTTAGGAATCGTGTCGGCATCTGCCGCAAGGGAATGATACCGTGCGACAGGCGCAGCATCAGGACAGCCTTTGAATAACGGGCAATCTGTGTCAAATTTTACATTCGACTGTTTTCCGTGCATTAGTTCCTTTGCATAGGTAACGGTCGTACCGAACGCCGCACAAATTGCCTGATGGCCGAGGCAAACCCCAAGAACAGGGATGTCCCTTCCGAGTGTTTTTACAGCCTCGATAATGATTCCGGCATCTTCCGGTCTGCCTGGGCCAGGGGAGAGAATAATGCGGGACGGGTTTAATTTCTTAATTTCTTCTATCGTCATTTCGTCGTTGCGGATGATTTTGATATCTGGTTCGATCTCACCAATCAGTTGAAAGAGATTATAGGAAAAGCTATCGTAGTTATCTATCAGAAGAATCATGATTCGCCTCCTGTGCAAGTTCTAATGCTTTCAGTGAAGATTTGGCTTTGTTCAGGCATTCTTCAAATTCCTTTTCGGGTATAGAATCCGCCACGATCCCGGCTCCGCTTCTCACAAATACCTTACCGTTTTTCTTATAGGCAATCCGAATGGCAATACAGGTATCCATATTCCCTGTGAAGTCGATATAGCCAATGGCGCCGCCATAGATGCCGCGTTTGTTGTTTTCAAGTTCTCCAATTAACTGGCAAGCTCTGATCTTCGGCGCACCGGAAAGTGTTCCGGCAGGTAATACCGCTTCAATGGCGTCCAGCGCATCATGGTTTTCGCTGATTTCACCACGCACCGTAGAGCCGATGTGCATAACATGAGAAAAACGCTCAATAGAATGGAACTTTTCGACCTGTACCGTACCAAACTTGCTTATTTTGCCGAGATCGTTTCGTCCTAAATCGACCAGCATATTGTGTTCGGCCAGTTCTTTTTCGTCGGCAAGCAGTTGTGCTTCAAGCGCTTTGTCTTCCTCTGCGGTTCTGCCTCTCGGTCTTGTCCCTGCAAGCGGGAAAGTGTGCAGTACACCATTTTCCAGCTTTACCAGAGTTTCGGGAGATGCCCCTGCAACCTCTACGTCTGTTCCTGAAAAATAAAACATATATGGTGACGGATTGAGGGTGCGAAGCACACGGTAGGTATTCAGGAGACTTCCCTCAAAAGGCGCACACAGTCGGTTCGACAGCACAATCTGGAAAATATCCCCCTCACGGATATGGCGCTTTGCCTTCTCAACCATGCGGCAGAACTGCTTTTTGTCAAACAACGGCGTAACATCGCCAAGCAGTTTGCCGCCCGGTTCATTCTTCTTTTCACCGTGGCGGAGAAGCTCTGCGAGCTGACGGAGTTCCATAACCGCTTTGTTATAACCGGTTTCCGGCTCATCCAGCGGCATATTTACGATGAGAATAATTTTCTGCCGGAGATGATCGAATGCGATCACTTTATCAAAGAGCATCAAATCAACATCCTTAAACGCCTCAGTATCTTCCACATCACATTTGACGGCCGGCTCGCTGTAGGTGAGATAATCATAGGAGAAGTATCCGACAAGACCGCCTGTAAAGGAAGGAAGATAATCGAAACGGGGGCTTCTGTAACTGGCAAGAATTTGGCGGAGATAGCCGGACGGGCTATCCGTCTTGACCTTGAGATTGCCAATCTTCATCTCTCCGTCAATGCAAGTGATCTCCATTTTGGGATCAAATCCAAGGAAGGTATACCGTCCCCAGGTTTCATTTGCCTGCGCGGATTCCAGCATATAGCAGTGAGTGGATACATTTTTCAATATCTTCATCGTTTCAATAGGTGTTGTGAAGTCGGAAAGGATTTCAAGGCTGACCGGCAATACGTTATAACGGCCGGATGCTGCGATTTCTTTGACTTCAACAAAAGCTGGCTGAATTTTCATAATCCTTTCCTCCAAAACAGGTAAAGTAAAGTTCGTGATTGATTAGGATGATTCAATTTCAATATCTGGCGCACAGTGCGCCGCCAACATTTTGTATACAGCATATCGCAACCTCCTGAAACAAAGAAAAGACTCCTTTGAACGTCTATCTCGCTCAAAGGAGTCTTATAGAACAAAAACGCCCTTGACAGAGATTTACGCTCTGTCAAGGACGAATAAAACATTTATCCGCGGTGCCACCTTGATTCACGGTATGACCCGTGCACTTAGCAGGATACCAACATATCCCCGGCAAATGACGTCTGCCTGTAACGTCGCAGAATACTCTGTGAGAATCACATTTGACTGCGCCCTCAGCGGTCCATTTGACAACTTGTTTCTTGCCTGATTCTCAGCATCGCAGGCTCTCTGTAAAGGCATCATTGCCGTTATCTCCGCTTCAACGGTTTGAATATTAAATTTTTTTGTATTATATCAAACAAACTCTGAACTGTCAATAGGCATCCGAGTGACGCTACAGATAATTCGTATTTTTCTCTATTTATAAGCGGGAGCGCAGCTTTCAAAATACACTCCCATCGCTCCCAACTGTCTCTGCTTTTTTTGTTCTGCTTCTGCTGTTTCAGCCGCAGATGTTTCCGGACAGAACGAGAGAAAAAGGGAAGTCTGCGTTGTCCAAAGTCCATTTGAAAGGCATAAAATGGATGATTATAAAATTTATATTTTTGGATAAAATTAAGAAAATCTCTTGCAATTTTTTGAGAAAAGGTGTAACATCTTTAATAAATAAAACCTCTGAGGGCAAAACCTCTGAGGGCAAAACCTCTGAGGGCAAAACCTCTGAGGGCA
>QFCE01002635.1_pt1 | contig 111087 bp, 98 predicted proteins | sample 5346091 | NCBI WGS metagenome assembly QFCE01 (sample SAMN09062252, study PRJNA434731) | Human gut metagenome, whole genome shotgun sequencing project. | isolation source: stool timepoint A chromium assembly | host: Homo sapiens | collected 2015
GTCACCGTGGCGGGCCCCAACGCCTCGTTCACGGCCACCGTGGACGAGCTGGCCGGCGAGGAGGAAGCGACCTCCTACGTGATGGCCTGCTCCTGCGCTACCAACGTTGCCGGCGGCGGCGCCATCGCCAACGCCGAGGTCGAGGGCGTCTCTCTGGAAACCCTCGTTCAGATGGCCTGCGCCTAAGAAAGAGCGCGCTGTCGCCCGAAACTTGAAGGGCTCGACGCACCCAGCGCCACCCGCCTCCCCCTCGGCCCGGAAGCCCTCGCTTCCGGGCCTTTTCCATAGGCAAAGGATGCAAACCCGTAGCACGAAGCCGCTTTTTGCCTTCCGCTTCAACGCAGATCGACATTTTCCCGCCTCTGGCTATTGTGTTACCTAGGCATAACTTTAAGCTTATCAAGAAAATGCCTGGTCACAGCTTCGCAAGAAAGCCTAGTCCTCAATACGCCCGTAGCCAGAGACGGAAAAATGTCGGAGACGACCGAGCGACAGGGCAAAAACCCGCCTCGGGCTACGGCTCGCAGCAAAAAGGCCGGCCCCTTTGCGGGAGCCGGCCTTGGTTTCTCGGGCTTTCGGCCCTTGGCGCGATGAGCGCTTGAAGCTAGGAAGCGAAGATCTCGATGGTCTCGCCCTCGGCCAGGGTGACCATGGCCTTCTTCCAGGTGCGGGTGCGACCCTCCTGGTAGCGAACGCGCTTCGGCTTCGACTTCACGTTCAGGGTGTTCACCTTGACCACCTTCACGTTGAAGATAGCCTCGATAGCCTGGCGAATCTCAACCTTGTTGGCGTCCTTGGCCACCTCGAAGGTGTAGACGTTGTTCTCCATAGCGTCGTAGCTGTGCTCCGTGATGACGGGGCGGATGATGACGTCGCGGGGATCCTTCTCCATTATGCAAGCACCTCCTCAATGCGGGCCAGGCACGGCTCGGCGATAACGAGGGCCTTGTTGTCGACCAGCTCGTAGGTGTTGATATCGCCCACCGGCAGAATGTTCACCTCGGGGATGTTGCGGAAGGAGAGGAAGGCCTCGATGTCCTCGTTGCCGATGACCACGCAGATGCGCTTACCCTCAAGGCCGAGCGCCTTGATGAGCGCCACGGCGTCCTTGGTGCAGGGCTTCTCGAAGTCCATGTCCTTCACGATGTAGAGCTCGCCGTCGGCCAGCTTGCCGGAGAGAGCCGAGCGCATAGCCAGCTTGATCTCCTTCTTGTTGACCTTCTGGTCGTAGCTGCGGGTGTGGGGGCCGAACACGGTACCGCCGCCGACCCACTGGGGAGCGCGGATGGTACCCTGACGGGCACGGCCGGTGCCCTTCTGACGCCACGGCTTCTTGCCGCCGCCGCGAACCATGCCGCGGGTGCGCGTGTTGGCGGTGCCCTGGCGCCAGGATGCCTGCTGCGCCTTCACGGTGCGATGCATCACAGGCACGTTCGGCTCGATGGCGAACACGGCGTCGGAAAGCTCGACCGTGCCGGCGGCAGCGCCCTTCACGTCCTTAATCTCAATAGTTGCCATAGTTGCTGTAACTCCTTGTTACCGATCGTTCCAATTAAGCCATGCGGACGCGGACGATGCCGTTCTTGCCGCCGGGCACCGCACCCTTGACCAGGATGAGGTTCTGCTCCTCGTCAATGCGAACAACCTCAAGGTTCTTCACGGTGACGGTGTCGCAGCCCATGTGGCCAGGCAGGCGCAGGCCCTTGAACACGCGGGACGGCGTGGCGCACTGGCCCACGGAACCGGGGGCGCGATGGAAGTGCGCGCCGTGGCCGCCCGGGCCGCCGGCGAAGCCGTAGCGCTTCATGACGCCGGCGAAGCCCTTGCCCTTGGACGTGCCGGTCACGTCGACCTTCTTCACGTCGGCGAAGGCCGCGACGGTCTGCTCGTCGCCCACCTTGTACTCGCCGGCGTTCTCGACGCGAACCTCGCGCAGGTAGCGCTTCGGCTCGGCGCCCTGGGCGTCGAAGTGGCCCTGCATGGGCTTGTTCACGCGACGGGGCTTGATGTAGCCGAAGCCCATCTGCACGGCCTCGTAGCCGTCGGTATCCACGGTCTTCACCTGGCACACGGTGTTCGGCTCGGCCTGGATAACGGTGACCGGGACGATGCGGTCCTGGTCGTCGAAGATCTGGGTCATGCCGATCTTCTTGCCATAGATAGCGTTAATCATGCCCAAACCTCCTTACAGCTTGATCTCGATGTCAACGCCAGCGGGGAGATCGAGACGCATCAGGGAGTCAACCGTGTTGGGGGTCGGCTCGAGGATGTCGATCAGGCGCTTGTGGGTGCGCATCTCGAACTGCTCGCGGGAGTCCTTGTTCACATGGGGCCCACGGATGACGCAATACAGGTTGCGCTCCGTCGGCAGCGGAATAGGACCGGAAACCTTGGCACCCGTCTTCTGGGCGGTATCGACGATGAGGCGCGTGGACTGATCCACGATCTCATGATCGTATCCCTTGAGACGGATGCGAATCTTCTGACTTGCCACTTACATTACCTCCAAATAGAAGTTTCTCTGAGGGCGCCTTAGGCGTTGCCGCCGGCCTTGCTGATAATCTCGTCCTGCACGGACTTGGGCACCGGCTCGTAGGAGTCGAACTGCATGGTGTACACGGCGCGGCCCTGCGTACCGGAACGCAGGTCAGTCGCGTAGCCGAACATGTTGCCCAGAGGCACCTTCGCCTCGATGACGACGGCGCTCCCGCGCTGCTCCTGGCCCTGGATGAGGCCGCGGCGGGACGGGATGTCGCCCATGACGAAGCCCGTGTACTCCTCGGGAGTCTCCACCTCGACGGCCATGACCGGCTCCAAGATGACCGGGTTGGACTTGCGCAGGGCGTCCTTGATAGCCATGGAACCGGCCACCTTGAAGGCAGCCTCGGAGGAGTCCACGTCGTGGTAGGAGCCGTCGATGAGCTCGACCTTCACGTCCTCGACGGGGTAGCCGGCCAGAACGCCGGAGTTCAGCGCCTCCTGGATGCCCTTATCGATGGACGGGATGTACTCCTTGGGCACCACGCCGCCGACGATCTTGTTGACGAACTCGTAGCCCGCTCCCGGCTCCTGCGGGTACATGTTGATGACCGCATGGCCGTACTGGCCGCGACCGCCGGACTGGCGGACGAACTTGCCCTCGGCGTTCATGACCTCATGACCCGGACGCTCGCGGTAGGCAACCTGGGGTTTGCCCACGTTGGCCTCGACCTTGAACTCGCGCAGCAGGCGGTCGATGATGATCTCGAGGTGCAGCTCGCCCATGCCGGCGATGATGGTCTGACCGGTCTCGTGGTTGGTGGACACGCGAAACGTCGGATCCTCCTCGGCGAGCTTCTGCAGCGCGATGGCCATCTTGTCCTGCTCGGCCTTGGTCTTGGGCTCCACGGCGATGTCGATAACCGGATCGGCGAACTCCATGGACTCCAGGATGATCGGCGCGTTCTCGGCGCACAGGGTGTCGCCGGTGGAGGTGTCCTTCAGGCCCACGACGGCGACGATGTCGCCCGCGGACACGGCGTCGATGTCGACGCGCTGGTTGGAGTGCATCTGCAGAAGACGGCCGATGCGCTCCTTCTTGTCCTTCGTGGCATTCAGCACGTAGCTGCCGGCGTCCAGATGCCCGGAGTACACGCGCAGGTAGGTGAGCTTGCCCACGTAGGGGTCGGTCATGATCTTGAAGGCCAGGGAAGAGAACGGGGCCTTCGGATCGGCCGGACGATCCTCTTCCTCGCCGGTCTCGGGGTTCACGCCCTTGATCGGCGGGATGTCCACCGGGGACGGCATGTAGTCGACCACGGCGTCCAGCAGCTCCTGCACGCCCTTGTTCTTGTAGGCGGAGCCCACGAACACCGGGTTGATCTTGCAGGCGATGACGCCCTTGCGGATGGCGGCCTTCAGCTCCTCGACGGAGACTTCCTCCTCCATGAGGACCTTCTCCATGAGGTCGTCGTCGCAGTCGGCGGCGGCCTCCAAAAGCTCCTGGCGGTACAGGGCCGCGTCTTCGGCGAACTCGGCCGGGATGGCGTCCATCGGCTCGGGGTAGGTCATGCCCTTGTCGTCGGCCTTGAAGTCCCAGGCAGTCATGGTCACGAGGTCCACGATGCCCCAGAAGTTATCCTCGGCACCCATGGGAATCTGGGCGGCCACGGCCTTCGCATCCAGACGGTCGCGCATGGTCTGGATGGCATGGAAGAAGTCGGCACCCACGCGGTCGTACTTGTTGATGAAGGCGATGCGGGGCACGCCGTAACGCTCGGCCTGGCGCCACACCGTCTCGGACTGCGGCTGCACGCCGGCAACGGCATCGAATACGGCGACGGTGCCGTCGAGCACGCGCAGGGAGCGCTCTACCTCGGCCGTGAAGTCCACGTGGCCGGGGGTGTCGATGATCTGGAAGCGGTATTCCTTGCCGTCGGATGCGCCGCCGGGGTACTTCCAAAAGCAGGTGGTGGCTGCGGCGGTGATGGTCACGCCGCGCTCCTGCTCCTGGACCATCCAGTCCATGGTGGCAGCGCCGTCGTGCACCTCGCCGATCTTATGAGTCTTGCCCGTGTAGTAGAGGATGCGCTCGGTCGTGGTGGTCTTGCCTGCATCGATGTGGGCCATGATGCCGATGTTGCGCGTATCCTTCAGATCGATTTTAGCCATGTATCTTCACCAGCCCTAGAAGCGATAGTGCGAGAACGCACGGTTAGCCTCGGCCATCTTGTACATGTCCTCGCGCTTCTTCACAGCGGCGCCCGTGTTGTTGGAGGCGTCGATGATCTCGTTGGCGAGACGCTCGCGCATGGTGTGCTCCTTGCGCTTGCGGGAGAAGTCGACGATCCAGCGGATCGCCAATGTGGTGGCACGACGGGAGTTGACTTCCATCGGCACCTGGTAAGTGGCGCCGCCCACGCGCTTCGGCTTGCACTCGAGGGTGGGGCGGACGTTGTCCATGGCCTTCTTGAACACGGTCAGCGGATCCTCGCCGGTCTTCTCCTGGACCAGGTCGAAGGCGCCGTAGACGATGTTCTCGGCGATGGACTTCTTGCCGTCAAGCAGAACCTTGTTGATGAGCTGCGTGACGAGACGGTTGTTGAACTTTGCGTCCGGCTGCGTTTCGCGGCGGACTGCTGCTGCACGACGCGGCATGTAGTTACTCCTTTTGCTTCTGCGCGCTTCGGGGCACCGGTTCGGCGTCCATTAGGTCGGTGGGGCTCCTTACCCAGACTCTACCGGCCCGCGCGGCTTAACGAACGTTATTTCGGGCGCTTGGCGCCGTAGCGGCTGCGGGCCTGCTTGCGGTTGTCCACCGCAGCGCAGTCGAGCGCCGCGCGGATGACCTTGTAACGGACACCGGGAAGGTCCTTTACACGGCCGCCGCGGATGAGCACCATGGAGTGCTCCTGGAGGTTGTGGCCCTCGCCGGGGATGTAGGCCGTGACCTCCATACCGTTGACGAGACGCACACGGCAGACCTTGCGAAGAGCGGAGTTCGGCTTCTTGGGGGTCGTGGTGTACACGCGGGTGCACACGCCGCGCTTCTGCGGGTTGCCCTTGAGCGCCGGGGTCTTCGACTTGTCGACCGTCTTCTTGCGGCCCTTGCGGACCAGCTGGTTAATTGTAGGCAAGACTCTTTTCCTTTCCTTTTTCCACGGGCTTGCACTGCACAAAACAAGCGCCTCTGTGAGGCGCAAGGGGGTATATTACGAGGGTTTCCGCTGTGTGTCAAACGCCACGCACCCGGGCGTATCCATCCCCTCCGGCGAGCGGCACAATTTGTCCATAATCGCAGGAAGTGCAGGCAAGGAAGCCCCACGCACTTCCGACCGACAAGGACTGGCACGCTTTCTCGTAGAGGCCGACGAGGACTGACGCGCTTTTCCCGTAGGGGCCGACCTTGGTCGGCCCTCCCGACCGATGAAGGCCAGCGCCCTCGGTCATCTAAACCGACTTCAATCGTCATCTATCCCATCATCTCCGAAGCCGGAGACGAGATCGATGAGCTCGGCCTTGGAATGGACATCGAGCTTCTGATAAATGTGCCGACGATGAGTAATGGCGGTTCCCTCGGCAATGAAAAGCACCTCCTGAACGCGACCCAGCCCATGCCCGCGCGCCAGAATGCCCAGAACCTCTGCCTCTCGCTCAGTCAGCGCGTAGACCTCAGCCACGGCCGCGACCCGCTCATCGAAAGGCGTACCGCCGTCAGCAGACTCCGCCTCTTTGCCCCCTGCGGCAGTTACGGCCCTCTTGTAGGCCCGTGCCAAACTTCCGCGCGTCAACACCACATCCGACGCGATAACAGCAAGCACCATGGCCGCGATGGCCGTCACGCTCACGTGGCCCTGGAGATCGAGGCTCTCCATCATAAGCGCCAAACTCGACCCCAAAGCCGCGCCCAGGGCAAGCGCGCCCAGAGCCACACCCCACACGATAGCAAAAGGTACGCGAATCTGCCCGGCCGCCTCCGCCGCGACTCCCACCACCAAGGAAAGGTACACCCACAAAGCCACCGCCGAGGCCCCCATGGCAAAGCGCAGGGAGAACTCGCTTCCGGCATCGAAGGGGTAAAAAGCCACAAGTATCGGTATGGCCGCAAAGCGCAGAAGGAGCAGCCAGCTGAATCCCTGTTTGAGCAGCGCCTTTGCCACAACCTCGACCACGAGGGAGATAACGACGCCCGAAAGGCTCAAAAACCACGTCCACGACAGGGCGTGACCGTGACGCGCAATGAGAAACTGCGTGATCATCAGGGCGAAGACAAGGCCGAACAGGCCATAGGACGCGATAATGCGAACAAAAGCCCCCTGCAGATGCGTCACTGGCGAAGAGGTTTTAGCAGGAGCCTCACCGCGAGACGCCGACACCATGAACAAGGCGCTGGACACCGCCGAGAACACGGCGACCACTGCAAGCAGCAACCAGTGGATGCCTATGGACTGAGCGAAGGCCGCCAGCAGGCAGGCAGCGAGTACGACGAGAAACGAAACCCGGGAGCGCACCGGAGCATCCAGCCGTCCAAAGCGTTCGCTCCATACCATGGTGAGCAAACCGCCGCCCAAGCCGAGCAGCGCGCCGGACACGACGCGTAGAACCGCAACTGCCACAGAGGCGCCCCGTTCGGGAACGAGCAGAAGCGCTGCGCCGGCGATGGCAGCCAACGCGCCCGCAAACGCCCCGAAGACGCCTCGAGACCATTCGTCCCTCCAACGCGCGAAAGACGCTGCGCACGCCGTCGTCCCCAAAACAACAAGATAAGAAAAGAGAAGGGGGTTCAGCCCCGACAGCGCCAGATCGCCCCCGCGATACATATCGGCTACCACGCCGACAATGGGAAGCCACGTTTGGGCGCCAATATACCCGAGAACCACCAAAAGCCCGCTCTTCTCGGAAGCCCCTCCTAGCCCCTGAGACGGTAGCGCGCCATCGTCCTTCGTAATTCCTACCATCGCCGACCCTCCCGTATCGATGTGCGGTCAAGGGCAGTATAGCAAGGGCAAGGCCGAGAACCACCCACAATCTGTCCTTCGTCATCCCTTATCCCACCTGGTCTTTCATCCTTTTCAGATGATGGCTTGGCAGCAAAATAATCTGTCTCGTCCCGCGAAGCATCGGCTTTGGATGATGGCATTTCGGCGACGAGGACGCACAATGCCGCCCATCGAATTCAATCCGGCGGGACGACGAGAGAGCCGCCGGAGCCACTTGGAAGGAGAGGAGCATGGCTCACGTATCCCTGCGCAAGATCGTTCTTGCCTCCGCTGTCGCGGGCGTCATCGCACTTATGTCCCTGGGCACTGTCGGCTGCGCCCCGAAAACGGCAGATCTCAGCGAAACGGGCAGCGGCTCACAGGCTGAAGCCGACGAGAACGCCGCAATGACAGGGGACTTCGCGTTCTCCGCAGATGCCGACTGCACCACCTGCCACAGCACCGAGGGCGACTCGCTCGGCGACGCGACGATGCCCGCATCTAACCATGCGACGCAGGAGTGCACCACCTGCCATAGCGACATCGACAGCCTGGCGACCGCCCACGATGGCGTGCAGTTCGGCGACAAGACGCCCAAACGGCTGAAAAAGACCACCATCGATACCACCGCCTGCTTCAGCAGCGGTTGCCACGGCAGCCAGGAGGACCTGGCCGCCAAGACTGAAGCCTGCGCCATCCTCACCGACGCCAACGGCACGGTAGTGAACCCCCACGCCCTGCCCGAGAACGAAGATCATACGACCATCGACTGCGGCAGCTGTCACAGCATGCATTCCGACGACACCATCGAGGACACGGCAAAGAAGGCATGCAAGGGCTGCCACCACATGGACGTCTACGAGTGCAACACCTGCCACGAGTAAGGCCCGGCGCATTTAATTGACTCCGGTTCCGCCCGGACCCCGTCAATCCCTCCCCCTACGGGGCCCGAGTGCGGCCATTCCCATCTCAGCATCATCCGCACTCCGGCGGATGACATAGCAAGCCTTATTAAGGAGGAAAACATGGAGGAAGTATCTCGCCGCTCTTTTTTGAAGGGCTCCGCCCTGGCTGCCGCCGGCGCTGCCGGCGCCGCCGCCCTGGCCGGGTGCGCCAACAACGACGCTGCGCTCTCTGAGACTGGCAGCACCCCCGAGTGGATGCCCGAGACCTGGGACTACGAGACCGACGTTTTGGTGATCGGCTACGGCGGAGCGGGCCTGTGGGCCGGCATCACCGCCTTCGACGAGGGCGCTCAAGTGCTCTATCTGGAGAAATCGCCGTTCCGCGGAGGCGGGTCCTCGTCTATCAACATGGGTCAGTGGACTGCCCCCCACGATGCCGACGCGGCCGCTCAGTTTGCTTTCGAGGCCTTCCATGGGCAGACACCTATGGAGGTCTGCCAGGCCTGGGCCGAGGAAGCCGTGCAAAACCCCGACTACGCCGACGAGTACGGCCTCGAGTACACCCTGGGCGATAGCCCCCGTGCCGAGTACAACATCTTCACTGGCTACGAGGAGATGTACGTCGGTTCCGGCGACGGCTACGGCGCGGGCTTCTTCGAGGCCATGGACCAACATCGCGCCGACCGCGGCATCGAGGTGCTGTTCGAATGCCACGACGAGGAGCTCATCCAGAACCCCGTCACCAAGGAGATCGTCGGCTGCTACACCCTCATGGGAACCGACGAGACCCCCAAGGCCGTGAAGGCCTCCAAGGGCGTCATCCTGTGCACTGGCGGCTTCGAATTCAACGAGGAGCTGCAGGCCAAGTATCTGAAGTGCTACCCGATGCGCGGCTTCTACGGCTGGAAGTACAACACCGGCGACGGCATCACCATGGCCCAGAAGGTGGGTGCCGACCTGTGGCACATGCAGCAGGTCTGTGGCGGCGACGACGCCTGGTTCGACGATCCGGAGATCGTGCCCGGGGGCGTTTCCGTGCAGAGCCCCACGCCCAATTACATCAAAGTATCTCGCCTAGGCGAACGCTGGGGTAACGAGGAAATCTTCAGCCCCCATGGTGGCTGGAAGCCCTACGCCAATTTCGATGAGGAGATCTGCGATTTCGACCGTATTCCCTCTTGGTACATCTTCGATCAGACCTCCTTCGACGGCGGCTCCTGGGGCGGCATGGTCGGCGGCGCGGCCACCGAGAACGGTGGCATGGGCATCGGCTACATGACCGAGGGTCTCGATCCCGAACTCGGTGGCTGGGCCGGATGGTCTGCCGACAACAAATGGGAGCTCGAGCGTGGCTGGATTACTACCGGCGCCACCCTGGACGAGCTGGCCGCCAACATCGCCGCCAGCAAATGGGACGACAAGATGGACGCTGAGAAGCTGAAGGCCTCCGTTGCCCGCTGGAACGAGCTGTGCGACAAGGGCGCTGACGAGGACTTCGGCCGCCAGCAGCTGGCAAAGGTCGAGACCGGTCCGTTCTATGCCATTCCGCTGTACCCGGGCATCTGCAATACCATCGGCGGTGCTCGCCGCAACGAGAACGCCAACATCGTCGATCCGAGCGGCAACCCGATTCCGCGCCTGTACTCCGCCGGCTCGTTCGGCAACATGAATGGCCACACTTACGCCATCACCGGCGGCAATGGCTCCGAGAACTGGTGCGTTGGCCGTATCGCCGGCCGCAATGCCGCCGCCCTCGAACCCTGGGATGCCGCGACCGAGGCCTAGACCCGGCCTGGCGCCGATGAGCACAAGCGGGCCCGCTCTTGAAAAGCGGGCCCTTTTTCTAAACGAGAGAGGAAGGAGGGGCTCTGTGGCTCAACTCGAGTTTTCCGTTCCTTACAACGGAGACGCCGCCACGCTGCGGCAGCTGATCGCGCTTCAAAAACGCAACGGCAACGTTATTCGGGAGATCTACCTGAATGCGCCGCAAGCCATCACCGGTTCGGGCCGCGTTGGAAACGTGACGACCCTCGACGAGTTCGTCGGAGTGGTCAGCGTCATTCGCGAGGCGGGCATCCGCGTCGACATCACGATGAATTCCACGTGCGATGGCGGGGATTGGTACGCCGAGGAGACCCTCAATCGCCAAATCGGATTCATTCGCGATATGCACGAGCAACACGGCATTGAGGCAGTGACACTGGCCAACCCCTTCCTCATTGAACAAGCGCGCCAAACCTGTCCGAACCTTGAAATCAGCGCCTCAGTCCTCGCTGACATCGATTGCTTTTCCCGCGCCGAAGCCTTCGCACTGGCAGGTGCCACCACTATGACCGTGGACACGAGCATCAACCGCGACCTGAAGCTCTTGCGGCAAATCCGCGAGAAACTTGGCGTAGAGCTCAAACTCATGGTGAACGAGGGGTGCTTGAACAAATGCCCCTTCCGTAAATTCCACATGAACCTGATCTCGCACAAGTCCCAAGAGGCGCGCGACGAGGGAAACTCATTCTCCTTCGCTTGCGGCAGCATCATCGAGCGGGATGCTGGGCAAATCTTCAAGTCGAACTGGATTAGACCCGAGGATCTGCGGCGCTACGAAGACATCACGCGCTTCTTCAAGATCGTCGGCCGCGATATGATGCCGAGCAAGGTGCTTCGCTGCACGGAAGCCTACTTGGACGAGTCTTACGACGGTAACCTCTTCGATCTGCTGTGCAGTTCCATCGGCTACTACGGCATCGAATTCCGCGCGCACATCGACAACAAGGCACTTGGCAGGACAAATTTTTTCAAACGCACTTCCACCTGCAACCGGCAATGCCAGCGCTGCGCCTACTGCGCCGAATTGGCCGACGAGTTTCTGGGCTATGGCTGGATCACCCGCGAGATGCTCGAGGATATGGGGCAGACGTCGATGATCGCCGCCATCGAGACGCAGTTTGGAGGTACCTACCCCATTTGCCGCTCCTTTTCCAAGACGCCCCTTGAGAACCCTGTCCAATCTCTGTAACCACGAGGAGGAACCCTATGTCAACCCAAGCCAGAACCTGGACCGAGCATTGCGGCGCCGAGGGCGAGCCCTCACGCTGGGATCTGTCCATCAACGACCGCCTCGTGCCGGGCGGCTATATCGAGAAAACAGCCGAAGGGTTCGAGATCCATTATCCACACCTTCCCCTCAAAAAGCTCACCACCCTAGATGAGGCGAAGCGCAGCCTGGAGCTGGCCCCACCGATTTCAACAGCTGGCCTGAAAGTGGGAAGGATAGCCGACGAGGACAGCGACCTCATCTCGTCTGCCGAAGCTGGCGAGATACTCGGCGTGAGTCGCTTCCGCGTGAATGCCATGGTGGCCTCGGGCGTGCTGCCCGGCCGCCGCGACAACGGCAAGATTCTCGTCGATCGCGCCGCTGCGGAGCAGAAGGCCGCCCAAGGCCTCTCCGAGGGACCTCAAGGGAAGTTCGCCAACCTTTTCCTGTTCTACGCGCCAGCAGGCGAACGCACGCAATATGTGGCTGAACTCGAAACCGACGACGCCGACTCCATCGAACGCGCCCGCGCCTTCGCCCAAGAAGTCATGGAGGACGAGAGCGAAGACGCCGTAGAAGTGCGTGACTACCTGCGCATGCGCAACTTCTTGCGTCGCCACGAAAACGAATTTGAGTTTGCTCGCAGCGTCTTTGGCGATCTCGTCGAAGAGCGAGCCCGACGCGCATCCCTACGCATACCGGAAACTGAAGCATAGCCTTTCACGCGATCTTGTCTTAGACGATACCAAACCTCGGATTTTGGCAGTCCACGGGTACCAAACCTCCAGTTTCGCCCGAAGCTCTGATCTGGGAAAACTTCCTATAATGCCTGGTAGATGGCTTGTCGCAGTTCAGTCAAAACGAGCGGTTTGGTTCCCTGCGCCTGGCAAAACAGGCGGTCTGGTACCCGCATCTGCCAAAATCCGAGCCTTGTCCCCGCAGGCGCCGGGACAAGGCTCTCCCTGCCGGAAAAGTCTGCCGTTGCAGAGAGGGGCGACCAAGGTCGCCCCCTACGGGGTCGCTTCTAAAGCTACATCGCGTACTCGGCGATGATGGCCTCGACGTAGCGGGCCATGTTCTGGAGGTCGACTACCTCTATATACTCGTCGACGGAATGGAAGTTGGTCATGCCGATGCCGAGGGTGATGGCGTCGGCGCCCTTCGTGCCGAGAATGTTCGCGTCGGCCCCGCCGCCGGAGGTGGCGTGGCGGGACTCAAGGCCGCAAGTGGCCGCAGCGGCCTCCAAATGCGCGGCGATGGCGTCGCCGGGCTCGTGCACGACAGCCGGGTAGTCCAGCTCCCAGGCCACTTCCACCTGGCCGCCGAAGCGAGCGGCGGCTTCTTCCAAGGCGCGGGTCATGGCGTCGCGCTGGGCGAGCACGCGATCCTCGTACAGCGAACGGCACTCCCCCATGAGCGTCACGACGGCGGGCACGATGTTCACGGCCACGCCGCCCTCGATGCGGCCGACGTTGGCCGTGGTGCACTCGTCGATGCGCCCAAGCGGCATGGTGGCCACGGCGGCTGCGGCGATCTGAATGGCGGAGACGCCCTCCTCGGGCTCCACGCCGGCATGGGCGGCACGGCCCTCGATGCGAGCGCGCAGCGTCCAGTGGTAGGGCGCGCCCATGATGATGGTGCCCGGCGCCCCGTCCGCATCGAGCACGAACAGCGGGAAACGTCCGTCGCGCTCGGCTTCCGGGGTAGCCGCCGGCAGATTCTCCGGCCACGCGAGCGCGCCCTCGGCCAAGGCGCCGGCCCCTAGCAGGCTCTGCTCCTCGCAGGTGGTGAGCAGCACCGTGATGTCGGGCCGGGGCGTGCCGGATTCCAGCACCGAGCGCAGCCCCTCGAAAATGGCGGCGATGCCGGCCTTGTCATCGGCCGAGAGGATCGTCTCCCCCGCCGAGCAGACGACCTCGGCCATGCGGCAGGTAATGTCGTCGCAGATATGGCGCTGCTCGATGACCGCCTCGATGCCCGCGCAGGGCTTCACCGTGTCCAGATGCGCCGAGAACCCGATGCGCCCCGGCACCGTGCCGGGCAAATGCGCGATGAGGTTGCCCGTATCCGACCCCGTTTCCGCCGCAGAAGCGTCGAAGGTGACCGCGAATCCCATCTCCGCCAGTTTTTCTGCACAATAAGCTGCCATGGGAGCCTCGTGCCATGACGGGCTCTCGATGGCCACCATCTCCAAAAACGAATCAAGCACGCGATCGGGGTTCATAAGGGTCCTTCTTTCCAAAATTCCTAAATTTTTTGTCGCAGGGATGCGCCCAAGGAAAACAGCGAGGGTCCGACAGGTGCCTGGATTTGCCCCGCCTTTTGCCCAAGCGGCCTTCGTGCCGCGCCGTGGCAAAAACAAGGGGCAAGGCCAAGTGCCTGTCGGACCCGCAGCGTCGCGTAATAATTCCTTGAGGAATTATTACGAGGCAAGAATGGGGGCCGCCACCTGCTTCTTGCGGGACAGCACGCCGGGCATCCAGTTGCCGCCCTCGCAGCACTCGATCTCGAAGACGCGGTTCACACGGGCCGGATCGCCCTCCACGATGAACTGCGAGCCCTCGGCCAGAATGTCAGTGACGAGCAGCAGGGCGAACTCGTAGCCGTTGTCTTCCACGAGCTTCTTCATGTGATCGCGAATCTCCGCCTCGCGGGCCATCACAGTCGGCAGGTCTACCGTCTCGCGCTGGGCGATGAGCACCGTCACGTCGTCGTTGACCTTGAACTCCTTGGAATCGGCCTCGACCAACTTGGCGATGGGCATTTTGTCCTCGCCGCCGCGGGTGCGGAAGATGTCCATGCCGTACTCCACCGCGTCGATGCCGAGCTTGTCGGCGAGGAAGTTCACCTGGTCGACGTCCACCTGGGTGCAGGTGGGAGACTTCATGATGACCGTGTCGGTGAGGATGGCCGACAGGAGCACGCGGGCGATGGAATCGGGCAGCTCGATGCCGGTCTGGCGGAACTGAAGCGTGACGATGGTGGCCGTGGAGCCGATGGGGAGGTTCAAAAAGAGGATGGGGTTGGCCGTGGAAACATCGGCGATGCGATGGTGGTCGATGATCTCGACGACATCGGCGTTCTCGATACCCGGGGCCGCCTGGCCGATCTCGTTGTGATCCACGAGGATGACCTTCTGCTTGACTTCCTCGCCATCGCGCTCGACAGGGTTCACGTTTTCGATGAGCACCGGCTCGGCGATGTCGTTCTGCTCCAGAATCCAGGCGCTTTCCACCGGCAGCGGCCCCAGACGGGCGGGCACGTACTCGACGGCGTCGGCCTCGCCGTCGCGGGCGGCCAGCGCATTCTTCAGATGCGCGTAGCCCACGGCTGCGGCGATGGAGTCGTTGTCGGGGTTGCGATGGCCCACGACGAGGATTTTGGAAGACATGAAGGTTCCCCTTTCTCACCAACTTACGGTTTTGAGGCAGTATAGCGCCTCTGCGCCCGTTAGGCGATGGGCTATGATAGGCTTCTTCGATGAAATGAAGCCCTGAACTGCTCTGCGGATGGGAAACGCGAAAGGAGCTCTTGTGAAAACCTATGGTCTGAGGGACATTATCGGCCCCATCATGGTGGGACCGTCCAGCTCGCATACGGCGGGGGCTTTGGCCCTCGCCTCCATGGCGCGGAAGCTCTTCGGCGAGCAGCCCGAACGCGCCGTCTTCACCCTGTACGGCTCCTTCGCCGCCACCGGATCCGGCCACGGCACCGACAAGGCGCTGGTGGCCGGCATCCTGGAGCTTGCGACCGACGACCCGCGCGTGGCCGACGCCTTCGCCCTGGCGAAGGCAGCCGGCGTGCAGGTGGACATCGTCTGGGACACGACCACCGAGGTGGCGCACCCCAACACCGTGGACATCCGCTGCGAGAGCCGCGAGGGGCGCACCCTGGAGATGCGGGGCGTCTCCATCGGGGGCGGCGCGGCGGTCATTCGGCGCATCAACGGCATCGACGTGGACATCACCGGGGAACGCACGAGCGTGGTCGTGCACCAGCGCGATGAGCGCGGGGTGCTCGCCCACATCGCCGGCGTGCTGGCCGACTGCGGCATCAACATCGCCAACGCGAACCTGCACCGCACGGCCAAGCGCGGCGACGCCTACACCGTCCTTGAGACCGATAGCGCCGTGGATGCGAGCGTGCGCGAGCTTCTGATGGACCACCCGGACATCATCAACGCGCGCGTCGTACCCGCCACCTGCGCCGGCGACGGCGAGGAGGTGCCCGTGCCCGAGGATGCCGAGGAGCGGTTCGCCCGCTGGGACTACGCATCCGGCGAGGAGCTTCTGGCGCTGTGCGAGCGCGAGCACGTCACCATCGCCCAAGCCTTCCGCGCCCGCGAGGAGGCGCTGTGCGCCAAGCAGGGCACCGAGGCCGGCATCGACGCCTACCTCGATCGCGTTCTGGAAGTGATGGGCAACGCCGCCACCGAGCCCTTGGGCAACCCGCAGCCCTCCGTGGGCGGCCTCATCGGCGGCGAGGCGGCGAAACTGCGGGCGGCCTTGGAAGATGCCGATCCCCAGCACCGCTTGGTAGATCCCCTGGCGGCCCGGGCGGCCCAGTACGCCCTGGCGACCCTGGAGACCAACGGGCGCATGGGCGTCATCGTGGCCACTCCCACCGCGGGCTCGGCCGGCGTGCTCCCCGGCGTGCTTCTGGCCCTGCGCGACGAGCGCGGCTTCTCCCACGACCAGCTGCGCGAGGGCATCCTCACCGCCGCGGGCCTGGGCTACCTCATCGCCCGCAACGCCAGCGTGTCCGGCGCCGAGGGCGGCTGCCAGGCCGAGGTGGGAAGCGCGGCGGCCATGGCGGCCGCGGCGGCCGTCGCGCTTGCGGGCGGTGCCCCCGACCGCTGCCTGGCCGCCGGCGCGAACGTGATGATGTCGCTGCTCGGCCTGGTATGCGACCCGGTGGGGGGCCTTGTGGAAGTGCCCTGCCAGAAGCGCAACGCCACGGCGGCCTCCGTCGCCTTCGTCAGCGCCCAGATCGCCCTTTCCGGCGTCCAGAACCTCATCAGCTTCGACGAGGCCGTGGCCGTCATGGACGAAGTGGGCCGGGGCCTTCCCCCCGAACTGCGCGAGACGGCCCTCGGCGGCATCGCCAAGGCCCCGTCCGCCTGCGCCTTCTGCGCGGGGTGCTAGGGTAACGCGACAGACGCTTCCAGCACGGCGGCCCAGATCGACGCGATCCGGGCCGCCGTCTTCTTGGCAGGGCGCCTACCCGATCTTCACGATGGGGGCGTAGTCTTTCAGCAGCTTCTTAGTCTGGCCGGTCTTGGCGAACTTGACGTGCAGGGTGTCGCCGTCGACCTTCACCACGGTACCGCGACCGAAGGTCTTGTGGTCGACGGCATCTCCCGCAGCGAACGTCGCCTGCGCGGCGGCCTTCTTGCCCGCATTCGGGTTCACCCCCGCGCCAATGCGGCCCGAGCCCGAGCCCAAACCGCCGCGGGATGCGCCGCCGACGCTGCCGGCCGCACGCCCCGTACCCGTGGCCGCGCGGTACTCGGCGAACGAGCGCCCCTGCGCCCCCGAGGCGCTCGAGCGCCCGAACACGCGGCCCTCCCCCGCCTCGGTGCCCGAACCGGCGATGCCCCGACGGCTCCCGCGCTTCTCCCAACCGGTCCCGGAAAAGCCCGCCGAGCCCAGCCCGCTCGTCTGACGCAGCTCGCTGGGGATCTCGCCGATGAAGCGCGAGACGGGGTTCGCGTGGGTCTGGCCGAAAATCTGCCGTTGCTGGGCGCAGGTAAGGCACAGGCGCTTGCGGGCGCGAGTGATGGCCACATAGGCGAGGCGCCGCTCCTCCTCCACGGCCGCCGCGTCGCCCACGGAGTTCATGTGGGGGAACAGGGTCTCCTCCATGCCGGCCACCCAGACGCAGTCGAATTCCAGGCCCTTGGACGAGTGCACGGTCATGAGGGTGACGGCCTGCCCGTCCTCGGTCACCGTGTCCAGATCGGTGCGCAGGCGCACCCATTCGATGAAATCGGCCAGCGAGTCGCCGCGCAGTACGCGCACGGGCTCGGCGGACTCGTCCTCGCCCACCGTCGGCGCGGCGAAGTCGGACTCCTCCGCATCGTGGGTCTGCACGAACTCGTCCACAACGCCCAGAAACTCCTGGATGTTCTCGACGCGCCCGCGCGCCTCGTCGGTGCCCTCGTCCTGCAGGGCGCGAATGAGGCCGGCCTTGTCGATGATCATCTCCACGACCTTGCGCAGATCGCCCCCGTAGGTGGCGCCGTCCTTGATGACCTGGATGAACCCCCCCACGGCATTGCGGGTAGAGGCGCGGATGTCCGGATCGACCACCGCCAGCTCGGCCGCTGTGAGAAACGGCATGTTCATCTCGCGGCCGTACTGGTCGATGCGCTCGATGGTGGTCTTGCCGATACCGCGGCGCGGCACGTTGACGACGCGCTTGGCCGCGATGTCGTCGGCCGGGTTCACCACCAGCGTGAGGTAGGCCATCACGTCGCGGATCTCGGCGCGATCGAAGAAGCGCGTGCCCCCGACGATGCGGTAGGGCACGCCGGCGCGCAACAGCATATCTTCGAGCATACGCGACTGGGCGTTGGTGCGGTAGAACACGGCCATGTTGTTGTAGGAAGTGCCCTCGGCCCGGCGCCGGTCGATCTCCCCGGCGATCCAGCGGCCCTCGTCGCGCTCGTCGGTGGCCAGATACACCGAGATCTTCTCCCCGTCGCCCGAGTCCGTGAACAGGCGCTTCTCCTTGCGATGCTGGTTGTTGGCGATGACAGCGTTGGCGGCGGCGAGGATATTGCCCACGCTGCGGTAGTTCTGCTCCAGCTTCACCACCTTGGCCTCGGGGTAGTCGCTTTCGAATTCCAAGATGTTACGCAGATCGGCGCCGCGCCAGGAGTAGATGGACTGGTCGTCGTCGCCCACCACCATGATGTTGCGGTTCTTGGCGGCGAGCAGCTGGGTGATGGCGTACTGGGCGCGGTTGGTGTCCTGGTACTCGTCCACCATGAGATAGCGGAAGCGGTCCTGGTAGGCCTCGCGCACGTCCTCGTGGTTCTTCAACAGCAGGTAGCCGTACAGAAGAAGGTCGTCGAAATCGAAGGCGTTGGCCGCCCGAAGGCGCTCCTGCAAGCGCTCGTACACGCGCTCGGCCACCTTGCCCACCGGGTCGTGGGCGTCGAAATTGCCAGGGGTAACGAGGTCGTTTTTCGCCTGGGAGATGCGGTTCATCAGCTGGTTCACGGGAAAGCGCTTCGGATCGATGTTCAACTCAGCCATGATGTCCTTGTACAGCCGCTTCAAATCGTCCGTGTCGTAAATGGTGAAGTTCTTCGTGAAGCCCAGCCGCTCGGCGTCGGCCCGCAGCATGCGCACGCACATGGAGTGGAAGGTGGACACCCACATGCCCCGCGAGCGCGTGCCCACGAGCTGCGCCAAACGCTCGCGCATCTCGGCGGCCGCCTTGTTGGTGAAGGTGATGGCCAAGATCTCCCAGGGCGCGGCCAGGTCCTGATCGAGGATATTCGCGATGCGGTAGGTGAGCACGCGGGTCTTGCCGGAGCCGGCGCCAGCCAGCACCAGAAGCGGACCTTCGGTGGTGACGACCGCCTCGCGCTGGGGGCCGTTCAAGGTGTCGATGTCGATGGGCACGGTTGCATCCTTCGCCGTTGGGTGGAACGTTCGCGGAGTTCGCTGCCCGCGCGATGCCGAGGCGAGAACCCCGGCGGCGAGCATGAAAAGAGCCGCCCGAGAGCGGCTCCCCTATTCTATCCTGTGCGCGGCCTTCTGGCCCCAAAGGCCACGAAGGCTTCACCACCTGTTCGATAAACGAGCGTCCGGCAAGGCAAGCGCGGCGGCGAAGGCCCTAGGCGCCGGTGGAGTCCTGCACGGCCTCGGGGGCGTTCCCCGTGCCCTTTTCGCGAGATGCGGCGGCCTCGTTGGCAATGCCGGCGTCGCCGAACCAGGAATCGTACAGGGCGTCGTAGGAACCGTCGGCGCGCAGGGCGGTCAGGGCCTCATTCACCGCCGTAAGCAGCGCCTCGTTGCCGGCGGCCACTGCGAAGGCGTAGTCCTTGTCGGAGGCGACAAGCTCCACCGCCTGCAGGTGCGGCTCCTTCACCTGCACGTAACGACGGAAGCGCGGCTCGTCCACGATGGCGGCCTGGGCACGCTCGGAGTTCAGCTCCATAAGGGCGTCGATGCCGTCCTCGAAGGCAACCACCTCGGCCTCGGGCAGGTTTTCGGCCACCCAGGCGGCGATGGCCGCATCGTTCTGCACGGCCACCACGGTGCCCGCATCCTGGATGCTGGCCAGGTCGTCGTGGCCGGTGTCCATCTTCGTGACCACGGCGTAGTCGGCATGCAGGTAGGGCTCGGAAAGCGCCACGCCCTCGAGCGCGGCATCGGCGGGAATGGACGACGCGCCCAGGTCGGCCTCGCCCGCGGCCACCTTCGCGGCGACGTCCTCGGGGCGGCCGGGGGTGATGTTCTGGTCGGCGTCCTTGTGGTTCACGGCCTTGGCGAACTGCACGTCCAGCCCGGCGCGCTCGCCCACCAGCCGGAGCAGCTCCACGGTAAAGCCGATCTGGCTTGTGCTGGTTGCCTGCTCGTAGGGCTCGCTGTTGAGCGCCGAGGCCACCATAAGCACGCCAGCCTCGGCCGTGGGCGCGCCCTCGGTCGCCTTCTCGCCGCCGGTTTGCGCCGAGGAGGCCTCGTCGGACGAGCAGCCGGTGAGAGCGGACAGGCAGGCGGCCAGCGCGACGGTGAAGGCCAGCGCGAGCACAGCGGCACCCGCAGCGCGAAGGGCCGCGCCGAGCGGCACGCGGCGGGTGCGGGCGGAGAGGGACAGATCGGTCATGGGGCTCCTCGCTTTCGGGACAGGGCTTTCTGCGAAGCGGCGCGCGACGGGAAGCGGCCGGGACGCAATGCTCGGCCGCTCTCTCGCGCGAGCGCGTGGCTTGTCGCTTCCTACCATAGCTGCCCCGAGGACGGGCGCATCATCCCTGAGCGGCCGGCGGCATCATCCCCCGAGGGCGAATTTCAACGAAAGTGAAGCAGTTTCCCCAACAATTCCCCACTGCTCGCCCGCGCCAGCGCCCTTCGCGGCCCCGCGCTCTACCATGAAAGCGAAAGGAACCGGCGTGGACAAGCGGGAAGGCGCCCGGAGCCGACGTCGCGCACCAACGCTTCCGCCCCATGCCATCGTTGAGAGAGGACCCGTTATGAGCGACCATAAAGCCCGGGAACTAGAGCACGATACGGCCCCCAAGCACCCCAAGGGACGTAAGGAGACCTTTGCCGAGCGCGACCCGCTGGCCGCAGAGGAGCCGACCGTGCTGGAATCGTCGGCCGACGATCCGGAGTTCCCCGCCATGCAGGAGTTCGAGGTAGACGAGGGCGGCCCCAAAGCGAACACGCGCAAGCATCCCGGGCTCATATGGGCGATCATCGCCATCGTGGCGGTCATCGCGCTCTGCATCGCTTTCGCCGCCGCCGGCGACTGGATGAACCCCACCCAGGCCGAGAAGGTGCAGCAGACCGAGTTCGAGGAGCAAACCGTCCCCGAGGATTTAGGGCCGAACGAGAACCCCGAGGCAGCCTAAATCGGGCGAGCACGCCCCCACCGCCGTCCGCCATATCGTGCGACGGCTACATCACCTGCGCGCCAAAGGGCAAAAGCGACAGCTTCGCCATCTTAAGACACTGGAGGCCAATGGGGATACCGATGACGGTGATGCAGTAGAGAACACCGAGCACCGCGTAGGAAACCGCCATGGGCAGGCCGGCCAAGATGAGCCAGAATATGTTGGCGATAAGCGACGGCGCACCGCCGCCGTAGACGATCGTCTTCCCGAAGGGCGCCAGCGTGAGCGATGCCATCTTAAAGCACTGCCGTCCGAGCGGAATGCCAATGATGGTGATGGAGAACACAATCCCCGCAAGACACCACCCAATCGCCGTGACCAGCCCGCCGAAGATGATCCAGATTATGTTCGCGATAATAGACATCAGGCGCGCGCTTCTACGCTGTCGTCTTCGACCAGCACTTGCGACAAAGACTCTAAAAGCTTGGCAGAATTCTCCTCATCACAAGGGAATAGGTAGAATCTGACACCCTGGCCATACTTTACATCTGCGTAGATGTCGGCATCTCCTCGCCCTTCTATATCATCGATGATCGAGCGTCCCATATTATCGGAATAGAACACACGAGCCTCGCGATATTCGGCAATATGCTTCCCGCTAAACTTTTCCCCATAGGTTATCGCGACGTAGCAGCCGGGGAAGCTGACAAACCGACCTGCGCTTACATCTCCGCAATCCCCAGAGTCGTGCTTCAGCGTCTTAGCGTCGATAACCACCGGAGCACACGCGAGCAATTCCTTCCGAGCCTCAACTTGTGCCATCTGCTGTTGCTTTCTCTCAGAGGCTGCTCGGCTTTTTTCCCTCATCTTATCCCTGCCGTCTCCGACAACTTCAACAACTTTGTCCTTCGCGGCGCCAGCTGCTCCAGCTGCAGCACGACCGGCCTTCTTTACGACTGGTGCCGCCGCCTTGGCGGCTGCAGGAGCAACCTGCGCAGCCACCGCAACCGCAGGAGCGGCCTTATGCACCACCTTTGCAGCAGCTTTGACCTTCGGATTCTGAATCTTACCCATCATTGCCGCCACAGCTGCTACTGCCTCTGCAACATCCTTCCCGTCCATACCGACCCCCATTCTCTCCACGGGTTTCTTGCCAAATGACGATATACGTTTTTCTCTGCTTGCCCGCAACTCCCACAAACTTCATATCTTTCCCAGAATACGCCCCAGACTCAAAACGCCGGCCGGTTGACAACCTCATCGACAATCTGGGGGACCAAGCAACCAGTTATACGATTGTAATCGTACTTGATTTTGGTGGTTCTTCCAACTTTGACCTCAATGACCCCTTTGCTAGGATTAATGCCGCATTTTGCAGTGATGATGGAATTCTCTCTGATTGAGAACTCAAGTACGCCATGTTTTTTAACCGTGCCCGCATGAACGCCATTAGCGTATATCTTGAGGGAGCCGCCTATGAGGTTCATTTGCGAGAGCCCGTAGACAATCACTGTCCCACTACCCTCATCGGCATCGCCCCCAAGCGGGCATCCGCATTTTACACAAGCGCAAGCCCTGTTGCTCACATCGGCGCCGCACTCGGGACATTTAATAAGCATGGCATACTCCAATCAAGCTCGATCGGTATATCCGAACCATCAGAAAAGAATGGGAGTGTCGCAGAAACGCAAACGCGACTCAAATCCATCCTATTCTAAAGAGTCGCGGAGTCCTCCGCATTAGCTGCCAGCTAAATGCTGCTTCCGTCCCTCGCGCATAATTGCGTCAGCGCGCACTGAACCTTCTGCATCTAGAGAGGCAGGAGAGACTACGGCGCTTCAAGGATACAAGAGATGCCTTTCGACGAGGAGTAGAGGACAGTGACAGCCTAGGCCACCACGACGAAAGACTCTTCCTCCATGACCACCTCGGTTGAGCGCTGCGCGTCCAGGCGGCGATTGCGGAAGTAGACGAGCCAGTTGGCGGCAATGCACACCACGTTGATGAAGTAGACGATCAGCACCCAGTTGAGGTTGCCGGAAACGAACTTGGCCGCGATACCGGCGAAGTAACCGGCAGTGATCAGCGCGATGAACTGCCAGCTGGTACCAACCGCTGTGCCGGCTCGATAGTTCTTGTACGCGTTCAACGGCCATGACAGACCGAAGCAGATGAGCATGATGGCCTCGAGTAGCTCCGCCATAAAATCGATCGCTTCCTTTGCAAATCGTCGTATGTTCCGTACGGTTGTCTATTCTAGAACACCCGGGCCGCACGTCAACCTCTTTAACGGCATGACGGCATCCGTTACCCACTTGCCACGGCGTGCCCACAGAATCGGCGAGCTGCGCGCGACCCGTACGAGACAGCCGCCTGACGCGCGCGGACTCGCCGCGGAGTTCTCCCAGGACGCCTCGGCCCGACTGCGCCTCTGCATGCCAGCCCAAATCTGACTGCCGCCATCCGCCTCGCGCTTAACGCTGCGCTACCTTCCATGTTTTCATCGATTTCGCGGCGACCCCTTCGGCCGTGGTATGCTGCTGTTCATGGAAAAACTCTACGATATGCACTGCCATGTGGGATTTGCACCCGCACCTGCCACCGTAGCGGCTGAGGGGGCGCAAGCGGGCATCGGCGCGCTCTCGTGCACGGTGGAGCCGACGGAATACGAGCAGCTGCGCGCAGCCCTGGCCGATGCGCCGAACGTCGCTGTGGCCCTGGGCGCACACCCCTGGTGGATCGCCGACGGGCGCGTGGGCGAAACCGAGCTGGCCCGGTTCTGCGAGCTTGCGCGCACGACCCGATTCATCGGGGAGATCGGGCTCGACTTCGCCGGCCCGCGCGATACGGAAGAGAGCCGTGCCCTGCAGACGAGCGCTTTCGCCTGTATTCTGGCCACATGCAACGAGTCCGCAGCGCCCTTGGCACCCACCAATCCCGAAGGCGCGACAGCAACCAGCGGGCAAAACCGAACCTGTATCGCAACCACGAGCCCCGAGGCGAACCCACCCAGCGAAGGCACCCTCACCCGCAGTGCCACCGACACTGCGCCGAAGCTCATCTCCATCCACGCCATCAATGCCGCCGCAGCAGCACTCGATGCGCTCGAACAAGCCAGCACCTTTGCGCTGCATCGCGTGATCTTTCACTGGTTCTCAGGCACTTCCGATGATTTGCATCGAGCCGTCAAGCTTGGCTGCCTCTTTTCGGTGGGGCCGCGCATGCTGGCGTCGCGGCGCGGACGCGAATACGCCCGGCAGATTCCCCTAGGTCAGCTACTCCTGGAAACCGACATGCCCGCCCGCAAGGACGACAACCTACCCGCCGAAGTTTGGCGCGCCGAGCTGAACAACGCCCTTTCCGGCATCGCGCAGCTGAAGGGCATCGACCGCGCAGAGCTTGCGGAGCACATCGCCTCCACAAGCCGCGAGCTGCTGATACGCTAGCAGTGAGCGCTCCTCGCGTGCCGGACAGCCCATCTTGGCCACAAGGTTTCTTCTTCTGAGGAGGACATTTCCGCAGCCGTTTCGCGACAGCACTTACGCGGCGTGCAAACGAGGCAGCCGACTCGCGTATAATGGTCGCCATGAACGCTAAGCCCAAGAAAATACGCCTGGACGACCTGCTGGTAGAACGGGGAGACTTTCCCGACCGCGCGACCGCGCTGCGGGCCGTGATGGCGCGCGAGGTGCGGGTAGACGACGTGTACGCCACGAGCGCCGCGATAAAGGTCGCGCCCACAGCCGACATCTTCATTCGCGGCCGCAAGCAATTCGTCTCCCGCGGCGGCAAGAAACTCCAGGGGGCGCTGGACGCGTTCAAGCAGGACGTCGCCGGCATGAACTGCCTGGATATCGGCTCGTCCACCGGCGGCTTCACCGACTGCCTGCTGCAGGCGGGCGCCTCGCGCGTGGCGGCCCTCGACGTGAACTACGGGCAGCTCGCCTGGAAGATCCGCCAAGACCCGCGAGTGACCGTCTTCGAGCGCACGAACATCAAGGACGCCGATCCCGCCGAGGTCGGCGCACCCTTCGACCTCATTGTCATCGACGTATCCTTCATCGGCCTGGCAGCACTCGCCCCCCTCTTTCCCCGCTTCAGCCGCCCGGGCACGATCTTCATCGGCCTGGTGAAACCTCAGTTCGAATCGGCCCACGACGAGACCGACCGGGGCGTCGTCCGCGATGAGGCAGTGCGACTGCGCACTGTGGAGGAAGTAAAGGCCGCCCTCGCCGCCGCAGGGTTCACCGCAACCGGGGTGGTCGAATCCCCCATCACCGGCCCCGAAGGCAACGTGGAATACCTCGTCCGCGCCGTCTTTCGCAACAAGTCCGAGGCAATCTGAGAAGGAGCCTGCGGCGATTCCGCGACTCGCATTGGGTTCAGTCAACGAACCCTCCAACCCGCTGTTAAACCACCATTGACATAGACCCACTTTCGGTACACGCGGAAAGGGGCCTCCCGCTACGATGCGATTGTCGAGAAAGCACCGGAGAGGAGGCCCCATGGACGGGATTATAGATCAAGTGCGCAGGATGCCGCTCGCGGAGAAGAGGAGGCTGGCCGAGGCCCTGCGGCAGGCCATAGCCGAGGAGCTCGCCTCGGGCGGGGGCGAGCCCGACCGCTGCCCGAGGTGCGGCTGCCCCGCCCTCGTGAGGAAGGGCCGCGACGCGGCCGGCCGCCAGAGGTGGCTGTGCCGGGGGTGCGGCCGGACCTTCGGCGCCGGCACGCTCGGGCTGCTCGCCCGCTCGAAGCTGCCCGCGGCCGCGTGGATGGAGTTCGCGGCCTGCATGGCCGACGCGCTGCCGCTGCGCGAGACGGCGGCCAGGGTGGGGGTGTCGCTGTACACGGCGTGGTTCATGAGGATGCGCGTCTGCGAGGTGATGGGGCGCCGCCTGCTGCCGGCGCGCGGGGAGTCCTTCGAGATGGACGGCACGTACTTCCCGGAGTCGATGCCGGGCAACCACTCCCGCGGCTGGTTCGGCCTGGGGAGGCCCGCCCACCGGACCGGCCACGACGCCTCCCGCGCCGGGCTCGGCGGGTCGGTGTGCGTGCTGTGCGGCGTCAGCGAGACCGGCGACTGCTTCTGCGAGCTGGCCGACGGCGCCGAGGACGGGCCGGGGGTGGCGCTCGTCGCGCTGAGGAGGCTGCCGGCGGCCTGCTCGGTGGCCACCGACGGGCGGCGCTCCTACGCCGGCTCGCTCGGGGGCAGGCCCCACGAGGTGCGCCCCAGCCGCGAGCTGGAGATGGTGAACTCCCTGCACTCCAGGCTCAAGGCGTTCATCGGGCGCTTCAACGGGGTCTCGAACAGGCGCCTCCAGCGCTACCTCGACTGGTTCTGCTGGCGCGAGCAGTTCCGGCGCAGCGCCCGCGGCCGCCGCGAGCTGCTGTTCGCCCACGAGGCGTCGGGGACCTACGTGTGCACGCGCGAGCTGACGCACCTGGAGTCGCATCCCTTCCTGAGCCTGGCCAACCGCGTCAGCATCGGGGAGAGGTACGGCTATATGTCAATGGTGGTTTAACAGCGGGCCCTCCAATTTCTGCACGAGATCTCGAGTTATAAGCGTCTGCGAGCAGCCCATTGAGGCACTTCGAAGGATCTTTTCAGCAAACCCCCAGGTCACGCTCTTCAGATCAAAAAGATTCCGTTCGGCATCTCGACATCGGACGCTTACAACTCGCGATCTGCTGCAATTTCAGGGCAGCTCGTCGACCGAAGGCCGATGATCATCTTCAAGTGATGCTCCGGCACCCATCCCGAACTCGGACGCACGAAGCGCCTTCTTGCTTGACCCATCTCAGCAGGCCGCACGGTTTGCGAACGTGAGCTACGCGTCGCCCTCTTCCGAGGGAGGGACTGGCGGAAAGTGCTGGTGGTGAAATGCGCGCAGCTCGTGGCGAAGCTGCAGATGGCGGTCGAGAAACGAGACAGGGCGCACAGGAGTTCTGCCTCTTGTTTTGCGCGAGAGGGCGTCGGCTATCTCGATGAACTCTGAGACGCTATCGATCTGCGAAGACGTAACCGTTACAACATCGAAGCCATCGGCGATGAGGGCGTCGCGGCGCCGGGAATCACGCGCCTGCTGATGTCGCCCGCCATGAAAGGCAAGGCCGTCGTACTCCGCCGCAACGCGGGCCTGCGGCCACAGAAGGTCGCATACCACCCGATCGCCCCGTGCGATGCGCGCCGCCTCCTCCGAAAGCGCAACCGGCTCGTTGGCGAGTGCCGGAGGCAGGCTCAAACCGCCCCACCGCATGGGCGTCATAAGCAACGCATCCATTTCCGTCTCCTTGGCAGAAGCAGATTTCGCGTAGACGAACTGAACAGCGATGCGCGCTTTCCGCAGGCCTTTCATGCGCTCGACGCGGTTAACGAACGCGGAGAGTCGGGCCGGCGTTGTAAGCTGCGCCCGCACGAGCGCGCCCGAACGATTCGCCTCAAGGGGATAGCATCCGCAAAACTCATATCCCAAAGCAATGAGCTCGCCCATAGGGAGGGTTTCGGCCAGTTGGACAAACACAAGTTCAGGAGAGCATACGGCCACGCCGGGAGCGATTTCGAGAAAGGCCCCACGCGGCAGCGGCGCAGCAAGCTGATGGAAGCAAACACGCTTCGTGGAATGACGCCCGATTTTGGGCCGCGCGAGAACGTGAAGAGGGCGCTCGACCGTGGCGTTGCCCCATAGCTCTTCGAGCATTCGCTTCAGGCTGGGCCTTTTCGCACTCTCGATGGCCGCACGAACAGCAGCCTCGGTATCTGCGGCACGGGCAAGCGAGCTGAAGCCCTTCAAATGGGAGGAAGGAAGGTGCCCCACATCACGCGAACGCAGATCGTGGAAGGCACGCAAAGCCAGAGGATGATTGCACGACCACATCCTGAGAAAATCCAAAGCTGTTGTATGACTGAAGATCACTTCCATGTGCTGCAAGATAACAGGCTTTAGCTGTCGCGAGGCGTACATGCGGTAAATCTGCCGAACCGACATTCATGAGCAGAACAGTTACTTTTATCGCAACCGCGCCTTTGCACGTTGAAAGAAGGCCTGAACTGCTTGGCAGAAGTAGCTCGCACGAACCGTCCTCGCTCACGGGAAAACGAAGCGCAACGACCGTCCTGAGAACATTGGCGGTTCACGCAGAGTGATTGCCGACGGGTTCAGTCAACGAAGATGCCCTTTTCTGCATGAGATCTCGAGTTATAAGCGTCATCTCTTTCCAAGAAAGATCACAGCTAGAAAGGACTTTTGGAAAACACCAGTTCAGAGAAGCGCGCAGAACTGCGGTGCTTTCGCGCCGGCCCCTCAGCAACTCCCGAGACGCTTATAACTCGAGATCTCATGCAGAAACCGAGGGGTTCGTTGACCGAGCGGGCCATCAGTCGTTCGGATCATCGCGATAGGCGGCGCGGGCGAGATACGCGCAAAAGACCGATGACTGTCCGAGACCCAGTAGGCACAATGCCGCCGCACGGGCCCGCGCAGAAAAATGGAGCCCCATAGCGGGACTCCATTGGAGATCCTTCGACTCGCTTCGCTCGCTCAGGATGACGCCTGTTCTACGGCAGAAGCAGCTGGGCGATTTGCACGGCGTTCAGGGCCGCTCCCTTGCGGATCTGGTCGGCCACATCCCAGAAGGCGATGCCGTGGGGCACGGTCGGATCCTTGCGCAGACGTCCGACGAAGGTGCCGTCGGTGCCAGCAAGCAGACCAGGCATCGGGTACACCTTGTTCGCGGTGTCATCCATCACCTCCACGCCGGGGGCCGCCTCGAGCGCCGCGCGGGCCGCCTCCACGGTCACCTCATCGGCGAACTCCACGTTGATGGCCTCACCGTGGCAGCGCAGCACCGGCACGCGCACACAAGTGGCCGCCACTTCGATGGCGGGGTCGCCCATGATCTTCTTGGTCTCGACGACCATCTTCCACTCCTCTTTGGTGGAGCCGTCGTCCAAAAAGACGTCGATATGCGGAATGGTGTTGAAAGCGATGCGGTGGGCGAAAGCGGAGATTTCCAACTCGTCCTCGGGAGTGCCGTCCAGGAAGGCGCGGGTCTGGTCGTACAGCTCGGCCATGGCCGGCGCGCCGGCACCGGAAGCAGCCTGGTAGGTGGACACCACGACGCGCTTGATGGGGGAGAGGTCGTAAAGCGGCTTCAGCGCGACGACCATCTGGATGGTGGAGCAGTTCGGGTTCGCGATGACGCCGGAATGCCAGGCCACGTCCTGGGGGTTCACCTCGGGCACCACCAGCGGCACGTCCTCATCCATGCGGAAGGCGCTGGAGTTGTCGATCATGACGGCGCCGGCAGCGGTGACCGCCTCGCGCATCTCCTTGGACACGGAGGCGCCGGCTGAGAACAGCGCGATGTCGACGCCCTCGAAGGACTCCGGCGTCATCTCCTGCACGGTAAGCTCGCCGGCCGGCACGAGTCCGCACCCCTCGAAGGGCACCTTCTTGCCAGCCGAGCGCGCACTCGCAAGAGCGCGAACCTCACTCGCCGGGAAATCCACGTCGTGCAGCACGCGCAAAAACTCCTGCCCCACCGCACCCGTCGCTCCGGCCACAGCCACCACGGGGTTTGCCGGCATTTCCTTCGTCCAAGTCATGTTGGTTCTCTTTCTCTTCTCGAATGAATATCTCACTTGGTTGGGAGGGACGACCAAGGTCGCCCCCTACGGGATTAGCTAGAAACGAATCACAAGTTCGCCCAAGGAAGTCAGCGAGGTTGCGACAGGTGCCTGGAATTGGGCCGCCTTTGGGCCAAGTTGCCTTCGCGCAACGCCGAGCCCAAAACAAGGGCCAAGGCCAGGCGCAGTCGCAACCGCAGCGTCGGCGTTCCCGACGTTGCGTCAGCAACGGCGGAACATCAACGGCCTTTCTTCATTTTGGCGGCGATCTCTTCCGCTGAAAGCTGGGTCTCCACGAACACGTCGTCGGAATCGAGCCCGAAGGCGGTGTGCAGGCACTGGACGGCCTGCACCGCCTGGGCCGCGTCCACGATCATGGACAGGCGGATAGGCGAGGTGGAGATGGCCACGATGTTGATGTTGTTGTCGCCCAAAGTCTGGAACGTGCGCGAGGCGACGCCCGGCGACGACTTCATGCCCGTGCCCACCAGCGACACCTTCGCGATGTCCTCGTCGACGATGAACTCGCGAGCGCCGATCTCGGGCACGATGCGCTCCATGGTCTCCTTGGCGCGGGGCAGATCGGCCCCGGGAGTCGTGAAGGAGATGTCGGTGAAGCCGGCCTCGGACACATTCTGGATGATCATGTCCAGGTTCACGTTGGCAGCGGCCAGCGCCCCGAACACGCGGGCGGCCACGTTCGGCGCGTCGGGCACCTGGCGTATGGTCACCTTCACTTCCGACGTGTCACTGGCGATGCCGGTGATGACGGCTTCTTCCATTTCGTACTCCTCCTTGACATAGGTTCCCTCGGCCTCCGAGAATGCGGAGCGGGAATGGATGACCACTTTCCATTTGCGGGCGAACTCCACCGCGCGGCTCTGCAGCACGCCTGAGCCGGCGCTGGAGAGCTCCAGCATGTCGTCGTAGCAGATGGAATCGAGCTTGCGGGCCCGGGGCGCGATGCGCGGGTCGGTGGTGTAGACACCGTCCACATCGGAGTAGATCTCGCAGACGTCGGCATTAATGCCCCAGGCGATGGCCACCGCCGTCGTGTCCGACCCGCCGCGGCCGAGCGTGGTGATGTCGCCGTTGGCGTCGATGCCCTGGAACCCGGCAACCACGGGAATGGCGCCGTCGTCCAGCGCGTCTAAGATGCGCTCGTTGTGCACCTTCACGATGCGCGCCTTGTTGTGCGTGCCGTTGGTCTCGATGCCCGCCTGGCGTCCGGTGAAGCTGATGGACTTGTAGCCCAAAGCCTCGATGGCCATGGCTAGAAGCGTCATGGAAACCTGCTCGCCGGTAGACAGCAGCCGATCCAGCTCGCGGGCCGGCGGCGCCGTCGTGATGGCGGAGGCGAGCCCCATGAGCTCGTCGGTGGTCTTGCCCATGGCAGACACCACGGCCACCACCTCGTCCCCGCGCTGGCGCATGCCCACCAGGCGCTTGGCGACGTTTTTGATGCGCTCGGGGGAGGCAACCGACGTGCCCCCGAATTTCGCGACGATCAGAGCCATTGCGCTTGCTCTCCTTCGATACGGAACTAGTCGAAAATGCAAGTGGGCACCACTATAGCAAAGTTGCAAGGTCAATGAGGGCGAGCGCAGCCCGTACGGGCGCATCTTCGGTTGGAATGCCATCAGCGGCCACAGGCGGCGAGCGGCCGTCCGGCCCCAGGGATGCCGACCACCCCGCCGAGGCACCCCTGGCCACCCCGCCACGTGGCGCCGTCCACCCCGCCAGGTGGCACCGTCCGTCCCGCCACAGGAACGCCGTCTGCTCCATCTACCTAGTATGTCGGTTTTCCGACGGACGGCACCCACCGTCCGCTGGCGGCCGCACCATTGTTTATGATGGCCTGTGTACCTATCATGATCGCTTTGCATTCAACATCGGGCAACGCCATCGGAGAGGAGAAGCCATGCCGGCCATCATCACGCACGACCTGTTCGGGAAAGACGTGTACGGCGAGACCTTCGATACCATCGGGGGCTCCCGCGATGCGGCCGAGGCCTTCCTTTTGGGCAACCAGGGCCCCGATCCTTTGTTCTTCGTCGCGCCCGATCCGCGCTACCGCCGCGTGGGAAAGCTGGCCTCGACCCTGCATCGGGCGCGCCCGGCGGAATTCCTCGTGGCCCTGAAGAGCGCTGTGCGCGAGCTGCCGGCGCAGGAGCGCTCCGTCGGACGCGCCTACGCGCTGGGCTATGTGTGCCACTACCTGCTGGACAGCACGGTGCATCCACTCGTCATAAGCCAGGTGAACGCCTTGTGCGCCGCCGGTGTGGAAGGCCTCGCGGCCGAGGACGCCCATGAGGTGCACGCCGTTATCGAGACCGAGCTGGACGAGCTTGTGCTGACGGCCAAGCGCGGCGAGACCGTGGCCACCTACCACCCCGCCACCTCGGTGCTGCGCGGACGCGACAGCATGCTGGATACCGTGGGGCGCCTGTACGCCACCGCCATCGACGACGCCTTCGGCCTCACGATGCCCAAGGGCATGTTCAAAAGCGCCGTGCGGGCCGAGCGCGCGGCCCAGCGGGCCCTCTACTCCCCTACCGGCGCCAAGCGCGCCGTGCTCTCCGCTGCCGAGCGCCTCGTGCGCCCCCATGCCATGACCGGGGCCATGAGCCACCGAGCCGCCGAGCGCGCCACTTCCGCCTTCGCCAACGACGAGCGCGCGCCCTGGCGCCATCCGGCCACCGAGGCCGTCAGCCGCGCCAGCTTCTGGGATCTGTACGACCAGGCGCGCGCAGGCGCCCTGGACGCCATTAAGGCCATGGATGCCGACGACTTCGACCTGGCCGCTTCCCACCGCCTCACCGCCGACGTGAACTTCTACGGCGAGCCCGTGGTGGCCCTCGTCGTGGCCGTGGAAGACGCCGCGGCCGGCGACGACGTCCCCGACGTGCGGAATCGGTAGGAACGCCCATGACCCTCGAGACCGCCTTCGACCTCCCCTTCTGGTTCGAGTTCGCCGCCACCGTCACCGGCGGCCTGTCCGGCGGCATGTCCGCCGTGCGCGCCCGCTACGACATCTTCGGCACCGTGGCCATCGCCTGCATCACCGGCATGGGCGGCGGCATCATCCGCGACATCCTGCTGCAGAACTACGGCCTGTACGCCTTCCAAAGCCCTTGGTTTCTCCTTTCCTGCGCCCTGGCCGGCGTGGCGGTGTTCTACTTCGGCAAGCTGGCCACCTACCTGGACCCCATCGTCGACCTCCTGGACAACATCTCGGTAGCCCTGTGGGCCATCATCGGCGCGTCGAAGAGCCTCTCGGCGGGCCTTACCGTCATCCCCTCGGTAGTGCTCGGCACCATCACCTCCATCGGCGGGGGCATCTCCCGCGACGTGCTCATGAACCGGCCGCCCGTCGCCTTCCAAACCGGCCCCATCTACGGCAGCGCGGCCCTCATCGGCTGCATGGTCTACTGCCCGCTGAAGGCCAACGGCATCCTGCCCGACACGGCGGGCATCCTGTGCGCCGGCCTCATCATGGTTCTGCGCTACCTGTCCCTCATCATGGGCTGGCGCACCAAGCCGCCCCGCGACTACTCGGACACGGTGGTGGAAAGCGTGGCGCGACCGATGCGCTTCATCGCGCGCAAGGTGCACGTGCCCATAGGCAAGACGGCCCGCGAGCGCCAGGGCACAACCAAGTTCGATCGCTTCAAGAGGAAGGGCAAGAAGCTTTACGATCGCCTGAGCGGCCGCTGGATGGACGACGACGGCGAGCACTTCCAGCCCACCGTGCTCATGGACAAGCTCGTGGTGCCCCTGGCCGATGAGGACGAGCATGCCTCCGAACCGGCCCCCGATCCCTCCGATCGCCTGTTCGTCGACCGCGACGAGCTCTACCGCATCATCGGCCTCGACCACGAGCCCCGCCGCACCGGCCCGCAGGCGGCGGTGAAGGATTCCGCCGCGGAAACCAAGGACGCAGAGGATGCGGGAAGCAGGAAGAGGGAAGACGTGGAAGGCGCCGACGCAGACACGGCACGAAAAGCCAACGACGAACCGGCCTTCGACCCCTTCGAACCGCAAACCCCCGACCCGAAGAAGCCCCAGCACAACCCCCGCGACCAGAAGAAGCGTTCATGACGCTCTCCCGTCGCCAGGACACCAAATTCGTGCAGGATTTTGCGATAGGGAGAGACCAAGGCGGCCCAGCAACCGATTTAGAGTCTCCCTATCGCAAAATCCTGCACGAATCACCCAGACGCGCTCTCTCTAGCGAAAAATCTTGCACGGAAATACGGCGACCGTCGCCGCACACTGAACAAGCTCGCCGCTTGGCCTGCAGACATCCCCGTAGGGACCGGCCTCGATCGGCACTCCCGAGCCAGAACGTCCGCCAATGCAGAAAGGGCGGCGCTTGCGCCGCCCCTACGTAGGTGTACCGATTCCCCGATCCTGAGCCTACATATTCTTCAACAGAATCGTGCTCATGAGGTCGGCGGTGTGCTCGCAGGCGTCGCAGCAGCTCTCCATGAAGGCGTACAGGCGCGACCACTTCAGCACGTGCATGGGCTCGTCGGCGTGGTTCACATGCAGGTTGCGGATGACCTCCACGTACAGCGCGTCGGCCTCTTCCTCGTTGTCGGAGACCTGAATGACCAGCTGCTTGAAGTTCTTCGACTTCTTGAAGTTGCGGAAATCCTCCATGGCGGCGTCCACGGCCTTGCACGACTTGCGGATGAGGGTGGCGAAGCGCAGGGCGTCCTCGGGAATCTGATGGATGTCGAACATGTAGAAGTACTGCAGCACGTCCTCGATCTCATCCAGAATCTCGTCCAGCGCGCCGGCCAAAGCCACGATGTCCTCGCGATCGAACGGCGGCATGAAATCATTGCCGACGTGCTTGTAGATGTCGTGGTTGATCATGTCGCCGGCGTGCTCGAGCGCATGGGCCTCATCGAGCACCGCGCGCAGGGCGGCGGCATCGGTGAAGTTCTCCATGGCGCGCACAAGGACGCTCGCCTCTTGCACGGCCAGATCGGACAGCTCTTCGTAGGCGTCGAAGTAATCGTACTTGTGTTTCTTGGCCACTGGACTTCCCTTCTCGTGTTACAGGATCATAAGGAACAACTTGGCACAGGCGAAGCCCAGGATGCCGCACCCGGGGAAGGTGAGCACCCACGTCTTCACCATATCGATGGCGATAGACCATTTCACGGACTTGGGGCTCTTCGCGGCCCCCACGCCCATGATGGCCGTCGTGTTGGTGTGCGTCGTGGAAACCGGCAAGCCCCCGAAGGTGGCGAGCATAAGACTCACGAACGTGGAGAGGCTGGCGGCGAATCCCTGGAACGCCTCGAGCTTCACCATGTCCATGCCCACGGACTTGATGATGCGCTCGCCGCCCACGGCCGTACCGAGGCCCATGTTGAAGGCGCAGAAGATCATAAGCCACATGGGCATAGCCACGCCCGACAGATCCATGCCCATGCCGGCGGTCATCATGATGGCCAGCATGAAGATGGACATGAACTTCTGGCCGTCCTGGGCGCCGTGCATGAAAGCCACCCCGGCGCCAGAGCAGATCTGCGCCCACTTGAAGAACGAGTTCGCCTTCAGGCGATCCACATTGCGGCACATACGGCCGATGACCTTGTAGTTGATCCAGCCCAGGCCGAAGCCGAGCAGCGTCGAGAGCAAAATGCCGTAGATGACCTTCATCCACTCGGCGCCGTTGATGGCATCGAGGCCGCCCTGGACGGCGATGGCAGCCCCCGTGAGGCCGGCGATGAGCGAATGGGACTGGGAGGTGGGAATGCCGAACCACCAGGCCGCCGCACCCCAGACGATAATGGCGACCATCGCTGCCATGAGCGCCGTCAGGGCCTGATGGGAGTTGCCGCCGAAATCCACCATGGAGAAGATGGTGTGGGCCACCGCCGTGGAAACCAGCGAGACGAGGAGCAACCCCAGGAAATTGAACACCGCCGCCATGATGATGGCATGCCGAGGCTTCATGGCCCGAGTAGAGACCGCCGTGGCGATGGCATTGGGCGCATCCGTCGCGCCGTTCACAATGATAACGCCGATATTAAGCAGAGTCACCACCAGAAGGATGGGGTTCTGCATAAGCTCGGAGAGGAAAAAGGTCCACTCGATCGTCACGGAGTTCCTTCCAACAGATAAGCTGCACCCAGAAAATGCGCAGTGATCCAAGTCTACCCTATGACACGCCGTCAATGAGACAGACTGCTGTGTTTTTTTGAAAAAGCTCCTACTCGGGGTCGCCGTAGAGGGCGAAGACGCGGCGGCGCTCGGCGCCGATGGTGGTGAGGTTGTTGTGGCCGGGAAGGACCGCCGTGTCGTCGGGCAGCGCCGCGAGCTTCTTCAAGGAAGCGCGCATGTCAGCCATGGAACCGCCCTTGAAATCAGTGCGCCCGATGGTGCCGGCGAACAGCGTGTCACCGGAGAGGAGCACCGGAAGCCCCTTGGGATGGTTGCCGAACTGCGGGATATCGAACAGGCAAATGGAACCGGGGGTGTGGCCGGGCGTCGCGATGACCTTCCACTTCATGTTCCCCACTTCCACAACATCGCCGTGGGCCACGGTGCGGTCGACCGGGCAGGGCACGCCCCGGGTAGAGAGATCCTCGTCGCAGGGTTCCTCGATAAGCGGCGCGTCAATGGCCGACGCAATGACGGGCGCACCCGTGGCCTCGCGCAGCTCGGCGGCGGCGCCGGTGTGGTCGAAATGGGAATGGGTGAGCACGATGGCGTCCAGTTTGCGCTCGCCCAGAGCCGCCAAAATCTTGTCAGCCGAGCAGCTGGGATCCACCACCATGGTGCCTTCGCCGTCGGAGACGATATACACGTTGTTGGCGAGCACGCCCATGATCATATACTCGACATCGACGCACAATCCGCTGATCTCATACAAATCCGTCGCCATTTCTCAACCTTTCTTGCTTGATCCTTGGGGCATCATTCTACGGGCATCGAAGACGCCGTCGATGGCGGACAGGCGCTTTGTCATGCGCTCGATAACCGCCAAGTCGGACAGCTGGAAGAGGAAGCGCATCTCCACCATGCCATCGCGGTGGGTGGTGGTGTTGCAGGACAGCACATTGGCGCCCATCTCGGAAATGACGCGCGTCACGTCCAGAAGCAGGTTCATGCGGTCGAGCGCCTCGATGTAGATCTCCACCTGGTAGGTGGCCGCCGTGGGCGTCCCCTCCCATTCCACCTCGATGATGCGCTCGGGATGCCGCTTCAAATCGAGCGCGTTGGGGCAGTCGGCCCGGTGCACCGACACGCCGCGGCCGCGGGTCACAAACCCCAAGATGTCGTCGCCGGGCACGGGGTTGCAGCAGCGCGACAGGCGCACGAGCACGTCGTCGACGCCCTTCACCACGATGCCCTGGGACGAGTGGGTCTCGTGCTTCTTCGGGCGCTTCACGGACGTGAGCATGGGGGCCATGATGCCCGTGGAGGAGGCCGATGTGCCCACCGTGGGCTTCTCCGCCTCCTCGTTGCCCTTGTCCACCAGGATCTTCAGCAGGCGGTTCGTGACGTGCTGGGCCTTCTCCTTGCCCGTGCCGATGTGCACGTACATCTCGTCGGGGTCTTTGAAGCCGAGCGCCTCGGCCACCAGCTTCAGCGCCCGCATCGATTGGGCGCTGGAAAGCCCCAGCCCGTGCTTGCGCATCTCGCGCACGAGCATGTCGCGGCCCATCTGCATGTCGTCGGAGCGGGTGATCTTCGAGAAGTAGGAGCGGATCTTGCTGCGGGCCGAGGGCGTCTTCACGATGTTCAGCCAGTCGCGGGAGGGGCTCGCGCTCTTCTGGGTGAGCACCTCCACGCGGTCGCCCACCTGCAGCTGGTAGGACAGAGGCACGATGGAGCCGTTCACCTTGGCGCCCACGCAGTGGTTGCCCACCTCGGTGTGGATGGCGTAGGCGAAGTCCACCGGCGTGGAACCGGCGCGCAGGCTCATGACCTCGCCCTTCGGCGTGAACACGAAGACCTCCGTGTCGTCGAGGTCCATCTTCAGCGACTTTAGGAACTCGCGGGAGTCCTCGGTCTCGTCCTGCCAGTCCACCATCTGGCGCAGCCACGCCAGCTGGGCATCCAGGTTGTCGGCGGCGCCGGGGCGCGAGGCGCCGGTCTCCTTGTAGCGCCAGTGGGCCGCCACGCCGTACTCGGAGTTGCGGTGCATCTCCTCGGTGCGGATCTGCACCTCCAGGGGACGTCCGGCCGGCCCCATGACCGTCGTGTGCAGCGACTGGTACATGTTGAACTTCGGCATGGCGATGTAGTCTTTGAAGCGGCCGGGCATGGGGTGCCACAGCGTGTGCACCGCGCCCAGGGCCGAGTAGCAGTCCTTCACCGAGCTGGTGATGATGCGCACGGCGATGAGGTCGTAAATCTCCGAGAAGCCCTTGCCCTTCTTCGTCATCTTCTGGTAGATGGAGTACAGATGCTTCGGACGCCCCATGATCTGGGCCGAAATTCCCACCTTCCCCATCTCCTCGTGGAGCACGGCGATGACGTCGGCCAGGTACTTCTCGCGCTCCGCGCGGGACTCGGTCACCATGCGGGAGACCTGCTTGTACTTGTTGGGCTCCAGGTAGAAGAAAGAGAGGTCCTCCAGCTCCCACTTGATGGAGTTGATGCCAAGGCGGTGGGCGATGGGGGCGTAGATCTCCAGCGTCTCGCGGGACTTGAAGATGCGCCGATCCTCGCGCAGGGCCGCCAGTGTGCGCATATTGTGCAGACGGTCGGCCAGCTTGATGACGATGACGCGGATGTCCTTGGACATGGCCACGAACATCTTGCGAATGGTGGCCGCCTGCTCGTCGGTGAGCGACTCCACCTCGATGCGGGTGATCTTGGTGACGCCCTCCACCAGCGCCCGCACCTGCGGGTTGAAGGTGCGCTCCACCTCCTCGGCCGTCACCTTCGTGTCCTCCACGGTGTCGTGGAGCAGCGCCGCCGTGATGGTCTCGGCGTCCATGCGCAGATCGGCCAGGATGATGCCCACCTCGATGGGATGGATGATGAAAGGCTCGCCGGACTTGCGGCACTGGCCCGCGTGGGCGTCGCGGGCGAACTCGAAGGCGCGGCGCAGCATGGCCTCCTCCGGCGCGTCCATGTAGGCACTCGTCAGGCGCGCCAGCTCGGCGAAGCGGTCCTCGGGCGTGGCGGGCCCGCGTTCGATGGCCGAATCGGCCGTGGGGTGCGGGCGGCCCAGAAGCGCGTCCACGGTCTCTTTCGTGGCCTTCCCGGCGCTGACGGCATCGGCCGCCGCCCGGACGGAATCGTCTCTCTCGGCGCTCATGGGCGCCTCCCTTCTCCTGAACGCGGATGGTCCGCGGATCGTTATCGGTTAGTGCCCCTGGCCCGGCCAGTTCCTCGGCACGATGGGATGGCACAGACGCACCGTGAGCGCGGGCTCGTCGGTGCCCAGCGCCCATCGGCAGAAGCCGCCGAACAGCGTGCGCTCGTCGATGCCCTCGCGGTAGCGCACCGAATCGGTCAGTTCCACCTTCGACGCCCCCTCGCGCACCCGCACCCACAGATGCGGGCGGCCGGCCTCGTAAACGGTGCGCGTCTCGATGAGCCCGAGCTCGCGGAACACGGCCAAGCCGCACGCCGCCGAGGTGGGGCTCACGGCGCGGAAGGCGTCGGAGGCGGCCTCGGCCAGATCGGCGTCGGCCACGCAGAAGTAGTCGTCGGGAGTGTTGCGCTGCAGCGAGCGCAGCTTGCGGTACACCTGGGCCATGACGTCATGATCCGGCGTGGCGTCGGCCAAGATGCGCTCGTTGATGGAGGCGTCCCCGCGCCCGTAGAGCAGATGCACCCACGCCGGCTTCCCATCGCGCCCGGCCCGGCCGCTCATCTGGTTGAACTCCACGTCGCTGAAGGGCAGATGGTACAGCACCACGTGCCGGATGTTGGGGATATCGACCCCTTCCCCGAAGGCCGAGGTGGCCACGAGCACCTTCAGGTCGTCGCGACGGAACAGCTCCTCGATGCGCTTGCGCTCGTCGCGGGAGAGCCCCGCGTTGTAGAAGCCGATCATGCAGGCGAGCTGCGGCACCCGCCGGCGCAGCATGCGCGCGAGCGCCACGGAATGCTCGCGGGAGTTCACGTAGATGACGGTCTTCTCGCCCGTGGCCACCAGGGAGGCCAAATAGTCGTCGCGGTGCGGGATGTTGCGCTGGTCGTCCAGGTACAGGTTGTCGCGGGCCGTCTCGTCGATGACCGAGTCCTGAATGGGCAGCACCGCATCGATGTCGTCGGCCACGGCGTCGTTGGCCGTGGCGGTCACCGCGAGCACCACGGGGTCTCCGAGCCGGGTCAGCGCCCGGTCGAGCTGGGTGTAGGCCACGCGCTGGCCGGCCTTGGCCTGTCCGATGTGGTGCGCCTCGTCCACGACGACGAACCCGACGCGCCCCGAGGCCGCCAGCTCGTCGGTGTGGAACATGAGGTACTCCGGCGTGGTGAGCACGATATCGAGGCTCCCGTCGGCCAGCCCCGCGTACACCGCCGCGCGCTCCTCGGGCGTCGATTCGCCGGTAATGACGGCGCTCGCGATACCGAAGCGCTCGAGGCTCGTCCGCAGATGGAACACCTGGTCGGCGATGAGCGCCCGCAAGGGGTAGATGAACAGGCTCGCGGCATGGTCGGTCAGCGCGCGGAAGGCGGCGTAGGTTTGGAAGCACAGCGACTTGCCGCGCCCCGTGGCCATGACGGCGAAGGTGGACTTCCCCGCCCGCAGCCGATCGAGAATCTCTCGCTGGGCCGGATGCAGCGGGCGGTCGCCGATGATGGCCTTCACAATGGCCGCCTCCAGGCCGTCCGGGTCGCGCCGGGCCGTCTCCTCCCACTGGGCGCGGCGGGGCGCCAGATCGGGCAGCGCCGGCTCGGGCGCCTCGTCGGCGGCCGCAAGATCGGGCTCCCCTTCCGCCTCGGCGAACAGATCGGCGGTGAACGACACGGCATCCGGGTCGAGGCAGGCCTCCAAAGCGCAGCAGCTGCGCGCCGGCGCCACGGTTTCCAGCATGGCCTTCACCGAGCGGCGACCGCGCCATTCGTCGATCTGCACCGTGAAGGCGGCGTCCACCACCGCGTCGTTCACGAGCAGCGCGTCGATGGCGGCGCAGTGGAACATGATGCCGGCCACCGATGCGCGCCCATTGGTGAGTGTGCAGGCGAAGTGGTCCTTGGTCTGGCCCACCGCCCGGGTGTTCACGAGCGTCACGTTACGGGCCAGGAACGTGGGCTGGGGGTTCTCCTGGCCGAAGGGGGCGAGCCGCTCGACCAGCGCCACGGACTCGAGCGTCAGCTCGTCCAGGCTCACGAGCGCGTCCACCTCGGTCAGCGGATGGAAGGCCGCCTCCGGCAGCTTCTGCATATAGGCGTCGAGACGTTGGGCGAAGGCCTTCAAATTTTTGGTGGGGATGGTGACGCCCACGGCCGCCCCGTGGCCTCCGAAGCGCTTCGTGAGATACGAGATCGATTCCACCGCCTCGAAGAGGTTCACGTTGCCCACGGAGCGTCCGGAGCCGCGGGCCTCGTCGCCGTCGATGGTGAACAGAAGCGCCGGCACCCCGTAGGTGTTCACGAGGCGGGAGGCCACGATGCCCTTCACGCCCTCGTGCCAGCCCTCGCCGGCCACCACGAGCGCCCGCTGGCCGTGGTAGATTCTGCTGGCCTGCTCCTTCGCGATGTCCGACAGCTCCGCCTCAATGGCGCGGCGCTGGTTGTTCACGTCCTCCAGGGCCTCGGCCATGGCGCAGCACTCGCCGTAGTTGTCGCACATGAGCAGATCGAGCGCCAAATCGGCATTGCCCATGCGCCCGGCGGCGTTCAGGCGCGGAATGAGGGAGAACGACAGGTTCGTGGCCGAAAGCGGTTTTCCGGCCTGGCCCGTGGTGGCGAGAAGCGCGGCGATGCAGGGGCGGGGGTTCGTGTTCATCCGGGCGAGGCCGTCGGCCACGAGCGCCCGGTTCTCATCGCGCATGGGCATGAGGTCGGCCACGGTGCCCAAGGTGGCGAAGTCGGTATAGCTGCGCCACAGGTGCGGGAAGCCCAGGCGACTGCCGAGCACCTGCACGAGCTTCAAGGCCACGCCCACGCCGGCGAGGATGGCGCTCGGGCAATCATCGGCCATCTTCGGATCGGCCACGGGCACGCCCTCGGGCACGAGATCGGCCGCCTCGTGGTGATCGGTGATGTAGACCTCCACCCCCGCCTTCAGAATGTCGGCCACCTCGTTTTTGCAGGCGATGCCGCAGTCCACGGTGACGATGACATCGGGCTCCAGAGCTCGGGCGCGCTCGAAGGCGGCCGCGGTGATGCCGTAGCCCTCCTCGAAACGACGCGGGATGAAGGGGAACGCGCAGGCGCCGAGGGCCCGTAGGCCCCGGGTGAGCACGGTGGTGGCGGAGATGCCGTCCAAATCGAAGTCGCCGAACACGACGATGCGCTTCTTCTCGCGGATGGCGTCGATGAGCCCGTCGGCCACTTCTGCCAGCCCCGGGATCTCCAAGGGATTGCGCCAGTCGCGGTCGAGCGAGGGGTTCAAGAAGCGCTTGGCGGCCCGCACCGTGGTGATGCCGCGGGCCACGAGGGTCGTCGCGATGAAGCGGGGCAGGCCGAGGTCGTGCGCCAGACGCGCGACGATCTGCGGATCGGCCTCCCGGATGCTGAATTGGGCGGTCATAATGTGCTAGCTACCTTACGTGCGTTCTTCTTCGTAGTTCGGAAGGTATTTTCGCACAAAGCTCGCATTCTGTCACCGCAGCACGACGGCGGCGCGGCAATTCCCCACGGCACCGCCCGGGCAGCTCCTCGCAAGCCGTCAATCGACGCTCGGCAGAGAGTCGCACAGCACCTAGCGGTTGTCCACTTTCTCGGGGTACAGGTCGTGTTGGGACAGGCGCGTCCAGGCTACTTCCTCCCAGCGGGTGCCGGGGCGTCCGTAATTGCAGTACGGGTCGATGGAGATGCCGCCGCGCGGGGTGAACTTGCCCCAGACCTCGATGTACTTCGGATCCATGAGCGCGATGAGATCCTTCATGATGATGTTCATGCAGTCCTCGTGGAAGTCGCCGTGGTTGCGGAAGCTGAACAGGTACAGCTTGAGCGACTTGCTCTCCACCATGCGCACATCGGGCACGTAGGAGATATAGATGGTGGCGAAGTCGGGCTGGCCGGTGATGGGGCACAGGCTCGTGAACTCGGGGCAGTTGAACTTCACGAAGTAGTCGTTGCCCGGGTGCTTGTTCTCGAAGGTCTCCAGCACCGACGGGTCGTAGTCGGTCGGGTACTGGGTATGCTGGTTGCCGAGCAGGGTGACGCCGCCGGCGCGAGTCTCATTCTCATCGCGGCCAGCCGAGGCAGCGGCGGGAGCAGTCGCTGGCGCGGGGCCGGCATCCTCGCGAGCCAGATGGGCCGCGATGGCGGCCATAGCCGAAGTATCCACCGACCCCTCGGGCTTCCCGATTGCATCATCGTCGCTGCCAAACAGCGCTTCAGCCATGTCCATTGGTTTCATTCCCAGCTCCTCTTCTTTAGCAACTCCTTGGGGGCGGGCTGCGGGGTACCGCTCAGTCGCTCAGACAGTCCTCGCTCGGTGAAACAGGACGTTTAGTCCTGTTTCGAACGCTCTCGGAACTCGCTTGGTGAGCAATACCCCACATCCCGCTACACTCAACTCTGCTTGATTATCTCATAGCCGGATCTTCGACGCCGTTGGCGGCGAAGGCGGCGGCACGGTCGAGGCAGGTGGCGCAACGGCCGCAGGGCGCCTCTCCCCCTTCGTAGCACGACCAGGTGAGCTCGTAGGGCACGCCAAGGGCCAGCCCCTCGCGCACGATGTCGGCCTTCGACCAGGTGACGAACGGAGCTTCCAAGCACAGCTCGCCGCCGGTGCCCTCCACGATGGCGCGATTCATGGCCTCCACGAACTCCAGCGAGCAATCGGGGTAGGCGTTGCCGGCCCAGTCGTCATGATGGGCGCCGTAATAGACCGTCGAGCAGCCGAGCGAGAGGGCCATGGAGGCCGCCGAGGAGAGGAAGAGTCCGTTGCGGAAGGGCACGTAGGTGCTCACCGGACCGCCGTCGCCTTCGGCCTGCTGATCGGCGTAGCTGGACTCGGGGATGGCCGCATCGGAATGGGCCAGAAGCGAGCAGTCGCTGTCGGCGAAGATGGCGCCCAAATCGAGGAAGCGCTGCTCTACACCGTAATGGGCCGCCACGGCGCGGGCCGCCTCAATCTCGCGAACGTGCTTCTGCCCGTAGCTGATGGAAAGCGCATACACGTTTTCCGCTCCGTACTTGCTCACGGCCCGCGCCAAAAGCGTCGTGGAATCCACGCCGCCGGAGCACAGCACCAGGGCTTTGGTTTTGGTCATGGTTCGTTCCTTCCGGATCTTTAGACCCCGCGCGTCTCATCGGGCCAGATGATCTTGTGCAGCTGCAACTGCAAACGGGCGCGGTCCAAACCGTGCTCGATCAGATAGGCGGCGATCTCGGCCGGCTCGATAGCGCCCCATACCGGACTCACCAGCACCGAACAGCGATCCCACAGCCCCGCCTCGTCGACGCAGCGTTCCATGAAGGCCAGATCGTCCTCGGTGCCCACGACGAACTTCACGGCATCGCGCGTATCCAGCAGATCGTAGTTCTCGCGGCGCATGGCGGCGGACACGGCCTCGCCGGCCGTGGGTGTCTTCCAATCCACCGTGAAGTGCAGGCTGCCGGGAAGCCCCGCCTCGGCGCACGCCTCGCGCAAGTGCGCCATGGGACTCAGGTCGCGCGAACCGTTCGTCTCGATTTCCACGCGCAAAGGGCGCGGGTCGTCCACCGCGAGCAGAGTCTGCACCAAATCGGGCAGATAAGGCTGCAGAAGCGGCTCGCCGCCGGTGAGCGTCACGCACGACACGCCGGTCTCGGCCACCCAGGCCACCAGGTCGGGCACGCTCCACCCTTCCACTTCCACCAACGGATGGTTCGCCCAGCGGGTGTCGCAGTAGGTGCACCACATATTGCAGCCGGCGAACCGGATGAAAGCGGCCGGCCGCCCCGCCGCCAGGCCCTCCCCGTTCACGGACACGAACTTCTCCGCCACGGGGAACAGCTGGGCACGGGGGGCGATGGTATGGCGCGCCTGGTGCCGCTCGGCATCCAGCAGGCCGTCGTTCTCCTCCTCGGGCACCATGGGCTATCGCTGCTCCCGATAGTAGGCGCAGTTGTTGGGGGTCTCGTAGACCTCCACCTGGGCCACGGGCAGCCCGCGGGCGGCCAGCGCGTCGAAGAACCACTTCGCGAGGTTCTCCGCCGTGGTGCGGAAGGGCACAATGAACAGGGCGAAACCCTCGCGCTCGAGGCACGCCAAGGTGTCGGGGGCAAGGGAGCCCTCCTCCACGATGAAATGGTGGTCGAGTCGCTCGGTCAGCGCGCGCAGCTCGGTTTTAAACTCGCCGAAATCCACCACCATGTCCTTGCAGGTGCCCTCCGTCTGCAGGTGCTCCACCTCCAGATAAGCCACCACGCGCCAGCGGTGCCCATGCAGGTTCTCGCACTTCCCATGATAATCGGTCAAAAAATGAGAGGCATCGAACGAGCTCTCCGTCTTCAATCCGTACATGCAAATCCTTTCAACGCTTGGGGCCATTATAGAGCGCCCCTTTGCTAGAACGCGGCGTCGAAGGGAGCGGTCACGATGATTTCACTTTGGCCGCGGGTGAGCTCGGTGAGCTTTTCCAGGAAGGGGGCCTGAGTGCCGTCGAGCATGCGGAAGGTGAGCAGGACGTTCTCGGCGAAGTCGCTCTCGGCAAGCTTCGCGCCGGCCGCCTCAGCGATGCGACAGAGCTGCTCGTACAGGCTGTAGGGCACCTCCAGGATGATGTCGACGCAGACCGACACCGTGACGACATCCGCCGCTTCGATAGCCGCCTTCGTGGCGTCGGTGTAGGCGCGCACCAGGCCGCCGGTGCCGAGCAGGATGCCGCCGAAGTAACGGGTGACGACCACGGCCACGTCTTCCAAACCCGCATGTTGGATGGCCTCGAGCGTCGGCATGCCCGCCGTTTTGGCCGGCTCGCCGTCGTCGGTGTAGCGCACGCGACCGCCGCGCAGCACGTAAGCGTACACGTTGTGGCGCGCCATGCGGTGGGCCGCCTTCACCTCGGCGATGAAAGCGAGTGCCTCTTCCTCAGTGGCGACCGGCGCGATTTGCCCGATGAAGCGGCTCTTCTTCTCGACGATCTCGGCCTCGGCACAAGCGACTATGGTTTTGTATGCGGCCACTACTCCCCCAGCTTCTCGGCCGCTTCGAACCATTCCAGCTCGAGGGCTTCTATTTGGGTTTCGAAGTCGGCGATTTCCTCTTGCATGGCGGTGAGCACTAGATAGTCGGATTGGTCGGCGGCGGCCATTTCCAGCTGCTTCTTCTCGATCTTGCCCTTCAGGGTCTCGATCTTCTTCTCGTTGGAGGTCATGAGCTTGCGCAGGGCGCGCTGCTCGCCGCCGGAGAGGACGGGGGCGCAAGAGGCGGCCGCATTCCCGGGATTGCTGGAGGTCGCGAGCGAGGGGCGACCAAGGTCGCCCCCTACGGAGCCGACCCCAGAGTCATTTCCGCGGCCGCCGCCGGCGCTCTTCGCGGCTTCGCGGTCGGCCTCTTCGGCGAGTTTCAGGTACTCGTCCACGCCACCGGGCAAATGGCGCACCTTGCCGTCGATGAGGGCGAACTGGTGGTCGGTCACGCGTTCCATGAGGTAGCGATCGTGGGTGACGAGCAAGAGTGTGCCCGGCCAGCCGTCGAGCAGGCTCTCCACCGCTGCAAGCATATCGGTGTCCAGGTCGTTTCCCGGCTCGTCCAAGATGAGCACGTTCGGCTCATCCAGCAAAATGAGCATGAGCGCCAGCCGGCGCTTCTGGCCGCCGGACAGGTCGCACACCGGCTCGTTCTGGTCGTCCTTCGTGAACCCGAGCCGTTCCAAGAGCTGTCCCGGCGTCATCTCCTTGCCGTCGAGCATCGTGCGCCGCGAGTAGCGCGAGATCACCTGGCGCACCCGGTCGTCGCCGAGCTTGCGCAGCTCGTCCAAATGCTGCGACAGCACGGCGAAACGCACGGTCTGGCCGATTTTCACGCGCCCGGAATCGAGCGGCTGCAGCCCTTGGATGATGCGCAGAAGCGTTGTCTTGCCGATGCCGTTGGCGCCCACAATGCCGTAGCGATCGCCCGGGCCGATGATCCAGTCGACGTCGTCCAAGATGACGCGATCCCCGAAGCGCAGCGATGCGCCCTTAAGGTCGACCACTTGCTTGCCGAGACGCGCCATGGCCATGCGCTTGAGCTCCAGCTCGTTGCGCAAGGGCGGCACGTCGGCGATGAGCGCCTGGGCGGCGGCCACGTGGAACTTGGGCTTCGTGGCCCGCGCACGGGCGCCGCGGGAGAGCCACGCCAGCTCGCGGCGCAGGGCGTTCTGGCGCTTCTGCTCGGCCAAAGCCTCCAAGCGATCCCGTTCCACCCGCTGCATGATGTAAGCGGAGAAGCCTCCCTCGAAGGGCCAGACGCGCCGACCGTGCACCTCCCACATGGCCTCGCAGACCTCGTCGAGGAACCAGCGGTCGTGGGTCACCACGAGCAGCGCCCCCGCTCCGCGGCGCCAGCGGGTCTTCAAGTGCTCGGCGAGCCAGGTGATGGCGCGCACATCCAGGTGGTTGGTGGGCTCGTCCAGCATGAGCACGTCCCAGTCGCCGATGAGCAGCCGGGCCAGATCGACCCGTCGACGCTGGCCGCCCGAAAGGGTTCCCACCGTCGCGTTCCAATCCACATCCTCGAGCAGCCCCGCGATAATGGCGCGAACCCGAGGGTCGCCGGCCCACTCGTATTCGGGGATATCCCCCACCACGGCCCGCTCCACGGTGTCCGCGTCGCGCAAATCGTCGCTCTGGCCGAGTACGCCCACCGAAACGCCGCGGGTGCGGATGACACGGCCGTCGTCCACTTCCACATCGCCCGAAAGCACCCGCAAAAGCGTGGATTTCCCATCGCCGTTCTGGCCCACGATGCCGATGCGAGCCCCCTCGTCCACCCCGAGGGACAGCCCCTCGAACACCGTCTTCGTGGGGAATTCCACGCTCACTTTTTCACAACCGAGAAGAAACGCCACCAAGGCCGCCTTTCACTTCCATTCGTTTCGGAGCAGATTATACGCTAACGGATTTTCCAAACGGCAACAATGAGCACCGCCAGCGAAAGCGCCGCCGACAGAGCGAAGGCCGCCCGATAGCCCCACACGGCCGCCTCCGCGTCGCCCATGCCTGTCAGAGCCAGCGATGCGGGCACGCTTACCACGAGCAGCATCATGAGCGCCGTGCCGAGCGAGGCACACACCTGGCGGGCCGTGGCGAAAAAGACGCTGCCGTCCATCGTGTTCGCGGGAAGCAAGCCCGAAAGACCCCAGGAGTTCAACGGCCCCACGAGCGTGCTCACGCCCAGAGCGCGTACCGCTTGCATGGCCGTCAGCAGCCATAGCGGAGTCGCTGCATCCACGAACATCATGGAGGCCGCACCAACGACGAGCAGCACGGCGCCCGTCACCGTAACCGCGCGTGCGCCCACCCGATCGGTGAGCAGGCCAGCTAGCGGATTCAGGAACAGGGCTATCACCGTAGCCGGCACGAACACGATGCCGGCATCGAGCGCCGAGAGCCCGCAGATGCCCTGCACGAACAAGGGAACGATGAGCGTGATGCCCATGAATGAGGCGAACAGGCAGTTCTGGGCCACGAACGCCGCCCGGTACTGGCGGGCGCGAAACACGCCCAGATACATAAGCGGATGAGAAATACGGTTCTGCCGCACGAGGAACGCAGCCACGCAGCAGGCACCGCTCAGCGCCGGAACCCACACGCCCTCGCTGGACAGCGGCATGTTCGCCGCATTCGATGCCGCCAAGAGCAGCCCGCCGAAACCGAGCGTGGAAAGTGCCAGCGACGGCACGTCCAACACAGCGCCGGCGCTGCCATCCCCCTCCTCGCGCACCAACAGAGCGCAGGCCAGCGCAAGCAGCACCAAGGCACCGATAAGGAGCCCGTAGAAGCTGCGCCATCCCCAGGAGTCTACGAGCGCGCCGCCGATAATGGGGCCGATATTGGGGGCGAACCCCATGGCAATGCCCGCGATGCCCATGGTCGTGCCCGTGCGCTCTCTCGGAAAGCGCGTCATGGCCAGCGACTGCACGAGCGGCAGCGTGATGCCCGTAGCCACCGCCTGCAGCACACGTCCCAGCACGAGCGTGAAGAACGTTCGGGCAATCAGATCAACGGCCGAGCCCGCCAGAAAGAGCCCGAGGGCCAGACACACCAGGCGCTTGACCGACATACGCCGGGCGAGGAACGTCACCACCGGCACCGTAATACCCATAACGAGCATGTAGACCGTGGTCAGCCACTGCCCCTCGCCGGCATCGATGAAAAACTCCGCGCAAATGCCCGTGAGCATGGAGTTCGTAGCGGTTTGGGAAAGCGATCCTAACGCACAGGTGATGACGACGATGGCGAACAGGGCGTAGGTGTGCCCCTTCTCGGAAAGACGCATAGGAATTTCCAGCCCTCAGTTGAACCGCTGCTGGGTCTTTTCCAGGCCGTTGTCGATGAGGCACAGCACCGCGTTCGAGCCCTCGGCCACGGCGTGATCGAAGGCCTCGGTGTCGTCCTTGCTGCGGGGGCGCGAGAGCACCCAGTCGACCACGGGCTTCCGTCCCGGCGGCCGCCCGATGCCGATGCGCACCCGGTACCAGTCGCGGGTGCCCAGCTTATCGCAGATGGAGCGCAGCCCGTTATGACCGGCATGTCCCCCGCCGAACTTCACCCGAATAGTGCCGGGGTCGATGTCCAGCTCGTCGTGGATGACGATGAGATGGTCGGGGGCCGCCTTGTGCGTCCGCATGAGCTTGCTCACCGGGCCGCCGGAGGTGTTCATGAAGCTCTGGGGCTTTACGAGCAGAAGCTCGTGGCCGTGGTAGCTCGCCTTCCCTACGAGCGCCCCGCCCTCGTTCTTCCAGTAGCGCACGCCCAGCTCATCGGCCAGCGCATCCACCGTATCGAACCCGGCGTTGTGCCGCGTGTGCTCGTACTCCTCGCCCGGATTCCCCAGGCCCGCGATCATATACAACTTGTCACCTATTTCCGTCATTCATCTTTGGAAGAGTAGGCCCGAGTCCCCGGAGAGGGGGCCCGCGCGCAGTTCATTGAAGTGCAAAGAAAGAAGGCCCGAGACCCTCGGAGAGACCCGCACTTCAATGCTGTTTGAGCACGGGCTTCCTCCCCGGGGACTCGGGCCGGACAGCCAAGCAGCTATTCGAACAATTTCCCAATAGAGCCGTTGTTGTACACCACATCGATGGTCTGCGCGAACAGCGGCGCGATGGAGAGCACCTTGATCTTGCCGGTCTGGCGCGCGAGCGGCACGGGCACGGCGTTGGTGACCACCACTTCCTCGATGCATGAGTTCTCCAGACGCTCGTAGGCCGGGCCGGAGAACAGGCCGTGGGTGGCGCAGGCGTACACCTCGGCGGCGCCCTTGGCCTTCAGCGTGGCGGCCGCGGCCACAAGCGAGCCGCCCGTGTCGATCATGTCGTCGTTCAGGATGCAGATCTTGTCGGTCACGTCGCCGATAAGCGCGGTGATCTCGGCCTGGTTGTGCTTCGGGCGGTCCTTGTGCATGATGGCGATGTCGCAATCGAGCGCCGTAGAGAACTTCTTCGCCGCCTTCGCGCGGCCCACGTCCGGCGAGACCACGCACAGACGCTCGGGATCGAAACCCTTGTTGCGGAAGTAATCCACGAAGATGGGCATGGCCGTCATGTGGTTCACGGGGATGTCGAAGAAGCCCTGGATGGCATCCTGGTGCAGATCCACCGTGATGATGTTGTCGATGCCGGAGACCTCGAGCAGATCGGCCACGAGCTTGGCCGTGATGGGCTCGCGCGGGGCGGCCTTGCGGTCCTGACGGGCGTAACCGTAGTGCGCGATGACCGCCGAGATGGAGCGGGCGCTTGCGCGCTTGGCGGCATCGGCCATGATGAGCAGCTCCATGAGGGCGTCGTTCACGTCGAAGGTCTCGCTCGCGCACACCGACTGGATGAGGAACACGTCGGCGCCGCGGATGGACTCCTGGTAGCGGGCGTAGATCTCGCCGTTGGCGAACTTCTCGTGCTTGATGTTGCCGAGGTTCACGTTCAGGTACTTGGCGATCTCCTCGGCCAGCTCCGGATTCACCGAGCCGGAGAACAGGATCATGCGCTTGGTCATCTCGGTCATAGGGTGCGTCCCTTCTGCGACGGGTCTTTCAGCTTCGGTTATTGTAGTACGGCGCGCCGCTTCATGCGGGCTGAAGCGGCGCGACCGACTATTTCTTCTTCTCGATGGGGTGCGCCGCCACCCAGCCTTCTATCTCCTGCTGTCTGGCGCGCCCGAGGGCCAGCGCTCCCGGCGTCACGTCCTTGGTGATGGTGGAGCCAGCACCCACGAGCGCCCCGGCGCCGATGGTCACGGGCGCTACCATCATGGTATCGGATCCTACGAAGGCGCCGTCCTCGATGACGGTGGCGTGCTTGTTCGCGCCGTCGTAGTTGCAGGTGATGGAACCGGCGCCGATGTTCACGCCCTCCCCCATGGTGGTGTCGCCGATGTAGGACAGATGCGGCACCTTCGAGCCCTTGCCGATGGTGGATTTCTTGATCTCCACATGGGTGCCGGCCTTGGCGCCCTCGCACAAGTGCGCCGCCGGACGCAGGTAGGCGCGCGGACCGCAGGTGGCGCCATCGTCGATGAGCGCCTCTACCGCCACGGTCTCGTCGATGCGGCAGCCGCAACCGACGCGCGTGTCGGTCAGGCGGCTGTCGGGGCCCACGACGCTGTCCTCGCCGATCGTCGTCTTCCCCAGCAGCATGACGTTGGGCAGAAGCTCCACGTCGGGGGCGATCTCCACCTCGGGGCCGATGTAGGCCGTGCCCGGATCCCACATCGTGACGCCGGCGGCCATGTGCGCGTCGTTGATGCGCCGCTGCATGACCCGGGCCGCCTCAGCCAGCTGACCGCGGGAGTTCACGCCCAGGCACTGCTCCGCATCGCTCGTCTTGTAGGCGAGCACGGGCCGCCCGGCGGCGCGGCTGATGACCAGTACGTCGGTAAGATAGAACTCGCCCTGGGCGTTGTCGGAGTTCACCTGGGAAAGCGCGTCGAAAAGGGCGCGGGCGTCGAAGCAGTAGACGCCGGAGTTGCACTCGGTGATGGCCGCTTCCTCGGGGCTCGCGTCCTTCTGCTCGACGATGCGGGCCACCTCCCCGGCGCCGTCGCGCACGATGCGACCGTAGCCGAAGGGGTTTTCAAGCTCCATGGTAAGCACGATGACCGCCGCGTTGTGCTCCTCGCGCAGAGCCGCCATCTGGCGAATGGTCTCGGGCTGAATGAGCGGAGAGTCGCCGGAGAGCACCACGACGGCGCCGTCGAAGCCGGCCAGGGCATCGGCGGCGGCCAGCACCGCATCCGCCGTGCCGCGCTGGGCCTCCTGCACGACGACCTCGGTATCGCCTTCCACCAAAGGGATCACCTGGTCGCGCATATGCCCCACCACGGTGACGACCCTATCGGTGCCCGCCTCCTTGGCCGCTTCCACGACCCACCGCACGAGCGGGCGGCCCAGCACCTCGTGAACCACCTTCGGCTTCTTCGACTTCATACGGGTACCGGCCCCCGCGGCCAAAATAATCGCAGCAGTTTCCATGAAACGCCTTTCTATAGTTATACGTGCGCTCGTTCGCGCCCATTTCCAATTGGCCTAGTATAGCGCAAGGAGCCTATAATCGAGCAGGTCGACACTAGGGAAAGGAGGCGACCATGGCCCAAGGATTGGACGCGCTGACCCGTGAAGAGCTGGTCGAGCTTTTGGAAATCACCGCGAAGGATCTCATCGCGCTGGACGGAACATGGTTCCAATCGCTGGAACGCGAGCAGGGCATGGACACGGCCATGGAGCACGACCGTGCTGCCTGGCGACGCTTCGTGCCCAGCGAGGCCCGACGCTTGAAGAAGCTGCTCGACCTTTCGGATAGATGCGGACTTGAGGGACTCGCCGAAGCGCTGCCTTTGCGCTGCACCTCACTGGCAAACGAATGGGAGATTCTCTGGGAGGACGACGCGCTCGTGTTCCGCATCACGGATTGCCGCGTGCAGAACGCCCGCGCGCGCAAGGGAATGGAGTTCCACCCCTGCAAGAGCGTGGGCGAATTGGAATACGCCGGCTTCGCCGCCGCCTTGGATGACCGCATCCACTGCGAATGTGTCAGCTGCTTTCCCGACGTCACCGACAACACCTGCAACTGCGCCTGGCGCTTCTGGGTGGAGGGGTAGCCTAGAGGCGTATGTCCTTCCCAAGCACAAGACGGTGGTAGATGTCCGACGGCTTGAAGCGGTGACCGAAGCCCTTCACTTCCACGAAATCGGCTTGCGGACGGAACACGACGCGAAGCACCGCCTTCTCGCCCTGGGCACGATGCAGCTGGAAGTGATACGACCACCACCCGTCCAGGTCGTCCTCAAGCGCATCGGGCGTCACTTTCCCAGCGGACACTTGCTCCAAAGCTCGACAGCAGCTGGCTACGGCAGCAGCAAAGTCACTTTCATCGGGCCACACCTTCGCTAGCAGCGTTACATCCTCCACGAGCGCTTCGGGAGCCATTCGGATGGAAGGTATGGAAGATATTTGGACGATGGCCGACCGAAGCAGATCGCTACTCACCGCCATCGAGGAAACCCCTTATCTTGTCCTCCCGGGCATCGAACTCCGCGAGAGCTGCCTTCGCGAGCTTTGCACCGCCGACCGGCTCGGAATAGTCGGCCCTCATCTCGAACAAGGCGCGCACATAGGCCTGCTCCAATTCAGATTCCAGCTGAGCAATGTAGGCAGACACGTCCTCGGCGTAATCGGGCGTCAAGAGCAAACCGATGGTACCCGCCCGATCGGTCACTTCCACGCAGCCAGCCTCGGCAAGCAGGTTGCGCCATGTCTTCCCCCGCGCGAACTCCGAAATGCCCACACGCTGGCCACCAGCAGCCATACCGCAGAACTGATGCGCTTTCTCTTCCTGAGCCAAAGGCGACATGGCAACCACCTATCATCGTAGCTTTACGTCCTTATGATAGCACAAGAGAGTATATGATTCGCATTTAACTGTGAATTGATTCCTCGTTTTGTTACTTGAAGCGCTTCAGCAAAAGGGAGTTGCTGACGACGCTGACCGTCGAGGACGGCCATCGCAGGATAGGCCTGGAACCACCCGCGCAGGAACTCCTGGGAGATGGGCTAGAGTATGGTGGGCGTCAACACGACAAAAAGCGCCAGGCAGACGGCGTGCAGGCCGGTGCCGAGAAGCGCGGCCGCCGCCATGCACGCAAAGCCGACGAGGTAGCTGCCGACGAGGAGGCCCGCGATCGACCAGCCGATCGAGGTGCGTCAGCTCGCCGGAACCGGCGCCAGCCCCCGCCTTCCGCGGGCGAGGGCCGGATCCACTCCCCGCCCGTCGCCCATTTCTCGTAGCCGGGCGCCGGCGTCCCGCATTCCGGGCGCGCCGGGCGGCTGCGCGCATAATCGCATCCGCATTTCTCGCAAATCACGGTCTTTCCCCCTTCGCTCCTTATTGACAAGCCGCCTGCCCCATTATGCTCCCGAACGCCTGCCCGAGGCTATCAACTTTTCGCTGCAAATTGGATAGGGGCTCGCCTGCCATCTCTCAACCTGGGAGAGCCACGCGAAGAATTCCCCGTCCATGCCCACGCGCCGGCCTATCCGGCGCACCAGTCCGTAGTCGGCCGCCGAAAGGCGCGCGGACGACTCCTCCGCCATCGGGACCAGCGCCTTCAAGTCGCCAGGTTCGTTCAAGACGCACCTTATGGACGGCCAGCTGGGACTCGACGCAAGAGCAACTCACCAGCAAATCGCATGCTTCGAGCCAACCGGCGAGGCGAACCTCACGAAGCGGGCATCTCAGGTGGAGTGGCTGCAGTACGGCATCGGTCGACGCAATAAGGCTCCGCAACCCTGATTCATGATTTCACCGGTTGAGGTAGCGAAGTCTTTTCTATATCTCAAATTAATATCTCTTCTATTCTGCTAAAATATAATTTAGATATCCAGATACGTCGAGAGGAAAGTTTCCATGGACGAAATCTCAACTCAGGAGGTCGAGAAGCACCGACGCGGGCCGAAACCGCAAGCCCGGAAGAAGATGTTAATCTCGATGACAGCAGCAGACTACGACGAGTTTAGCATGTGGGCCGACGAGGCCGGCACAACAAAAGCAATGCTGATGCACGACATTATGGAGCATGAACGTGAGAGGCGCACGGTAAGGAAACAGTTCGGATTGGAGCCGTCTATGCATGCAGCATACGAAGAGTCGAACCAGTGGGGTGGCATTATCTGGAGAGGAGACAACCTAGCAGGATCCGATGCAGGTCACTCCCTTCTGAACAAGTTCATCAGCGAGCACCCGCACGACGATTGGACGCTCTCGATTTACAACACGCTTTCCGCGACTACGGCCGAAATAGATTGCCCGATCGAGGAAATTCCGCGAATTGCTGCGTTCGTGTACAACCTCGAGCATGCAGCCCCCATGACGTTCATTGGCGAAAACCCGGTTAGCAAGTCATACGTCGTGGGCATGCGCTGCACGCGCGGCAGACTCGACTTTCCCGGGATCTACCGAGCGGAAGGTGGAAAGCTCAAGTCGATCGCATTCGACGGACTCGATAACTAGGTTTAGGTGATTGCGATGGGATTGACGAGCATCAGCACCTCACCAGCCAACTACGTAGTGCTTGACGTCGAGACGAATGGTCTTAAAAGTAAGGAGGATGATCTTCTTTCCGTCTCAATCTACAAGCCCGATGACGGCAAGACGTACGACAGGTTCCTCCCGCTTGACCTGAATCGCGACGTCTACACTACCGAGATCAACGGAATCACGAAGCGCGACCTCAAGGGAAGGTCGCACTTGGTACAGGCCGATGTAGACGAGCTATTTTCCACGTTCGAGCTGGATCGCCGTACCATTCTTCACTACGGAGGACTCGACGAGCGCTTCATCAGGGACTATTTCGCCCGTCACAACCTTGCGGGGTATGAGCGGATGCACTTCTTCAATTTCAAACGAATGATTTGCTCGACCAAGTTCTCTGATGGCAGTTTATCGAAGGATAGGCTCTGCGAAGCCTTTGGCATTGAGGGCGTTTCATCCGTGCATACGGGCATGAACGACTGCAAACTGGAGTGGCAGCTATTCAAAGCATTCGATGGACGTTACTTGCTGGCAACCATGAGGGCTTTTAACTGGCAGTTCAGCGCGTTGGACCCGGACTATATCGTCCCTATCAGCTATCTCAGCACATTTCCGAACCTCTCCCGCCTCTACGAGCGGCCATATATCAGCTTCGAGTCGAGGGAGGTGTATCGCCTCAACGCCTCGGGCGACAATATTCGGCGGTTCGAGAGGAACTTTTCCGGTGTGACGGTCGAACATCTGATAGACGTTATGCTGGGTGCGAAAACGCAGGATAACCTTGACTTCTTGCGTGAGAACTATAAGAAGAATAAGCCAATTGGGCATATGATGCACGATACACGCCCCGTATTCATGACCTTCAACTCAGATGGAACCGTGACCGTCAAACGCGACGAGGACAAGCAGCGCGAATGTGAGCTCAATGCGACGCTCAGCGCAATGAAAGAGCAAATAACGCCGCTCGTCGAGTTCATCCGTAGCACCATATTCGGTGGAAAGGAAATTGTCGCCCAAGAGCTCACGGTGAACGAAGAGATGCGCATCATGGCGCTTTGCGATCTTTCCACCGATGATGCGGTGCTCGAAATCAAGACATCAGCGCGGCATCCCGAGCAGTATGCTGAGCAGCTATTCTATGAGGCAAGAGGTCGCAAGACGTATCTCATGACCATGGACTGGCGACTTGGCGAGGTCGACTTCGTCATCAGCGAAGTTGCCGTCGCCCCTGGTGATAGACCCGATAAACGTCGCGAGAAAGCCGTCAAAACGCTTTCTGCGGCACTCGAGGGCGAAAGAATTGAGGTTGCTACCTACGACAACTCGACGTCTCCCGTGAAGGTGCGATGCAAGGAGTGCGGTTGCGAGTGGGAGGAGACGTATCCTCGCATCAAGGCAGGCAAGTGTGTGTGCCCTGCTTGCCATCCGGACCGTATTTCTGTGCGCAGAGCAAGACGCGCAGCGGGCGCCCCGAAGCCTCTACGCGAAAAGATGATGCCCGAGCAGGCACTTGCGAAGAGGGCGCAGAGGTACGTAGATAAGGTCTCTGATCGCAGCGGCGGCGCGCTTGTAGTTGACGCTACGAGCTATGTTGGCAGCCGGGATTTTGTCAAAGTGCGCTGCACGAAATGTGGATATATGTGGATGTCGAGAACAGACCACCTTCTGGCGCGACCGTCCTGTTCGAAGTGCGGTGCTGGTCGTTAAGCCGTTCTCCGATAGAAAAAGCCCAGCTCATCACATTGCCAAACAGGTCATGCCGAAAAGCTCGGAAAACTTGCCGGAAAGACGCCCTGCATTTTGCACAGGCGTCCTTCCGGCGTCACGATCCGACTGTCTTACTTGAAGCGCTTCAGCAGAAGGGAGTTGCTGACGACGCTGACGCTGGAGAGGGCCATGGCGGCGCCGGCGAGGGCAGGGGCGAGGATGCCCACGGCGGCCAGCGGAATCATGATGCAGTTGTAGATGAGCGCCCAGAACAGGTTCTGCTTGATCTTGCGCATGGTGGCCTTCGACAGGCGCAGGGCCACGATGAGGTCGGACAGGCGGTTGCGCATGAGTACCACGCTTCCGGCATCCAGGGCCACATTGGTGCCCGAGGCCAGCGCCACGCCGATGTCGGCGGCGGCCAGCGCCGGGGCGTCGTTGATGCCGTCGCCCACGAAGGCCACGACTGTCTTCGCGCCGGCGGCCGCATCCTGGGCGGCGCTCGCCGGAGACTCCAGGGGCACAGGCTCGGCGGGAATGCCCATGTCGGGGTCGGAGGCGGCCATGAGGGCGGGGTCGGTCGCTTCCATTTCCAAAATGCGCTCGTCGTCCTTCTCGGTATCGCGGGCCTCGGCGGCGGCATTGCCGAGCATGGAGACGTCGGCGGCGCCCCGCACGGCGCGCACGCAATCGGCCTTCTCGAGCGGTTTCACACCGGCGAACACGTGGTCGGGCGCGATGCCCACCTCCTCGGCGATGGCCCGGGCCGTGGGCGCGGCATCGCCGGTGACCATGTAGGAGGTCACAGCGAAGTCGCGGGACAGCTCGCGCACCGTGGCCGCCGCGTCCGGCTTGGGCTCGTCGCGGAACTGGATGCGACCTGCGGCCACCCCGTCGATGGACACGAGTGAGCCCGAAGCGCCGGCCCCGTCGCCTTCGGCCTTCCCGACGCCCACGAACACCTCGTGGCCTTCCACGACGCCGCGCACGCCCTCGCCGACGACGGCCTCGAAGGACTCGGCCGCGGGCAGCGGCGCCAGGTCGCGTCCGGTCGCGTAGGTCACAACGGCGCGGGCCAGGGGGTGCTCGCTCCTTTCCTCCAGGGCGGCGGCCAGGCGCAGGGCGTCATCGGGAACGTCGCAGGCCACAACGACCGGCTCGCCCTGGGTGAGGGTGCCCGTCTTGTCGAAAACGGCCGCCGACAAGTTGCCCATGGTCTCCAGCACCGTGCCGTCCTTAATGAGCACGCCGAGCTGGGCGCCCTTCCCCATACCCACGGTGAGCGCCGTGGGGGTCGCCAGGCCCAGCGCGCAGGGGCAGGCCACGCAGATGACGGCGATGGCCGGCATGAGCGCCTGCACCAGGCGGCCGTCGGAGCCGGCCGGTACGAGGAAGAACCATGCGCAGAACACGACGAGCGCGATCAGCAGGATGGCGGGCACGAACACCGCCGCAATGCGGTCGGCGATGCGCTGGATGGGGGCTTTCGTGCCCTGGGCGTCCTCCACGGCGCGCACGATGCGGGCCAGCGTGGAGTCGGCGCCCACGCGCAGGGCGCGCACGGTCACCGCGCCGGTAGTGTTCTGGGTGCCCCCGGTCACCGCGTCGCCCGCGGCTTTTACCACAGGCAGCGTCTCGCCGGTCAGCATGGACTCGTCCACTTCCGTGGCGCCTTCCACCACCACGCCATCGACCGGCATCTTCTCACCCGGCCGCACGAGCACCGTGTCGCCGGCCACCACCTGGGCCAGGGGCACCTCGCGCTCCTCGCCGCCGCGGACCACCCGCGCCGTGGGCGGCGTGAGGTTCATGAGCGACTCGATGGCCTGATTCGTGGCGCCCTTGGCGCGGCTTTCCAGCATCTTGCCGAACAGCACGAAGGTGATGAGCATGGCGCAGGTCTCGAAATACGGCATGCCGTCGTTGATGGCGAGCGCCGCATGGCTTTCCCAATCCCCCGTGATCACCGGGAGGAACGTGATCCACAGCGAGAACAGAAACGCGATGGAGGTGCCGAGCGCCACGAGCACGTCCATGTTCGCCGAGCCGCCTTTGAGCGAGCCCCAGGCGCCCTTGTAGAACCGTGCGCCGCAACCGAACTGCACCGGGGCCGTGAGCGCCAGCAGCAAGAGGTTCGCCGCGAACATGGCCTGCACATGGGTGGGATCGGTCACGAACAGCCCCGCCAGGGCCGTGCCCACCCCCATGTGCCAGCCGGGAATCATGCCGATGGCCACAATAACCACCGTGAGCACGGCCGCCACGCCGAACACCTTGCGATCGCGCTTGGCCCGGGCGGCCTCGCGGGCGCGGCGCTTCTCGTCCACCAGCGGTGCGTCCTCGGGAATGATCTCGGCCGTGAAGGACAGGTTGTCGAAAACGGCGAGCATGTCGTCCACGCTGGCCTGGGCCGGGTCGAACACCACGCGCCCCGTGTTGTTGGCCAGGTTCACCGCCACATCGACGACGCCGGGCGTGGCGCGGTAGTGCTTCTCGATGTTGGCCGCGCAGTTCGCGCAGTGCATGCCCTCGATGGCCAGGCGCAGGTTGGCCTGGGGCGCTTCGCCGTCGTGCTGCGGCGCCTCTTGCCGAGTCGTCTCCTGCTGTATCGTCTCCTGCTGAATTGCCTCTCGTTGGGCCATAGCTTGCCTTCCTTACTTCGAGAAGCGGCGCATGAGCGCCATCACTTCGTCGATCACCTCGTCGTTGCCGGCGCGCACCTCTTCCACCACGCAGGTGCGCATATGCTCGGCCAGCACCATCTCGGAGACGCGCCGCACCGCCGCCTCGGCGGCGGCCAGCTGGGTGAGCACGTCCCCGCAGTAGCGGTTGTCCTCAATCATGGCCTTCACGCCGTTCAGCTGCCCGATGGCCCGGTTCAGCCGCTTCTGCATATCCGCCTGCAGCTCGGTGCTGCGCGGTGTGTTCTTGTGCCGGCAGGGGCAATCGGACACGTGGCCCGTTCTACCTGCACCAGTCTTGGCCGCTGCCTGGGCCGCCCCGGCCTTCGGCATTGTCTGCGCCGTCCCTTCCCCGCTGCATGCTTTCTCGTTCTTCATAGCATTCCTTCGCTCATAGCTCCGGCTTTCATTCTCGAAAAGAGTTTATACCCCTAGGGGGTATTTTCGTCAAGCAGGAAAAGACTGCAGTCAACGAAGACCCACGATTTTGCATGAGATTGACGGTTATGAGCGTCTAGAGAATCTAAGTTCACTCGAAATTGTCAATTATCGTTAATTCTAATCACTATAGCTTCCCTTCAGACGCTCATAACCGTCAATCTCATGCAGCGACAGGAGCCTTCACCGACTGAGCGAGACGAGATGAAGCGCGAAGCGGCCATTACCGGAAAGGCCGATCGGAATCGGTTCCCATAGAAGTGGAGCGCGACCGCTCTTATCGAACGGGGCTCAGACACGTTTCCTCCGGCAGAGCGGCACGAGCCCACACGGGGCCTCTTTCGGCACAGACGCAGGGAACTAGGCAACAAAAAGGCCCCGCAACCTGATGGCTGCGGGGCCCCAGTTCTGCTGAAACGCGACGGGCGCTTACAGCGAGTCGATGTAGGTGACCAGGTCGCCCACGGTGACAAGCCCCTCGGGCTCGCCGAAGTCGACCTCGCAGGCCTCCTCCAAGTCGCAGATGAGCTCGACCATATCCAGCGAGTCGATGCCGAGGGACTCGAAGGTCGCCTCGGGGGTGACGGTGGCGGGGTCGATGTCGAGGTTGCTCTCGAGAACGCCGGCGATGGTGTCGATAGTGGCCATGAACTAATCCTCCTTTTGGGTGAGCAGACCGTAGCCGCCGTCCTCGCGGCGGTACAGGATGTGCACCAGGTTGGTGTCGCGATCAGTGTACGCGAAAAAGTCGTGACCCAGCAGATCGATCTGGATGAGCGCCTCTTCTTCGGTCATGGGCGTGAACTCCGTCTCCTTGCGGCGGATGATCTCGTCCTCGGACAGCTCGTCCATCAGACGGTCGAGATCCAGCTCGCTCTCCGGGTGGGCGTCCTCGTGGGCGTAGTCGACGATGCGCTCGGTGGCGCGAACCTTCTTGTCCAGTACGCGGGTCTTGTACTTGCGCAGCTGGCGGGCGACCTTGGCGGCAGCCACGTCGATGGCGGCGTACATGTCCTCTTCGCTTTCCTCCACGCGGACGATGTGGCCCTTGACGCGGACGGTGACCTCGCAAATAGCCGGCAGCGGGTTGGCCGGGTTCTTCTCGGTGTAAAGAACAATTTCCGTGGAGACGGTGTCGGCGTCCACAGCCTTGATCGCGTTACCGACCTTCTCCTCAGCGTACTGACGAAGGGCGTCGGTGACGGGCATTTTGCGTCCGGACACGGTGATCGTCATGATTTCCACCTCTTTTACCTCGTTGCTTGCACAATCAGCGTGGAAGGCGCGAGCCCGCTGGGGCACCTGAGCGCACCATGCGTAAAACGCACCCTTCCAAACTGGAAAAAACAGCATAGCGCACTTTTCGCGAGATTGACCGAGCAATTTGAGGTTGCAAGAAAACGATTGCCGTCTGAGGACTGTTTTCGGAATGCAGCGCCTTTGAAGTCGAACGGTTCTCGTTTTCGTGTGAAAAAGGCTGCTACGGGGACTTTACAGATAGGGATTTTCGCTGAAGCGAAAGGGAAAGCGGTTACAATTAACGGATATCTGTGAAGCCGCCTTGCTCGCGGGCGGCTGAGTCGGTAAGAGAAATTGAGGATGTAAGGCATGGAACCCACTGCGAAGAATCCCGATCCGCATCATATCTTCATTGATGAAGTCCAGGGGCATCAGCGTCGCTGGTTGAAAGTCATCCAATTTACGAGTTCGTCCACGAAAGCGGCGGCCATCATGCTGGCGGCGGCTATTGTGGCCCTCGTTATCGCGAACTCGCCGTTCTTCGAGCCCTTTGAGGAGTTCTGGCACACCCATGTAGTGGTGGGCGTCGGCGGCTTTATCGGCGAGATGTCGCTGGCCCATATCATCAACGACATCTTCATGGCGGTGTTCTTCCTGCTCGTAGGGTTAGAGATCAAATACGAGATGACCGTCGGCGAGCTCACGAACATCCGCCAGGCGGCGCTGCCCATCATCGCGGCCTGCGGCGGCGTTCTGGCCCCTATCGTCATCTACTCCATCTTCAACGCCACCAACCCTGAGACCTCCCACGGCTGGGGTGTGCCCACGGCGACCGATATCGCCTTCGCCTTGGGCATCATGGCGCTGCTCGGCAACCGCGTGCCCAACGGCGTGCGCGTGTTCCTCTCCACCTTGGCCGTGGCCGACGACATCATCGCCATTCTCGTCATTGCCATCTTCTACGGCCAGAGCCCCTCGCTCATGTGGCTTGCCATCGCTGCGGCCATTCTCGTGGTGCTCGTACTGATGAACCGGGCGCACGTGTACGCCCTGACGCCTTACATGCTGGTGGGCTGCCTGTTGTGGTTCGCTGTGTTCATGTCCGGCGTCCATTCCACCATCGCCGGCGTGCTGCTCGCCTTCACGATCCCCACGGGGTCGCGCGTCGATCTGCAGAAGTTCATGACCTGGTCGGGCGACCGGGTTCGCGAGGCGCGCGCCGCCTATGTGGAGACCGAGCCGGTGACGCTTCAGAAGGATTACATGTTCACCGTCACCCGGCTCTCCAGTGTTGCTCGTCAGGTGGTACCCCCGGCCACGCGCTTGGAGCATATGCTGTACCCGTGGGTGTACTTTGCCGTGCTGCCCCTGTTCGCGCTGACCAACGCCGATGTGAGCTTCCTTGGCGGCGATGTTTTCGCTATGGTCTCGAGCCCGGTGTTCTTCGGCGTGTTCTTCGGATTGCTTCTGGGCAAGCCCATCGGCATCCTGCTCTTCAGCTTCTTGACGGTGAAGCTGAAGATCGCCAACCTGCCCGATCATGTTAACTGGATCCATATGCTGGGTGCCGGCATCCTGGGCGGCGTGGGCTTCACCATGGCCATCTTCGTGGCGAACCTCGCCTTCCCCGAGGCCGTGCTCATCGCCGATGCGAAGATCGGCATTTTGTCGGCCTCGCTTCTGGCCGGCGTGATCGGCTTTTTGTTCCTGTTCATGCAGGCGAAGGCGGCCGAGCGCCAGGGCATCTCGTACGTGTCCGCCTCGCTGGATGAGGTGGTGCGCCAGACCGCCGGCGAGGAGGCCGCCGACATGGCCGACGACGTGGTTCTCGGCTGCGGCGACGAGGATCTGGTCGACGATGTGCGCGAGGTGCTGGAAGCCGAGGACGTCACCGGTACGCGGCCCTAGGGGACGCGTCGGTCCGCGGGCTTTTCGTACTTTCGGAGGGCGCTCTTTCGGGGGCGCCCTTTTTTCATGCATCAAGTCGTTTTCGCAAACAGCAAGCTCGCTACAACGCGCCCATGAGATCGGCGATGGCGTAAAGGGTGCCGAAGGCGACGACGCAGCCTTCCGGGCCGGCGGCGTCGCGGGCTGCGCGCAGGGCATCGGCGGGAGCGCCGCACGTGCGCACGGGCACGTCATCGGCCCGGCCCTCTTCCACCATAATCTCGCGCACGCAAGCCGCCAGCTCGTCGGCCGCCAGGGCGCGAGGGCTTTTCGGGGCATACACCGAAAAGCTGCGGGCCCAGGGCGCCACGGCGCGCACCATGGCCGGGTAGTCCTTGTCGGCCAGCACGCCCAAAGCAAAATCGACCGAGGCGCGTCCTTCCTCCCCCAGAAGATCGGCGAGCGAGGCGGCCAGGGCCTCGGCCCCCTGAGGGTTGTGACCACCGTCCACAATGGTAAGCGGCGCGGTATCCACCACTTCGAAACGGCCGGGCCAACGGGCGGAGGCGATGCCTGCGAAAGCGGCCTCGTCGGAGATGGCCCACCCGCGCCCGCGCAGCACGTCGACCGCCGTCAGGGCCAGCGCCGCGTTGAAAGGCTGGTAGCTGCCGAGCAGACGCGTCTCGAATCCCCTCCCCTTCCACGAGAACCGGCGCAGGGCCGCTCCCGCGAGCGGCTCCACGGACAAGTCGCCGAAGTCGGGCACGAAAAGTTCGCAACCGCGCTCGGCGGCCACGGCCTCGATGACCGCCATGGCCTCGCTCTCCTGAGGCCAGCTCACCACGGGCGCTCCCGCCTTCACGATGCCGGCCTTCTCGCCGGCGATGGCGCCCAGGGTATCCCCGAGCAAATCGGTATGGTCGAGCCCGATGCGGCAGATCACGCTCGCCTCGGGGGTCTCGATGACGTTGGTGGCGTCCAACCGCCCCCCGAGCCCCACTTCCAGCACCACGATATCGCAGCCCACGGCGCGGAAATGCTCGAAGGCCACCGCCGCCATGAGCTCGAACTCCGTAGGATGATCCCCGCACGCCGCCTCCACGGCCGCGGCCGCCGGACGCACCGCCGCCACGGCCCGGGCGAGCTCCTCGCCCGTGATGTTCTCGCCGTTCACGCGGATGCGCTCCTCGAAGCAGAGGATGAACGGGCTCGTGAACAGGCCCACCTTGTAGCCGGCCGCCTGCAGCACCGAGGCCACATACGCGCACACCGACCCCTTCCCGTTGGTACCCGCCACGTGCACGAAGCGCAACTCGTCCTGGGGGCGCCCCAAGCGCTCCAGCAGATCCACCATGCGCGAGAGCCCCAGGCGCGAGGCCTGCCAGCGCGGGGTGTTTATCCAGGCTACGGGATCGAAGTGGCGCGCATCTTCCACGGCACGTTCTCCTTCAAGGACGCGGCTACCGTTTTCTTACAAACCCGGTAACCGATGGGGCATATCACGGCTCCATTCTATACTAGGTTCCGGGCACGAGAGGCCGCGCGACGAGAGGAGGAGCCATGGCAGCCATTTACGACCTGAACCGGCCGAATCCGCTGGCGACGCCCTGCGATGAGGAAAGCTGCAAGCCGCCCCTGGTCAAGATCCTCACCTCCCACGAGTTCAGCCAGCTCACGCATATCGCCCCGGAGGCGCGGGCAGAGCTGGCGGCGCTCGAGCTGGCGGCGGCCAACTTCGTCGAGCTGTACCCCTCCTACATCATCGGCTCGTTTTCGGTGCCGGACAAATCCGACCCCACGGGCGACCCGGACACCATGTCGTTCTATCTGGAGGCCGACCACCTCATCCTCATCGACGACGGCGATATCGCGCAGAAGACCCTGGACAAGGTGGCCGCCACGGGCATTCTCACGAAGCCCACCACCTCGCATACCCTGTACGCCTTCATGAAGACGCTCATCGCCGACGATTTCAGCTGGTTCTCCTCCATGGAAGACGCCATGGAAAGCCTCGAGGACGCCATGATCGGCCACCATGCCGACATCTCGTCGCAGACCATCATGAGCTACCGGCGCGCCGCCATGCGCATGGGCTCCTACTACCAGCAGATCGGCGTCATGGCCGACCTCATCGCCGACAACGAGAACAAAGTCATGAGCCGCGAGGAGGCCCGCACCTTCGGGCACATCACCACCCACGCGAATCACCTGTCCGACCGCGCCGACATGCTGCGCGAGTACAGCCTGCAGCTTTACGAGCTGCATCAGACGCAGATCGACTTGAAGCAGAACTCCACCATGCAGATTCTCACCATCGTCACGGTGATGTTCGCGCCGCTCACGCTCGTCACCGGCTGGTTCGGCATGAACCTCACCGTGCTGCCGGGACTCGATTGGCCCTATATGGCGGCCACGATCATCACCTTGGCCCTGGTCATGATCGTGGTGATGGTGCTGTTCTTCAAGCGGAAGAGATGGCTTTAAACCTCTCCGCGCAGCAGCTCGCCTAAGGTGGCGAAGTCGTTTTCCAAGGCCTCGCGCTTCTTGCTGTCGTAGAGCGCGGCCGCCGGATGGAAGATGGGGAACACCTTGAAGCGCCCCGCCCGCTGCAGCGTGCCGTGCAGGCGCGTGATGCCCACATCGGTTTTCAGGATGAACTTCGTGGAGAAGTTGCCCAGGGTGACGATGTACTCCGGGTTGATGGTGCGCGTCTGCTCGCGCAGAAACGGCGTGCAGGCCTGAATTTCCTCGGGACGCGGATCGCGATTGGAAGGGGGACGGCACTTCAGCACATTGGCGATGTAGACGTCCTCGCGGGACAGCCCAGCGATGGCCAGAAGCTCGTTGAGGTACTTGCCGGCGGCGCCCACGAAAGGCTCACCCTGCAAATCCTCGTTCTTGCCCGGAGCCTCGCCGACGATGAGCACCCGGGCCTCGGGATTGCCCACGCCGAACACCGTCTGCGTGCGGCCATCGCACAAGGGGCAGCGGCGGCAGGCGGCCACCTGGGCTTGCAGGTCTTCTAGCGGAATGTGGGGGTGCTCCATCGGGCGTCCTTCTTTCTTGAATTCCTTTTTGGGACTCGCCTCGGGCGAGCGCCGGGAGGGGGTGCCGTGCTCAAACAGCATTCTATGGCATTTCCCGCCGAGAGTCGCGGCATTTTCGTATGCCATAGAATGAACTGCGCGCGGCACCCCCTCCCGGCGCTCGCTGCGCATTGCTGTTTTTCAACCTGCTGCTCAGACTTGGTACTCGCTGCGCATTGCCTTCTATACGTACAGCCTCGGCAAGCGAGAGCAGCCGAAGCCGATGGCCACCTCGTGCTGGATGGTGCCCAAGGTCTCAGCCATCTGGTCGATGGTGACCGAGGCCTCGCCCTGCTCCCCTACGATGATCACCTCGTCGCCGATCTGGGGATCGACGTCGTTGCGCTGGCGCAGGTTCACTTCGAACATGGACTGGTCCATGCAGATGTTGCCCACCTGGTGGAAGCGGCGGCCGGCCAGCAGCACGTCGGTGCGACCGGAAAGGCCCCGGCGGAAGCCGTCGGCGTAGCCGATGGGCATGGTGCAGATCTTCACGGCGCCGGGGCTGCGGTAGTTCAGGCCGTAGCTGACGCCCTCGCCCACCGGCAGCGTCTTCACATCGGTGATGCGGGCCTTCACGCTCATGGCCGGCTTCAGATCGATCATCGGGTAGGCCTCGGGGCACGGGTAGAATCCGTACAGCGAAATGCCGAGGCGCACCATGTCCAGCTGCACCTCTGGGTAGCGGATGGCGGCCGCGGAGTTCGCCGCGTGCACGATGCCCGGGTTGATGCCGGCCGCGCGCAGGGCGTTCACGGCTTCCGAGAAGCGCTTGACCTGCCGCTCGAAGTCGATGGTGCCGGGGCAGTCGGCCGTGGCGAAGTGGGTGAAGGTGCCCACCAGATCGAGCGCCCGATGGAACGATATCTGTCGCGCGAATTCCACGACCTCGTCCCAACGCACGCCGATGCGGTTCATGCCCGTGTTCACCTTCATATGGAAGGGCGCGGACACCCCGAAGGCGTCGGCGGCCTCGGCGTAGCGGATGGCGAACTCGGCGGTGTAGACCGCCGGCATGATCTTGTAGGCCAGAAGCAGCGGGATGGCCGTAGCCGGGGGCTCGCCCAGAATGAGGATAGGGGCGTTCACGTAGGCCTCGCGCAGGGCGATGGCCTCGTCCACCGTGGCCACGCCCAAGTACTCGGCCCCGGAGTTCAGCGCCGTTTTGGCGCACTGCACGGCGCCGTGGCCGTAGCCGTCGGCCTTCACCACGGCCATGAGCCGGGTACCCGGATTCAGGCGCTGCTTCACGGCCGAGGCGTTGTGGCGGATGGCGTTCAGGTCGATCTCCACCCAGGCCCAGCGCCGATCCACCTCGGGAATGCGGGCGAGCTTGTCCGGATCGAAGCGCGGAGCGCCGGCAGCCGCCGTGCCCTGCTCAGCGAAGCGCAGCACATCGCTGGCCGCCGAGGACAGCTGGGACAGGGGGCGTGCTCCGGCCCCGCGAGCGACTGCATCGGAGCCGCCCTCTGCAGCAACGCCCGCGCCGACGCGCTCGGCGCCGGCCGGCGACCAAGCCTCGGCCAGATTGCGGGCCTGGGCCTGTTTGCGCGCCGCGAACGGCGTGTCGTCGTACCGCGAGCCGCGCAGGGCGTCGCCCGCGGACACGAAGTTCGGATCTCGGTGCGAAAACCCCGTGAACCCGTTGGGAAGATCAGTCATAGTGCTACCACCTCAAACAGCCGCGCCCTATCGAGCGCGGCCGCATCTAAAACACGTTCCTCATGAAGTATAGCGCAGACCCGACGCACGGGAACGCGCTCTTTTGGCATGGGGCAAAGACTTCCGACCGCGAGAACCCAGTCCCGGAAAGCCATACGGCAAGCGCATCCGCAGCCAACCCTCCATCGCGACTTCGAAGCCAAAGGCCCTTGCGTACCCGCTGCCTTACCCGAGTTCGCCCCGGGCCGCGGCGGCGGCGAGTTTCTCCGAGAGATCCTTCTGCGTGTTGTGCCCCTCGCCGGCCATCATCTTCACGGCATGGGGAAGCGCCTCCACGATACCTTCCCAGTTCTCGGTGGCCGCCTTAGTGGAGCCGGGCAGGTTGATGATGAGCGTGTGCCCGCGCTGGGCGCAGATGGCGCGCGAGAGCATGGCGAAGGGCGTGATGGCGACACTGTGGGCGCGCATGGCCTCAGCGATGCCGGGCACCTCGCGGTCGGCCACGTCGCGGGTGGCCTCGGGGGTCACGTCGCGCAGCGAGAGACCCGAGCCGCCGCAGGTGAGCACGATGTCGGCGTCGGTGTTGTCGCAGGCGTCGATGAGCGCGCCGGCGATGAACGGGCGCTCGTCCATTTCCACAACGCGGCGGACGCACTCCCAACCCTGCTCGGCAATGAGCTGCTCCAGCTTCTGCCCCGCCTCGTCAGTTTCCAAAGTGCGGGTATCGGAGCACGTGATGATGGCGAATTTGATGGTCATGGCTTCTCCTAGAGAACGACTTCTTCCGGAATATCGAGCAGCAGGCAATCGACGATGGAGCCCGCAGGTTGAGGCTCGGTGCCCTCGGGCATGACGGCCAGGCAGTTGGTCTTCTGGATGGGGCCGAACAGCCCCGAGCTCTGGTTCTTGGCCGGCGTCACCTCATAGCCCTCGGCGGTGCGCGTCAGGTTCGCCCGCAGGTAGATGCGGCGCGGGTCGCGGTTCTTCTCGTCGGCAGTGAGGCGCGCCTTCACGACGGGATGATCCATGAAGCGGTAGCCCTGCATGGTGCGCAGCGTCGGGCGGATGAGCATTTGGAAGCCCACGTAGGCGGCCGCCGGGTTGCCGGGCAGGCCGAAGACGGGCGTGCCCTCCACGATGCCGAAGGTCTGGGCCTTACCGGGACGCATGTTCACCGTGGTCATCAGAAGCTCGCCGAGCTCGGCCACCACTGGCTTGATGAAGTCGAAGTCGCCGTTGGCGGCGCCGCCCGTGGTGACGACGAAGTCGTACTCGCGGGCCGCTTGCGCCACGGCGTCGCGCAGGGCCTCGAAGGTGTCCTGGACGATGGGGAGCATATGGGCCTCGGCGCCGGCCTCCCGGGCGCAGGCGGCCATGGCGTAGCTGTTGGAGTTGCGGATCTTACCGGGGCCGGGCACCTCGGAGGGCGGCACGAGCTCGCTGCCCGTGGCAATGACGGCCACGCGCGGTCGGCGGTAGACGGGCACCTCCAGCACGCCGCAACCGGCCAGAAAGCCGACGCCGGCGGCGGTGAGCACATCGCCCGCCTCCACGACCACGTCCCCCGCATGGGCTTCCTCGCCGGCGGCGCGAATGTTGGAGCCCACTTTCGTCGGGGCCGAGAACGACACCACCGAGCCGGGTTTGCCGTCGCCTTCCACCACGCCCACGATCTCGTACTTCACCACGGCATCGGCGTCGGCAGGCAGGCAGGCGCCGGTCATGATGCGCACGCACTCGCCTTCCCCGATGGTTCCCTCGAACACGTCGCCGGCGCCGATCTCGGCGATGACCCGCAGCGTCGCGGGGCTCTCCTCGGCGGCATCGGCGATCTCGGCGGCGCGCAGGGCGAAGCCGTCCATGGCCGAATGGGCAAAGGGCGACACATCGATGTCGCTTGTCTGGTCGGCCGCCACCACGCGCCCGACGGCATCGAGCAGCCCCACCGTTTCCACGGGCAACTTCTCCACAGCCCCGCACACGAGTGCACGGGCCTCTTCTAACGGAATCATTTCTCTCACAGGATCGGTCCTTCCCTTCCACGCCACCACACCACCGCGCTGCAGCAATGCCGCGGCCGCGGAATCCAACCGTCGTCATTTCACTGGGAATCATTATAACTATTGCAGGATAACCGCGACTAAAAAGAGCGACGTTTTCACCTTCGATCCAAGCCGGGCACGCGACGGTCGCCCCTTCCGTGTCTGCGACAAGCCAACCGAGCTTCGGCATCTTCCGCCCTCAAGAAGCTAGCATCCCGCAAAACCGTCTCATACCCCCTTCGTGCAGAAAAAAGTGCGATTGTGCGAGTTGAAAACCCCCGAAGGTCTTCTTCATGCAGAGTAAAGTGCGATCGTGCGAGTATTTGATCCCTCAGAACTCGCACGATCGCACTTTTTCCTGCACGAAACCGATGATTTTGTTTTCTAGAAAGGCGAACGCGTCCTCAAGCGAATCTCGGCTCCCGTTCTAATCGCCGAACTGCATACGGTAGTAGCGGGCGTAGACGCCGTCGCGGGCCAGCAGCTCGTCGTGGGTTCCCTGCTCAAGCACGCGGCCGTCCTCCACCACGGCGATGAGGCTCGCGTTGCGAATGGTGGACAGGCGGTGCGCGATGGTGATGGTGGTGCGCCCGCGGGAGAGCTCCGCCAGCGACGCCTGGATGGCGTGCTCGCTCTCGTTGTCGAGCGCGCTCGTGGCCTCGTCCAAAATGAGGATGCGCGGGTCGCGCAGGAACACGCGCGCGATGGAGATGCGCTGCTTCTGACCGCCGGACAGCCGCGCGCCACGCTCGCCCACGAGCGTGTCGTAGCCATCGGGCAGCGAGCAGATGAACTCGTGGATGTTGGCCTTGCGCGCCGCTTCCTCGATTTCGGCCTGGGTGGCGCCGGGGCGGCCGTAGGCGATGTTCTCCCCCACCGTGCCGCCGAACAAATACACGTCCTGCTGCACGATGCCGATCGCCTCGCGCAAGCTTGCCAACGACACGTCGCGCACGTCCACGCCGTCGATGGTCACCGCGCCGCCAGCCACATCGTAGAAGCGGGGCAGAAGCGAGCAGGTGGTGGTCTTGCCGCCGCCCGAGGGCCCCACGAGCGCCACCGAGGTGCCGGCGGGGATGGAAAGCGTGAGCCCGTCGAGCACCGGGTGGGTGCCATCGTAAGAGAACGTCACGTCGCGGTAATCCACAGCGCCGCGCACCTCGCCGCCGCAGGCCTCGGCCAAGGTGGGCGCGCCGGGCTTGGTGGCCACGTCGGGCCGCTCGGCCAATACCTCGATGAAGCGGCGGAAGCCCGCGTAGCCCTTCTGCAGAGTCTCGGTGAAGTTGATGAGCTGCTCTACCGGTGCCATGAAGATGCCCACGTACAGGGCGTAGATGGCCAAGTCGGTCACGGCGAGCGTTCCGGCGGCCACGAAGTAACCGCCGCCCACCACGACGATGGTGTACAGAAGCCCCGTGAACAGCGAGTTCAGCCCGTGGAAGGCGCCCATGAACTTGTAGGAGCGGTTCTTCGTGTCGAGGAACGCCTCGTTGGCCGCGCGGAACTTCTCGCGCTCGGCGTCCTCGCCGCCGAAGGATTTCACGACGCGGATACCGCCGAGGGAATCCTGCACCGCGGCGTTGATGCCGGCCATGCGCTCGCGGTTCTCGCGGAATATGCGGCGGCGCCAATAGTTCAGCGCGAAGGACAGCGCTGCCATGACAATGGTGACGACGAGCATAATGGCGGTGAGCGGCCCGTTGATCATGAACAGCAGCACGAAGGAGCCGACGATCTTGAGCGTGCAGATGAACAGGTTCTCCGGCCCGTGGTGCGCGAGCTCCGATATGTCGAACAGATCGGTGGTGATCTTCGACATCATGACGCCGGTGTTGTGGCGGTCGTAGTAGCCAAAGGAGAGGCGCTGGTACTGCTCGAACAGATCGCGCCGCATGTCGGCCTCCATGCGCGCGCCCATGACGTGGCCCCAGTAGGTGATGAACCACTGGCAGCCCGTGCGCGCGGCGTACAGCGCGATGAAGAGCAGCGCGATGAGCCCGAGGCTACCCAAGATGACCGAGGGCGACTCGGTGAAGAACTCGCGGGTGAAGAAGTTCAGCAGCTGCGGAAAGGCCAGGTCAACCCCAGCCAAAATGCAGGCGGCCACGAGATCGGCGAAGAAGAGCGCCTTGTAGGGCTTGTAGTAGCCAACGAACCGCCGCAGCACCTCGGCGGCGGCGACGTCGGCGTGTGTTTCCTTGGATGTGTCGATAGCAGTAGCCATAGGCCCATTCTAGCCCTCTGGGAATAATTTCGATGCCGAAGTCATCACGCTTTCACAACCCTTCGACGAATCGCCGCTCCCCGTCCTCCTCCATCTCCGCAACCGGCCCCGCAGCCGGCCCCGCAACCGCCCAAACATCCACTTTGGAACCCGAGCCTTCGCTGGCATAACTTCGGTCGACGAACTACCGCTTTTCTGCATGAGATCTCTTGCCTGCAGAGTTTCACATTCCTTGGGAACCGGCGGCCGAAGCGCTACAATGGCCTCAGCCACCCAGAGAAAGAAGGCGACCATGACGTTTTCGCCCGCGCCGTTTACACCCACGCCCTACACGCCGCCCGACTTCACGCTCCCCCACCTCGCCGCCGCGCCCGATGTGACGCTCGTGCCCGCGCCGAAGGATTTCGTGGCCCCGGAGGGCTACCACGCCATGTCCATTTATCCGGAGTATCTGAAGATCGCAGGGCAATGGACGCTCGCCCGCGATTCCCGCATGGATTGCGTGGCCGTCGTGGAAGGCGGCAACGTGTTCGTGCGCGAGTTCCGCCACATCCGCGCCGGCGATCTCATCGCCTGCGGACGCACGGAAAACGGCGAGGAGGGCATTCTCGTCTACACCGACGGCTTCCGCGGTCTGGCCACATCGGAGGACGGCGCTCCGCACCCGGGCGGCCACGACAACTTCGCCTTCCGTCTGGGCCGCTCCCGCGAGACCGCCTTCTCGCGCGATTACGACGAGCTCTACGAGCTTCTGCGCCACGACCGCGACCATGGCTCCATCGTATGGGTCATGGGGCCGGCCTTCACCTTCAACGGGTACTCCCGCGAGGCCTTCGCGAAAATCATCGACGCCGGCTATGCGGACGCGGTGTTCGCCGGCAATGCTCTCGCCACCCACGATTTGGAAGGGGCCTACTTCCACACGTCCCTCGGCCAGGACATCGACACCCAGGAGAACCGCCCTAACGGCCACTACCACCACCTGGACACCATCAACCGCGTGCGCTATTGGGGATCCATCGAGCGGTTCATCGAAGAAGAGGGCGTGCGCGACGGCATCATGAACGCGCTGGTGCGCAACGGCGTTCCCTACGTGCTGGCCGGATCCATCCGCGACGACGGCCCTCTGCCCGGCGTGTACGGCAACGCCTACGAGGCGCAGGACGCCATGCGCGACCACATTCGCAGCGCCACCACCGTCATCTGCATGGCCACCATGCTGCACACCATCGCCACGGGGAACATGACGCCGAGCTATCGCGTGATGGACGACGGCACCATTCGCCCGGTGTACTTCTACTGCGTGGATATCGCCGAGTTCGCTGTGAACAAATTAGTGGATCGCGGCAGCCTCGCCAGCCGCGGCATCGTCACCAACGTCCAGGACTTCATCGCCAACATCGCCAAAGGATTGGGGCTTTTGGGTTAGAAGGTTGCGCAACATCGGAAAGGTCATCCCCGACGACGACCCTCTTATCGACCGCGTTCCCGAATGGCAGCGCGATTGGCGCAATGCCTTCCAGATGATGGTCGATGCCGGCGCCGTCAAGGAATGCGATACCATCGAGGAGTTGGAAGAGGCCCTCGGATTGCGCGAAGGCGTGCTCGTGCAGGCTGTTAAGGACTGGAACGCCGCCTGCGAGGCCGGAGAGGACACTGTTCCCACCTACAAGTACGATCCCTCGTGGCTCATCCCCATCAGCGAGCCGCCCTACTACGGAGCGAAACTTGGCGGCAACCTGTTCGCCACCAAGTGCGGACTGCGCATCAACCCCAAGATGCAGGTCATCGATACCGAAGGCGCCGTTATTCCCGGGCTTTACGCTGGCTGGCACACCGCCGGAGGCTCGAACGGCGAGAACAACCTCGCCGGCAAGCCCTTCAACGGCCTGTACGGTGATGTGGGACTATCGTTCCTCGGTGGGTACATGGCCGCAGGCTCTATCATCGGCGAGATCTAGTCAGCCATCTTTCGCCACAACCTATCATTAGCCCTCCCCTGGCGCCCCGTCCAACCGACGGGGCGCCGTCATGTTGCACCGCCGACAGAGGCGCCAGCGCACCCTGCCACCAGCCGAGGCATCATCACCCCCAGAAGACATTATTCCAACGAAGAAATGCTCTCCTTCAGGCAGTCGACGAACAGCTTCCCGTTCTCCCCGATGCGCTCCTCGTTGTAGATCACATAGAGATCGCAGGGCACCGTAAAATCGTCGACCGCGAATATCTTGATGTCGGAGCTCGCCCGCAGACCCGAGCGCACTCCCCCCAGCGCAATGCCGAACGTCTCGCCCGTTCCCGACAGATACAGGTCAAGATAGTTCGAGCAAGGCTGATTGTCGGGCTCCACGGCTACCCCGACCCCTGCAAACCATTCGATGAGCACGCGGCCCGCGCGTTCCATATTCGCGGAATTCCCCAAGAGCATCGTGAAGCCGTCCAAGTCGGCCGCCGTCACGCGATCGCACTCAAACAGAGGACAGGAGCGGTTCATCCAAAAACGACATTCGCCCTCGCTAAAGCGAAAAGCCCCCACTCCGGCAGGCAGCTCATCGGGCAGCGCCTCTTCCCCGCCATCTCGTCGCCTCACTTGAACGAAAATGGAAAGATCCGCCTTGCCGCTCTCCACCGCTTCCATGTTCGCGTAAGCGCCCGACGCCATGAGCATTTCGAGGCATCGGTCAGGATGATCCCGTCGGAAAGCGTGCAGCGCACGCGTCAGCAACTCCTCGAAGGGAGCGTAATCGAGGGTGCCCACCACTATGGACGACGAGGCTTCCGCCAGCGCCCGGCACTCTTCCGCGCTTTCCTCTACCAGCTTCACTATGGCACGAGCACGCTTCAGAAAAAGACGGCCGGCTGGCGATAGCTCCAACTGACCGACGCGCTTGACCGTAAGAGGCGCCCCTACCTCCTCCTCGAGTGCGTGAATATGGGCCCGCAGCGTCGGTGGCGACACGAACAGATCAGCAGCCGCCTGGGCGAAATTGAGAGAGCGCGAGAATTCGATGTACTCGCGCAGATATGCGGTGTCCACGGACAGCTCCTTCCCCACCCCCGAATCGCGGAACGCAACCTGCAACCAGTATACCCCATCAGCTCCTCGCGGCAGGTCAGCAGCCGCTGGGGCCAAACTCAACCGATGTTGCGCAAATACGGCTTTTCTGCTACCGCTCCTTCGGGGTTTCAGGGCTCCTCGACCCTGAATTCGCTGAGGCTAGCCACGAGCTTCAGCCCGAAGCTGCTCTCATGCGCGCTATGATCGAGGCCCGGCAAAGCCAAAATCTCACGCAAAAGGAATTGGCCGAACGATGTGGCATAGCTCAGACCGAAATCAGCCGCATAGAACGCGGAATCCGCAACCCTTCGATACGCGTCCTTCAGAAAATCGCGGAGGGAATGAACATGTATCTGCATATCTCCTTCCTCCCCCGCGACCCGCAACCGGGCGCCCGCTCCGCATAGCATAGCAACGCGAAGACGCCGCCGGCGTGCTTTTGGGCTCCCCAGGGCCGTTCTGAAGAAATCTCGGTCAACGAACTACCCGTTTTCTGCATGAGATCTTGAGTTATCAGCGTCTCGGGGGTGCCCGCAACCCGATGCCGGGAACTCCCTTACCAAGCGCAACGCTTTGACCAGGCGTTTTGTAAAAGCCGTTCTCAGCCGCGAGCCCTTCTGCGGATCCCCGGACGCTTATAACTCGAGATTTCGTGCAGAAACAGAGGGGTTCGTCGACCGAGAACAGGCAAAAGAGATCCCAGCTGGCTGCCGCGAAACTAAAGAAGGGCCGCCTCGTTATGAAGCGGCCCTTCTTTAGTCGTTTGTGCGCTCGCCTCCCAAGGCGAACCTTGTGGACTGCGAGCCCCTGCTCGGCCCTCTAGCGCTTGATGTTGTAGAAGGCTTTCAGGCCCGCGTACTGGGCCTGGCCCTCCAGCTGCTCCTCGATGCGGATGAGCTGGTTGTACTTGGCCACGCGATCGGAACGGCACGGGGCGCCGGTCTTGATCTGGCCGGTGTTGCAGGCCACGGACAAATCGGCGATGGTTACGTCCTCGGTCTCGCCGGAGCGGTGGCTCATGACGCAGGCGTAGCCGGCCTGCTTGGCCATCTCGATGGCCTCGAGCGTCTCGGTGAGCGAGCCGATCTGGTTCACCTTGATGAGAATGGCGTTGGCGCAGCCCAGCTCGATGCCCTTGGCGAGGCGCTTGGAATTGGTAACGAACAGGTCGTCGCCCACCAGCTGCACGCGGTCGCCGATGCGGTCGGTCAGCTTCTTCCAGCCGTCCCAGTCCTCCTCGGCCATGCCGTCCTCGATGGAGACGATGGGATACTTGTTCACGAGCGCCTCCCAGTAGTCCACCATCTCGTCGCTCGTCAGCTCGCGGCCCTCGCCGGCCAGCACGTACTTGCCGGTCTCGGCGTTGTAGAACTCCGTGGAAGCCGGATCCATGGCGAACAGGATGTCGGTACCCGGCTTGTAACCGGCCTTCTCGCAAGCTTCCACGATATAGGCCAGCGGCTCCTCGTTGGTCTTCAGGTTGGGGGCGAATCCGCCCTCGTCGCCCACGCCGCCGCCAAGGCCCGCATCATGCAGCACCTTCTTCAGGGTGTGGTAGATCTCGGCGCACCAGCGCAGGGCCTCGGCAAAGGTGGGAGCGCCCACGGGCATGATCATGAACTCCTGGAAGTCCACGTTGTTGTCGGCATGCACACCGCCGTTCAGGATGTTCATCATGGGCGTCGGCAGAAGATGCGCGTTCGCACCGCCCACGTACTTGTACAGCGGCAGCTCGGCAGCCTCCGCGGCGGCCTTGGCCACGGCCAAAGACGCGCCCAGGATGGCGTTGGCGCCGAAGGCCCCCTTGTTCTCCGTGCCGTCGGCCTCGATCATGGCGGCGTCCACCATGCGCTGATCCTCGGCCTCAAGGCCGATGAGCATGTCGGCGATCTCGTTGTTCACATGGGCCACGGCATCCAGCGTGCCCTTGCCCAAATAGCGGTTCTTGTCGCAATCGCGCAGCTCCACGGCCTCGAAAGCGCCCGTGGAAGCGCCCGAGGGAACCGCCGCGCGGCCGAAGGCGCCGTCTTCCAGCACAACTTCCACTTCGACGGTGGGGTTGCCGCGAGAGTCGAGAACCTCGCGCCCGTACACATCGATGATGACGCTCATGTAGTGCCTCCTTGAAGGTTGGTTGATGCTTCTAATCAGCGTTCACCATCATAGCACGAACGACGCACGCGCAAGCGCCCCGCGCGGACTCATTCCGCACGGGGCGCATAAAACAGGCTGGGCCGCTGTTTTCCGAACCTAGTGGATGCCCGGCCACACGGCACCCGTAGCGGGCACGGGCACATCGCGGTTCTCGTCGGTGGTCGGAATGACGCCGAACTCCTTCAGAAGACCGTAGATGTCGGTATGCTCGATCTCCTTCAGGCCGCGCGACAGCAGCAGCTTCTCCAACACGTTCATGTTCATGTCCGTTGCCGGCTTGCCGTCGCGCAGAAGCACCGTCGCGTTCAGCAGCACGCGCAGGTCGAATACGCTGCCCCACACCTCGGGCACACCGCGGTCGATGTCGAGCAGCGTATACACCGCCTCCATGCCAGTGCGCATGGAGTACTCGGTGGTGAAAATAGTGTCGCGCGGCGTCTCGGCGAACTGCCCAATGAAGGCGAAGTTCACGGCGCCCTCAGGCACGACGAGCGGACGGTCGCCATCGGCGCGGGGCATGAAGAAGGCCGTGATGTAGGGCATCATGCAGGGCACCGTGTTCGCGGAATGCTCGGCCAGCTCCTCGATTTGCTCCTCGGGCACGCCCAGGTGGTACAGCCACTCCTCGCAGATTTCCTTGCCGGTGCAATCGCGCATGGGCTTCTTCACGTAGTCGCCGGGCACGTCGGTGAACAGGCCGTAGAGCCACACGCACACCTGCCCCTCGGGCTGGGCGCGGAACTGCGGCTGGCGGTTGATGGTCCAGGAGAGCAGCCAGCTGGAGTCCTTCACCGACACGATGCCGCCCGTGACAACGCCGCCGGAGAGCGGGTCGCGCTTGCAGATGGCCTCGATGTAGGGCAGGATCTTCTCGTCCAGCGTGGTCACCGTGGCGCTTTCCCAGTTGCTCTTCTCCGGGTCGCCGCAGAACTTCTCGGGACGGCCGAACTCCGGCGACTGGGCCGCGATCTTCTTCCACAGATCCCAGCCATCGCCGGGAGTGAGCTCAGGTGCGAAACGGGCGGGGGCGTCCTGGCTGCCGAAGGAGGAATGGGCCACCAGGCTGCCGGGCGTGATGAAGACGAGGTCGTTTTCCGCGAGCGGAATGGTCTCCTCGCGGCCCGTATCGGCGGCGGGAGCCGTCTTGCCGTCTTCGGGCAGCCCCTCGGCGGCATCGATGGCCGCCGGGTTGTTCTCGCGCACCAGTCGAATTTCCGTGGCCAGCTTGCGGTTGTCGTCTTTGGCGTCGTCGCAGCTGAAGCGCACGTCGGTCACATGGGTATTGAACTGGAAGTCGACACCGTGAGCCTCAAGGTAGTTCACCATGGGCAGGATCATGGACTCGTACTGGTTGTACCGCGTGAATCGCAGGGCCGAGAAATCGGGCAGGCCGCCCAAATGGTGCACGAAGCGGGTGACGTAGCGCTTCATCTCCAGCGCCGAGTGCCAATTCTCAAAGGCGAACATCGTGCGCCAGTACAACCAGAAGTTCGAGCTCAGCACCTCATCGGAGAAGTACTCGGTGATGACCTTGTCCTGCAGCTCCTCCTCCGGGGTGAAGAACAGGTTCATGATTTCCATGCAGGCCTTGTCGGACAGGTTGAACTTGTTGTCGGTATGGGCGTCCCGGCCGCGATCCACCGTGGCGCGGCACAGCGAGTAGTTGGGGTCGCGCTTGTTCAGCCAATAGTAGTAGTCGAGCACCGATATCGACGGATCCTCGATGGAGGGGATGTCGCGGAACAGATCCCACATCACCTCGAAGTGGTTGTCCATCTCGCGGCCGCCGCGCATGGTGAAGCCGAGCCCCGGGTACTCCCAGCCATCGCAACCGCCGCCGGCGCGCGGGTCGCGCTCCAGAATGTGGATCTTCTCGCCGGGCATTCGGCCGTCGCGCACAAGAAAGCACGCCGCAGCGAGTCCCGCCAGGCCGCTGCCGATAATGTAGGCCTGCTTGTTTTCCACGCCCTCGGGCGGAAGCGGATGAGCGAAGGCCTCGTAGTTGCCGCTGGAATAGTACATAGCGCACGTCCTCTCTGGTCGGGTTTAACGCTTACCCACCATCATGCGGCCACCGTGCACACCCACGCCCGTCAACAGGATTCCGTTGCGCCCCCGTTGGCTGGCAGTAACCTGGCGAAACGCGAAAGGCCGCACTATAATGGCAGGCTGTGACTGAGAAGAGACATATCCCGGGCTTCGTGTACAAGCTCATGCTGTTGGCGGCCACCATTATTTGGGGGTTCGCCTTCGTGGTGATGAAGGACGCCGTGGACGTGCTGCCCCCGGCCCAGCTCATCGGCGCGCGCTTCTTCCTGACGGGGCTTCTCATGGCCGCCGTGTTCCACCGCTCGCTGGCCGGCACGCTGAACGGGCCGTGCCTCAAGGCGGGACTGGTGCTCGCCGCCGTGACCTTCCTCGCGTTCTGGGTGCAAACCGTAGGACTCGCCGACACCACGCCGGGGAAGAACGCTTTCCTCACGGCCACCTACTGCGTCATCGTGCCCTTCATGCTGTGGGTCGTCGCCGGCAAGCGTCCCACCCTCGCCAACGTGGGCGCTGCGGGAATGTGCATCGTCGGCATCGGGCTCGTGTCGCTCACGACCAGCTCCCTTTCCTTCGAGTTCGGCGATGCCATGACGCTTCTGTGCGCCGTTTTCTTCGCGGCGCAGATCATCGCTATCTCACGCTACTCCGAGCACTTCAACGTACTCGCCCTCACCGTGTACCAGTTCCTCTTCGGTGGCCTCATGGGGCTCGTGGTCGGTGCACTCACCGAGCCGGCGCCGAACCTGGCGGCTCTCACGCCGGAGTTCGCCTTCAATCTGTTCTACCTCGTGGTGTTTGCCTCGGGGCTGTGCTATCTCTTCCAGAATGTGGGGCTCGCCCATGTGTCGCCAGCCCAAGGCTCGCTTCTGCTGTCGCTGGAATCGGTGTTCGGCGTGCTGGCCAGCGTACTGTTCTACGGCGAGGTGATCACGGGGCGCATGGCCGCGGGCTTCGTCCTCATCTTCGCGGCCATTCTGGTTAGCGAACTGGCACCGACACGGGCAAAGCGCGAGAAGCGACCGGAGACGAACGAACCGCTCGGCATCCTGGGATCGCGCAACGTCCCGATAGCCAACGAGGACGACGCCGAGCCCGTTGCGAACCCCTAGGGAACGAGCGCGAAAGCGACACAGGCGGCAACGCCGACGAGAAGAACCGCTCCGTCGCCGGCGGAGAAACGGCGCTCGACAAGCGAGGTCGGCTCTCCCGAGGCCCCGTAGCATCGCGCCTCCATAGCTGCGGCCAGACGATCGGCCCGGCGAAAGAGCCCTACGAGCACCGGCACCATGAGCCCCCCGTAGGCCCGCAGGCGTCGCACGAGCCCTGCCTCCTCGAAGGCAGCTCCCCGCGAGGCCTGGGCGGCTCTCACGGCTCTCAGCTCCTCGGAAAGCAGCGGCATGAACCGCAGAGCGATGGAAAGCGACGTCGCGAAGTCGCGTACGGGCAGGCCCAAGCGACCCAAAGGGGAGAACAGGCGGCGCAGCCCCTCGGAAAGCTCTGCGGGCGTGGAAAGCGCCATGAGCAAAAGACTCGCCCATACCAGCAGAAGCAGCCGGAGGGCGACCGCGATTCCCGCAAGCCATCCAGAGGCTGCAACGTTGTAGACGAGCAGGAAGCCGACAATGGGATAGGCGAAGGCTCCTTCGCGCAGCAGACGTGCGACGGGGACGCCCCCGACGAACGCCACCGCCGCCAACAGCGCAGTCGCCACGCCCAGGCCCAAGAGGTTTCCCGTGCAGAAAAGCGCCACAGAATAGGCCACGAGCAGCCCGATCTTCGCGCGGGCGTCCACGGCGCGCAGCATCCCTTTCGCACCGATACGCGCAGCACGCCGAGCTTCGCCGCCGCTGCATCTCGCACCGCCTGCGTGTTCCGCAGCGCCAGCGCGAGCAGCACATGCATCCCCTTTCTCGGATGCGGCAGAATATGTCGGGGCTTTTTCCATGTCGCCAGTATCCCACAGAGCTTCCACCGTCAAGCATACCGCCCCTTCCCTATCGGCCAGACTCCCGTAAGCACTCGTGTTTTGTGCACGGACGCAAAAGAAGGCGCCCCCATGCTCAAGGGGCACCTTCTTTCAATTCCGTCAAGCCATCCCGCGGGCTCCTGTTAAGGAAGAGCCCAGGCTTGGTGGAGTCATCGCGAAGCCGGCGAGTTAGCGAACCGGCCTCAAATTGGCGAGCCGCACGGCTCGCATGCGAGTTTTAGAGCGATTGCTCGGCCGCAATCTCGGCCTGCTCGAACTCGAAGGCAGTCTCCGCATCCTCGGCGGCAGCCTGCTCGTTGCCCAGCGCGTCATCGTACTCGGTGGACATGGTGGCCTCGGCCACGATCTCCTGCTCGACGCGCTCCAGATCCTTGGCAGCATCTTCGTTCTTGGCGGCCTCGGTCGCAACGAACTCCTCCATCAGCGTATCCTTGTCAGCCATGATCCGGCTCCTTTCAATCGGTGCGATACCCGTGTACTTACACTGCAGGAGCAAGATCGGTTGCCCTTGCAAGGAGTATTCTATGGGCCTGCGCAGCAACCTAAACTTGAGCGAGCCGATAGTAATTCACTGGTTGGACGCGCGTTGCTTTGCCGTCACAGAGCCGCGTCGCGAGTCATACCGTGCTTGCGGCAAGGGGCGACCAAGGCCGCCCCCTACGGGGAGGAAGCCCCCACCGCGGGTCTTACCGTGCTTGCGGCAAGGGGCGACCAAGGTCGCCCCCCCCTACGGGGAGAGAACGCAGAGAAGCCGCCCTCAGGCGGCTTCTCCGGTATAGAACGATGCTTCCGCGCCCCGCGTTTGCGGCTGGCGGGCGCGCGGTGCATCCGAAGTTCCCAGTCGAACGATTACTCGCTCTTGACGTCGGCCTTCTCTTCCTCGGCCTTCTCCACCTCGGAGGTCTCGGCCTCCTTGGCAGCCTCGGCCTCGGCCTTCTCGGCCTCCTCCTTGGCGGCCTCGGCAGAATCACCGGCGGTCTCCTCGGTCTCGCGGAACGCCTCGGCCTCTTCGGCCTTCTTCTCTTCGACGGCCTCAACCTTCTCGGCATCGGTCATCTCGGCGCCGTTCTCGGCAACGGCCTCGGCGGCGTCCACAGCCTCGATCTGCTCGACAGTGCCGTCGGCCTCAAAGCCCAGATCCTCGGCGAGCTCCTCGGACTTGTCGGCCTTCTTGGCGACCTTCTTCGGGGCAGCCTTCTTGGCAGCGGCCTTCTTCTCGGCCGCGGCCTTGCGCTCGGCCTTGGGTACGCAGGGCTCAGTCACGAGCTCCATGATGACCATGGGAGCGTTGTCGCCCTTGCGGGGCCCGAGTTTCATGATGCGGGTGTAGCCGCCGGGACGATCCTGGAACATGCCCTGGGCGACCTTCTCGAAGATCTCGCGGACGAGCTCCTTGTCGTTCAGGTAGGCGATGGCCAGACGGCGGGAGTGCAGATCGCCGCGCTTGGCCCAGGTGATCACCTTGTCGACCTGCGGGCGGATCTCCTTGGCACGGGACTCCACCGTCTTGATGCGGTCGTTCAGGAACAGGGCGGAAACCAAGCTGCGCTTCATAGCCTTAGTGTGGCTATAGTCGGTACCGAGCTTGCGACCCTTCTTGTTGTGTCTCATAACTCTTTGTCTCCTAAAGCTTCAAATTGAGGTCCATGGAAATGAGCTTGTCCTTCACTTCCTCGATGGACTTCGCACCAAAGTTCCGAATGTTGAGCAGGTCGTTCTCGGAGAACTCGACGAGCTGGCGCACGGAATGGATGCCCGCGCGCTTCAGGCAGTTGTAGGAGCGGACGGAAAGGTCCAGATCCTCGATCTGCTTGTCAAGCTCAGCGTTGGACTCCTGACCCTCCGGCGCGAAGATGGAGGGAGCCTCGCCCTCTTCCTCCTCGCCGGTGGAAGCCAAAGCCAAAAACGCGCCCATGTACTGGTTGATGATGTTGGCCGCGCGGCACACTGCCTCAGTGGGGGCAAGCGAGCCGTCGGTCTCAACTTCCAGAACCAGCTTGTCGTAGTCGGTGCGCTGGCCCACGCGGGTGTCCGTCACGTTCATCGTGCAACGGCGCACCGGCGAGAACAGCGAGTCCACATGGATGATGCCGATGGGATCCTCCGTGCGCTTGTTGCGCTCGGCGGACACGTATCCGCGACCGACACCGATGCGGATGGTCATGTCCAGCTGGCCGCCGTCGGCAACCGTGGCGATGACGTGATCGGGGTTCACCAGGTTGAACTGGCCCGGCACCTCCAGATCGGCGCCGGTCACCGTGCAGGGGCCCTCGGCGAACACGTGCGCGGTCGCCTCGTCGGCCTCGTCGGACACCTGGGAGAACACCAGACCCTTTACGTTCAGCACGATATCGGCGATGTCCTCGATGACGCCTTCCGCGGTAGTGAACTCGTGCTGGACGCCCTCGATCTGGATGGCGGTGGCCTTAGCCCCGTCCAGCGAGGAGAGCAGCACGCGACGCATGGAGTTGCCCAGCGTGTTGCCATAGCCGCGCTCGAGCGGCTCGACGATGTAGCGGGCAACGGTGTCGTTGACTTCCTCCGTGGTAACGGTAGGCCTCATGAACTCTGTCATGTATGGGTAGCCTCCTAAAAAAGTCGCGATTATTTCGAGTACAGTTCGACGATGAGCTGCTCGTTGATGTCCAGATCAATCTGGTCGCGCGTCGGGAGGGACAGCACGCTGCCCTGCAGCTTCTCGATGTCGATCTCCAGCCATGCCGGAACCTGAACGCGCTCGTTGGAGACCAGAGCGCTCTTCACCACGAGAAGCTCCTTGGCCTTGGGGGCCACCGAGACGAGCTCGCCGGGACGCACGCGGAAGGACGGAATGTCCACGCGGCGGCCGTTCACGCAGATGTGGCCGTGGGTCACCATCTGGCGGGCTTCCTTGCGGGTGCGGGCGAAGCCCAGACGGAAGACCACGTTGTCGAGACGGGTCTCCAGGATGGTCATCAGGTTCTCACCGGTCTGACCCTCCATGGACTTGGCGCGCTTGAAGTACCCACGGAACTGCTTCTCGAGCACGCCGTAGATGAACTTGGCCTTCTGCTTCTCGCGCAGCTGCATAGCGTACTCGCTCTCCTTGCGGCGACGCTTGGGCTGGCGGATGGATTCCTTCTTGCTGGAGTAACCGAGCACCACAGGATCGATGCCCAGCTGACGGCAGCGCTTGAGAACCGGAGTTCTGTTGATTGCCATAATGTACGATCCTTTCAGTTACACGCGGCGACGCTTCTTGGGGCGGCAGCCGTTGTGCGGAATGGGGGTGCAGTCCTGGATGCTGGCCACTTCGAGGCCGGCAGCCTGCAGGGAGCGGATGGCGGTCTCGCGACCGGAACCCGGGCCCTTCACGTAGACGGCAACCTTCTTCAGCCCGTGCTCCATGGCCGTCTTCGCGGCGGCCTCGGCGGCCATCTGCGCGGCGAACGGCGTGGACTTGCGAGAGCCCTTGAAGCCCACGGTGCCCGCGGACTGCCAGGAGATCACGTTGCCCTGGGGATCGGTGATGGAGACAATGGTGTTGTTGAACGTAGACTTGATGTGAGCGGCGCCCACGGCAATGTTCTTACGCTCAGAGCGCTTGATGCGCGTAGTACGTACTTGCTTCTTAGCCACGGTTTGCTTACCTCACTACTTCTTCTTGCCGCCGATTTGCTTGCGCGGACCCTTGCGGGTACGGGCATTCGTGTGCGTGCGCTGGCCGCGAACGGGCAGGCCGCGACGATGACGCAGACCGCGATAGCAGCCGATCTCCATCAGGCGCTTCACGTTCTGAGAAACCTCGCGATGCAGGTCGCCTTCGACCTTGAGGTTCTGCTGGATGTAGTCGCGCAGCTTCGCGAGGTCTTCCTCGGAAAGGTCCTTCACGCGAATGTCGGGATCGACGCCGGTAGCGGCGATGATCTCTTTGGCCGTAGTGAGGCCAATGCCGTAAATGTAGGTCAAGGCGATCTCAATGCGCTTATTGCGGGGAAGATCGACACCAACGAGACGTGCCATGTTTGTTCAGAGTCCTTTCTTCCTAGCCCTGACGCTGCTTATGGCGCGGATTCTCGCAGATGACGAGGATCTTGCCATGGCGTCGGATGATCTTGCACTTGTCGCACATCTTCTTGACCGAGGGACGTACCTTCATGTCGTTTCCTTTCGGTATGCGGATCGTTCTATACGTGCACGCCCAGCCGCTGGCGAGTGTTTTCTCAGCTGTGACCGCGCGCGAAGGATCCGGGTCTTCGCGCGGGGGCGCCCTACCGGGCCGGAGGGGGATTACTTGAAGCGGTAGGTGATGCGGCCGCGGTTCAAGTCGTACACCGACAGCTCCACGGTCACGCGGTCGCCGGGCAGGATCTTGATGTAGTGCATGCGCATCTTGCCGGAAATGTGGGCGAGGATGGTGTGACCATTCTCGAGTTCCACCTTGAACATCGCGTTGGGCAGGGCTTCGAGCACCGTGCCCTCGAGTTCGATTACATCTTCCTTAGCCAAAAGTTGCTCCTCCAAAACGGACTGATAAAGCAGCAACGCAAGATAGTACCAAAAAGGCAAGAGGATTTGAAGAAAAAATCGCACAAGGGCGTAAAAAACCAAAAAGCGGATTTGGCTTTGAAAATGACCTGCTTGTCAGGCCTGCGGTCGAGCCGCGCAGCTCTCGGAGATCAACCGGAGCCGCCAGGTATTGTTCGCGCTGCCTCGCGCGGCCGCCTTGTCGGCAATTGGGTATGCTAGCACAGGTGCGCCCCTCGATGCAAGCGGGAGGCGCACCTTGGCAGATAAAACAAGGGGGCGGCGCGCCCAGATGAGACAACAGGGAACCCAGGCGCGCACCCCTACACGAAAAGATGGTCGACGGCTACTCGCTCAACCAGCGCAGGGTGCGGCTGCTTTTCTTCGCGAGGATGACCAGGGCGATGATGACGATATCGACGATGAAGCCGAACACGAACACATTCTGGAACACGCCGGTGGCCTCGTAGATGGACATCATCAGCGGAATGCCCAGGCTAGCAACCAGGTAGCCGCAGCTGGTGATGCGCGAGAAGATCTTCTCGAAGTCCCTCATGCCGAAGATGGAGAGCGCGAAGGTGGAATAGCCCACGCCGGTGATGGCGTACATGGCGTCGTTCAAACCAGCGCCTACGCACGAGCCTACCACCGACTCGCTGCTGAAGTACAGCACCACGAATGACACCATGGTGATGCCCGTCCACAGCACCATGGCGCGCGTCGAGCCGAATTTATCGCTGGTGGCACCCGCCAGGGGGTTAAAGACAATGTCGCAGAGGCTCGCCGAGGACACCATCAGTCCGCCCACCACCGCGCCAAGTCCCACCACTTCGGCGTAGGTTGGAAAAATGGCGTTCATACAGGCCGTCCCTTGGCACAGCATCACCACGCCCACGCAGAGGAGGAACGGCACGCTGCGGAACGCTGCGGCTGCCGGCACGCCGGGCGCGGTGCTGGGAGCCAGGGTTTTAGCGCGCCCAGCCGCTTCCTCGTACCCGTAAGGCAGAAGCCCCTTATCTTCAGGGCGATAGCGGATAACGAAGACGATGGCAGGCAGCGCCAGGCATGCGGATGCCGCGGCGAGCACGAAATATGAGGAGCGCCAGCCAATGGCCTCGATAATGGTGGCGAACAAAGGGCTTGCCACGGCGCAGTACAGCGCCTGGATGGCCCACACCACGCCGATGGCGAAGCCGGTCTTCTTCGCGAACCAATTACCCATGGTGGGCGTGACGGTAACGGTGCTGGTGGCCGCCAGCCCGAGACCGACGAACACACCGGAGACATACCACATCCAGGGCTCATCGTAGAAGGCCATGGCCACAGTGGCCAGCACCTCCATGGCCACGGCCGCGATCAGGATGACCGGCAGTTTCACGCGCGTGAGCAAATTGCCCACCAGGGGCATGGCCAGGCCCATGCACACCATTTCTATGGTGGTATAGAGCGTCAGGGTAGAGAGTTCGCAGCCGATGTCCGTGCTGACAGGATAGAACCACTGCGCGCCCACCACCGAGAACGAGCCGATGGTGCCGCTCATCATCAGACCATAGGCAATCATCACAAGCCATGCATAGTGGGGCTTATTCCCCTGTTCAACGGTTTTCGCAGATGTCATTGCATCCAACTCCGTTTCTAAGCTCGAAGATTCGTTTCCAAAGTCGATCTCTCACAGCTGCGAGATTACATAGGACCGGTACTCGAAGGCCTTGTCGGCAATGGGCAGCGGGAACGTGTCGAAGGTGTGCGTGAGGCCCGTGAGCACATGGAGCTCGGCGGGAACGTGAGCCGCCATCAGGCGCTTCGCGTACTCGATGGTTTCGTCGCGGAACAGGTCGAGCTCGCCCACCTCCAGGAAAGCCGGCGCCAGGCCCTCGAAGCTCTCGTTGCGCGCCGGGGCCTCGCAGGGCAGCACTTCATCGGTTCCCCGGCGCTCGCCCAGCACGGCCTCCCAGGCCATCTTGTTGTTCTCCGCGAACCACACGTGTGCAAGGCCGTCGAGCTCATCGTCGCAGGCCACGGTTCGGTCGTCCAGCATGGGGTAGATGAGAATCTGCTTGGCCAGCGGCACGCCTCTGTCGCGCGCGAGGATAGCGGCCCCCGCCGCAATGCCCGCGCCGCCGCTGTCGCCCATGATGGCAACGCGGTGCGCATCGATGCCCAGCTCGTCCGCATGGCCGATGAGCCACAGGTACCCGTCGAGGGCATCCTCGGCCTGGGGGCGCGGATGCTCGGGCGCCAGGCGGTAGCCGATGGACAGAAACGGCACGCCGCTTAGGGCCACATAGCGCGAGATATCCGCGTCCATCTCGTCGATGCCCATGAGGATCATGCCGCCCCCGTGGACGTACATCACCGCCGAGCGCGCATCCGACCCCTCCTTCCGGTACCAGCGGGCCCGCATGGGATAGCCGTCGGCCGTCTCAATCTCCACATCACGCGCCACGACCCCCTCCGCCAGCGGCAAGTCCCGCATCTCGGCGTAGAGGGGGTCGGCGAACGCGCGCATTTCCTCAAGGGTTCCCACGAACTTCTCCGCAGGCGGGAAGCCCGCGGGGTCGTCTACGAGCTCCTGGAGCTCGGGATGGTAGCGATAGGTCATTCCCCTCATCCTCTCCTTTTCTCGAGAATCGGAAAACGCGAAAAGCCACCTGCCCGGCACAAGGGCAGGTGGCTTTGGGGCTTACTCCTGCGGGGCGGCCTCGGCGGCAACCTCGACGGTTTCCTGGGGCAGCTTCGCGGACTGCTTCTCGCCCACCAGCAGGCATACGATGATGATGGCGCAGACGATGAACCCGAAGACGAACACGTTCTCGAAGGCACCGGTAACCTCGTAGATCTTCATCATGATGGGCACGCCCAGGCTGGCAACAAGATAGCCGAACATCATGACCGTGGAGAAGATGCGCTCATAGTCCTTCTTGCCGAACCAGGCCATGGTGAAGGTGGCTAGGCCCACGCCGCAGAGCGCGTACATGACATCGTTGATGCCCGCGCCCACGATGGCCAGAATGGGGCTGTTCACGCTGAAGTACAGGATGACGAACGACACCATGGTGACCACGGTCCAGCCGATGAACGACTTGGTGGGGCCGAACTTGTCGGCCGTGGTGCCCAGGATGGGATTGAGAGCGATATCGGCAAGGCTTGCCGCCGTCACCATGAAGCCGCCCACAATGGCGCCAAGGCCAACTACCTCGGCATAGGTGGGGAACACCACGTTCATGTTCGAGATGGTCATGGACATCATGACCACGAGGACGGCCATCACGAAGGGCACCGAGCGCAGGGCCAGTTTGTAGGGCACGCCGGTCTCGGCGACCGCGCCACCCTCTTCCTCAACGGCGTTCGGGTCGTAGCCGTAGGGCAGCATGCCCTTGTCCTCGGGACGATAGCGAATGACGAAGATGGTGAAGGGCAGGGCCATGACCGCGGCGATGATGGCCAGCACCACGTAGCTCATGCGCCAACCGAGCATCTCGATCATGTTGCTGAAAATGGGGCTCGCCACCGCCACAAAGATACTCTGGATGGTGAAGATCATGCCAATGGCGAAACCGGTCTTCTTGTGGAACCAGTTGCCCAGGGTGGGCGCAGCGGTCACGGTGCTGGTGGCCGACAGGCCGAAGCCGATGGGCACAGCCGCCACAAACCACATCCACATCTCGGTGAACATGGACATGCAGGCGAAGGGAACGAGCTCCAGCAGCACGGCCACGGTCATGAGCACCGACAGCTTGATTTTGCCCGATGCCATGATCTTGCCGCAGATGGGCATGCCCAGCGCCATGAACACCATGGACAGCGTCACGTACAGGGTGAACGATGACAGATCGAAGCCCAGCTCCTCGCACACCGGATAGTAGAACAGGCCGCCCATGACGGTGATGGCGCCGATAGTGGCGCACATGACCATGCCAAAGCCGACCATGACGAGCCAGGCGTAGCCGCTTCCGCTTTTCTTTGCTACTTCAGTAGACATGTTTTCTCCTTACGGGAACGGCGGGCAGCCGCGCAGGCCGCCCGCCCGTGGTGAGTCGACGACTAGATGCCCAGAACAGCGGCCAGGCAGGCCTTGATGGTGGGCTGGCGGTTGCCGGCCTCGCGGAAGATCTCGCTGGCGTGCTTCTCGAAGCACTCGTCGGAGATGCAGATGCCCTCGGTGAGGATGCGGCGGTCGCGCTCGTTCTTGGCCTCGGCCAGGAACTTCTGCATCAGCTTCATGTCGGCGTTGTGGTAGGCCGGCAGCATATGCATGACCAGGCAGTCGGGGTTCTTCACGTAATCTTCCATCAGGTCGCTCGTCACGCGGTAGGGCTCCATGATGTCGGAGTGGCGCAGCCACGCGTCGTAAGAGTACTCCAAGCTCGTCCAGTCGCCGGTGGCGGCCAGGTCCTCGTCGTGCACGTCGGGGTTCTGGTAGATCCAGCACTCGGTGGTCACCACGTCCATGCCCTTCAGCTTCTCCTTGTCGGAGGTGAGCACGATCTCGTTGTTCGGTGCCCACTTGTTGAACAGGTCCTCGATGTTCTCCTTGAAGGAGTCGCACAGCTGGTAGCGCTCGTCGTCGGGGCCCACGGCGTAGAAGTCCATGCCCAGAAGCGCGCACAGGCGGCCGTACCACATGGCGGTGGTGGCGCAGTTGCCCACGAAGGCCAGCTTGCGGCCCTTCAGGTTGCCCAAAAGCTCCTGCATGGTGAGGGCGTCGGCCAGCATCTGGGTGGGATGGTCGCCCTCGCAGCAGGCGTTGATGACTGGAATGGTGGCGATGTCGGCCACCTCGCGCACGTAGGCCTCCTCGCGCTGGGCGCGCAGCACGATGGCGTCGTACATCTCGCTGAACACGCGGATGGAGTCCTTCACCGTCTCCTTGTTGCCGAAGTGCGAGTTGGACAGGTAGGTGAAGCCCAGGCCCAGGTCATGGCAGGAGGTCTCGAAGGCGCAGCGGGTGCGGGTCGACTCCCACTCGAAGTGGGCCACCACGTTCTTGTTGTGGAAGCGGGCGTGATCGACGCCGGTCATCTTCTCGGCCTTCAGCATCTTGGACAGATCCAGCAGGTACTGGAACTGGTCGGGGGTCATGTCGCCGATGTTGATGATGTCCTTTCCTACGAAGTTGTTAAGCATGGGTGAGATTCCTTTCCTCTTGTTTTCTTCCCTTGCGAACTCACGTTATTGGGGCATTGCCACGTTCTTGGTCCAGCAGTGCACGCCGCCGCCGAACAGGTTCAGGTAGTAGGTGTCCAGCATGACGACCTCGCGGCCGGGGAACACGCTCTTGAGCACCGCCTTGGCGCGCTCGTCCTTCTCCTTGATCTTCGGATCCATGCCCTCGTGCCAGTAGCGCTGGCCCAACACCACGTCGTTGCACACGAGGAAGTTGCAGTAGCTGCAGGAGTTGACGAAGCAGTAGTCGCCCTCGGGCCACGGGGTGCCGTCGAAGGCCACGCCGCCGTTCTCGTCGAAGAACTGCTTCCAGCCCATGACCGTGGGGTTGTCCTGGCTGCCGCGGAAGATGAGATGCTCCGGGAAGGGCATGCGCACGATCTTCAGCGGGCGGCCGTCGGGCAGCGTCTCGTTCTTGAGGATCTCGTAGGCGGCGTCGATGCGGCGCTTGTTCTCGGCGCTGATGGGGCCCTCGGCGGCTTCCTCCTCGGTCACCTCGGCCAGAAGCACCGTGTCCTCGTCCACGAAGCGGCAGTACTCATCGGCATGGGCGGCGAAGGAGCCAGGCCAAATCAGCGTGCCGTCCTCCATCTTGTCGATGGGGCCCTTGCGGATGTCGTCGTCTTCCAGCATCGGCTTGGGAATCCAGATGATCTTGTCCAGGTTCCAGACGCGCTTGTACTCGTCCTCGATTTCTTCCTTGGTGTACTCGGGGTTGCGCTTGACCACCTCGGTGTCCTCAACGGCGATCATGACGCCCTTGCCATTGAACTCGCGGTTGCCGCCTTCGGACACCATGTCGGAGTTCACCATGTCGAAAACGTCAAGGTCGATGGCCATGTTCGCGCCGGCGCGACGGGCCAGCTGCTGGGCAGGCTCCATCTTGTCGTTGTTGGAGTAGTTGCTCCAGCGCATGTTCACAGCCAGCGTGTTGCCCTCGTCGTCGATCATGACATCGGGGCCGTTGTCGCGGATGGACACGCTCCAGTCGTCGAACTGGGTGAAGCGGATGAAGGGGCTGAACTTCTCATCCCCGTTGTCAGCGGCGGTGTTGCGCTGACCCTCGGTATCGGGGTCGGACACATCCACACCCGCATCGGCCAGCATCTGCTTGCAGGCCTCAAGGGAGGTCTCGCAGCCGCAGTTCACATGAACGTTCACGTGACCCAGCAGATTCTTCACCACCTCGACGAGCACCTCACGACCCTTGTCGCCGTCCTCACCGGCGCAATAGTCGGGAAGCCAGTTGATGAACACGTCGGTCTGCGGTTCGAACTCTCCCGGGAATCGGAACTTCTCAATTTCCACTTGCTGCTCCTTTCGTCCTGCCCGCGCTCTTGCGAACGCCCCTCTTGTTCCTTACTTACTGTAAGTAAGGCAAACTATAGTGACCTTCCCGCTCAAAGTCAATGGATTTTTTTACAATGTGTAAGTTTTTTTACACGCTGTAAAGATTTCAGGTAATATATAGGCGATCGAAAAAGCATCGAGCGAACGAGTCTATTGGTTGCAGAGCGAGGAAAACCCCATGTCAACACGAGATCAAATACTGGAAATCGCCTATCGGGCCTTCGCGGAGAAGGGCTACAACCACACCTCCATGGGAGCCATCGCCGAAGAGCTCGGCATCACGAGGCCGGCCCTCTACTACCACTTCTCTTCCAAAGAGGACCTGCTGCTGGCCACCTACGAGATGATCGACCCGCTCATCAACGTGAGCGCCGACGAAGCGCTCGGCTGCACGGAGCCCGCCGAGTTCAAGCAGGCCTTCGCGGCCCTCATTGCGAGCATCACCAGCAATTTGCGCAACGATGAGCAGCGGGCCCGGTTCGTTGCCACCGTCGAATCGACGTCGGGGCAGATTCCGGCCATCACCGAGAGCGCCCAGGCCCAGTACGACGAGACCTGCGCCATATTCGCAACTGCGCTGGAGCATGGAAAGGCAATCGGCGCCGTTTCGGCCGATATGGACATCGATGCGGCCAAGCAGTACTTGGGCATCTTCATCTACGGCATCGGCGACATCATGCTCCGCGGCTGCAAGATCAACATGAAAGCCACCCGTGACATGGCCTTGAAAGCCATCTTCGGATAGGGTCCTTCCCTACTCCACGTACCCTTTCTGGAGCTTGCGGGCCAGTTGCAGGCCGCGGGCTACGAAGCCCTGGCCGTATTCCTCGCGGATCTTCCAGGCGTAGCGAGTGTGAGGGTCCTCGAACTTCAGGCGCTGGAAGGCCAGGCATTCGTGGACCGAGGTGCCGAAGTCATCGAAGAACGCTTCCATGGCATCGATGATACACTTGGCAGCCTTCACCACCGAGCAGGCGGTGCCGTCGGGCATGACGATCTTCACGGTCTTCAAATCGTAGTGGGCGGCGTTCTTGAAGTTTTGCACGGCCTGCACCTGATCCTTCACCGTGAGGTTCGCCGGCGGAAGCGAGGCGGCCCACACTAAGAACAGCTGGCTGAACAGCACGTCGCGCTCGTCGATACCGGAACGGACGAGCGGGTTCAAGTCCACCATGCGCAGCTCGATGTGGCTGATGCCCTCTTTTAAGCCCTCCAGGCTGTAGGGGCCGAAGTTTTTCAGCCGGATGGGGTAATAGAGCTCGGAGGGGTAGCGAATCATGCCGCTGTCGATGTAGGACTGGATGGAATCGGCGTAGGCCGCCGCACTCGTATAATCGAGAATGGGCGCGAAGAAGTTCCAGTAACCGAGCTCCGAACAGCGTACGGTGGCCAGGCCCTGGAAGAGGTCGCCGCCGATGCGGCCCTTCTCCACGAAGGAGGAGTCGCACACCGGGCTCGCGGCCATGACCGCGGTGAGAATCCAACTGTAGGCCACGCAGTTCTCGGCCAGGCGCACGTAGAACTGGTCGCGGTAGGCCTCGAAAATGGCGGGGGCGTCGGGACTCTCCGCGCGGGCGAGCTCGTAGTCGGCACGCAGCAGCGCCTCGCCGAAAGAGTAGTTCAGGTGAATGCCGGAAAAGGCCATCTTGTAGCGGCCGTAGCGGTCGGAGAGGTACTCGCGGTATTCCGTCTTGCCGGCATCGTCGCCGAAGTACTGGGCGATGGGGATGTCCTTCTCGTTCAGGATATAGGGCGGGTTCGAGAAGGGCCACAAAAGCTCGCGCTCGGGCAAATTCGCGATGGCCCGCTGCACGAGGCCGTTGTAGTGCTCCAGCGATTGGATCGCCTCGGCCGGCGTGGCGCACACCGGCGTGTTCACTTCCACCTGGTTCTCGGAGAAATCGCGCACGATGTGCACGTCGTCGGCGAAGTCGGCCGGCGTATGGACGAGAAAGCCGCCGCCGTCGATGCGCAGCGACTCTTTCTCCAGGCCGAAGCCGCCCTCCAGCAAGTGGGCGCGAACTGATTCATCGTGGGCGTGCAGCATGGTTGCCTCCCGAAATGCGTCGGGCGTCGACGCGACGCCCTGAAGCGGCGGCCATGCGGCCCCGCTATCCCTGATGTTCACGGTTAAGTTTACCAGTTGCGACTTCTCTCTCGCGAAACACCATCGCATCGCTACTATTCTGCAACCCTGCATCCCGGCGCTTTGTCGCACCGACGCGCCGACACCGCGGCACACCGGCACGTCGACGCTCTGGGCCTCCGATGCCTCCAATTGTGCAAAACACAGTAGTTCTCGTAGTGCGGAACGCACGTTCTTCAAGAATGAAGACACGTTTTCCCAGGTCATACTTTTCACAAACCCCTCATCCAACACCTCCAATTACGAGATCTGCCGTGTTTTGCACAAAAACGGGGATGCCCCGTGGGCCAATTGCTCATTGACCGAAATCGCACGGAGCGTTAGACTATGCGATTGCGTAAAGAAGTGGGCCTTTAGCTCAGTCGGTAGAGCAGGGGACTTTTAATCCCAAGGTCGCGGGTTCGATCCCCGCAGGGCCCACCACTTTTCGTTCGATACGGCACTGGGGTATCGTCCAACGGCAGGACTCTGGTTTTTGGTACCAGCTACCTAGGTTCGAATCCTAGTACCCCAGCCATTTTCCGCACAAGCAAGCCGCTCTCCGGAGCGGCTTTTTCATTGCCTGCTGAGAGACGGAGACGCAACCGCGAGAACCCTCCCCTACCGCGCGCCCTTCTCTGTTTTGGCGACAACGAGGAACAGGGCCAGGGCGAGCGCGCCTACGACGGCCATGCAGAGGTACAGATTCGCGTACCCTATGAGCGGCGCCACGATGCCGAGCAAGATAGGGCCCACACCCACGCCCACGTCGAGCAGCATGTAGAAGGTGGCGTTGGCGACCGACAGGCGCGCATCGCTCGTCACGCGCACGGCCATAGCCAACCCGCACGACTGCACGGTGCCCACGCCGAAGCCGAGCAGGGCCGCAGCCCCCAGGATCATCCAGTCGTTGGCCGCGAAGGCGAGCACCACCATGCCGAGCGCGAAGGACACGAACGCCGGCACCATGACGGGATGAGGCCCCACGCGGTCGAAGGCGCGGCCGGTGAAGGGGCGCGTGACGAACATGGCCAGCGCGTACACGACGAAGAACACGCTGGCGGCCCGGGCCAGGCCGATCTCAGTGGCGTAGGGCGTGAGGAACGTGAGCAGGCTGGAATAGCCGAAGAACAGAAGGCCGCACACCACCGAGATGGGCAGTACGCCGGCTTCCACGAAACGGGCGAGCGGCGAATGCTCCACCTTGGCGGCGACCTTCTCTTCCAAATGAGTGGAGGGCACGCGGGTAGAGGCGGCGGCATGCAGCGACTCTGCCAGGACCTCGTCGCGGTTGGCGGCAGCGTCCTCGCGGCCCTCTTCGGCGGGAGCATCCGTCACCGCACCGGCCACGGCATCGGCGGCCGCTTCCACCTCGGCCTCGGCCGCCGCCTCGCTCCCCTTCACCTTCGTGGAAGACGCCGGACGCAGAAGCAGCGCCGCCGGAATAGCCAGCGCCACCAGCACGCTCGCCACGGCGAATACCACCGGATAGCCGAAGTTGTTCGCCAGGAAAATGCCCGCGAAGGGCCCGATGGCGCTGCCGAGCGTGATCGACAGCATGAAGTATCCGATGCCCTCGCCCTTGCGCTCCGGGGGCACCACGCTCGTGATCACCGTGGCGATGGTGGTGGAGCACACGCCGTAGGAGAACCCGTGGGCGAGGCGCACGCCGATAAGGGCGCCCACCGGCTCGTTCAGCAAGTACAGCGCCGAGAGCGCCACCTCCGCGATGCATCCGGCAACGAGCAGGGGCATGCGCCCAAAGCGCTCCATCATCGGCGCGGCGGCAAAGCGCGAGAACAGCGTGCCCACGATGAAGGCGCTGGCGCAGAAGGCGGCCACGGCGGCCGGCGCTTGGTGCACCGTGAGTGCATAGGCGGTCATGACCACCATGAGCATGAAGTAGTTGCCGGCAATAAAGAAGTTCAGGAAGGTGCCGGCGACGAAGTTCCGCGTCCAAAGGGGCGCAGGTGCGGGCCTTTCGCAACGAGACGCGGGGACGACCTTGGCAGCAGACGAGACCATTAGCGGCAATCGCCCTCTTTCGCGATGAGCACCGTGACGGGCGATTCCTTGGTGACGGCATAGCTCACGGAACCCAAAAAGCCCTTCACGCCGCCTTGGCCGCGACTGCCCATGATGATGAGATCGCAGCCCTCCTCTTTCGCGCAATTCACGATGAGGTCGGCCGGGGACGTGCCCTTGAGCACCTTCACCTCCGTGGGGTTCACCATGTCGGCGGCGATGGCCTCCAACTCCTCGCGGATGGCCATGGCGTCGTCCACCATGACGGTATCCATGCCGGCAGCGGCCGAGCCCGAGGAGAACAGGCGCATCACATGGACGAGCACCACTTCCACCGCCGGGTTCTGGGCGGCGATCTCGCGCATCACCTCCAACGCGCGATGAGAGGGAGCGCTGCCGTCATAGGCTACGAGAATCTTCTTGCACCACATGGGCGTCCTTTCTGCTCACGTATCCGCCCCACACCTCCGCCAGGTGCCAGCGCGGCCGAATGAAGTCCACTTGCCATTGTAGACCCGCCAGCCTGCCGCCACCGATTCTTTGCAAAGTTGTTGCAATAGAAAAAGCCGCCCCCGTCTGACAGCGGAAGCGGCCCCACAACACAATTATTCGAAAGCATTGCGAGGCGGGCCGCCGTGGCCGCGGCGGCTCGCCTGTTCTTTACCATAGAAGGCGTCCGGCGAAAGCCAACGACCTTCCTCGGAAGGCCCCTACTCTGGCTCGACGAACGTGTCGCGGTCGGGGGCGAAGGACTGCATGGCCTCGATGGTGCGGGCGAACAGCTCGTCCAGCTCCCAACCGAGCATATCGGCGCCCGAGGCGATGACCTCACGGCTCACGCCAGCGGCGAAGCGCTTGTCCTTGTACTTCTTCTTGAGCGACTTCACGTTGAAGTCCATGACCGACTTGCTCGGCCGCATGACGATGGCCGCCCCAATGAGCCCGGTCAGCTCCTCGGTGGCGAAGAGAATCTTCTCCATCTGAAGCTCCGGCTTGGGCAGATCGGTGTTGTAGTCGGAGGTGTGTGACTGAATAGCGCGAATGAGCTCCGGCGTACCACCCGCCTCCTCGATGAGCGGCGCGGCGTACAGCGTGTGCTTCTCCGGCTCGTCGTCGTGCTCTTCCCAATCCAAGTCGTGCAGAAGGCCCACGATGCCCCAGAACTCCTCGTTTTCCGGATCGTACTCGCGGGCGAAGTAGCGCATGGTCTGCTCGACGGTCTCGCCGTGCTCGATATGGAACGGATCCTTGTTGTGGGCAGCGAGCAGTTCTGCAGCCTGTTCGCGGGTCCATCTGAAGCTCCGGCTTGGGCAGATCGGTGTTGTAGTCGGAGGTGTGTGACTGAATAGCGCGAATGAGCTCCGGCGTACCACCCGCCTCCTCGATGAGCGGCGCGGCGTACAGCGTGTGCTTCTCCGGCTCGTCGTCGTGCTCTTCCCAATCCAAGTCGTGCAGAAGGCCCACGATGCCCCAGAACTCCTCGTTTTCCGGATCGTACTCGCGGGCGAAGTAGCGCATGGTCTGCTCGACGGTCTCGCCGTGCTCGATATGGAACGGATCCTTGTTGTGGGCAGCGAGCAGTTCTGCAGCCTGTTCGCGGGTCATGCCGGCGGAAAATGCGGCCATGGGCATCTCCTCTCGTCTCTTATTTTCGCTTTCTAACACTATAGCGGGGAAACCCCCGTCCGCACTATGAGGCGCAGCACAAAATATCGCGCAGTCGATTAAGGCGACGGACAATTTTTTCCTCTCATTTCAAGCAAGAATTTCGAGTTGTTAGGGTTGGCATCGCACCGACGGTGACTTGAAAGCCGTGCAACTCCAATGCCCGTCAACCAAAAGCGCTTGACCTGGCCCTTTATCCGACCGCCCTGCAACTGGGCAAACGCAGGGCCGCACCAGCGCACCCCGCCACCCCTAACAACTCGAAATTCTTCACCAAAAATGGGCTCCCAATTGTCTGGGAGCCCATTTTCAGAGCAGCGACGCAAAAGGCGATACTTGAAAGCGCCTGCGGCGCTGCGCTCAGGATGGCGCAAGTCCAACCGTAAGGCAGCGCGAGGGGCGACTAAGGTGGCCCCAGCGGGAAGAAGGCGACTCGCGCGCAAGAGCGAAGCCTAAGCGGCCTGTTTCTTGCCGAAGATGGTTCTGCAGCCCTTTGCGGCCAAGACGACGGCGAACACCATGAGCAGCACGCCGATGACCAGTTGCAGCACGGTAGCGGCATCCACCGTGCCGGCGGCCAGAAGACCGATTTTGGCCCACACCGTCAGCGCGAGCGAAGTGAGCGTCACCACCATCATGAACGCCATGGGGATGTAGAACATCTTGTTGTTGCGCCCAGCATTGCCGAGCCATGCGCATACGGCGAGCAGGCCCAGGGCGGCCAAGAGCTGGTTGGCGGCACCGAACAGCGGCCACACGAGCTGGTAGCCGGTAAGTCCCAGGCCTACGCCGAGCGCCACAGTGATGATGGTGGCGACCCAGGGGTTCACGAGCACGGCGCGCCAACCGGTAAGGTCGGCCGCCTCCATGCCGTGGGGCGTGAACAGCTCTTGGAACATGTAGCGGCCCAAGCGCGTGGCCGTGTCGAGCGAGGTCAAGCAGAATACCGACACCGCCAGCACGAGCAGCGCGTAAGCGACGGACTCCGCGCCCGCCAGCCCCGGCACGCAGGCGAGCATCTGGGAGAGCCCCGCCGCGAAGACCTGGGTCGGCGAAGCATAGGTGCCGTCCAGGTAGCCGGAGAACACGAAGGCAACCGCGCACAGCGAGATGACGGCAACCAGGCACTCCAGCAGCATGCCGCCGTAGGCGATGGGCTGCGCCTCGGCCTCACGGTCGAGCTGCTTGGAAGTGGTGCCCGAGGCCACGAGACTATGGAAGCCGGAAATGGCGCCGCAGGCGATGGTGATGAACAGCGCCGGGAACAAAAAGCCCGAGGCGGCCACCTTGCTCTCGCCGGCCGTAGCGGCGAAGCCCGTGAACGCGGGAATATCCAACGAGGCGGCATCGCCTGCGATGCCGGCGCCGACGATGCCGACGAGCGCGAGCGCGATCATGCCGTAGAGTAGGTAGCTCGAGAGGTAGTCGCGCGGCTGCAAGAGAATCCACACCGGCGCCACCGAAGCCACGAGGATGTACAGGCCCACGAGAATCATCCAGGTGGTGTTGTCCAGCGCGATGAGCGGCAGATTGTAGCCGAGGGCCACTACGGCCACGATGATGGCGATCGCCGAGACGATGTTGGCGGCCGCAGGCAGCTTGCGGCCGCGCGTGAGCACGCCGTAGACGACCGCCACCACGATGAACAGCACCGAGATCATGGCCGTGCGCATGTTCGCCATATTGGCCGCCTCAACCGCGGCCGCCTTGGCGGGGTCGCCCGACGGCACCGGCGACACGGCGAAGGTGCTCGCCACGATAGAGGCGAAGGCCGCCACGACCAAGATAAGCGTCAGATACGCAAAGATGCAGAACAGCTTCTTGGCCGTACCGTCGATATTCTGCGCGATGACCGTTGCGAGCGTCTGCCCCTTGTGGCGGATAGAGGCGAACAGCGCCCCGAAATCATGCGTAGCGCCGAAGAAGATGCCGCCAATGAGCACCCACAAAAGCACCGGCACCCAGCCGAAGATGGCGGCCTGGATGGGTCCGTTGATGGGGCCCGCCCCGGCAATGGACGAGAAATGGTGGCCGAGCACCACATAGGGCGCAGCGGGCACGTAGTCCTTGCCGTCCTCCAACTCGTGGGCCGGCGTCGGCCGATCGGGCTCGATGCCCCACTGCTTGGCGAGCCAGCCGCCGTAGAAGACGTAGCCGCACGCGAGAACCGCGATGGACACCAGAAGAACGATCAGGGCATTCATAAGCTTCTTCCTCTCTCTTCGCCCTGGGCTTCGAAGAGAGGGAGCGCGCCATCGCAGGCGCGGCCCTCCCTTCCTTCCGAAAACGCCGGGGCCGACGCATCAAGCCGATGCCCATCGCGAACAGCGACGCGCTCGGAGCTGCAAGCAGCGTCGCTTACGGCAGCATGCTCGGTGCCGCAAGCAGCGTCGCACATGGCGACGCGAGCGGCGCCATCGTCGATGAACGCATTGGCCTGGAGCGTTTTCCCCAGCGGTTTTCCCTGTGAATTGGTCATCACGCACCCGCGCGACAGGTCGGCCACCGCCAGACGCAGATCGGCCCACCCCCGCCAACCAAGCGTGAAATTCTTGCGGAAGCGAATGCGGCGCACGCGTTCCCACGCGAGATCGTCCACGGTGTCGGCGACGATGGCAAGCGACAGATAGGTGGTCATGTGGTCGGGAGCGGGCCGCACGAGGGCGAGCCCCTCGCCCGTAATACAACCGACCAGATCCTCTAGCTCGTCTGCAGTGAGGCGGGGCGTGTCCCAAATGAAGAGGTGCTCGTGGCTCGTCGCCTCCCACAGCTTCGCGCGCTTGACGAGCACGTACTGGGAGGCAGTGGAGTGGAACTCGGCGTAACCCGGGAAGGTGCGTCCGGCAAAACGGTGATCGCGCTCAACATCGAACCACGCGTCATGGGCGGCCAGCAGCCGCTCAACGATACGTCGTCGATCGCCCACGTTCCATCACCTTCCTCCGAAACCTGAGTTGAAAACCTAGCATTCGAAGGGTAGTCCGCCCGCAGGGGCGATGCAAGGAAAACCGACGCGCGTCGCGAGAATTTACCTGTTGGAAATTTTTTTCGCGGAGAGGGGCCGCTAGAACATCACGCCCAGCCCGTTGCAGACAAGGCCCCAGAACACGCCAGTGGCATAAAGCGCAACGATGATCAGCGCGTTCTGGCGCCAAGGACGGTTCGCCCGCACCAGCACGAGCAGGCCCACGCCAGCGCTCACCAAAAGCCCCGCGAGCATGGCGCCGGCCCCCAGCACGCCCTCCACGTACAGCTGGGCGATGACCACGCTGGCAGCGCAATTCGGAATAAGGCCCACAAGCGCGCAGGCGAACACCGAGAAGTTCGGATTGTCGCCGAGGAACTGGGCGAGCGCGTCCTCCCCCACCGTTTCCAGGACGACGTTCAGCGCAATGGTGATGAGGAAGATGAACAACGTCACCTGCACCGTGTGCTTCGTGGCGCTCTTCAGGATGCCCTTCCAACCGTGCCCGTGCTCGTGGGTGTGCTCCACGTCGTCGTGGTGCTCGTAGGCGCGTTCGGGAGCCTGCTCGCAGGTATGGCAGTCGTGGTTGCAGCCGCACTGGTCCTGCTCGCACAGCTCGTGGATGCGCAGGCGCTCCTTGTCGCGGCGCGCCAGGCGCAGCACGGCATCCACGATGAAGCCCATGACCATGCCGATGACCACCTTCGCCCCCATGATGGACAAGATGGTATTGCCGGGCACCGCCTCGGCCAGAAAGATGGGCAGCATTTCGTCGGAAGTTGAAAGGAACACCGCGAACAGCGTGCCGAGCGTGATCACGCGCCCCGCGTACAGCGTGGCCGCCACGGCCGTGAAGCCGCACTGGGGCACCACGCCCAGAAACGCGCCGACGATGGGCCCGGCCGCACCGGCGTGGCGGATGGCCTCCTGGGTCTTGCCGCCGGTCTTGTGCTCGAGCCACTCCATGGCCAGGTAGGTGACGAACAGAAACGGGATGAGGTACAGGGTGTCGGCCAGAGAATGCTCCAGCACGTGTTCGGCTATGTGCGCGATGGTTTCCATGGATCTAAGATTCTAACGCGTCTGTGGCGATATCCACCGAATCGTTGCCCTCCTCCACGATCAGCGGGCCCTCCACCTTCTGATCTTTGGGCAAAAGCAAGCTCGCCAGAATGGCCACGACGAAGACCACGGCCACGCAGTTGTCGGCAAAGACGCTCTGCACGAGCTCCGGGAAGATGGCGAAGATGTCGCCCATCTGCGTAAACCCGATGCCGACGGCCAGCGACAGCGCGGCGATGGTGATGTTGCGCTGGGAGAAGCCGGCATTGGCGATCATCTGGAAGCCGCTGACGATGATGTTGCCGAACATCATGATGGTGCAGCCGCCGAGCACCGCCTCGGGCAGCGATGCGAACACGAGGCTCACCACGGGCACGAAGCCGGCGAGCACGAGCACGACCGCTCCCGTGGCGATGGCGCGACGGTTCACCACGCCGGTCATGGCGATGAGGCCGACGTTCTGCGAGAACGAGGTGACCGGCGAGCAGCCGAACACGCCGGCGAGCGAGCTAACGAGGCCATCGGCCGTCACGGCGCCGGAGAGCTCCTTGTCCGTGGGGTTGCGGCGCAGCGCGGCGGCCGTGAGCGCCGAGCAGTCGCCCACGGTCTCGGTGGCGGAGACGAGGAAGATGAGCGTGACGGTGATGATGGCGCCGAGGTTGAACTCCGGCGTCACAGGCAGCACGCCCGGCAGCGAGAAGAGCTGCGCCGAAGCGAAGCCGGAGAAGTCCACTTTGCCCAGAGGAATGGCCACCAGATACCCCACGACAAGGCCGAAGAGCACCGAAAGCTGTTTAGTGGCGCCCTTGGCGAGGCCCTGGAACACAAGGCACGCCAGAAGCGAGACGGTGCCGAGGATGAGGTTCGTGGCGCTGCCGAAATCCTCCGCGCCGGAGCCGCCGCCGAAGGAGGCCGCCCCCACGCCGAGCAGCGAGAACCCGATAGAGGTCACCACCACGGCCGCCACGATGGGTGTGATGATACGCCGCCACCAGCGGGCGAACAAACCCAGCAGCCCCTCGATGAGGCCGCCGACGATGACCGCTCCCACGAGCGCCCCGTAGCCCTGGGTCGCCGCAATGGTGCAGGCCACGGAGACGAAGGTGAAGCTGATGCCCATGACGATGGGAAGCCCGCTGCCCACCCGCCACAGCGGGAACAGCTGCACGAAGGTGCCGATGCCGGCGATGAACATGGCGTTCTGAATGAGCGTGGCCCGCAAGTCTTCGGGAAGGCCGGCCGCTGCCGCAATGATCGCGATGGGCGCGAGGTTCGCCACGAACATGGCCAGCACGTGCTGCAGGCCGTAGGGGAAGGCCGCAAGCCAGCCGATCTCGCCATCAAGGGACGAGAGCGCCTTCATCTTCGGGTCGATGAAAACCACGCCGCCCTCGCTTTCCACGTTTCTCTTGCGGCTCATGAGCGGAACTCGATGGCGCCGGTAGCGGGATCCATGGCCTCGACGATGGCGAGCGACTGCAGGTCGTAACCTGCCTCGCGCAGCTCGTCGCCACCGGGCTGGAAACCTTTCTCAATGGCGATGCCGATGCCCTCCACAGTGGCCCCGGCACTCTCGCAGATCTCGAGCAGCCCGCGCAGAGCGCAGCCGTTGGCGAGGAAGTCGTCGATGATGAGCACGTGATCGTCGGGCCCCAGGAAACGGGTGGAGACGATGACGTCGTAGATGCGGTTGTGGGTGAAGGACTGGATGCGCGTGGAATACATGGTGCCGTCCAAGTTGATGGACTGGGTCTTCTTCGCGAACACCACGGGCACGCCGAAATGATGCGCCACCACGGCGGCGATGCCGATGCCCGAGGCCTCGATGGTGAGGATCTTGTTAATGGGCTTGCCCGCGAAAAGCCGCTTCCATTCCTCGGCCATCTGGGAGAACAGCTCAATGTCCATCTGGTGGTTCAAGAAGGCGTCCACCTTCAGCACACCGCCCGCCTTCACCACGCCATCGCGGCGAATGCGCTCTTCCAACAATTCCACGGAAACCTCCTTGGGCTTCGGGGCCATTTTCGCGTATCGCACTATCTTAGGAGATCGCGCCCCTCTTGGGAACGACTGCCGAAAACACCCATAGAAAAGGATGTGACCGCGAATTGGCTGTTAGCACAGCTTGGAAAATGTGCTTTTTTGAATAGGGATTTGACCTGGTATTTTTTGAGTTTTACCAGGTCAAAATGGGTGTTTTCCGAAAACAAAAAAGCACATTTTCCAAGCTGAGCGATCCAAAAAAGCACGATTTCCAAGATGCACAGCAAAAACCTGCGCGCAACAGGAAGGGCGCCCCGGAGGGCGCCCTTCTGCGAGTTAGTAGGTTACGCGGTTAGGCCGCGCGCAAGTTTTCCCTGCTTGGGGCCTAGTACATTCCGCCGCCGCCCTGCATGCCGGCAGCCAGAGCGCTCAGATCGGGACCCTCCTTGGGGATCTCGTTGATGGTGGCCTCGGTGATGAGGATGAGAGCCGCCACGGAGGCCGCGGACTGCAGCGCCGTGCGGGTCACCTTCACCGGGTCGTTCACACCCATCTCGATCATGTTGCCGTACTCGCCGTTGGCGCAGTTCAAGCCCTCGCCCTTCGGCAGGCTCTTGACCTTCTCCACCACGACGGAGCCCTCGAAGCCAGCGTTCTGGGCGATGGCGCGCATCGGGGCCTCGATGGCCTTGCGGATGATGTCGATGCCGACTTCCTCGTCCTTGTCGTCGGCCTTGACGGCGTCCAGGGCGCCGATGGCGTCCACGAGCGCCACGCCGCCGCCGGCGACGATGCCCTCTTCCACGGCCGCGCGAGTCGCCTGCAGGGCGTCCTCGATGCGGGACTTCTTCTCCTTCAGCTCGGACTCGGTGGCAGCACCCACCTTCAGCACGGCCACGCCGCCGGAGAGCTTCGCCAGGCGCTCCTGGGCCTTCTCGCGGTCGAAGTCGGAATCGACGCGCTCGAGCTCGGCACGGATGATCTGGATGCGGTTCTCAATGTCTTCCTTCTTGCCCGCGCCGTCCACGATAAGGGCGGTGTCCTTGGTGACCTTCACGGTCTTGGCGGTACCGAGCATCTCCATCGTAGCGTCGGCCATGGTCATGCCAAAGTCCTTGTCGATGACCTGGGCGCCGGTGACCACGGCGATGTCCTCGAGGATGCGCTTGCGGCGGTCGCCGAAGCCGGGAGCCTTGATGGCCACGACGTTCAGGGTGCCGCGCAGGCGGTTCAGCAGGATGGTGGACAGGGCCTCGCCCTCGACGTCCTCAGCCACGATGAACAGCGGGCGCTGGGCGCGCATGACTTCCTCCAGCAGCGGAACCATGTCCTGGATGGAGTTGATCTTCATGTCGGTCAGCAGGATGAAGGGGTCCTTCAGCACCGCTTCCATCTTCTCCATGTCGGTGGCCATGTAGGGGGAGATATAGCCGCGCTCGTACTGCATGCCCTCGACGATGTCCATGTCGATGCCGAAGATGGTCTGGGACTCCTCCACGGAGATGGCGCCGTCGTTGCCCACGGCGTCCATGGCCTCGGCGATCTTGTCGCCGATGGCGGCGTCGCCGGCGGAGATGCGGCCGACGTTGGCGATCTGCTCCTTGGTGGACACCGGGGTGGCGTCGGCCTTGATGGCGGCCACGATGGCGTCGGTGGCCTTCTCGATGCCGCGGCGAATGCCCAGCGCGTCGGCGCCGGCGGTCACGTTCTTCAGGCCCTCGGAGACGATGACGTCGGCGAGGAGGGTGGCGGTGGTGGTGCCGTCGCCGGCCACGTCGTTGGTCTTCACGGCCACCTCGCGCACCAGCTGGGCGCCCATGTTCTCGACCGGGTTCTCCAGCTCGACTTCCTTGGCGACAGTCACGCCATCGTTGGTGATGAGCGGGGCGCCGTAGGACTTCTCCAGAGCCACGTAGCGGCCCTTGGGGCCGAGCGTCACCTTGACGGCATCGGCCAGCTTGGAGACGCCCGCGGCCAAGCCGGAGCGGGCATCAGTATCGAACTTGATTTCCTTAGCCATAAGTTCGTGTTCCTTTCAGTGGATCTATCTTCTCGGTTTATCTTCCCAGTTATTCAACTACGGCGTAAATGTCGTCGGCGCGCAGAATCAGCACGTTCTCGCCGTCCAGCGTCACCTCGGTACCGCCGAACTTGCCGTAGATGACCTTGTCGCCGACCTTAACAGGCATAGGAAGCAGCTTGCCGTCCTTGTCCATCTTGCCCTCGCCCACGGCGATGATGGTACCGGTCTGGGGCTTCTCCTTGGCATCGGAGGCCAAAAACAGGCCGGACGCGGTGGTAACCTCGGCCTCGTCCTGCTTCAGGATGACGCGGTCGCCCAGAGGCTTCAAATTCATAGCTTGCCGTCCTTTCAATGGTTGTTGTAGCGCCTTCGCGCAACTTCCAATTTAACCACTCGGTTAGGTTAAGTGCTAGCACTCGGTAGCAACGAGTGCTAAACAGTTACGCATCATAACAGCTACGGGAAGGAATGCAAGAGGGGACGGAGAAAAACTTGAGTTTTTTTCACTCAAGTTTCCTGTGATTATAATCTTGATCAGGGATTACTTTTCAAGTTGGAATTTGTGCAGGTGAACAGTCTCCCTAGGGGGCAGGCGTCACCAAACCCGTCTCGTAGGCGAAGACGACGAGCTGGGCGCGGTCGTGAGCATCAGTCTTAGCCATGACGCGGGCCAGATGCGTCTTCACCGTGGCCGGCGAGATGAACAGCTCTTCGGCGATCTCGTCGTTGGAAAGGCCCCGGGCCACCAGCACGAGGATCTCGCGCTCGCGGTCGGTGAGGCTCGTCAGCGCGGCGCGGCGAGTCTCGGCCACATCGGCGGCGCCCCAGCCGCCCCGCGGACGCGCGGCCACGAAGGTCTCCACCAGCCGGCGCATCACCGAGGGCTGGATGAGCGCGTCGCCTCGGGCCACGACGCGGATGGCCGCCACGATCTCGTCGGGGTCGGCGTCCTTCAGCAAAAAGCCGCTCGCCCCGGCGCCCAGAGCATCGTAAACGTACTCGTCCACGTCGAAGGTGGTGAGCACGAGCACCCGGGTTTTTGCGAGCAGCGGGTTGCCCGTAATGGCGCGGGTGGCCTCGATGCCGTTCATTTCAGGCATGCGGATGTCCATGAGTACCACGTCGGGCCGAAGGCGCTGCGCCTCCTGTACCGCATCGGCCCCGTTTCGGGCCTCGCCGACGATCTCGATGCCCTCGTAGGTGCCGAGAATGGCCTTGAAGCCGCCGCGCACGAGATCCTGGTCGTCCACGACGAGCACGCGGATGGGATCGGCCTCACTCATGGGTCTCCTCCTTCTGGCTGAGGGGAACGCTCACGGCAATGCGCACGCCGCCGAGCGGACTTGGGGACGCGGAGAACGTGCCCTGTAGAAGCCGCGCGCGCTCGCGCATGCCGAGCAGGCCGTGGTGACCGGCCGCGGCGGCCGGGGCAGCGAGTCCCTTCCCGTCGTCGTCGACGATAAGCTCGGCGAAGCCCTCCCGTTTCGTGGACAGTGCCAGCGTCGCACGGCGCGCCCCGGCGTGGCGCACGATATTCGTGGCCGCCTCACGCGCGATGCCGAAGAGGGCCACGTCGATGAACGCCGGCACGCAGGCGCGGTCGTAGGCGGTCTCGTCCAGCGTGACCTCGATATCGGCACCTTCCAAATAGGACACCAAATCGCCCATGCGGTCGGTGCCCTGGGTGGGCGTCGTCTCGGCCGGCCCCTCCTCCGCGCGCAGCACGCCGATCATGGCGCGGATTTCCTCCAGAGCGCCCTTGGCGGTGCGACGCACCTCGGCGATGGCCTCCTTGGCGGCGGCGGGATCGCGATCGACCAGGCGCTCGGCGGCCGCGGCCTGGATGCTCACGGCAGAGAGCGAATGGGCCGTGATGTCGTGCACTTCCCGAGCGATGGAGACGCGCTCGGCCTCCACCCGGCGACGCGCCTCGGCCTCGCGGCTACGCTCGGCGGCAATCGCGCGCTCCTCGATGGCGCGCGTGCGTTCCTGGTGCTCGTGGAGGGCATAGCCGGCGAAGGCGGCCGCCAGGGCCAGCGCCATGTTCTGGAACACGGTGAGCTGCGTCAAGATGCGCGACTGCTCCGGGGGCGCCGGCGCGAACAGCAGCACCAGGCACATGACCGCGCACGCGATGGCCGCCTCGGCCCGCGAGCGCGCAGACGCCAGCGTGAACAGCGCAATGAGGGGGCCCGCCACGGACAGGGCGATGCCGTTCAGCTCCGCTTGAAGCAGACCCCAGCTGACCAGGCACCACACGAACACGGCCCAGGGGCACTTGCGCCGCAGCACGAGCGGCAGCGTGGTGAGCGCGATGGCCAGAAGCGAGAGGCCCGAGGGCACCATAGCCTGGATGCCCATGAGCCGGCGCATGAACTCGTCGGGGATGAGCAGGTTAACGGCCACGGTGAGCTGCAGGCAGCAGAACCCGAAGGCCCCCGCCGCGATGACGGCGTCGATGAGCCAGTCGGTGGCCGTAAACTTCGGGGTATTTCGAAAGATCTTATCCATGACCGCTATGGTAAACGACCGGACGCCCACGCGCCATACACCGCGGGGTGTATGAAACGAGCCTGTTGAACAACGCCGACCCCAGACGGGGCCCGTTCGCCAGCAGGACGCGGGATCGCCAGCGGGACGCAGCTTCGCTAACGGGACGCGGGATCGCCGTAGAACGGCGCGTCAGGGTACGGAGGCTCCAACGCACGCTTGAAGGCGTTGGCGTCGGTACGGGCGATGACGTAATCCACCAAATCGCGGCTCAGGCCGCTCTCGGCGACGATAGCCGCCGCATCCTTCCCCTCTTCCACATAGGCGACGAGAATTCGATCCAGCGTGGCGTAATCGACGCCGAGGGACTTCTCGTCCTCCTGATCGGGCGCGAGTTCCGCGCTCGGCGGCTTCACGAACACGTTCACGGGAATGGGGCCAGTACCGCCCTCTTCCACGGCCCGGCGGTTGCGCCAGCGCGCCATGGCGAAGACGTCGGTCTTGTACACGCCGCCCAAGGGCGCGAAGGCCCCGGCCGTGTCGCCGTAGAGCGTGGAGTAGCCCATGGCCGCCTCGGACTTGTTGCCCGTGTTCAGCATGAGCCAGCCGTGGGCGTTCGAAAGCGCCATGAGGCACACCATACGGCAGCGGGCCTGGGTATTCTCCGCGGCAAGCCCGGTGAGCGCCCCGCCGCAAGCGCGGGCGAGCACCGCCTCGAAGGCCTCGAAGGGCTCGCAGATGGGCACCGTGATGTTGGAGATGCCGAGGGCTAAGGCCAGCGCCTCGGCGTCGTCGATGGACGACTCGCTAGAATAGGGGCCCGGCAGCATGACCCCGTGCACGTGATCGGCCCCCAGGGCGTCGGCAGCCATGACGGCGACGAGCGTGGAATCCATGCCGCCGGACAGCCCGATGACCGCATCGGTAAAGCCGGCGCCGCGCACGAAGGCGCCCAAAGCGTCAGTGCGGCCTCGTACATCTGATGGGGGTTCATAGGCGTCCTCTCGGGTTGGCGCAAGGGGCGACCCTTCGCTGCGCTCAGGTTGGAACGGTGACAGCATAGCAAAAGCGCTGCCACGAGTATGGCAGCGCTTTGTTTCGGGCCGATTGCCGGCATGCGTCCTTCTGGCGACGTGCGCGGCCGTTACTCCTCGGGAAGATCCACCTCGATGGAGTCGATCTGCAGCTCGCGCCCGGCCAGAAGCTCCGTCGCGAACGAGTCGCAGACGGGGCAGAAGCGGTTGTAGAGGTCGTGCTCGAACTCGTGGCCGCATTCCAAGCAGACGCTGCGCGGGCGGATCATCGTCAGATCCAGCGTGGCGCCCTGGGTGAACGGGTCGGCCTCGGCCAGGGCCTCGAAGGCGAACACGAGGGCATCCTCCACCGCCTCCGTGGCCTCGCCGATGGAGACCCTCACACCCAGAAGCCGCGTCGCGCCGGCCTCGCGGGCCGCCTCCACGGCGGCGTCCATGACGCCGGTCATCAGTCCCAGCTCGTGCACTTACTCGTCCTCTTCCTTCGCCAGCTCCTCGTTCTGGCGCTTGATACGGCGGCCCAGCACCACGCGCGCGATGAGCAAACTGCCCTCGTAGAGCATGATCATGGCGGCGAACATGAGCAGCATGGTGACCGGCGAGGCGTCGGGGGTGACCACGGCGCAGATGACCATGAGCACCACGTAGACCGTCCGCCAGCTGCCGCGCAGCTTCTTATAGGGGATGACGTCGAAGATGACGAGGTAGAACACGATGAGCGGCAGCTCGAAGGCGAAGCCGAAGCCGAGCTCGAACTTGATGATGATGTCGATGTAGGAGCTCATGCGCGGCGCCACATAGCCGAGGCCCATGGCCTGGTCGGTGAGCCACTGGAACGCCGGGTTCAAGATGATGAGGTAGCAGAACACCGTGCCGATGATGAACAGGGCCACGGCGGCGGCGAAGGTGGGCATGAACCACTTGCGCTCGCTGGGCTTCAGCGCCGGCAGGAAGAACGCGAGCAGCTGCCACAGGATGACGGGGGACGTGGCCACGATGCCCGCCCACAGCGAGATTTGGAAGCGCACGGAGAACGCCTCGAAGGGGTCGATGGCCTGAAGCGAGGCCATGCCGT
>QFCE01000078.1_pt1 | contig 111073 bp, 85 predicted proteins | sample 5346091 | NCBI WGS metagenome assembly QFCE01 (sample SAMN09062252, study PRJNA434731) | Human gut metagenome, whole genome shotgun sequencing project. | isolation source: stool timepoint A chromium assembly | host: Homo sapiens | collected 2015
GCACGGGGTGTTAGCTCAGTTGGTTAGAGCGCCGGCCTGTCACGTCGGAGGTCGCGAGTTCGAGTCTCGTACATCCCGCCATCTGAATGCAGAAAGCCCGCCGATCGGCGGGCTTTTTTCTTGCTCGAAGCGGGCGCGGAAGATGCGGCCCCTCCCCGTCAGCGGGCGGCGCGCTGTTCGGTGCGCATGACCGACAGCACGCGCAACGGCGCGGCGCCTTCGGGGGCTACGGCATCGGCAGCTTCGCAGCACGCGCGCAGCAACACGTCGGGACGTAGCGAGCCCGTCGGCTTCGATTCCAGCGAGAACGTGACCACGGCGCCGGACAGCTCCAGCTCCCCCACGAGGAAATCGGCCGTGCACAGCACCTTCTCCTTCTTCTTGCGCACCACCGTAACTTCGTCTGGCACCGAAAAGGTTGTGGGAGGGTGCGACAGCAGCGCGCGGTAGACGGCGATAGGGTACGCCGCCGATGCGGCCGGCGCGTGCGGCTCGATGTAGTCGCACGCCTTCACCATCAGGTCGGGCACGCTTGCGCGCTGCAGCGCCTCGAGCGCCTCGTCGACAGGCACGTAGCGCGTCATCTGCAGGTCTGCCAGCTCGTGCGTGCCGCCCACACCCACGGGCAACGCCGCGCCGAACGCGATCTTCATATGGGGCGAGAAGCCCTGGCTCACTGCGAACGGCAGGCCTGCGCGGCGCACCGCGCGCTCGAGGGCGCGCGCCACTTCGAGATGAGACAGCATCGCCAGGCGTCCCTGCTTGCAGAACGTCATGCGCAGACGGAACAGGTTCGGATCAGGCATGGGTCGCCTCCTTTCCGGCGCCTTCGCGCCGCGCGGGATCCTTCGTCTCGCTTCGCTCTCCCAGGATGACGGAGGAGGCGTCGGCTTCGCCGCTTCGTCCATGACGGCACGAGGGCTCGACCGCGTTCGAGCCGGACGCCACGCGGGGCTGGGCCAGCTCGTTGTCCACCCCGAGCGTCGGGCACGCGCCGCAGGCCGAGCAGTTCTCGAACGTGCAGTCGGGCGTCGTGCGGCCCTCGTCGGCCAAGCGGCGCTCGCGCGCCAGCCACCGCGTCGACACGCCGGTGGAGATATGCTCCCACGGCATGACGCGGGTCGTGGGATACGCCGTCTGCGCGATGGCGGCCGGGTCGATGCCCACCTCGTCCGCCGCCTCGCGCCAAGCGGCCTCTGCGAAGCACTCGGTCCACGCGTCGAAGCGCGCGCCTCGGCGCCAGGCGGTCTCCACCCACGCGGCGGCCTCGCGCCCCGCGCGGCTCATCACGGCCTCCACGAAGCTGGTGGCCGGATCATGCCAGTGCACGTCCACGGCGCGGTACTTCACCGAGTTGCGCAGCAGCTGCACGCGCCGCAGCGCCTCCTCGGGCGGGATCTGCCCGTCCCACTGGAACGGCGTCTGCGCCTTCGGCACGAACAGCGCGCACGACACGCTCATGCGCAAGGATCCGCGCTGCTCGGGAGGCGTGGCGGCCTTCATGCGGTCGTAGGCTCGCTGCGCGAGGCTCGCGATGCCCTTGATGTCGTCGTCGGTCTCGGTGGGAAGGCCTATCATGAAGTACAGCTTGCAGCGGCGCCACCCCGCCTTGAACGCGGCGTCCAACGCGCCGAACAGGTCGTCTTCGGTGACGTTCTTGTTGATGACGTCGCGCAGGCGCTGCGTGCCCGCCTCGGGCGCGAACGTGAGGCCGCCCTTCTTCTGGCCGGCCACCAGCTCGGCCATATCCACGCCGAACGAGTCGAGGCGCTGCGAAGGCACCGAGATGCGCACGCCCTTCCCGTCGCAGGCGCGGTTGATGCGCGTGAGGATAGAGGCGATCTGCGAGTGGTCGGTGGACGACAGCGACGTGAGGCTGACCTCGTCGTAGCCCGTCTCGGCCAGGCCTTGCACCACCGATTCCACCACGTTGTCGGCCGAGCGCTCGCGCACGGGGCGGTACATCATGCCCGCCTGGCAGAAGCGGCAGCCGCGGGCGCACCCGCGCAGGATCTCGACGTTCAGCCGATCGTGCACCACCTCGGTGAACGGCACGATGCACGGCTCCCAGCCAGGGCTTTCCGCGAAGCCCTCGAACAGGCTCTTCTCGATGCGCAGAGGCAGGCCCTCTTCCAAAGGCTCGATCCACGAGCCCGCTTCCTGCGCCTCGTCCTCGGCGCGCCAGCGGTACAGCGACGGCACGTACCAGCCCGGCTCGTCGGCCAGCGCGCGCAGGATGTCGGCGCGCGCAGCGCCCTCGGCGCGCAGGCGGCGGACGACGGCCAGGCCGCGCGGCAACGCCTCCTCCCCTTCGCCGATGCTGAACGCGTCGAAGAACGGCGCGTAGGGCTCGGGGTTGTAGGCGCAGGGGCCGCCCCCCACCACGAGCGGGTCGCTTTCGGCGCGCTCGTCTGCATGCAGCGGGATGCCTGCCAAATCGAGCGTCTCAAGCACGTTCGTAGCCGCCAGCTCGTGCGGCAATGTGATGCCCACGGCGTCGAACTCGGCGAGCGGCGCGCAGCTCTCTATGCTGAACAGCGGGATGCCCTCGGCGCGCAGCGTGTCGCACATGGCGGGCGCAGGAAGAAACGCGCGCTCGGCGGCCATCCCGTCGACGGCGTTCACCACGTTCACGAGGATGCGCAGCGCCTGGTTCGCCTGCCCCAGCTCGTAGGTATCGGGATACACCATGCAGAAGCGGAAGTCCGCTTCGGGCTTGTACACGCAGCCGAACTCGTGGTTGAGGTAGCGCGCGGGGCGCTCCGCAGCGGCGAGCAGCGGCTCCAGACGCGGCCAGAGATCCGTCATCGAACTCGTTTCCCTTCTTCGGTTTGCTTTAGCGGGAGAATCAGCGGACTTTGCCGGAAGCGAAGCGCGTGAAGGCGGCATCGCGCACCCCGCCGGCCGCCTGTGCCGCGCGCCCGGCGCGGTCGCGCACGGCGTCCATGGCCTTCGCCCCGGTCGCCTGCGCCTTCTGCGCAGCGCGCTTCGCGGCGGCCTGCACCACCTTGTCGCGCGCCGCAGCCACGGCGTCGGTGAGCTTGCCCAGCGTGGCTCCGTCCTCGTAGTACTCGATGGCCGCGCGCCCCATGGCGACGGTGCCCGTGTAGCCGATGGCGGCTTTCACGGCCCAGCCGAGCGCGGGTACGAACGCCACCAGCTGGCGCGCCACCGCGCGGCAGGCGAACGCGCCGCCCACGAGGGCCGCAAGCTCCTTCACGCGCTCCATGTTGAGCTCTTCTCCGTACGCGGCGGCAATCATGAGCAGCATCTTCGCTTGGTTGAGCGTCATGACCGGCATGTCGGCGCCGGGGATGATGACCAGCAGGCCCACGCCCGCGTTCTGCAGCGCCGTGGAGTTCACGGCTTCCAGCGACAGGGGCTTGCGCACGAACGGGAACGCCAGCGCGAACGCGAGGCGCTTGTCGTTGCACGCGGCGATCACCCAGCCGCCCATGCGCTCGCTGAGCGAGCCGACGGCGGCGGCGTCGAGAGCGTACGGCTCGTTCGGCGAACCGGCGCCCAGAGCCTGCACGGCCTCGGCGCCGCCCGCAGCGGCATCGGGCGCCGGCAGCACAGCCGGCTCGGCCTTGGGGGGCTTGGGGAAGACGAGGTCGCCCTGCGGGATGGGCGCGCCCTGCGCCTTCGCGATGTCGGCCACGAGGGCGGGCAGCGTGGTGACCACCATCACGGGGACGCCCGCCGCGCGAACTTGCGCCGCGTACTCCCCCACCTGCTCGTTCAAACCCGCCACGATGACGGCCATGTCGTCGCCCGAGAACGGCGTGAACGGGCGGCCGTCGAGGTACATGAGCGACACGCGGGCGTGCGGCGACGCGCTGGCGAACGCTTGGCGCACGTGCGCCTGCACGTCGCCCGGCGCGCTGTCGTCGAGATAGACGCTCACCGACAGCGTCGTGCGACGCGCCTCGTCGATGTTGGTGGCTTCATCGATAACCGCTTTGATGTCAACGGGTAGCTGCATAACCGCCCCTTTTCCTAGCGTTGCTTCTGGATGTTGTGAGTCCATACCGAGCCGATCATGCCGAGCATGATGAAGTTCATCACCATGCCCGTCGCTCCGTAGCTCACGAACGGCAGGGGGATGCCCGTGATGGGCATGAGCCCGCAATCCATGCCGATGTTTTCAAGAATCTGGAACAACCACATGCCGACGACGCACATGACGATGGTCATGCCGAACAGATCGCTCGAAGCGCCGGCAATGCGAAAGCTTATCAAAACCAGGCCGGCATACAAGGCCAGCAGCGCCATTACACCTAAAAACCCCAGTTCCTCGGCCAGCACGCAGAAGATGAAGTCGGTGGGAGCCTCGGGCAGGATGCCCAGCGTATGCTGCGTTCCCTGGAACAGGCCCTTGCCGAACAGGCCGCCCGACCCGATGGCGATCTGAGCCTGCTTGAGGTTGTAGCTCTCGCCCGTGGGGTCGATGTCGGGATCGAGGAACACGAGCAGGCGGTTGCGCTGATATTGCTTGAGCAGCTTGTACTCGCCGGTGGAGTTGTAGATGATCTGGTCCACGACGAACACGGCGATGACGGCCGCAACGAAGGCCGCGAGGGTGATCAGCAGGTACTTCGGACGCGCACCGCCTACCACGAGGGCGACCGCGCCGATGCATAGGTACACCAGGCCCGTGCCCAGGTCGGGCTGCGTCATGATGCAGGCGAACGGCACCAGCATGAGGCCGAGCGCCTTGACGTACTCGCGCGGGTCGTCCAGCCTGCCGCCGTAGCGCGCCATGATGCTGGCGTCCAGCAGGATGACCGTGATCTTGGCGAACTCGCCCGGCTGGACCTGTATGCCCAGCTTGAGCCACGACTGCGCGCCCATGCCCGCGTCGGTTCCCAGCCCCGGTATGTGGGGCGAGAGGATGAGCGCCACGTTGACGATGAGGAACAGCATGGTGAAGTCCGACAGGCGGCGGTAGTCGAACCTCCAGACCAGCACCATGAACACGATTCCCAACGCGACGCCCGCCAGCTGGTTCGTGAACGAGTAGTCGCGGTCGTTGGCCACGGCCGACATCACGACGACGAGCCCGTACGACACCAGCAGCGCCACCACGAGGATGAACGGGATGTTGAGCCACGGGAAGCGTCGCGCGCGCGTGGCCTGCGCCACGATCTTGTCGGGCGCTTTCACTGAATCGATCTGCGGTAGCTGCGGCATAACGCCTCCTTTCCTCGCCTCGTCTAGTCGGTACGGCCGCCGGACGTCGCGGCGCCCGCGCCTTCGAGGACCTTGCCGGTGGCTCCGGCGATCACGCCCATGCCGGCGCCCGGATCCTCCGCGGACTCGCTGGCAAGCGCAGCCGCCAGAACCTTCGCGCCCAGCGGGGCCGCCACGGCCGAACCGCCGCCGCCGTGCTCGACCACGCAGGCCACCACGTACTGCGGATCGTCCACCGGCGCGTAGCAGGCGAACCATGCGGTGTCGGCCATGTTGGTGTACTCGGCGGTACCCGTCTTGCACGCCACCGTAGCGGGATCGATGCCCTGCTCGTTGAGCAGCTTCGACACGTCGGCGTTGTCGGTCGCCACGCCGTTGAGGGCGTCGCGCATGAACGCGAGGTCGGCTTCGGGAACGTCCAGCTCCCCCGCGGTCTCCACCTTGACCGAGGCGGCCACGTCGCCGCTGGCGTTGCGAACCTCCTTGAGCAAGTGGGGCTTCAGCAGCTTGCCGGTGGCGACGGCGCCGTAGGCGACGGCCACCTGCAAGGGCGTGACGAGAACGTAACCCTGGCCGATGATCATGTTCGTCATGTCGCCGCCCTTCCACACCGCCTCTTCGGGCGTGTTGCGGAAATGCTCCAGTTTCCATTCCGGCGTGGGAATGACGCCCACCGATTCGCCACCGAGATCGATGCCGGTGTAGCGGTCGAAGTGGAACTTCGCGAGGTAGTCCTGAAGGGCGGTCTGGCTGACCTGACCGTCCCGAGCCGCCTCGAAGAAGTCATGGGCGATCTGGTAGAACACGACGTCGCACGACTGCACGATGCCGCCGCGGAGATCGAGCGTGCCGTGGCCCGAGTGCTTCCAGCACATCTGCTCCTGGCCCGTGCCCCAGCCGTCCCACGAGCCGTTGCACGTCCACGTGCGCTTCATGTCGGCGAAGCCGTTGGCCAGCGCCGCGAGGCCCGTGAACGTCTTGTACGTCGAGGCGGCGGGATACGTGCCCGAGATCGCACGGTTGAGCAGGGGCTTCTGAGCTTCCTTGGAATTGTACACGTCGTACACGTCGCTCGACACGGCGCCGATGAATTCGACCGGGTCGAACAGAGGGTAGTTCGCCATGGCCACGATGCCTCCGTCGCGAAGGTCCATGACCACCACCGAGCCCGCCACGCCGCTGCCCGTGCCGATAGTCCCGTTCTCAGGGGCGATGAGCGCGGCCAGCTCGCGGTCGGCCACGTACTGAACCGGCCCCTTGATGGCGAGGTGCACGTCCGAGCCCTTGGTTGGCTGCGTCTCGCTCACCACGCGCACCACGTTGCCGTCGGCATTGGCGACCACCTTGCGCTTGCCGTGTTCGCCCGCCAGCAGATGATCGTACTGCAGCTCGATGCCCGACGCGCCCATGTCGTCGCCCAGCTCCACCTCGCGGCCTTCGCCGACGGTTTTCAGACCCTCTTCGGTGACGGGGCCCGTGTACCCCACCACGTGCGCGGCGAGCGCGCCGTAGGGGTAGTCGCGCACGTAGCGCTCCTCGATCTTGACCTTAGGGAACGCGTCGGAGTGCTCGGTGATGAAGGCGACGTCGCGAAGCCGCACGTCGCTTGCCACGACGCGCTGGCTCTGCGCGCCGGCCGTCGCATCCTGGATGCGCTGGCGCACCACGTTGTACGGCACGCCGAGCACCGCGGACAGGCGCTGCACCACGTCGCGGTCGTTGGCCACCTCCGCATCGGCCACCACGGTCAGCGACACGCGGTTCTTCACGAGCGGAACGCCGTTGACGTCGCAGATGTAGCCGCGCGGCGCGGGCGTGGAGACGGTGGCGTACTGGTTGTCGTCCGCTTTGCTGCGATACGCCTCGGACGACAGCACCTGCATAGTCCACAGCTTCGCCGTCAGCGTGCCGAAGATGCCCGCCGCCAGCACGCCCATGGCGACGAACCGCGACTTGAGGTTGTCGGCCGGGTTGGACGCCGGACGCTGCGCCGAGCCCGGGTGCGCCTGCATGGATCCGTTGACGCGACCGCCCGCGTTTCCGAGGCTCGATTTCACGCCCACCGAGCTGATTGAGCGAACGTCCTTCTTCACGCTCACGTTCGACGACTTCGCGTTGTTGCGCACGACGAACACGACGGATACCACGATGACGGCCACGACCAGCGTGGCGACGGCGGCGATGATGGCGGCGATCACGGCAAACGCCCCCTATCGCAGCCGGGGCGTGCGCGGTCCGCGGTCCTGAGCGCCGCTGGCAAGCAGACGAGCGATGATCGGATACAGCACGAGACCCACGACGCAGTCGTACAGCGTGCACGGCAGCGCACGGTACAGGAACGCGTCAACGGGGCTTGCCGACAGGCCCAGCCCGATGAGCAGCGCGCCGTACAGCATCTCGGCGGCGAACGTCGCGACGACGAAAATGGTCACCGGCATGAACAGCGTGTCGTTGTCGAGCACCGAGAACGCGCGCGATGCGATGAACGACACGATAACGAACAAGAACGCGTAGCCGCCGACGGGGCCCGAGCCCAAAAGGTCGCAGACGAGCCCCAGCGCAAACGGCAGCGCGGAGCCGGCGTCGAGCGGGCGCGCGATAGCGACTACCAGCACGTAGGCCAGAAGGAAGTTCGGCTGCGCCGAGAACAGCGCGATGTTGGGGGCTACGACGATTTGCAGCAGCAAGGCGACGACCGCGCCTACGGCGATGACGACGCCTTCGCGTCCCAGGTTCACGATGCATCGCCTCCTTCGTTACCGTCGGCCTCGCCTACGGCGCCCACGCCGAACACCACAAGCACTTCTTCGAGGGCGCCCGTCGTGTCGTTCGGCGATACGATCACGCGCCTCGTGGACTCGCCCTGGCGGGTATCCACCTTCACGACGGTGCCGATGATGAGGCCGGGCGCGTAGCTGCCGCCCAGACCCGACGTGACCACCACGTCGCCAGGATTGACCACCGCGTCGGCATCGAGGTTCTCCAAATACAGCAGGCCTTCGAGAGACCCGCGCACGACGCCCTCCGCACGGCTCGACTCCACGCGCGCCGCGGCGCCGGAATCGGGGTCGGTGAGCAGGCGCACCTCGGCGGTATGCTCGCCCGCGCTGTACACCTGGCCGACGACGCCGGAAGTGCCCATGACCGTAAGGCCGGTCTCCACCCCGTCGGCCGTGCCCTTATCGATGGTGACCGCCTGGCTCCACGCCTGGTCGGGATTGCCGATGACGCGTGCTCCCACACCGTCGATCTTGTAGAGGTCCTTGAGATCGAGCAGTTTCTGGAGACGTTGAGCCTCCTGCTTGTACTCATCGGCCTGGCTCAGCAGCTCGCGCAGCTCGGCGTTGCTCTCGCGCAGACCCGAGAGCGTGCTCTCGTCGGCCGTGAGGTTGCCGAAACCCTCGGCGGCATCGTTCACGCCCGCGCTTGCAGCCGCGCCGACGAACTTCAAAGGCGCGACCGCGCCGGACACGCCGCTCTGGACCGCGTGCAGCGGGCCGTCCTGGCCTTCGCGCGAGTACAACGTGACCAGCGCAAGCGAGGCTACGAGAAATGCGACGAGCAGAACTCGGCGCAGAAACACCGAGCTTCTCTGTTGGAAATTAAGCGCCATCGATAAGCCGGCTCAACCCTATTTCGAGCGCATGAGCGTCTGCTTGAGCGCCGTAGGCGTCTCGAGCACCTTGAGGCAGCCCATAACCACGTTCGTGAGCGCCGTCTCGCTCGTCCACACGGGAATCTCCAGCTTGTCGGTGAGATAGCGGTCGAGACCGGACAAGAGGCCGCCGCCGCCCGTCAGCAGGATGCCGTTCTGAATGATGTCGGAGGCGAGATCGGGGTTCGTTTTCTTGAACGTCTCCTTGATATGCACGACCATCTCCTCACAAGGCTGCACGAGCGCGGAGCGCACGTCCTCGGATTGGATGGTGACCTCCTTCGGCTGCTCGGTGATCACATCCTGGCCCGAGATGATCATGTCGCGCTCGCGACCGTCCTCGAACGGCAGGATGGAGCCGATCTTGATCTTGATGATCTCGGCTGTTCGCTCACCGATCTTGATGCCCAGCAGGTCGCGCAGGTGCATGGCGATGGCCTCGTCCATGCGGTTGCCGGCCAGGCGCAGCGACGAGGAGGTGACGATGCCGCCGAGCGAGATGACGGCCACTTCCGTGGTGCCGCCGCCGATATCCACGACCATCGAGCCCGTCGGCTCGGTGACGGGCAGGTCGGCGCCCATGGCCGCGGCCATGGGCTCCTCGATGAGGTACGCCTGACGAGCGCCGGCCTGAACGGCAGCCTCGAACACCGCGCGCTTCTCCACCGAGGTTGCGCCGCACGGGATGCAGATGACGATGCGGGGCTTGGCCTGCCAGGGATACTTGCGCGGCGCCGCTTTGCTGATGAACGCCGAGATCATGGCCTCGGTCACGTCGTAGTCGGCCACTACGCCGTCGTGCAGGGGATGCTCGGCCGAGAACGCCTCGGGCGTATGGTTGATCATGTTCTTGGCTTCGTGGCCCACTGCGAGCACGCGATGGGTCGCCTTCTCGATGGCGACAACCGAGGGCTCGTTGACAACGATGCCCTCGCCCGGGATGGCGACCAGTGTATTTGCAGTTCCGAGGTCGATGGCCATATCCGTGGACATCTGGCCAGTCAGACCCGAGAACATGTCTAAAAAGGACATACAGGAAACCCCTTGAATCTCGATTCCAGGTGAAACCGAATTCTAGCACAGGCGTTGACGCGATGATGAAAATCCACGAGGGGCACACCCGCGCCTCCGCCTCTCCGCCCCTCTGTCTCGCCCTCGTCTCAGACCAAAAAAAGGCTGGAACCCGTAACGGATCCCAGCCTTTCCATCATAAGGGAACGAGACGTTAACACGTCCCTTTGTCTCAGTTTAGTGCACGCTGCAGCTGAGGCAGGGATCGTAGGCTCGCACGAGCTTCTCGATCTCGAGGCGCACGACGTCTTCCGCAGCCCCGTCGGCCACCAGCTTCTCGGCCAAAAGGCGCATGTCGGCTTCCAGGTTCGCCACGTTCTGCGCCGTAGGCGTGAGAATGGACGCATGCGTCACGCGTCCCTCGGCATCCAGCGTGAGGTCGTGGAACAGCGCGCCGCGCGGAGCCTCGGTGAAGCCCACGGCGCGCCCCGCCTTCACCTCGAAGGGCACGGGCAGGCTGGAGCTGGCGATGGCGCCCGGCTCGGCAAGCTTGCGGCACAGGTCGGCGCAGCGGTCGAGCGCATCCACGATCTCCACGGCCTGGGCCACGTTGTTCATGAACGGGTTCGCCTCAGGCGGGCGCAAGCCCGCCTTCGCGGCGGCCACCTTCGCGTTCTGCCCCAGGTTCTGCCACGATGCGTTGACGCGGGCCAGCGCGCCGGTGAAGTACGGGCTCTGCGTCTCGCGCACGCGCGCCAACAGAGCCGCCGAATGCGGCACCGCATGCTCCTCGATATGCTCCTGCACCTCGTTCGCATCGAAGACGATGCCCGCGTTCAGGAAAAACGCCTGGTCGGAGCATTCCACCGGGTAATAGTCGTCCTCCACCATGGCCAGCATGTCGCCGGCCGTAGCGATGTCGGGCACCTCGAAGCCGCGGAACAGATCCACCGCCTCAAGGGCGAAGTCCATCGCCGCATCCATCTTGTCTGCCAGCTCCAGATACTCGGCCGGCTCTATCTCGTGCGTGAAGCCCCCCACCACGGCGGTGATGGGATGAATGCTGCGACCTCCCACCTTCGTGCACAGCTCGTTGCCCAGCGCTTTGAGGCCCAGCGCCTGCTCGAACAGCTCGGGATCGGTCTGAGCCAGCGGGAACACGCTGGGCATGCCGAGGAAGTCAGGTGCGGCGAACACGAACAGATGCGACGCATGGTTCTGTAAATAGGAGCCGTACACCAGAAGCTCGCGCAGGGCGCGCGTGCGGTCGGTCACCTCCACGCCGAACACGCGCTCGATGGCCTTGAGGTCGGTCACCACGTGGCTCGACGAGCAGATGCCGCAGATGCGCGAAGAGATGTAGGGGATCTCCTCGAAGCGGCGGCCGCGCACCATGCTCTCGAACAGGCGGGCCGGCTCGACGACGTTCATCTCGACGGTTTTCACTTCCCCGTCCTCGATGACCACGTGCACGTTGCCGTGGCCCTCGACGCGGGCGATATGATCGACGTGAATCGCTGTTTTCGTCATAGAATGCGTCCTCACTCGCTGCCCGCAAGGGCGGGGTTCGTCTGGTTGAACATCTCGAGCGCCTGGTCGAAGTCGGCGACCGACACGCCGTAGCGCGCCACCGCCTCGCGCGCCGACGCCAGGTTCGCGTCGGGCGACAGCCCCCTGCACCCGTTGCACGGACGGCCCAGGTTAACGCACTTCGCGCCGCACCCGGCCGTGGTCACGAGCCCCAGGCACAGCTGCCCCTTTCCGAAGAAGCAGCTCGTCTCGTTGCGCTTGCAGTCGCCGCACATCGTGCGCGAGGGATACGTCTTGTTCGAGCCGTACAGCGCGCGCTGCAGCACGTCGATGAAGTCGTAGCTGTCGATGGGGCACGCACGCACCTCGAAGTCCACGTCGATGACGGCGCCCACCGCGCGCGGCGCCACCATGTCGCCGCAGGCCGACGGCACCCGATCGTACACCTGCCCAGGACGCTCGAGGAACCCCTCTGCGGCCATGCCGGGAATGCCGGCCGTCGTGGCGCACGCGCCCACGGCGATGATCGCGCCCGCCTTCTCGCGCAGGCTGCGCACCGTCGCTTCGGATTCCTCGGTGGTGACGGCGCCCTCGATGATGGCCACGTCGAAGTCCTCGGGCATGGGATCGCTCGAGGCCAGCTGCCAATAGCGCAGATCGATCTGACCGAGCACGTCCAGCAGGTGCGCCTCGGCGTTCGTGATCTGCAGTTGGCAGCCGAAGCAGCTGGCCAGGCCCACGACCACCACGCGCGGCGCGGACGGCTTCTCCTGGCAGGCTATGCAGTTTCCGTTCATGTCGCGCTTCTCCATCCTACATCGACCCCTGGATGTTCTTGGCTTCCCAATAGTTGAACACGGGCCCGTCGATGCACACGTACTGATGCCCGATCTGGCAGTGGCCGCACTTGCCCATGCCGCACTTCATATGGCGCTCGAAGCTCACGTAGATATGGTCGTAGCTGATGCCCTTCTTCCGCATCTCGTCGATGGCGAACCTATACATCACCGGCGGCCCGCACAGGGCGCCGAACGTGTTGGCGGCATCGATCTCCAAATGCTCGAAAGGCTTTGTGACCAGGCCGACCTCGCCGTCCCACGTGTCGTCGGGATGATCCACCGTCAGGTACAGGTCGAAGTCCTTGCGATGGCGCCACATCTCGAACTGCTGGCGGAACATCACCTCGGAGGGGTTCTTCGAACCGTAGATGATGGTGACCTTGCCGAACTCGGAACGCTCGTCGTGGATGTTGTTGATGAGCGAGCGCAGAGGAGCGATGCCGAGGCCGCCCGCCACCAGCAGGATGTCGTGCCCCTTCATGTCCTCGAACGGGAAGCCTCGGCCGAACGGGCCGCGCAGGCCCACGATGTCGCCGCACTGCATCTTGTGCAGCACCTCGGTGAAGTGGCCGGTGCGACGCACGCACAGCTCGATGAAGCCGCGCTTGGACGGCGAGCTGGATATGGAGATAGGCGCCTCGCCCACCCCGAAGATGGACACCTCGACGAACTGGCCCGGCTCGTGCGAGAACGCATCGCGGATGCGCTCGTCGATAAGGCGGAACTCGAACAGCTTCTCCGTCTCGGTGAGGTCGATGATGGACGTGATGCGCGCCGGCCAAGGCCGATACGGGTTCGCCGCCATCATCTGCTCGCCCGACAGGGGAGCCGCCTCGTCGAAGAACGGTTTGACCTGGACGGTGGACACCGCGCAGCTACTGGGCATCTTGCATCCCCTTCCTCTCGAAGAACTCGAGCACCTCGATGGGGTTGATGTTCGCCTTGCACGCCTTCACGCAGCGACCGCACCCCACGCACAGCATGCGGTCATGGTTCGCGAGGAACCCGTTGAGCTTGTGGTACATGCGATGCCGCACGCGGTTGCGCCCGTCGCCGCGGAAGTTGTGGCCGCCGGCCACCTGCGCGAACTGCGGCGCAGTGCACGCGTCCCACACGCGCTCGCGCCGACCCGCCTCGCCGGAGGGATCGAACGTGTCCTGGATGTCGAAGCAGAAGCACGTGGGGCACACCGCCGAGCACGCCGTGCACGACAGGCAGCGCCCGCCCAGCTCCTCCCAGAACGGGTCTTTATGGAACGCGTCCATGAGCATAGCCACGTCCTGGATGTCGGGGATAGCGTCGTTGAACGCCTCCTGGCGCCGACGCGTGGCATGGCGGAACTCGATACGGTCCTCGTCGGTGGCCACGCGCGGGTTGCACGCCGCCTCGAGGATGTTCGCCGCCTCGACGCTGGATATGCTGACCAGGTACTTTCCGCCGATATCCTGCAAAAACAGGTCGTAGCCGAAACGCGCCTCGTCGGAGCCCCACAAATGGCAGAAGCACGTCTCGGAGGGCATGCAGCTGATCCCCACGATGAGCGTGGCGTTGCGCCGGGCGACGTAGTAGGGGTCGGGATAGCGGCCGTCCTTGAACACGAGGTCGAGCCGGTTCACCGCGTTGATGTCGCAGGCATGCGCGCCGAAGATGACGCGCGGCGTGATCTCGGCGGCGAAGTCGGTCACGCTGTTCGTGCGCGCGTCGAAGGACATGAGCGTCTCCTCGGGCGGCAGGAAGTACTTCTTCGGCGAAGCCATGGTGGTAGGATAGGCAAGCTCGATGTCGTCGGGCGATTCGATGGTCTCGAAGGCGTAGCCCTGGTCGCGCTTGACCGGAGCCACCACTTCGTAGGTTTCCATGAACGCCGACACGAGCGAGGGAAGTTCAGCAGCGTCGATGACTCGATAGAGCATGCTCACGTCCTTTTCTCGTCTGGTATCCCGCGCAGCCTTCGGTGCGCGAAGCTCCGAAAAACAAAAAACGCGCCGTCGCTCGAGCGAAAGGCTCGTACGCGGCGGCGCGCTCGGAACGTGCTTTACGCGAAGAAGATGCCGATCTCGCGCTCGGCGGATTCCGGGGAATCGGAGCCATGGATGACATTCTCGTCCATGATGAGGCCGAAATCGCCGCGAATCGTGCCGGGGGCAGCTTCTGCCGGATTAGTGGCGCCCATAAGGGAACGGCACTTGGCCACCGCGCCGTCGCCGGACACGACCATCTTCACGACCGGACCGCTGGTGATGTAGGAAATGAGGCCGTCGTAGAACGGCTTGCCCTCATGCTCGGCGTAGTTGGCCTTCGCCTGCTCGTCGGTCACCATGCCCAGCTCCATGCGCTCGATCTTGAGGCCCGCGCGCTCGAAGCGGTTGACGATCTCGCCGATGTGGCCGTTGCGCACGCCGTCGGGCTTGATCATCGTGTAGGTCTTCTGCTGTGCCATGTTGTAGTGCCCTTTCTCTCTCTTTATACGAGGGTGTCATCCTGAGCGGAGGCGGCGAAGCCGCCGCAGTCGAAGGATCCCCTATGGCGCCGACCGACGGCTTCCGGCTTGCGCCGCACGGGATCCTTCGACTTCGCTTCCTTCGGTCGCTCCGCTCAGGATGACAAAAACGGCGTATGCCGCTTTTGTCAGTTCTGGCTCGGGAAGTACAGCTCCACGTTCGACACCTTCCACCCGATCATGTTGCGCACGAGGGATACCTTGTACTGTATGTCGCCGCCTTCGGGCGTCTTAGCCGTCACGTACACGGTGGAATCGCTCATGGACTTGTCCATGCCGTCGATCGCAGGGCTGCCCACCGTCGAGAGGAGCTCGGTCATGGACGCGGCGTTCTCCTCGGTCACCTCGCTGGCGAAGGCCGCTTTCGGATCCGAGAACAGCTGCTCGACCACCTGGTCCTGCGACGGATAGCCCCAGCCCTGCGTGTACAGGAACACGGCGGCGCCGAAAGCGACCAGCACGATCAGGATGATGGTGACGAGGATCTTGAGACCCACGTTGCGGCGCTTGCGATCCTGCTTGGCGAGACCCTTCGACCACTGCTCCAGCTCTTCGTCGCTGGCGTTGAAGAAATGATCCTCCGCGCCCGGGGCGCCGTAGGGGTTCGTCTCGGCCTGGGCGTACGGATCGGCGTAGTAGTACGGTTCCTGGCCGCCCGCCGCGTACGGATCCTGATCCACGTACACGGCCGTGCCGTCGGCGGCCACGTCGAGCCCCGACATGTCGGCAACGGGCGCCACCGGAGCCATCACCTGGGTGATCTCGGACGTGCCCTGGGCGACCGCGGCGATTGCGCGCTGGTAGTCGACGCTGGCCGAGTCGCTGAGGAAGTACGTCTTGTCGGCGATGGACTCGTCGAAGGCGTTCACGGCCTTCTGCATCTGGCCGCTGGCCACGTAGGCCTGGCCGAGGTTCGCGTACAGCTTGTTGCGCGTGTCGGGCTGCATGTCGAACTGCAGCGCGCTCTCGTAGGAGGCCACGGCGTCGGCCGGACGGTCGAGCGCCATGAAGCACACGCCGAGGTTGAGCAGCGCCTTCGTGGGATCGGGGTTGGCCTCGTCGAGCGCGGCCTCGCGAAACGCCACGCCGGCCTCGGCCGACTTGCCCAGCTTCAACAGCGCGTTGCCCATGCCCGAGTAGGCCTTGTAGGACGCATCGTACTTGGCGTCGGACACGGCGATCTCGAAGTGCTTGACGGCGTCCTCGTAATCATGCAGCGAGGCGTAGGCCATGCCGAGGTTGTAGTTCACCGCGCCGCACGCGTCGTAGGCCGCATCGGCGGTCGCCTGCGTGTAGGCGTGGATGGCCTCGTTCGGGTTCTTGAGCTTGACCAGGCAGTTGCCGATCTGGTGGTACAGCAGCCCCACCTCGCCGGGTGCAAGCGAGCTGCCCGCATCCTGCAAGCACTGCGTGTAGGCAGCCAGGGCGCCTTGGAAGTCCTTGCGCGCGTACGCCGCCCGGGCTTGCTGGAATAAGTCGTTGTTCATCTGCTTCCTTCGTATCTTCGCGGAATCGCCTCGGCGTCTCGGATCGCTATTCGGCGGCGTTCTCGATCTCGACGCTCTCGATCACGTCGCCTACGCGCAGCTGGCCGATGACGTCCATGCCGTCGATCGTCTGGCCAAACACCGTGTAGCCCGAGTCCAGCATGGGCTGGGCGCCCAGGCACAGGTAGAACTGCGAGCCGGCGGAGTTGGGATCCTGGGAGCGCGCCATGGCCAGCGAGCCGTCGAGGTGCTTGTTGTTGGGGTTCGTGGAGAACTCCTCCTTGATGGAATAGCCCGGGCCGCCCGTGCCGAGGCCCGCGAACGGGTTGCCGGCCTTCTTGACGACCTCTTCGGGCGTGAGGTCGCGCGTGTTCGGGCAGCCGCCTTGGATCACGAAGCCGGGAACGTGGCGGTGGAACTTCAGGCCGTCGTAGAAGCCCTTGCGCGCCAGCTCGACGAAGTTGCCCACGTGGATGGGGGCGTCCTTGCCCGCCAGCTGCACGCGGACGGTGCCCTTCGACGTGGTGATGACGGCGACCTCGTCGCCGGTCGGCTGGTATTCCGGAGTGTACTGCGCCATGGGTCGGCTCCTTTTCGTTTGCTTGCTATCATGCGCCCACGCGAAACGGGGCGAAAGTATCGCATACAAGGGTGAAGTTTAGCAGGTCAAGTCCGCCAGACCGGAAAAATCGTAGAACATCCACGGCAATCTGAGACGCTGCAAGAAAAGGAGAAAACGGCGTGATCGGCAAGGCGAAGAGAAGGAAGTGGGCGATGCGACGAGAACGCGCAACGGCACATCGCCCTCTTTTTTGAACACGCATCCACGAGGATGCGAGCCCTCTTTCTACCCTTCTTCGAGGTCGCCCTTGTTCACGACGACGATGCGGCCGAAACCGCGTTCGGCGAGCTGCTCTTGCTGGTGGTTGAAGTTGCGCGCCTTCTTCTGAACGGATACCGTCTTCCCTTCGTCTCTCGCTTTCTGCCATTCCGCCTGCAGCCTCGAGACCTCGAGCGGGCTCAGCGACTTGTCGTACAGCACGGCGATCGCATCTTCGGACGGTTCGGCGCACGCCTTTTCCAGGAGTATCTTCACGATCCGCTCGAATCCTACGGAGAAGCCGCAAGCCGCGACGTCGCGGCCGGAAAACCTCCCCACCATCTTGTCGTAGCGCCCTCCGCCGGCGATGGACATGCCCTCGAATTCGGCGGACTCCACCTCGAATATCGTTCCGGTGTAGTACCCCATGCCCCTCACCAGCGACAGGTCCAGCCGGGGAACCGTCTCCCCTTCCGAGAACAGCTCCACGCCGGCGATGACGTCCTCCAAATCCGAAAGGACGTCCTCCGCGCCCGCTTCCGCCAGGAGAGCCCTGCAGCAGGCCAGCTTGTCGTCCGCTTTCGAGAAGCTCGACAGCGCCTCCCGGTAGGCCGCCACGCTCTTCTCGCCGTGCCCGCAGTGAACAAGCTCCTCGCACACTCCGTCCAGCCCGATCTTGTCGAGCTTGTCCATGGACACGAACACCTCGGCAAAGGACTGTTCTTCGAAGCCGCATGCCCTGGCCAGCGCGACGAGCAGCCTCCTGTCGTTTATCCTGATCATGCTCGAGCCCAGGCCGACCTTCCTCAAGAACGAGGAGGTGGCGCACAGAAGCTCGATCTCCGCGTTGACGGACGGATCCCCTATGACGTCGATGTCCGTCTGGTAGAACTGCCTGAAGCGCCCGTCCTGGGGCTTGTCCGCGCGCCACACCGGGCCGATCTGCATGGCCTTGAACGGCGAGGGGAGCAGCTGGGCGTTCTTCGCATGAAAGCGCGAGAGCGGGACGGTGAGATCGTAGCGCATCCCGAGGTCGACCAGATCGGAAGCGTCGCCGCCGCCCGACGCGCTTTTCAGCTTCTCGCCTCGCTTGAGGATCTTGAACACGAGCTTCTCGTTGTCCCCGCCCTGGTTGCATGACAGGTTGTCGATCCTTTCCATGCACGGGGTCTCGATCTGCTCGAAGCCGAAGGACCGGTACACCTCCCGCATCGTGTCCAGAACCTCGTTTCTCAATCTCATCTCGGCCGGGAGAATGTCCTTCATCCCCTTTGCCGGCTCTTTGGATACCATCGTTTACCCCGTTCTTGCTCGAATCCTTGCATATCGCCTAGATGGTCGCGTCTTCTTCCCGCAATCGAGCCGCGGCGAACTCGAAGATCGCGTGCGCCACCACTTTGCGATCGTCGTTCTTGATGTCACCGACGTACACCGGAGGGCATTGGACGCGGGCGGCCAGGTTGTTCAACGTCGCCAGGCTCGATATCGCCGCGTCGTGCTTTCCCGTCCTGTTGCGGTCGATGCTCTCGATCTCGGCTCGGCACGCGGACGCATCGTCCGGGCCGTGAAGCGCTCGGACGGCTTCGATTTTAGGCGCGAACGCCATGACGCACTTCGCGTACGCGAGAACGTGTTCCAGATGGCGAAGGGTCCGCTCGGCATGGTCGGGGTTGCGCAACAGCGCGGACAAGGCCGAAGAATCGATGTACGGCGTCATGGGATCCTCTCTTTCCATTCTCTCTTCGAAGGCCGCCAGCGCGGCTTCGATGCCAGACGGCGGCTGGCAGCACATATGCTCGTCCAAGCTTACCACGGTCTGGTACAGGCACGTGTGCCGTGCGTCCAGGTACGGAAGGTCGTTGTGGAAGTGCCCGAAGAACCAGTGCTTGAAATCGGCGGTCTCGAGCTCGTCGAGGAAATCGGTCAGCTCGTCGGTGAGGATGGACGAGCCGTCGTCGACGCATTGCAAGGCCAAGGGGAGCATGCTGGTCGCGCAGGTGTGCGACAAGATGAAGTCCACCTTCCAACCGTGCTTCTCGAGGTTTTTCCGGGCGTTTCGGTACTCGCGCTCGTCCGGCAGCTCCTCCGGAAACCACGTCCCCCTCTCCTGCTGGGCGCATTTGTCGACGGACGTCGCCCCTCCCATGGCGAAGAACGTGCGCCCGTCGATGTCGTACACCTCGCCGCGCATGAGATGGATGATCCTTCCGTATCCCGGATAGCGATGGACGAGGCCGCCGCGCCATTCCGTTTCCGGAAGCCGGTTCAGAAAATCGAAGCGCTCGTGGTTCCCGTCGACGAACAGCGTCGTCCACGGCTTCGACGCCAGCTTTCGCAGGTCGTCGTCGCTTTCCATCATATCGAAGGGCATGCCGAAGTCTCCCAGCACGATGACGTAGTCGTTGCGGGTGAGGTTCTCGCCTTCGGGGAAGTTCCAAACCTCGAAGCGGTCGGGATCGTCGATCAATCCATGGATGTCGCCGGTAAGAAAAACGGCCATATCCTACCTCCTTTTGCTTTCGTGCAGGGCATGCAGAGCGATGAGCAAACGCCCGCGCGCCTCGATGCGCATGTTGACGGCGTTGAGGAATTCAGCGATCTGATGACTACTATCCTCATCCCGAGGCAAGTAAGAATCGGGATCGTCCAGCTTGTGCCCCGTCCAAAACGACTCGACGGAGCAACCGCCCTCTTCCGCCTCTTCGCGAAGTTCTTTGTACTCCTCGATAACGCTCGCCGGACTCGTGCTTTCCCGAGCCTCGTCCAAAAACTTTTCGACAGCCTTGTTGCCCACGCAGTAAAATTCCAATCGCGCAAGTTCGACGTACTCCTCGAACTCGATGGGTATCTCCTCGACGGCATAAGATCCCCAGTGTTTCTTGAGCCATTCGAGCGATAGATCCCAATAATCATACACTTGGCCCGTTTGGCCCGATTGGCCTACATGAGGCAAACCGTAGTATCCCCGTCCACTATTGAAGGTTGTCCCCTTGCTGGGCTTTATGTACGGGATAAAGGTGAAGTTGCCGATCGTATGGGCGAGCTTCGCAAACCACTCCAACTGCTTCCATAAATCGTCCGTCCCTTTCGCTCGAGGGGGCCGCTGCGCATGTTCCTCGAAAAACGCCAGACCCTCCCTCCACGATGCGCAACGCTTGCAAGGGTCCTTCTCTTTCCTCTTAATCCGATAATCATTGAAATCATCAGGATAGAGAACGTGCAAAGAGCAGTTGAAGGTGGTCGCGAACGAGTTCATGGCATCATAGCCGATCAGCAGGCTCATGCTTCCCTTTTCCAGCTTGTCCTCCCCTCGCGCCTTCTCCCACGCATCGCCATCTGAATCGGGAAGGGAGAGGGCGTCGGAAAGCACATCCTTCGACGAACCGATGCACTCGGGTTCCGTGGAAAAGGCGTCTCCCGTAGACTTGTACGCCAAAAACCTCCCGATCGAATCGTTACCGTCTCCTTCCTTTTCAAATTTTTCGAAGGCCTCAAAGTAATGCTTTTTGTAATCGTAGTCCCATGCGTAGGGGTTTTCTGCCATGCCCGAACTCCCGTTCCTCGATCGCCTGTCGTTTCATCATACCTTACGACCTTGCGACTCGGCGCGTTCCCTTTCTTCACGGGCGGCTCTTCCGGCCTGCTCCACTTTATAGTAGGCCGTGAGCAAACGGCCCCGCACCTCGATGCGCATGTTGACGGCCTTGAGGAGGGAGATGAGCTGATCGATATCCCGGGGCTCGCAGGAGTCGGGGTCCTCCAACTTGCGCCCCTCCCAGAAGGGCACGACACCGAGCTTTCGCCCAAGGGGCTCGCAAACGTCTTCGAAGTGCGGGTAAACCTGCACGACGTGCGCCGGATTCGCGCCGTCCATTCGCATTCCCTCCAAACACCATTCGACAAGCTCGTCGTCTATGCAGTAGACCCCCAGCTTCGCCAACATGACGTAGTGCGGAAACTCCAGCATGCCGCCGGGATCGTCCTCCTTCGACGCCCACAGGCAGAAGTCCCGCGACTTCTCAAGCCAGACGAGAGCGAGATCCCCGTATGCGCGCCAGCCCCCTCGCCAATCCCCGCGGCAAGCCCGCCAACACTCCCCCGGACGCTGCGCATCGGGACACGGCGCCTCGTCGCGCCGATCACAGCGCAGAAGGGGCCAGCACGAGAAGTTGCCGACCGTATAGGCGAGCGCTGCGAACCTTTCGAGCTCCTCCCACGCTTCCGCCTCCCGGCCCTCGAACGCCGGCCACCGGCCTTCCGTTTCGAACAGCTCCAAAGCCCTTTGCGAGCAAGACTCCCCCTCTACGCAGGACAAGGAAGGGAACAGGAGGCGAGCGGCGCAAGAGAAAATCTCCGGAAAAGAATTCAGGGTGATGTTTTCCGCGTAAGCGCTCTCTTCGCAAAACTCAAGCAAACCGTCCCGATAGTCGACGGGCCAACCGGAAGAATAGGCGGCTCCGAGGGCTAGGATGTCGTACACCGGCGAGCACAACGCGTGCTCGATGCGGGACGACGATTCCTCCGAGCCGTCGTCCCACAAGCTCTCGTTCACCAGCAGCTTCGATATCGCATCGACGTAGATGTCCATGTCCTTGCCGGCCTTCGCGAACATAGCACGCAACTGCGCATCGGAGTAGCTCGGAAAGAATTGTCCTCCCCAGAAGAATTCGTCCTGCCACATATACCCGTAATCGTAGTCCCAATCGAGAAACCTCGATTCGGCGCTGATATTCAGTTCCACGAGCCTTCCTTCCCCTTCGCTCCGTACAGAGCGATAAGCAAACGTCCGCGCGCCTCGATGCGAACGGTAACGGCATCGAGGAAGGAGATGATCTGGTCGAGGCTCTGAGGTTTGGAAAAACCGGGGCGATCCAATGCGTGCCCCTCCCAGAACGGCGTGACCGAATGCCCGCCTTCTTCCGCGTGCGCACGCACCGCATCGTACGCATCGATGACGCCCTGCGGGCTTGCACCCTTCCGAGCTTCTTCCAAGAACGTTTCGGCGACCTCGTCCTTCACACAGTAGAGCTCCAATCGCGCGAGCTCGACGTACTCCTCGAACGAGATCGCGCATCCGTCGTCGACCCCGAACCAGTGCTTCTTGAGCCACTCGAGCGACAAGTCCCAGTAGTCGAGCATCGGGCCATATGCGAGCTTGTCGCCTTCGACTCTCGCCGGCAGATAACCGGTTCCCCGCCGCGTGTTGAAGTTCGTGCCGCAGCCCCCGTCGTCGAACCTCATATACGGAATGTAGGTGAAGTTGCCGATCGTGTGGGCAAGCCGGGCAAACCGCTCCAATCGATCCCACGCCTCTTGGGCGCGCCCCTCCTGATCGGGCCATCTCATCGTTTTCTCGTAGTATTCCAGGCCCTTTTTCGCCGATGGCGGGTATTGGATCCCGAAACCGAGGTACCGCTGGGAGAAGTTGAACGTGGTCGCAAACGAGTTCATGGCGTCGTAGCCGATCGAAAGCACCCTGCTCCCGTTCGCCAGCTTGTCCCCGTACTCGTTCTCTCCCAAGCGAGCCTCCCATCCTTCGGGGAGCCCGACCTTGAGGAGCACGTCCCTCGACGGGTAGGCGCACTCGTGCTCTCCCGTTCTGAGGAGCCCTTCCTTTCTCGACAGGGCCTTGTATGCGAGGAGCCTGGAGATCGCATCGCCGTAGTCGTCCTCGCTCTTGCCGACCGCTTCGAAAGCCGCACGCACCGGCGCTTCGTCGAGCTCCTCAAGACGGTCGTCCGCGAACCTGTAACGCTCCTTGTAGTCGTAATCCCACGTGAAGGGCTTTTTGTTCTCGATCATGCCCGTCCTCGCTCTCTCAATCTTTCGCAACTTCATTCCGCCTTGCCTGCTCGCATCCGCGATATCGACCCCGCCCCCATCCTCGCCGCTCGTCCGATCCCTCATTATGCGCCGGCGAATCCCAGAGACGGCTTCTCGGCTAGGCCTTCCCAAGCGAAATCCTCGGGCTCCAACGTGACGAGCTCCTGCTCGCTGGGCTTCCGCGTGCCGAGCAGGCGCACGAGCCTCGCCCCTTGGGCTATCATCGCATGCTCCAGCAGGTTGCGCATGAAGCGGGCGTTGCCGAAGCCCGGGCTCTTCGCGGCCGCTCGCGCGAAGCCCTCCGCCCGTAGCGCGGCGGCCGGAGCAAGGCGCAAACCTTCCTTGTCGGCCATCGTCTCCAGCACCCGGCGCAGCTCGGAGGGGGCGTAGTCGGGAAACTCCACCTGGAATCCCACGCGCGACGCGAGCCCCTGGTTCACCGTGAACAGCTGCTCCATCTCGCGCGTGTAGCCGGCGAAAATGACAACCACGTCGTCACGCAGCTTCTCCATCTGGTCGACGATGGTTGCGACGGCCTCCTCGCCGTAGCTCCCGTGCATCCCGTCGTCGAGCGAGTACGCCTCGTCGACGAACAGCACCGAGCCCTTCGCACGGCGGAACAGCTTCGCAACCTTGGGCGCCGTGTGCCCGACGGCCGTCCCCACCAGATCTTGGCGCCCGCATTCGTAGAAATCGCCCACCGACAACACGCCCTCCTCTTTCAAGATGCGCCCCACCAGGCGCGCCACCTCGGTCTTGCCCGTGCCGGGGTTGCCCATGAAGGCCATGTGCATCGACACGCCCGCAGAGGTCGCCCCGGCATCGCGCCGCATCTTCTGCACGCGGGCGAAGTCGAGGCGCTCCGACACCAGCCGCTTCACCGTTTCGAGCCCGACGAGACCCTCCAACTCCTCCCGTGCGCTTTTCGCTCGCACGCTCGACGCGCGGCAGCCCACGTCCTGCGGCAAAAGCGTCTGCAGCTCGGCTCGAGAGAATTCCGCCCCCTCGCCCCGCGAGCGCGCCAAACGCGCCTGCTGCGCCCCTACCGCGTCTTCGAACAGCTTGCGCGCATAGCGCGCGTTTCCCTGGTCGTCCCTCCTACCGCCTCGCGCGAGCACATCGCGCACAGCGATTCGGGTCTCCTCGGGCACTACGAGCTCGGCGCGCGAGCACATGAGGTCGAACACCTGGCACAGCTCGTCGGGCGTGTAGTCGGGGAATCTCACGATCGATCCGAGGCGGGAGCGGAACCCGGAGTTCGAGTCCAAGAGCGCATCCATCTCCTCTTCGTAGCCGGCCAAGACGACCACCGTATCGTCGCGGCAGTTCTCCATGAAGGCCATGAGCTCGGGGACGGGGCTGCCGATGGGGCGAAGCATCCCGTACGCCTCGTCGATGAACAGCACCGACCCACGCGCGGCGTCGAACGTCTCCTTCACGTTCCAGCCGGCGGCTCCCGACACCGTTATCACGCGGCCCTCGCTCAGCACCCCCTCCTCGGCAAGGATCCGACCGTACAAGCGCGCCACCTCGGTCTTGCCCGTGCCGGGAGAGCCCACGAAAGCCGTATGGAGCGAGAACGGCTGCACGGGAAGGCCCGCGAATTCCGCCTCGCGATTCATCCGGCGGCGAAGGAGAATGTCCTTCACCTGGCGCTTCACCTCGTCAAGGCCCACCAGCTCGTCGAGTCGCTGCAAGGCCGATGCCTCCCCGCTGGCCTCCAGCATGCGCTTGGATTCGGCGGCCACCCCGACGTACTGCGGGTACAGCGAGCGGATGAGGGCCTGCTGCTTCCATTCGGCGAACGCCTGATCCAAGTCGTCGAAGGAGCGGTTGCGCAATCGTTCTTCGAGAAACGCCTCCAACGTGGCGTCCGCCTCCACGCCCTCCTCGATGGCGAGCTTCTGCAGACGGAGCCTCCGCGCTTCGGCGTCGGAGTCCCTCATGCTCGGAACGGCGTCCTCCGCCACCTCCACCATCGGCGCTCCCAAGCGCTTTCGGATGCGCGCTTTCACATCGGGCTTGCCTGGCGGCACGAGGAACATCAGCTGCATGGTGTCGCACTGTCCCTTCACGACGTCGATGAGCTTGGCGAGCATCCGATAGGAGCGTTTGCCGAACGACGAGCCCTCGTCGTGCGACCCGTACTTGATCACCAGCACGTTGCCGTCAAGCGCTTCCGCAAGCGCCTCGTTCATCTGATCCTCCCAATCCCTGTCCGTGAACGATCCGTGATAGACGTTGTCGAACTTGTCCAGATCCAAGGTGAACACATGGCGCGAAGGCAAGCGCCCCGCCTGAAGGAGAGCCGCCAGGAGGATGTCCAAGGCCGGCTCGTAGCGAGACGGGCTCGCCCCTTCCAGCAGATAATGGATGGGCGCCAAAGCCGCCGTCCCGCCTTTGCGCGCAGGCTCCGCGTACACGCGCGACAGCTCCTCCTCAAGGGCTCGAACGTACCTCGTTCGCTGCAATCGCTCGAACGCCTCGCTTTTCGGAAGCGGGCTTCCCAGCAGCCTTTCCACCATCAGCAGCGGATAACGCATGAGCTCACGCAGCTCGGAGAGGTTGGCGATGCGGCACAGCCTGCCCTCGTTGAACCACGCGGCGCTGGCATAGCTGTAGGAGTCGTCGATGAGGCACGTGCTGAACGTGCACTCCTCGACTTCGACCATCGAAGGATGCGGTATGTCCCACAGGCGGCACGCCTCGAGCACGTACTCCTTCGCGTCGCCCTCGTCGACGCTCCACTCGGAGCAGAGCAGCGACACGCAGAACCGCAGCGCGTCGTCTTCGTCGCGCTGCCCGCGTCGGAACCGATAGGGGAACAGCAGCGCCTTCTTGTCGAACTCGTCGCGCAAATAGCCTTTTTCGTCGATCGTCCAGTTGTCAACGTCCGTCGTCTTGCATACCGCCCTGTAGCACTTCATCGCTTCGCACGCCTCTCCCTCGCCCTGTCTTGACGAAATCCATGATAATGGGCACTATGGGAAGAAAAACGGACATGATATACGACGAAGGAGCCCTATACTGTCGGCAACCGGGATGCAAGGAGAAGGTACGATGGGCGAACGGACGACGAAGAGAAGCACGAGGCCGCAACGGCGGCGGGACAACCGCTTGAAGCTTTTGCCGCTGTGCATCCTGCGCATACTGGAACGGGACACCGATGTCGACCATCCCCTGAGCATCGAGAACATCCGTAAAAAAGTTGAGGCCGACTACGGCATCGAGGTCGACCGCAAGACCGTCTCGAACAACCTGTCATGGCTCAGCGAGCTCGACGAGCGGGTGCGCTGCGACGTGAAAGCGCGCTCGGACGGCCATGGCGGCATACAGGAGGTGAGCAGCGGATGGCACTGCGAGCCAGCCCTCGAGGCGGAAGAGCTGCGCTATCTGGCAGACGCGCTGCTCAGCTGTCCGCGAATGCCCCCGCGCCAGAAGCGGGACCTGTGGCAGAAGGTGAGCGCGCTGGGCGGGAGCCATGCGAAGAGGTTCGCGGGTCTCGGCGATTTCCACGACGCGAACCCGCGGCCTGCGGTGAACAAGCAGCTGTTCCGCACCATCGACGTGCTGAACGAGGCCCTGGGCAGCGGCTGCCAAGCGAGCTTCCTGCTTGGCAGCTTGGATCTGAAGGGCAGGTTCTGCCGGCAGGCCGAAGAGCGGCGCCATGTCGTCGACCCGAGGTTCATGGCCATGAGCGACGGGAGGCATTACCTTTTCGCCAGCTATCCGAGCACCCGAACGCCCCCGGACGACCGCAAGATGTATTCGTTCCGCATCGACCTCATGCTCGACGCGGAGCTGTGCAGGGACGAAGACGGAAACCCCCGGAAGGCTACCGTGCCTCCCGACCGGAACCCCGACGTCAGAACCTACCTGGACAAGCACCTCTACACGTTCTCCGACCCCATCGTCCCCGTGCTGTTCCGGTTCGAGGACACCGATGCGAACCGGAACCTCGTGTTCGACCGCTTCGGGTCGGCGGTGCGCCTCGAACGCGCCGAAGACGACGCAGCAGACGGTCGCCCGTGCCTCGACGCCGTCGTGCAGGCGAACGAGGACGCCATGCGCTTCCTCGCGATGCAGTATTCGGGCGTGATCGAGGTGCTGGAGCCCCAAAGCCTGCGCGACGCGCTGCATGAGGAAGGGCTGCGAGTGGCGAAGCGCTACGCGCAGCCGCGATAAGACGAGCGGCTCCGAAAAAGGCAGGAGGCCGAGGCAGCGCGCCTGCGCTAGCGCGCCGCCTCCGGATCGAGGTACACGCGCGAGCCCGTGGCGCCGCGCTGGCCCTGGTACTTGCCGGCGTAGGGGTTCTTCGCCGCCTCGTCCAGCTGGGCGAACACCAGCTGCCCCACGCGCCTGCCCGAGCGCAGCTCCAGCGCGCAGCGGTTCGCGTTGAACAGCTCCAGCGTGATCTCGCCTTCGAAGCCCGGATCCACCCAACCGACGTTCTGCACGAACAGCCCCATGCGCCCCAGCGAGCTGCGCCCTTCCACGAAGGCGGTGAGGTCGGCGCCCAGGCGCACGTACTCCATGGTTGTTGCCAGCACGAACTGGCCCGGCAGCAGGATGTAGCGGTCGGCGCGGATCGTCTTGTAGGCGATCTCGTCCTCCAGCCCCACGATGCCGCTCGGCGTGTCCTCGACGATGCCGAACGTGTCGCCCAGGCGGATGTCCACGCTGGCGGGCTGGATCTGCTCCGGCTCGAGGGGCTCGATGGCAAGGCTTCCTTCGGCGAGGAGCTTCTCTATGGTCTTGTCAGACAGGATCATGGGCTTTCCTTTCGCGAGCGGTTCGTGCGTACGAGAGAGGGACGCGGGACGGCGGCGGCGCTAGAGGCGCTCGAAGACGCTGGCCACCTCGACGTGATAGGTTTGCGGGAACATGTCGACGGGCTGGACGCTGGCCAGGCGATACCCCTGATCTTCGAAGCGCGCGACATCGCGCGCCCAGGTGGCAGGGTTGCAGCTGACGTAGGCCACGCGTTCCGGCGCAGCGGCGGCGATGCTCTCCACCACGCCATCGGCCAGGCCCGCGCGAGGCGGATCCACCACCAGCGCGTCGAGGCCGCCCAGCTCCGGCAGCTCGCGCGCCGCGTCGCCGCCGATCACCTCGACGTCCACGCGGTTCATGTCGGCGTTGCGCCTGAGGTCGCGCACCGATGAGCCCGCGGCCTCCACGGCCAGCACCTCGGCGCCCGCCTGCGCGAGCGGCACCGAGAACGTGCCGCCGCCGGCGTACAGGTCGGCGATCAGCAGGTCGTCGAGCCCTTCGGGCCCGTCCTCGCCTATGCGTCCGCCCAAGCCCTCGATCACGCAGGCGATGAGCTTCTCGGCCTGCGCGGTGTTCACCTGGAAGAACGACGGTGCGCTGGCCAGGTAGCGGGCGTCGCCCAGCTGTTCCTCCCAGCATCCCTTGCCGTCGAGCGTCTCGACGCCCTTGATCTTGCGGGCCTTGCCGGGGTCGGCCATGACGCGCACGATGCTGGTGGCCTTGACGGCGCTCTTGACGGTTTTGGCGATGTGTCCGCGCGGAAAGGAGCCGGGACTCGTCCACAGGGCTACTTCCAGATCGCCCGTGCGCAGGCTGTGGCGCACGCCCACGCGGAAGATGCCGAGGTCGGCCGACCCTTGCGCGAAGCGCAGCGCGCCGCGCAGCGCCTTGGGCGCCTTGGCGATGGCGTCGTGAGCGAGGGGGCAGGCGCCCGGCGAGGCGATGTCGTGCGTGCCCTCGCGGTGGAACCCCAGCTGGAACGTGCCATGCTCGTCGATGGTCGCGCCCAGCTCCAGCTTGTTGCGATAGCCCCACTGGCGTTTGCTCGGCAGGCAGGGGCGCACCAGCTCCTCGGCGCGCTCGCGGCCGAACTTCGCCGTGCGCTCGAGCGCCGCCGCCACGTTGGCGCGCTTCGCCTCCAGCTGCGCGTCATAGGACAGGTGCTGCCAGGGGCATCCTCCGCAGGCCGCGCCCGCCTCGCAGCGCGGGCGGACGCGCAGCTCGGAGGGCTTGACGAGCCGCGCGATGCGCGCGCGGGCGAACGTCGGCTTGTCCTCGACGATCTCCAACGCGGCCACGTCGCCGGGCGCGCCGCCCTCCACGAACACGGCCTTGCCGCTCTCCAGGCGGCCGACCGCCTCGCTGCCGTAGCCCATCCGCTCTATCGTTATGGTTTCTTCCATGAATACGCCCAAATCTCGTTTTTGTTTTTCCGTTTCGTCCATGATAGCGTATAATCTCCTCCACCGTGCCCTTGTAGCTCAGGGGATAGAGCGTCTGCCTCCGGAGCAGAAAGCCGCAGGTTCGAATCCTGTCAAGGGCACCAGGTAAAACGACACGAGGCCGGAATCCGTTCCCGGCCTCGTTTTTTATTGTCGGTGCATCGTCTGATTCGACGCTGAGACGGCGATGACGCCGAGATCGCCGCGCCATGGCGAAAACGGGGCGGTTTGGTAACCCCAAAACCTTTCCGCTTCCCAATTCGCCGGCGCGTCGAAGCGGAAGCCCGACATCAGCCCAGGTCGATTTTTTCGGCATCCCGTCGCGAGTTGCAACCGATTACCAAACCGCCTCGTTTTTACCCGGTCACGCCCTTTTCGCCGTCATCCCGCGCTAACACCAGCAGGGAGCACCCCGGCTAACGCCGCGCGGGTTCCTTCGGCTCCGCGCTGGCGCGCTGCGAGCAGGATGACAGGCGGAGGCTTCGCTCGTTCGGGGCAGCTTCGGCCGAGACGGCTATTCGATGTCCGAGAGGATCTCGCCGGGCGCATCGCCCGCGTCGAGGAAGATCTTGCGCGTCACGAAGTTCCACACCATGACGATGAACGTGGCGCCTATCTTCACGATGAGGTAGTGGATGCCCAAAAACTCCACGCCCGCCCACATGCAGCCGTTGTTGAGGCCCAGGCCGATAACCGACAGCACGACGAAGATGGCGAACTCGCGGCGGCGGCTCATGCCCTCCTTATGGGTGAACACGTAGCGCATCGACGCCGCGTAGTTGAACACGACCGAGGCCGTGAACGAAATGGTGGCGCTGACGAGGTAGTTCACGCCGAACGCCTCAGTGAGCAGGGCAAGTAAGCCGTAGTCGATGACGAAAGCGATGACGCCCACCACGCCGAACTTCATGATCTGAGCAACGAGCTTCTTCACCGCGCGCGTCCTTTCGCTCTACGCGCCCCCTCCCCGCGAGCGCCCTCTCAAAAACCTGTCCATTGTGGCATATACGAGATGGATATCAAGGGGTTTGCTCAGATGGCCATCCATTCCGCTCATGCGGCTGCGCTCCTCGTCCTCGACGAACGCGTTGGCCGTCATCGCGACGATGGGCACCGAACGCGCGTCGTCGCGGTCGAGCGAGCGAATGACGCGGGTCGCCTCGTAGCCGTCCATCTCGGGCATCTGGATGTCCATGAAGATCAGGTCGACGGAGCCCGGGTGCGAGCGCTCGAACGCGCGCACGGCCTCGGCGCCCGTGGACGCCGCCAGGACCTCGGCACCTGCCATGGCCAGCACCTCGGTGGCTATCTCGCGGTTGAGCTCGTTGTCTTCGGCGACGATGACGCGCCTGCCGGAGAAATCGTACGAAACTCCGTCGCCGTGCGTTCGGGACCGCGCGGCGAACGCATCGTCGCACGTGGCGGCTCCTTCGCCCGAGGCTCGCCCGAACGGCACGTCCACCGTGAAGGTCGACCCCTTCCCCACCTCGCTCGACAACGATATACGGCCGCCCATCATCTCCGTGAACCGCTTCGTGATGGCAAGGCCCAGACCCGTGCCTCCGCGTCTGCATGAAGACTCGTCGCCCTGCTCGAAAGACGAGAATATCCGCTCGCGGTTCTCCGGCTTGATGCCACAACCCGTATCGATCACCGAGAAGCGCAGCCAGATCGCGTCGTCGTGCGCTGCATCCTCTTCCGGCGGTGCGGGAAGCTCCTCTATGCGCAGCGTGACGCTGCCGTCGCGAGGAGTGAACTTGAAAGCGTTGCCAACGAGATTGTAAACGATCTGGTTCAGCCGAAGCCCGTCGCCGACGAGCAGCGAGGGCAGCGCGCCCACTTCTTCCGTCTTGTAGCGAATCCCCTGTTCGAGAGCCTGCGTTCCGAACACGTCGTCGAGCGACCCTACGAACGTCCCGAAATCGAACGTCTCGCGCTTGATGTCGATCTTGCCGCTTTCGATCTTGCTCATGTCGAGGATGTCGTTGATGAGCGCCATGAGATGCTCGGACGTCACGTCGATCTTCTCGAGGCAGGCTCGCGCCTTCTCCTCGTCGTGCGCATTCTCGAGCGCGATGGCGGTCATGCCCATGATGCCGTTCATCGGCGTGCGGATCTCGTGCGACATGCGCGAGAGGAACTCGCTTTTCGCCAAGCTGGCGCGCCGCGCTTCCTCGGAAGCGCGCTCGGCGCGGTTCTTCTCGTCCGACAGCAGACGCGTGTTGCGCTTGACCAGCTGATAGTAGATCGAGAAGAAGATGGCTATGACCGCGATGATCATGGTCGCCATGAGAACGGCGTTCTGCATGAGCACCCAGCTGAGTCCCGCCACGTCCTCGTCCACCACGCCGTAGGACATGGCGGTACACAGATACCAGTCCTGATTGCTCATCGGCCGAAAGTACAGGTACTCGTGATGGCCCCCGTACCAGAAGGGAAGCAGGAACGTCTCCCCGTTCTCCACGGCTTCTCGCACCTGGTCCATGCTGTACCCGTTGTCGAGGCGAGCGCTCGATTCCAACGCGTCGAACAGGTTCTCGCCGTTGCACAGCCTCTCGGCATCGCATCCTGCGATGCAAGTGCCGTCGAAGCCGATGACGCTCGACCGCGCGCTGCCATTGACCAGATCGAGGTTGAGCTTCCCGGAAACGGTGTCGACGCCGAACCCGGCGACGACGGCGGTGAACGTGACGCCTCCGCAGGTAACGGGCTCGAAGGAATCCACGAGCGCGATGGTTCCGTTGTAGAGCATCACATCATGCCCGCTCGCATCGCGGTACGACAGCCCCAGCTCGCTGCGGGCGGCAAGTTCCTCATCCGAGGCGGCGTCCGAGCCCCACGACGTGTAGTAGAGCCCGTCGCTGCCACGCAGCGCAAGGTAGGCGTACTCGTCATCGTCCGCCTTCATGCAGGCGAGGAAATCCCTCACCTCGTCGAGATTCTCGGGGTCGTACAGCTCAAGCGAGCTGCCCACGGTTTCCAGCTGGCAGAACTTGCCGTCGATGCCGGTGTTGAAATGGGAGATGACCTGGTTGCTGAGCTCTTGCAAGTACACTTCGCTCATGGTTTCCACCGCGGCCGCCGTCGCCTGACGCGACGAGACGATCGTGTACGCGAGCGCGATCAGAAGCGCAAGGACGAGCGCGACCACGATGATGGCGATGCGCCGCCGCTCGCGCGAGCGGGTAATCAGTTCCATAGGGAGGACGCCCCTCTTCCAGTCGTAGCGGGCGTTCTTCATTGTAGCAGGAGGCGCCGGGCACAATATTACCGGTCGAAAACGGCTTCCTTACCGGGTTTCATCTGGAAAACAACGGAGCCGTCTGGCGCAAGCCCGACGTTTCGAGTAGGATGAACCTCACCTATACAGAACCGAGGAGTGATTCGTGGATCAGAAGATCGATACGCCGCGCGCCCAGAGCGGCACCGTCGCCGTGCTCATCCCCTGCTACAACGAGGCCGTAACCATCGGCAAGGTGGTCGACGACTTCAGGCGCGTGCTGCCCGAAGCGACCGTGTACGTCTACGACAACAACTCCTCCGACGGCACCGCTTCCATCGCGGCCGAGCACGGCGCCGTGGTGCGGGCCGAACGCCGCCAGGGCAAGGGCAACGTCGTGCGCCAGATGCTGCGCGATATCGACGCCGACTACTACGTCATGGTGGACGGCGACGACACGTACCCCGCCGAGGCCGCACCGGAGCTTTTGGCTCCGCTCATGGCCGACGAGGCCGATATGAGCGTAGGCGACCGCCTGTCCAACGGCACGTACGGCGAAGAGAACGACCGCGCCTTCCACGGCTTCGGCAACGACCTCGTGCGCACGCTCATCAAGTGGATCTACGGATTCGAGTTCTCCGACGTCATGACCGGCTATCGCGCCTTCAACGCCGTGTTCGCCAAGACCATGCCCGTGCTCTCGCCCGGCTTCGAGATCGAGACCGAGCTGTCCATCCACGCCGTGGACAAGCGCTGGCGCATCGCCGAGGTGCCGATCGACTACCGCGACCGCCCCGAAGGATCGGAGAGCAAGCTCAACACGTTCTCAGACGGCATGAAGGTGCTGGCCATGATCATGTCGCTGTTCAAGGACTATCGCCCGCTCGCGCTGTTCAGCTGGCTCGCGCTTCTGTTCTGCTTGCTGGGCCTCATCGCCGGCATCCCCGTCATCTGGGAGTTCGCCGCGACGGGCCTCGTACCGCGCCTGCCCTCCGCATTGCTGGCCGTGGCCCTCGTGTTCGTCGGCATCCTCGCATTCGCCAGCGGCCTCATCCTGGACACGGTGGTCAAGGGCACTCGCAAGGAGTACGAGCTGCAGGTGACGCAGGCCTACGAGCGCTACGGCAGGCGCAGGGCGTAAGCCCCGGAAACGCCTCGAGGGGCGCGGGTGTTGACAATACTCGCTACGCACTCCATCACACCGCGCCCCTGCCCGTCAATCATCCTAGCAAATGCCTTGAACAATGTTCAGTCGTGATTTATGACCTTTTTGCTGAGAGAATAATCTTTTGATACATTTTCGCCGTTTTACCTGATAGACCGTCGCTTTATCAAAGCATCGTGTATCCGTTCGGTTACATTCTAGGCAACGATAACCTGCTGTCAAGCCGAGCAGGCGGAAGAGGCTACGCCCTTCGGGCGCTTAGGATGCGGACGGCCAGCCCGTCGAGATCTTCGGCAGTGAAGCGGTAGGTCACGGTTTGCATGTCCCCCGCCGAATCCTCGCGCTCGACGCGCGCGAAGCGCAGCTCCACCTCGACGCAGCCCTGCCGCAGCAGTGCATAGGCGTAGCATTGCGCCTGCAGGAGGTGCTTGGAGCACAGCGCTTCCGGCGCCTCGCCGTCCGAACCGCCGGTCTTATAGTCCACCACGAGCGCACGAGCGCCCGCAAGCTGCGCGTCGTCGGTGCAGAGAAGATCGATCCCCCCTTCCACGAACGCATCGGATATCGGCACGAAGAACGGCACCTCGGCGCGCCGCAGCCCCCACTGCAGCGTTTCGGCGTACGTCGCGCTGGAGAACCAGCGCTCGCAGGCATCGGCCAGCCGCGCGCGCTGTCCCGTCGATAGAGCGTACGCCTCGGAGAGCACGCCGAGGCGCGCAGCGCCGGGAACCCTTCCCGTCTCGACGGCCAGCTGCGCCGCCCGATGGAAGGCGCTGCCCAGATCCGTCGCCTTGTCCGCGTCCGCGGCGAAAGGCGCGCCCTCGTCCGCCGGAGCCGGAAGCGGGTTCGGGGCGATCGACGAGTACGAGAACGCATCGTCGCGCGCCAAGCCTCCCGCGAAGAGCGTCGACCGCGAAGCGTCGTCCACGACGGGCACGAAGAACAGCCGCGGTTCGGGCGCAGGCTCGACACCCTCCTCGGCGCGCGGCTCCGGCGGCTGCACGAGGATGCGCTCGAAGCGGGCCGGCGCGGTGCCGCCGTAGGGAAGCTCGGCAACGCCCTCGGGAAAATCGCCGTCGCCGCACAGCGCGCTGCGGATATCGTCGACGAGCGGGGCGTACGCCGGAGGCTTGCCCGCCGAGGGAGCTTTCGCGTCCATCGCCACCACAAGCGCCTCGCTGGCACGCGTGAGGCCCACGTAGAGCTTGCGACGCGCTTCGGCCAGCTCCTCGTCGGCCGCACGGCGCGCGAGCTGGGCGCGGTAGGCCGCCTGCGTGCACGACGAAGCGCCGAGAGCGCACGCGGGCCCATCCTCCCCTTCTACGAGACGGCGAGCGGCCAGCAGATCGGCATCATCCTCGCCGTCGCCGGCCGCAGCCGCGCCCGAGCGCTTCGCCAGCTGGGGAAACGCCTCCAACGACGCTGCGGGCGCCAACGAGGCGCGCGCGACGGAACCGCACGTCTCCACCAGAAGCTTGCCGCTTCCCGCGCGCGCATCGGCGAAGTCGGCCAACGCCACGACGGGGAACTCCAGTCCCTTCGAAGCATGGATGGTCATGATCTTCACCACGTCGCCGCCGGCTCCCGACAACGCGCCGGGCGCCTCCTTCAATCCTACGGCCAGCTCGTCGGCCAGCGCGCGCGCCGTGGAGGCCAGCCCCAGGTGGCGCTCTGTTTCGAGGCGATCGACGAGCCGGACGGCCTTCAGCACGTTCGCGGCTCGCGCCGTGCCCGCCGCGCCTTCCTCCTCGAGCCGTGCCATCCACCCCGAACGCACCACGGCATCGCGCACCACGGTCGCCACCGGGCGCGTGCGCGACTCGTCACGCGCCCGCTCGAACAGGCGCACGGCGTGCGCCAGCCGCGGCGGCAGTCCGTCGGCGCGCGATGCGAGGCGCGCGAAGCCCCGGTCGAGATCGCGCCGCCGCACGCATCCCGTCTCAGGATCCTCCTCGGTGGTCAGCACGAGGAGGTCGTCTGCCGACAGACGCATCATGTCGCTGGTCAGCACTTCGAACAGCGCAGCCGTGTTCGCCGGGTTCGCCAGCGCCTCCACGAAGCGGGCGACCACGCGCACTTCGGGCGCGGACGCGAACAGCGACCCGCCCGTCACCACGCACTCGAAGCCCTCGGCGCGCAGCGCCTCGGCATACATGCCCGCACGGCTCATCTTGCCCAGCAGCACCACCATGTCGCCGGGAGCGTGGCCGTCCTCGCGCAGCGCGGCGAACCGGCGGGCGATGGCCTCGGCGCCGGCGCGCTTCGCATCGGCCGTGCGCACGCCGGTGCCGCGCCCCGCGGGCTGCACCGACAGCACGAGGTCGATGCGCGGCGCGCTGCCCCGATAGCAGGAGGGGCGCTGCTCGTTCGGCTCCAGCGACATGAACGCCTCGCCGAACACCGTCGACTGCTCGAACACGCGGTCGACGAACGACAGCACGTCGCCGTGGCTGCGGAAGTTCTTCGTGAGCTCGACGTAGAGCGCGCCCACTTCGTCGGCGCGCATCGCCTTCTTATGAGCCTCGTACACGTTCACGTCGGCGCCGCGGAAGCGGTAGATGGACTGCTGCGCATCGCCTACCGTGCACAGGTGCGCGCACCGCGGCCCGGCCAGGCGCGCGATCATGTCGATCTGCAGCTGGCTGGTGTCCTGGAACTCGTCCACCATCACCAGTTTGAAGCGGCGTTCGTAGCGCGCGGCGATGTCCGGGCAGCGTTCGAACGCGTCGAGCGTGCGCACGAGCAGGTCGTCGTTATCCAGCTTGCACGCGGCGCGCTTCGCATCCTCGAAGCGCGCGGTCACCTCGCGCGCGAGCGCCATGAGCTCGGAGGCCAGCGGGTGCGCCAGCGCGAGCGCGACGTTCTGAGCCACGCGCGCGTGCACAGCTTGATACGCTTTGACCTCGGCCTTCACGTCGGCGCCGCCGAACGTGCACGGCAGGTAGGCGCAGCCGTCGACCACAGCTGCCAGCGCACGCGCGTCGCTCGCCGCGGACGCGTCGGCCAAAAACGCCCCGAGCGCCTCCACCGCGTCGGCCGCGGCCGCGCGCGCCCGTTCGGCGGACGCGCTCTTCCCCGCCCGCTCGAGCGCGGGCAGCACGCCCTCGTAGGCCAGCAGCAGCTCGCGCGCGAGCGTCGAGGCCTGCGCGGGCGACGGCCCGAAATCGAGCGCGTCGAGGCCGCCGCGCAGCCCCGCCGCCTTGTCCATCAGAGCCTGCAGCATGGAGGCCACCGACGGAGCGAGCGGCATCGTCGAGCGCGCCGGGTACTCGTCGAACAGCGCCACGTACGAGCCGCGCGCGATGATGTCGTTGTCGTCGCCCAGCGCGCCGTCGATGGCGTCGGCCACGGCTTCGGCCCGCTCCGCATCGCCCATGATGCCGAACGCAGGATCCAGCCCCAGGTCGAGCGCGTGGGCGCGCAGGATGCGCGCGCACATGCCGTGGATGGTGGATATCCAGGCGCCGTCCACGCGCAGCGCTTCCTCGGCCAGCCCTTCGGCGCGCAGCGTGCGCTTGACGCGCGCCTTGATCTCGGCGGCCGCCTTCTCGGTGAACGTGATGGCCAGCACCTCGTCGACGCCGGACGCCGCAGGGCCGCTCTCGGGCAGAAGCGCATAGGCGATGCGCTGCGTGAGCGTGAACGTCTTGCCCGAGCCGGCGCCGGCCGACACGAGCAAGGGACCGCTCACGTGCTCGATGCTCTGGCGTTGACCAGGGGTGCAGGTTGAGAGGTTCATGCGCCCATCCTTTTCTCGCAGGCGAGCACGGGGCAATACCCGCACGGGTCTCCCCCGCGCGGATCGGGACCGATGCAGCCGTCGGCCAGCGTGCGCACGGCCCGGGCGATGCGATCCTCCACCGCGTCCACCAGCTCGCCGAACGACGAGACGCCCAGCGCCTCGCCTGCCGGTCCCGGCACGCCGCAGCGCTCGACGTCGATGCCGGGCACGTCCTGCTCGCCCACGACCGTACGGTCGAAGGCGCCCGAGACGCGCCGGTCGCGGCCGTACGACACGTACAGCGCACCCACCACGTCGAGCCCCAGGACCTTGCGCGCCACCTGGGCGTACATGAGCGTCTGCACCTTGTGGGGAAGCACCGCGCCGCCCGCCTGCGCGGCGGGCGATGCCGAATCCAGCGCGTAGTCGCCATTGAGCGACCCCTTGTAGTCGATAACCACCGCCTGGCCGGCCCCGTTCACGTCGATGCGGTCCACGCTGCCGCGCAGCAGGCATCCTGCGTACGGGAACGGCTCGCTCGAGCCGAAATCGAACTCGAAGCGCACGGGCTCGAAGCCCGGCAGCAGCAGCGCCTCGCGGTCGAGGAACCGGACGAGCCTCCTCCTCAGATCGGCCGTCTCGGCGCGTTCGAAGGCGGTGCGCGGGATCAACGGGTTGACCGAGCGCTTGAGGTTGCGTTGCGATTCCAGATGGCGGTCGAACGTCTCGCCTAGAAGCGCGCGCGCTTCGGGAAGCGTCGCAGAGTCCACCTTCGCATGCCCCGCCTCGCGGAAATGCTCGTAGAAGCTGCGCAGCACGTTGTGGGAGAAGCTGCCCATCTCGAGAGGCCCGAACCCGGCGTCCGGCTCCGACAGGCGAAGACGGCGCAGAGCGAACCACTTGTAGGGACATTCAAGGTAGCTTTCCAGCGCAGACGGCGACAGCGCCAACGCGGCGTCGGCGCCGCGCAGCCCCTCGCGCGGCGAGCGCGGCAGCACGATGCGCGGGCGCTGCTCGGGCGACACCGCGCCCGCGGCCGGCAGCTCCCAGGACAGCGTCGCCCCGCCTTCGCCTACGCGCGGCTGCACACCCTCGCAGACGAGCGCGAGGTTGTCGTGGAGCGCGTCCTCCCCTGCCAGCATGGCGAAGGCGACGAGCGGCTTGGGAAGCCCCGTCGCCCGGTCGTCCTCGCCCGCATCCGCTTCCCGGTAGCAGTCGAGCAGCTCCTCGAACATAACCGACGGATACGCCTCGTTCGCATCCTCGGTGTTCAGCACGCGCTCGCACACCACCGTCTCGCAGGCGCTCGAAAGCGCGCGGAAGAATCGGCGGCGTGAGGCGGCGAGCGCGTCGACGGGGCGGCCGAGGCCCAGCTTCTCCAGCAGCAGCGTGCCGCCGTCCTCGACGAGCCGCACCGGGTAGGAGCCCGCGTCGAGATCGCACAGCACGAGCGCGGCGCAAGAGCACGCGGGAAGCTCGGCCGCCTCGTCGAGCGACATGAACAGCGCGTCGGGGCGCGCGCCTTCGTCGCGCGCCGACCGAGCGCTTGAGGAAACCGGCATGCGCTCCAGCAACGACAATGCGCCGTCGAACACCGCGTTCGCGCGACTGCATGCCGCCGCGAACCTGCGCGCGCACGACACGGCCGCCAGTTGCTCCGCGCGAAACGCCGGATCGAGGTCCGTACGTGCGCGCAGGCGCGCCTCGAACCCCGCGAGCGCGCCGTCCGCGTCGCCCGCCTCCAGCGCCGTCAGCGCGTCGGCCGCCGCCTCGCTTTCGCGGGCGAGATCGGCCGCGATGCGCGCGCGCTCGACCGTGCGGTCCCCGCGCCACGCGGCATCCAGCTCGCAGGCCGTTCGGTTCCCGATGCCCGAGAACGGTCCGAGCGCGAAGTCGGACGCCTGCGCGATGCTCCATGCGCCGCAGGCGAACGCGTGCAGAGCGAGAAACGCGCGTCCGAACGCGGTATCGGCGAACGCCCGGCTCGCACTCACGGCCGAGGCGGCGCCCGCTTCGAGCAGCGCACCCGCAACGTCATCGAACAACGCGCGAGGATCGCGGGCGGTCACCGCAACGGGCAGCGGATCGCGCCCCTCCTCGACCGCACGGAGGCGCTCGTCGGCCACGGCCTGCGCCACCGTGCTCGCCACGAGGGTCGGCGCGGCGTAGCGTCCCGCCGGAAGCAAGAAGCGCACCCGCCCCGTCGGGCGCAGAGGCTCGGGCATCGCGGGCTTGAACAGACGCTCCAACAGCCCTTGCAGCTCGGAGGCGCGCCCGTCGGCACCCGACGGGGCGCGGCAGCCGTCATCGAGGCGAACGACGTCGGTCCGCTGCGCGAGCGCAGCCGTCATCCGCTCCTCAGCGCAGTCAAGGTCGTCGAACCCGGCCAGCACAAGGGGCGCGGGCGCCTCCATAGCCTCGGGAAGCAGAGCCGCCGCCTGCGACGATTCGCAGCACCCCGCCTCCTGCAGAAGCTCCGCGTAACGCTCGAGCACCATGAGCGCATCGCGCTCGGCCGCGCTCAGACCGGCGTTTGCGGCGACCGGCGCCGTCAGATGCGGCAACGCCTCGCGCGCCAAGCGCGCGAGCAGGCCGACGACGCCCGGCGTGGCTTCAAGCGCCGTCCGTTCGGTCTCCAAGCAGGCGCGGCGCACGAGCAATGCGCGATCGAACGACGACACGATGCGGCGCCCGTCGCCGAACAGATCCCACCTGTCGCGCACCCACGTCATAGGCGTCTCCACGCGCGCTCCCAGCGCGCACGGCCCCTCCGCGAGCGCGCGGCGCACGCGGTCGGCAGCGGCGGGACTGGGAACCAGCAGCACGGGCGCGAGACCCGCCGCCAGCCACGATTCCAGATATGCGCGGGCGGCGTCCAGCACGTCGCCCGCATGGTCGAGTATGTGATGTTGGAAAGGCATGCCGCCTATTGTACTCGCCCGCCGCGCGGGCGTGCGCTACAATGGCCGCCATGCAGAAGAACACCTTGAAATACTCCGCCGTCGTGTTCCTCGGCGGCGCCAGCTACGGCGTGATGGCCGCCACGATCAAATGCGCGCTCGCCGAGGGGTTCTCGTGGACCCAAACCGCCGCCAGCCAGGCGTTCTTCGGCGCGCTGCTGTTCGCCGTCGCCTTGGCCGCGCTGACCGTCCTCGGCAAGCGCCCTGTACCGCTGTCGCCCAAGCGCGTGCTGTCCTTGCTGGGGCTGGGCCTCGCCACATGCACCACCTGCGTGCTGTACAACTTCGCGCTCACCATGCTGCCCGTGTCCGTGGCCATCACGCTGCTGTTCCAATTCACCTGGATCGGCATCGTATTCCAGGTGGTCGCCACCCGTCGCAAACCCCGCCTCGCTGAAATCGTCGCGGCGGCCGTCATCCTCGGAGGCACCCTCTTGGCGAGCGGCCTGTTCTCGGACACGGTGGGTCATCTCGACCCGCTCGGCATCCTCTGCGCGCTGCTGTCGGCCGTCAGCTGCGCGACGTTCATGTTCCTGTCGGCGCGCGTCGGCTGCGACCTGCCGCCCATCGAGCGCGGACTCGTCGTGTGCCTGGGCGCGTGCATCCTCGGCTTCGCCGTGTGCCCCGACTACTTCTCAAGCGGCGCGCTGCAGGCCGGCATTTGGAAGTACGGGCTGATCCTGGGCGTATTCGGGCTGTTCGTGCCCGTGGTGCTGTTCGGCATCGGAACGCCGCACCTCTCAGCGGGGCTGTCCACCATCATGGCGTCGTCGGAGCTGCCGTGCGGAATAGCGATATCAGTGCTCGTCCTGTCCGAACCCGTGGACGCGCTTCAGACGGCCGGAATAGCCGTCATCATGCTGGGCGTGGCGGTATCGCAGCTGCCCAACCTGCTGCCGCAAGGCGCGTCCGCTCGCTTTCGAAAAAAACGCTTGCAATGACGCGCTCGCTTTGTAATAATGTTCAGGCTGCTTTTCCAGCTAGGAATCGCGCAAGCCGTCCCCATAGTCTAGAGGTCAGGACGCGGCCCTTTCAAGGCTGAGACACGGGTTCGATTCCCGTTGGGGGCACCACGAAATGCCAGGCCGGAAGCTCATCGCTTCCGGCCTTTTTCTTTGCCTGCGTCTTTCGTGTGCCAACATGTGCCGCAATCGACATGTTCGCGCTTCATCGAACCCGCCGCCGCGTGGGCGAGCCGGCGAACGTCGGACGCCGGAGAGCCTGCCGGATCAACCCGCTCCCGCGCATCGCCGTCGAGCCGCTCCCAGATGCGGCGATGCGATGGGCGCCCCGCACGCTCGCACCGAACGCCGCCCGTTTGCGGTATGATTATGACATGGACACCGACGAGAACACTGCGCGCCCGCTCGCGCCGGAAAACGAACCCGCCTCTATCGAGCTGGCGGACGCCGACGACGGCGCGCTCGCGCCTCCCGAAGACGAGCCGAAGAAGCCCCTGGTCATCGTGATGCACGCATCGGTGGGCTCCGGCCACCGCAGCGCTGCCTACGCCGTCGCGCAGGCGTTCGAGCTCATGCGCGACGCGGACGGCGAGCGGACGGACGGCCAGCCTCCCATCCCCGACGACCTCGACATCGAGGTGATCGACGTGCTGGATTACGGCCGCATCGTGTTCGACGGAAACAACGCTGCGTCGCTGTTCACGGGCGCCACGCGTCCCATCTACGACCTCACCTGGCGCTTCACGCTCACCGGGCGCCTTCTGTGGGGCGGCGGCTCCATCTGGTCGCACCTCATGTACTCGAAGTTCACCGACTACGTGCGCGAGAAGCAGCCGCTGGCCATCGTGTGCACGCACATCACCGCCGCCAACGTGGCCGTGGCGGCGCGCATGCTGACCGGCCAGCACTACCCCATCGTGTGCGTCCCCACCGACTACGAGACCGAGGGCCTGTGGCCGCACAAGGCCGCCGATTTGTTCTGCGTCGCGAACGAATCGATGGCCGAGACGCTGCGCCCGCGCAAGGTGCCCGAGGAGAGCATCCTCATCACCGGCATCCCCACGCGCGACGATTTCCGCCGCGCCTACGACCGCCCCTCCGTGCGCGAGCAGCTGAAGCTGCCCCAGGATCGGCGCATCGTGCTGGCCTTGGCGGGCGCCTACCTGCCCCGCCCCTACGTGCACTTCCGCACCGCGCTGGACAAGCTGCTGCCCTACCTGCACGGCTTCGACGACACGCTGCACTTCGTGTTCGTGGCCGGAAGCGACGCCGACTATGCCCGCCACCTGCGCCAGGAATGCGAGGAGCTGGGGCTCGCCAACGCCACCGTGCTCGACTACGTGGACGACATGGCCGCGCTCATGGCCGCCAGCGACCTGGCCATCTGCAAGTCGGGCGGCCTCACGGTCACCGAGTGCCTGTGCGCGCAGGTTCCCATGATCCTTCTGGGCAAGGCATACGGCCAAGAGAAGGTGAACGTGCAGATGCTCACCTCGCTGGGCGCCGCCATGCACGTGACCACGGCCCGCGAGCTGCTGGACACGCTGCGCCACGTGGCGAAGTACCCCGAAAGCGCGCGCGCCATGCTGATCAACGGCAGCTTCCTGCGCCATCCGAACGCCGCCGAGGACATCGCGAACGCCACGCTGCGCCTGATAGCCGCACCGAAGAACCCCGGCGACCCGCGCTACCGCAAGCACCTGCTGCACTTCTACTGGGGAAAGAAGCCCGCCCATATCCGCTAAGGGCGCAGACGGGGTTTCGCGTCGGCATGGTACCAGGTTTGTGCATTATGCGCTCATCGGACCGGAGGTCGACCGATGAGCGTATACTGGTTGTTCGGCGCCCGACGTTCGCTCGGTTGCGCCTCGATCTTCCGAAATGCATGACGCGGCGGATCGACCCCGCACCTGCAATCAGCGGCACCCGTGCCGCACCGACACAGAAAACAGAGACATATGAAGCAATTCAACGAACTCGGCCTGTCCGACCAGGCTCTTGAAGCCGTCGCGCGCCTGGGCTACGAAGCGCCCACGCCCGTCCAGGAGCAGGCCATCCCGCTCGCGCTCGAAGGGCGCGACCTCATCGCCGCCGCCAAGACCGGCACCGGCAAGACCGCGGCTTTCTCGCTGCCCTCGCTCGACCGCCTGGGCCATGCCAAGGGCGGGCAGGGCCCGCTCATGCTCGTGGTCACCCCCACGCGCGAGCTGGCCCAGCAGATCGGCGAGGTGTGCACCGCCATCGCCGCCTCCACGCATCACCGCATCCTCACCGTGGTGGGCGGCCTGTCCTACACCCCGCAGATCAACAAGCTCAAGCACGGCGTGGACATCCTCATCGCCACGCCGGGCCGCCTGGTCGACCTCATGGAACAGGGCGCCGTGCGCCTCGGCGACGTGGAGGTGCTCGTGCTGGACGAGGCCGACCGCATGCTGGACATGGGCTTCTGGCCGGCCATGAAGAAGATCATCGGCGCCACGCCCGCCTCGCGCCAGACGCTGCTGTTCTCGGCCACCATCGACGCGTCCATCAAGAACAGCGTGGGCAAGCTGCTGCACGACCCGGCGTTCGTCGAGATCGCCCACAAGGGCGAGACGGCCGACACTGTAGAGCAGTACATCGTCCACGTGGCGCAGACCCTCAAGCCGGCGCTGCTCAAGGCCGTGCTGGCCGAGAAGGGCTCCGACCGCGTCATCGTGTTCGCCCGCACGCGCAGCCGCGCCGATTCCACGTGCCGCCGCCTCAAGCGCGCGGGCTACACCGCCGAGGCTATCCACTCCGACCGCAGCCAGGCGCAGCGCCGCCGCGCGCTCGACAACTTCGCCGCCGGCAAGACGGGCGTGCTCGTGGCAACCGACGTGCTGGCGCGCGGCATCGACGTGGAGGAAGTGGACTACGTCGTGAACTACGACCTGCCCACCCAGCCCGAGGATTACGTCCACCGCATCGGCCGCACGGGTCGCGCGGGCGCCGCGGGCTTCGCCGTGTCGTTCGTAAGCCCCGAGACGGCCGACGCGCTTCGCGACATCGAGAAGCTCATCAAGCGCCCCATTCCCGAGATGGAGGTGCCTTCGTTCGATGCCGAGCAGGCCGCCGAAGAGGCCGCGGGCAAGGCCGCCCGCGCCGACGCGCGCCGCGACCCCGAGATCAAGCAGGCCGCCAAGGAGATGGCCGCGCGCGAGCGCAAGAAGGCCAAGGCTCGCGAGCAGGCGCAGGCCGAAGACGCGCCGAGGAGCGCCCCGAAGCGCAAGCCCTCAAAGAAGCCCGCCGCGTCGAAGGGCGCCCCGCCGAACCGCCAGCAGCCGGGCCGGGCGAACGCGAAGCAAGGGCAGCCCGGCCAGCGCAGCAGCAAGCCCGCGTCCGGAGGCGCGCGCCCCGCGCAGTCTTCGGCGAAGAAGGGCGGTCCCGATCTCCGTCCGGGCCGCGCTCATCGCGCCAGCCTCGCCCAGCAGCGCAGCAGAGGCGGCAAGCGCAAGTAAGCCCACACCGCCGAAGGGGGCCGCACGGCCCCCTTCGGCATCTTTCAAGGACGAGGGCGCCCGCCTTAGCCCAAGGGGTTCTTGTTCTGGTTGGCGGCCACGTGGACGAGGCGGTTGCCCAGCCACAGCAGGAACGCCAGCACGACGACGGCGCTGCCGGCCAGCATCCATTGGCCGCGCGTCAACTCCGCGATCAGCAGGAACACCACCACGGCCGCGGCGAACAGCAGCGCGAGCGTGCCGAAGGCGACCAGAGCCGTAGCAGCCGTGCGGGCGCCGTTTCCCTCCTCGCGCTCCGGATGGGATCCTTGCTCGATCCGCTCGGGTTCATCGCTCATATCGAAAGCCTTTCCCATCGACAACGGCCCGACGGGGGTCGCGTTCGATCAGCATACGCTTTTCGTGGCGACTACGGCCACGCCGGTGCCGCATACGTCCTCGATCAGCACGTCTCCGGCCGCGACCGGCGCGTCGAGCCGCAGCGCGGCGACGGCGGCCAGAACGTCCTTCATGGCGGCCTTCGGCACGGGACGCTGCGTCTTCGCGCTGACCGGTTCCAGGCAGCCGGACACGGGCAGCACGGCGGTCACCATGCGCTCGGGGGCGACGGCTTCCTGCGCAGCGTAGTCGGCCCCGCGCTTGCAGGTATAGCCGGAAACCTCGCTCACCTGGCCGTTTTCGTCGAGCGCAACCTCGACCCGGCAACCCAGCGGACAGCAGATGCACGTGTAGGCGGCGATGTCGGTAGCGAACTGCATCAGTCGGCGCCTCCTCCGGCCATACCGGTCTCGCCGGCGAGGCGCGCGGCCTCGTCGCGGCCTTCGACACGCACGCGCACGGCCGAGCACCCCGCCGTTGCGCCCGCAGGCAGGACGACGAGCACCATCTCGGCGGGCACCGCGATCATCGTCTTCGCACGCTTGAGCTCGCGCACCCGGCCGGTTTCGTCGATCCCCTCCACCACGAAGCGCGGCTCGTTCACCGTGCGTGCGACGCGCAGCGACAGCATGAGCTTCTCGTCGGACGGCGTGGCGACGTCGATGCTCTGCGGCACCACGTAGCGCACTCCCTCGCCCGCCATCACGGGAACAACGGCATGCGCGTCGCGAGCGGCCGAGGCGCCCGAGACCGCTTGCCGCGCGTAAGCGGCCGCGGCGGCGCCCGCGCGCTCGCCCTCCTGCGACGCATGGTCCACCAGATCGTGTACGTGCAGCGCGTTGCCGCAGGCGAACACGCCGGGAACGTCGGTAGCCAAACGGTTGTCCACCCGCGCGCCGCCGGTGACGGGATCGAGCCCCACCCCGGCCGACTTCGCCACCTCGTTCTCGGGCACGAGGCCCACCGACAGCAGCAGCGTGTCGCACGCGACGCGCTGCTCGGTGCCGGGGATCACCTGGATCGTCTCAGGATCCACCTGCGACACGTACACCGCGCTCAGGCGACCCTCCCCTTCCAGCCGCGTCACCGTGGAGCTGAGGTGCAGCGGAATGCCGAAGTCGTCCAGGCACTGCACCACGTTGCGACGCAGGCCCGACGGATGCGGCATCAACTCGTGCACGCCCACCACCTCGGCTCCTTGCGACGCCAAACGGCGCGCCATGATCAGCCCGATGTCTCCCGACCCGAGGATCACCGCGCGACGCCCGGGCAGGCACCCTTGGAGGTTCATGAAGTTCTGCGCGCTGCCCGCCGAGAACACGCCCGACGGACGCGAGCCCGCCAGGTTGAGCGCGCCCAGCCCGCGCTCGCGCGAGCCGGTGGCCAGCACCACGGCGCGCGCCTCGATCGCATGCGCGCCGCGCGCGTCCACCGCGTGCACCGTGAGCGGCGCTCCGTCGTCCGGGCGCCCCGGATCGACGGACGTCACGCTGGCGCCCGCCAGCACGTCCACCGAGCCCGCGTCCGCAAGCGCGTCGATCTCGCGCTGCGCGTACTCGGGACCCGTCAGCTCCACGCCGAAGCGGTGCAGCCCGAACCCGTTGTGCACGCACTGCTTGAGGATGCCGCCCAGCTTCTCCTCGCGGTCGAGCAGAAGCACGCTCGCGCCCTGCTGCGCGGCCGCTTGGGCTGCGGCGATGCCGGCGGCTCCGCCGCCCGCCACCGCTACGTCGTACACGCACGCGCGCTCGCAATCCGCGCCCTGCGCCTCCGAGCGCTCGCCCTTGCGCGCCAGCCCCGCGTAATCGGGGCGCGAAGCGGCCACCACGGGCGATCCCGGCAGGCGCTTGTCCAGCGCGTCGGGCGCCACGCCCGTCTCGCGCGCCACGATGCGCGCGATCTCCGGCGAGCAGAACCCGCCGTGGCAGCGCCCCATCATCGCGCGCGTGCGCCACTTCAGCGCGTCGAGCGACAGCACGGGCAGCGGAGCGTGCAGCGCGGCCACGATCTCGGCCTCGGTCACCTCGCAGCAGCGGCACACGATGTGCCCCCACCGCGGGTCGGCCTCGATGGCGCGCGCCCGCTCGGCCTCGTCGCGCTCGGCGAACGGCTTGCAGCGCTCGCGACGCGCCTGGAATTCCCCGTTCGCCTCCGCGCCCAGCTGCTCCGCCACCGCCTGCGCCACGTGCTCGGCCACGGCCGGAGCCGAGGTGAGCCCCGGCGAGTCGAAGCAGGCGATGTTGAAGAACCCGGGCGCGTCGTCCGGCTCTCCGATGACGAAATCGTCGCCGTCGGCGCTCGAAGCCCGCAGCCCTGCGAAGTTCGCGATCATGCCGCGCGAACCGGCGTCGGGCCACGTCTTCTTCGCGGCGTCCAGCACGAAGCGCAGCCCCTCCGCGCTCGTAGACAGGTCGATCTTGCTGGCCTGCTCCACGGCATTCGGCCCCACCAGCAGGTTGCCGTGCACGGTGGGCGTCACGAGCACGCCCTTGCCCGCTGACGACGGCGCCTGAAACACGGTATGCGAGAACAGCGGGCCGTACTCGGAATCGTACAGGCAGTACTCGCCGCGCCGCGCCGCGATGCGCAGGCGATGCGCGCTCACGGCGTTGTTCAGCTCGTCGGCGAACACGCCGGCGGCGTTCACCACCGCGCGCGCCGCGTACCGCGCGCCCGTCGAGGTGGAAAGCAGGTAGCGCGCGGACGAGGGCGAGCCCGCGGCCAGGCGCTCGACGGACACGACGCGCTCGTTGAAGCGGAACGCCGTGCCGTGCAGCGCCGCCTGCTCAGCCGAGAACAGGGCAACCTCGTACGGGTCGCAAATGGCGCCCGTCTCGGCCAGCAGGCCGCCGCGCACGTGCGGGCTCGCATGCGGTTCGAGCGCGCGCACTTCGGCGGCGTCCAGCTCGCGCACGCCTTCCACGCCGTTCTCCGCCGCGCGCGCCACGAGGCGCCGTATGCTGGCCAGCTCCTCGTCGGAGAACGCGAGCACGAGCGAGCCGTTGCGGACGTAGGAGAATCCCAGCTCGTCGGCCCATTGCGGAAACAGCTTGGACCCGGCCGCGTTGAAGCGAGCCTTGAGCGTTCCAGGCAAAGGGTCGTAGCCGGCATGCACGATGCCGGAGTTCGCTCGCGTCGCGCCGCAGGCCACATCGTTGCCTGCCTCAAGCACCACGACGTTCAGATGCCAGCGCGCCAATGCGCGCGCCGTCGTCGCGCCGGCAACGCCGGCTCCCACGATCGCAACGTCGATGCTCTGCAGAGGTTCGGTATCCATGTCGTTCAGCTTACTATTTATCCCCGTTGAGCGAAAGAGCGGATACACAATCGGCCAAGCGCGGTATCGTTATTTCCACGAAGCGACGAAAGGAATCACATGAGAATAGCGGTGGCGAGCGAAGGACTGGCCGTATCTCCCTATTTCGGACATTGCGCAAGCTTCACCTGCTATAGGATCGAACGGGGCATCATCGTCGAGTGCCAGAACATGCCGAACCCTCATCAGACCCCCGCCCGCATCGCCGCGGTGCTGCGCGAGCTCGATGTGACGGCGGTCATCACCGGCATCATCGAGCGCGACGCCGTGGAAGCGCTGCAAGCAGCCGATATCGAAGTAGTGTCCAACCAAGCAGGAAGCGCCCGAGATGCAGCCGAGGCGTATCTCGCCCACACCCTCATCGGCACGGACGAATGGCATAACGACGAAGAAGTCCTCGGAGCCATCGAGTCGTAGCGGGAAAGCCGGCAGGAAAATCCTCCCCTAACGAAAGCGCCCCGCCGGCTTATCCGACGGGGCGCTGTTTTTGCATAGACGCGAAGCCTACAGAGCCTTCTTGGCGACCTCGGTGATGGCGGTGAACGCCGCGGGATCGTTGATGGCCATGTCGGACAGCACCTTGCGGTCCAGCTGCACGCCGGCCTTCTTGAGGCCGTTCATGAGCACCGAGTAGCTCATACCGTTGATGCGGGCGGCCGCGTTGATGCGGGTGATCCACAGACGGCGGATCTCGCGCTTCTTGTTGCGGCGGTCGCGGTACATGTACTGGAGCGAATGCTGCACCTGCTCCTTCGCGGCACGGTAAGAACGGGACTTCGCACCGTAGTAGCCCTTGGCGCGATTGAGGACGGTACGACGCTTCTTATGGGCGCTGACTGCGCGCTTGACACGAGGCATGTTCTATCACTGTTCCTTTTCGATTAGCGGAGGCCGAGGTTACGGGCGATGACCTTCTGGTCAGCCGTGGCCACTTCGGTTTCATGGCGGAAGTTGCGCTTGCGCTTCTGGCTCTTCTTCGTCATGATGTGGCTCTTGAACGCCTTCGAGCGCATGATCTTGCCGGAACCGGTAACGCGGAATCGCTTCGCGGTGCCGCGATGAGTCTTCATCTTAGGCATGGTCGTTCCCTTCTTCTTTCTTCTCGTTCTCTTTCTTTTTCTTCGCCGCGACTGCCGCAGGCAGCGGGGCGATGAGCATGTGCATGTTGCGGCCTTCCATCTTGGGCTGGTTCTCGATGACCGCTTCGTCCTTCAGGTCGTCGGCCAGACGCTCCAGGATGGTGAGACCCAGCTCCGGGTGCGCCATTTCGCGACCGCGGAACATGATGGTGATCTTCACCTTGTTGCCGGCTTCGAGGAAGCGCATGACGTGCTTCTTCTTCGTCGTGTAGTCGCCCACGTCGATCTTCGGCCGGAACTTCATTTCCTTCGTTTCGACCTTGCTCTGGTTCTTGCGAGCCTGCTTGGCCTTGATGGCCTGGTCGTACTTGAACTTGCCGTAATCCATGATGCGGCACACGGGCGGTTCCGCGTTCGGCGCGATTTCCACGAGGTCGAGCCCCTGGTTGTCGGCCACCCGCTGGGCTTCCGCCGTCACGTAAATACCCATCTGTTCGCCATCGAAGCCGATCAAACGGCATTCGCGGACCGTGATCTCTTCGTTGAGCCGAGGCTCCTGAGCAGCTATCGCGCTCACCTCCCAATCCATCGCGCTTCCGCGCCATAATAAAAACCCGTAGCTTTGGGAGCATACGGGTTTCGCATTCGTATTCAGGCTTTGCAGCCGATATTCGAGCGACCCATCAGCAGCCAAAGCGCCGAACCAGGTGGAGGGTCTCCCCTCGCTTGAACAAACAACTTGCTTATTGTAGCACGGGATTTTTAAGATGCAAGAAAATCATGAGGGTTTTTCGTCCGGGTTTTGGATCCGTATCTTCAGCAAGGTGGGCAAAACCCGTTAATTTCCCATGTTCCGACGATCGCACGATCGCGATGCGAGCCTCTTCGGTATACTGGCTGCAGCCCGTACCGCCTTACGCGACGGAAAGGACGTCATGAATCGCATCGTTCGTTACCTCATGCTCGCCGGCGCTTGGACGGCCTGCATCATCGGCTGCATCGGCGTGTTCGTGCCCGTGCTGCCCACCACCCCGCTGCTGCTGCTCGCGACGTTCCTGTTCGCGAAATCCTCGCCGCGCTGCCACGCCTGGATCATCTCGACCCGGGTGTACCGCACCTACGTCGCCGCGTTCAAAGAAGCCGGAGGCATCCCGCTCGGCACGAAGGTGCGCATCCTGGCCGTGTCGTTCACGCTCATGGGTCTGTCCGCCTGGTTCGTGCAGAAGCCCCTCGTCTGGGCTATCCTCGGATGCGTCAGCGCGTTTTTGCTGTACCTCATGTTCGTGCGCATCCCCACCATCACCCCCGAGCGCGTCCAGCTGATCCGCCAGGTCGAAAAGGCCGAGTAAGGATCAGCCAGGAAGCGAGAACGTCGTCGAACGGCAATAATCGACCGATTTGGTAATCTTGGAGAGGATCCGGCCGCGGCGTTTCGGGTCTGCCGAGCGTGCTCGAAGGCGTTTTCCCAGGTCGCATGTTCGAAACGTAAAGCAAAGCGAATCTGCGGGATTACCAAACCGGTCGATTCCTGCCGCGGATCGGGGGTTTCGCCGTCAAGCCGATCCGGAAAAGCGGCGGCCCCGTCTTCGGGGCCGCCGCTCAACCGCCAATCGCTAGTTCTTGTCCTCGTAGAGCTCGATCACGGCGCCGTCCTTCTCGACGAAGGCCAGACGCACACCGGGATCCGCGTCCATGGGGCCGCAGATGACGCGGTCGGCATCGTCGACGTACCGGTCCAGATCGTCCACCGCGTAGGCCACGTGCCAGCGACGATGCAGCTCTTCGGGGAAGGGCGTGCCCTCCTCGAACTTGAGGTACTCCACCTTGTAGTCGTAGTCGTCGACGTTCGACACCCAGAACTTCATGGCCTCGTTGTAGGTCATGTTCGGCTTCTTCTCCGTGATGGGGATGCCGATGTGCATATAGGTTGCGGTCATACCGATCTCCTCTCGTCTCCAGGTTGGCGTAGTAAGTCAGCGAGGCTGGCTGCGGTGCCCGAGATTCGTGGGATCGCGGAGGCGAAGCGTACTTTGGTACGCGAGTCTCCGGGATCACGCGAAGATCGGGTGCCACAGCCAGCCGCAGCGTCGGCTGGTTCCGACGGCCGTCAGGCCGACGGAGCCATAGAGAACATGTCCATGGCGGCTTCCGCGTCGGCCTGCATGGCGGCGGTGGCAGCGTTGGCCAGGGCGTGGAAGTACTTCGGGTGCTTCTCGGCGATGAGCGCCTCGACGGCGCGCACGCCCGCGTTGCTCATGTAGCTGAAGTAGTTGATCTTGCGGATGCCGGCGCGGATGGCCGCACGCGTGTCCTCGCGCGACAGGCCGCTGCCCCCGTGCATGACGAGCGGCACGCCGCAGCGGATGCGCAGCTCCTCGATCAGCTTGAAGTCGAGCTTGGGCTGGGCTTGGTAGAAGCCGTGCACCGTGCCCACGGACGCCGCCAGCGCGTCGATGCCCGTATCGGCCACGAAGCGCGCCGCCTCGTCGGGGTCGGTGTAGATGTTCTCCCGATCGTCATCGGACATCTCCAGCCCCTCGTGGCCCGTCGTGAAGCCGATCTCCGCCTCCACGTCGGCTCCGTACTCGCGCGCCAGCTCCACGGCGCCCAGCGTCAGCGCCACGTTCTCCTCGTAGGGCAGCTGCGAGCCGTCGATCATGACGGCCGAGAACCCCAGGTCGAGCGCGCGGCGCACGTAGTCCATATCCTCGCCGTGATCGAGCATCACGCACACGGGCACGCGCGAAGCCTCGGCGCGCGCCACCATGATGGGGCCGATCACGTCGATGGACGTCTCCTCCTCGTGCAGCTGGGCGTGCTGGATGATGACGGGCTCGCCGCGATGCTCGGCCGCGCCGATAGCCGCGAGCAGAAGCTCCAGGTTCGGCGTGTCGAAGGCCGCGGCAGCGCAGCCGTTCTCTTCCGCCCAGGCGAGGACGGAGCTCAGGGAAGCGAGCATGACCCTCCTCCTACTTCTTCAGGTACGGCGTGTTGCAGGGCGCGTTCCACAGACGCAGCAGCTCGTCGTCCATGCGCGCCATGAACATCTGGAAACCGGCCTGCTCCTGCACGGTCAGCATCTCGCCGACGAAGTTCGCGACCACTTCGATGTCCTGCTTCGCCAGCTCCTTGACCGCGGCTCGGTACACGATGAGCTGCTCCATGAGCGTGGTGGCGCCCGAGCCGTTCACGATGAGCATGACCTTCTCGCCCGGCTGGATGCCGATGTCCTTCGCCAGCGCGTTCACCATGATGGCGGCCGTCTCGTCGGCGGACTTCATGGGCTGGCGTCCGCCGCCCTCCTCGCCGTGCTGGCCCATGCCGATTTCCATCTCGTCATCGCCGAGCTCGGCCAGAAGCGTGCCCGTCTGCGGATGCGTGGCGCCGCGCACGGCCACGGCCAAGGTGGCCATGTTGTCGGCGAAGCGCTGCGCGACGGCGGCAACCTCCTCGAGGCTTCTTCCTTCGGCGGCCGCAGCGCCGGCGATCTTGTACGTGGGGATGCAGCCCACCAGGCCGCGGCGGTCGTCGGCGTTCTCGCGCGGGGCGTTCGACACGTCCTCCTGCGTGACCACCTTCGCCACGTTGAGGCCCTGCTTCTTGCACTGCTTCATGGTCATGTTGCCCGTCAGCATGTCGCCGGCGTGGTTGAGCACGATGTAGAGCACGCCCTTGCCCTTGTCGGCCAGCTTGATGGCGTCGACGCAGGCCTGCGGTCCGGGCGCGGCGAAGATGTCGCCCACCACGTCGATGTCCACCATGCCCTCGCCCACGAAGCCCTCGATGGCCGGCTCGTGACCGCTGCCGCCCTGCGTCACGATAGTAACGCGATCGGCGCAGTCAAGCTTCTTGTTGATCACCATATTGTCCTCGCCCAGTTCGAGGATGTCGGGGTTGGCCAAGGCCAGGCCCTCCAACACCTCGGCGGTGAGGTTCTCGGGATCGTTGATGAACTTCTTCATCTGCATGGTGCTCCTCCTCAGTCGTTTGACAGCCGGAAAAGAAAGGCCTGCCGCACGACGCGGCAGGCCCGATTGCCTAATGATGCGCGGCTCCCGTTGCAAGCCCGCGCAAGAACAGCGAGGTCGACACGGCTCCCGCGTCGGGCGTGCCGATGGTGGCGTCGCCGTAACTGCGCGCGCGGCCGAACTTCGAGGCGAAGCCCTCTGACGCCCGCGCGCCCGCTTCGGCCCCCTCGGCCGCGGCGGCGAACACGGCGGCCGCGTCGTCGTCTGCGGCGTCGCACGCCTGCGCGGCTTCCACAGCGGGGATCAAGGCATCCATCATGGTCTTGTCACCTACTTGAGCGTTCGTGATGTCCTGCATCTCGGCCAGGCAGCCTGCGAACATGCGGCGCGCGGCATCGGCGGACAGCTCGTTCTCGTCGTCTTCGAGGCGCGCGCCCAAACCGCCGATCATCGTGCCGTACAACGGGCCGGCCGAGCCGCCCCGCACGGCCATGGCGGCCATACCCAGGTCGTCGAGGAAGTCCTTGATCGATTCCTCGTCCCATGCCTCGGCGCGCTCGTCCATGAGCTTGGCGATCTTCGTGATGGTGATGCCGTGGTCGCCGTCGCCGAACTTCGAGTCGATGTCGCTCAAGCGGTCGGCCTGCTCCAGCATGAGCCGCGCGCTCTCGCGCAGCATGGCCTTGCACGTGCCCCGATCGATCATGGATGCCCCTCTTTCGTCGGTTATCGCCCTGCAGCAAACTCTACCCGCAACGTATCGAGCGGTCAATGGGCGAAAAGCGTGCAGGTTGGCGCAGTAAGTCAGCGAGGCTGGTCGTGGCGTCAACCCGTTCCGCCGGCCGCCAGGCTGACGGAACCCTGTTACGCGTTGACGTACACGTATACGATGCGGATGGTGTCGGCGAGGTTGCCCGACGTGTTCGCCGTAGAGTAGTTGTACAGCAGCAGCGCCGACCATTCGTGCGCGGCTCCGTTCAGATCGACCGTGCCGGAGAACGAGTACGATTCCTTGACGAGCGTGGTGCCGTCGCTCGCGTATTCGGAGTATTCGGTTTTGTCGGCGGGAAGCTGCGCCGAGCCCGCAGGCACATTGACGCCCGCCTCCTGCAGCGTCTTCTCGATGATGCCCTCGTTCTTCACCGCGTCGACGAAACTGAGCGAGCCGTAGCCCAACGACGCGGTGGCCGCGGAGTAGCCCGCCTGCACGACCGCACCGTCCTCGTTGAGACCGAGGTACACCGTCGGCGTGCCGGAGCGCGTGTCGGCCGGCTCGTCGGTGAGAGCCACCGTCACGTTCGTCTTGACGGGATTGCCCTCTTCGTTCACTTCCTTCGAGGTCGTCTCGGTGGCGCCGTGCTTGAGCGCGGCGATGGCCTCGTCCTTCGTCATGCCCAGCACCGCGGCCAGGTTAGGAACGTCCGTCTTCTTAGCGGTGGCGGTGGTGGCGTCCTTCGTTTCGTCGGTCTGCATGGAACCCACTTCCTGCGAGCTCTGCTGCTCTTGGGTCTGCTGCGTCGCGATCAGCTGACTTTCCTCGAACCACTGCCATGCGAAGTATCCCAGCGCGCCGATCAACAGGATCAGCAGCACCACGATGGCGATGAGCACGCGGCGCATGCGCCGCGATTTGCGCTGATAGGCGGGGATCTGCTGCTTCTGCTTCTTTTCCTTCTTCTGCTTTCCGTGACGCCCCTGGGGCTCCTCGGGCTCCGCGGCTACGGTATCGTCGCCGAACAGGAGCGGAGGAGCGTCAACCGGCTCAAGAGCCTCGATGGCATCGGGGTACTCGTCGTCGTTGTCGCCCCGGTAGCTGAAACCGCCGGCATGCGCGCCGTCGCCCACCGGGGAGAACGCCTCGGTCAAGCCGATGCGCTCGTCCGATCCGTCGACGGGCGCCTGCGCGTCGCCCACGGGCGAGAAGGCCTCGGTGAGGCCGATGCGCTCGTCGGAGCGGTCGGAGGGGGTGCCTTTGGGTACGTTGGGAGCATGTTTGGGCATCGTTGAACCTTCCTGACAGGTGGAACGGGGGCGCTAGCGCAAGAACAGGTACCACGCGACGATCGCGACCACGCCCACCGCGGCGAGCGCAAGCACGACCTTCTGCGCAAGCGGCATCGGGGCGGCTTTGAGATCGTCCATCGTGGTTTCCCGATAGCCCTCGTTCCCGGCCTTCTCGCGCTTCGGCCGCGCGTCCTCGTCGGTCGAGGAGCCGTTCGCCGCAGCGGGCTCGGGCTCGGGCGCCGGCTCCTCTTCGCACGGCGATGCGGGGGCGGGATCAGCGGGCCGCGTCGGGCGCGCTCCCGCCTGGATAACGACGTCGTCCTCGTCGTCGGGCGTCACGGTAATATGGGAAAACTTGGGTTCGCCTGCAACCACGGATCGTCCTTTCACGTCAATGCGATTATAGATGATTATCCTAGCGTATGCCCTCGTCCAAATAATATCCATCGGGCGCGAAGCGCTTGCGGTACGTCATGAAGCAGGCCGTCACGATGGCGACGGTGTTGGCGGCCGACAGCATGAGCATGACGACGATCTGGTACTTCGCCGCCGACAGAGGATCGGCTCCCGCCAGCAGCTGGCCGGTCATCATGCCGGGGAACGTCACGATGCCCGCCGCCGACATGTTCGCCAGCACAGGCGTCATGCCCGCCCCGATGGCGGCCTTGAGCGAAGGCGCGGCGGCCTCGCGCGGCGTGGCGCCCAAGGCCGTGAGAGAGAACATCTCGCTTGCGCGCGCATCGAGGTCCGAGAACAGCCTGTCGATGGCCACCGCCACCGCGGCCATGGCGTTTCCCATGATCATGCCCACGATGGGAACCACCTGCCGCGCGTTGAACCACGGGTCGGCGTGCACGACGCCCTCCACCACGATGAACCCGACGACCAACGACGACACGAACAGCGACACGAACACGGAGGGGACGAGCCCGGGTATGCGGCTCTTCACCCGCGACACGGCTATCTGGGTGGCGGCTATCACCATGGCGGCCAGCACGAGCGCGACGAGCCACCAGGTTTGGAACTCGAACAGGTACGTCAGCAGGAACCCCGCGGCCAAAAGCTGCATGAAGCAGCGCACCGACGACACGACGATGCGCCTCGTCTGGCCGAGCTCCAACTTCCACGACACGAGCCCGGCCACCAGCATGAGCGCGCTCGCGGAGAACAGCTCGACGTAGCCGATGTCGACGACGCCCCCGCTCACGAGCGCGTCCCTTCCCCGTCGGCGCGCGACGCGTACGACAGCGCCCCGTCGCGCAGCGAGAAAGTGCCGCAGGCCACGCCGTCGGCAGCGCGGTGTCGGATGCGCAGACAGGCCATGCGATCGTCGACGAGCGATTTGGTCAGGCGCCCCACCGCGCGAGCCGACTCGTCGTCGAGCGCGGCGTCCACCTCGTCGAGCAGCAGCACCCGGGGCCGCGTGGCGAACGCGCGCAGCAGCGCGACGCGCGCGGCTTGGCCGCCCGAGAGCTGCGCCGCGTTGCGGCCGAGCTCCACGTCGTGCAAGTCCGCCGCCTCCAGCAGGCGCTCGAGCTCGCCGTCGGCCGGCGGCGCCGAGCCCGCGTTCACGGAAAGCGTCCAGGGAAGCAGCAGGTTGTCGCGCACGGTGCCGCCGACGAGCGCCGGCTGCTGCGGCACAAGGCACACGCGGCGGCGCCATTGCACCGGCTCGAACGAGGAGGACGGCGCGCCGTCCAAGAACAGCTCCCCGCCGTCGCGCGCCAGCATGCGGGCGCACACGCGCAAAAGCGTGGACTTCCCCGACCCGGACGGCCCCACGAGGTCGTACACGCCGCCGGCTTCGAGCGAAAAGCTCGCGCCCGACAACAACGTCGTGCGCACGCCGGCGCGCAGGTAGGAGACGGCTATGTCCTCGGCTTGGAAAAGGCTCATGGAACCATAGTAGCACCCGGGTCCCGCAACGCATAGGCTGCGGGACCCGAAGCCCGCAGGGCGCGCGCCTACTGCACGCCCTCGATGTGCGGGATGCTGGCGAAGCCGACCTCCAGCTCCTCATCGGTGGGAACATGGTCGCTCATCTCGCCGCGGTTGTAGGCGTCGTAGGCTTTCATATCGAAATACCCCGTGCCCGTGAGGCCGAACAGAATCGTCTTCTCCTCGCCCGTCTCGGCGCAGCGGCGAGCCTCCTCCATGGCCTGGAAGATGGCGTGCGCGCTCTCGGGGGCCGGCAGGATGGTTTCGAGGCGCGCGAACTCGACGGCGGCGGCGAACACGTCGGTCTGCTTCACGGCGACGGCATCCATGTAGCCGTCGTGCTTCAGCTTCGACACGATGGGGCTCATGCCGTGGTAGCGCAAGCCGCCGGCGTGGTCGGGGCTGGGCAGGAAGCCGTTGCCCAGCGTGTACATCTTGGCCATCGGGCAGGTACGGCCCGTGTCGGCGAAATCGTAGGCGTAGCGCCCGCGCGTGAGCGAGGGGCAGCTGGCGGGCTCGACGGCCACGAAGCGCGTGTCGGGACGCACGCCCTTGATCTTGTCGCGCATGAAGGGAGCCACGAGGCCGGCCAGGTTCGAGCCGCCGCCCGCGCAGCCGATGACCACGTCGGGGTACTCGCCCAGCTCCTCGAAGGCGGCGTAGCTCTCCAAGCCGATGACCGACTGGTGCAGCACCACCTGGTTGAGCACCGACCCCAGCGTGTAGCGGCCCTTGTTGCCGGGAATGTTGAGCGCGCGTTCCACGGCCTCGGAGATGGCCGTGCCCAGCGAGCCCGAGGAGTCGGGATGCTCGGCGAGCATCTTGCGGCCGATCTCGGTGGTATCGGACGGCGAGGGCGTCACGTGCGCATCGAACGTCTCCATGATGTTGCGGCGGAACGGCTTCTGCTCGTAGGAGCACTTCACCATGAACACGTCCAGATTGAGCCCGAAATGCGCCGACGCCTCGGCGAGCGCCGTGCCCCACTGGCCCGCACCCGTCTCGGTGGTGATGCCGTCGAGATCCTGGGCCTTCGCGTAATAAGCCTGGGCGATGGCCGAGTTCAGCTTGTGCGAGCCGGACGTGTTGTTGCCTTCGAACTTGTAGTAGATCTTGGCGGGCGTGCCGAGGGCCTTCTCCAGGTTGTACGCACGGCACAAGGGCGACGGGCGGTAGATGCGGTACATCTCCAACACCGGTTCGGGGATGTCGACGTAGGCCGTGTCGTCGTCCAGCTCCTGGCGAACCAGCTCGTCGCAGAACACGGAAGCCAGATCCTCGGGGCGCGCGACCTGGCCGTTCGGCAGCCGGATGGGCTCCGGCTTCTCCGGCATGTCGGCCCGCAGGTTGTACCACTGCGTCGGGATCTGGTCTTCGCGCAGGTACAGACGATGCGGTGCTTGTTCGGTCATGGTCGTTTCCTTTCCAATCGGTCGGTCCCGCGGCTTGCCCGCCGCGGATGTTCGCAGTCGGCTTCGGTTCGTGCAGCTCGCACGAAAAGAGCCCCCGGATCTCCGAGGGCTCTTCTGATAAGTATGTATGCGCGAACAGAAGCCAGGGGACCCGGGATTAATGCGTTCTGCTCCACCACCATGCGCCGAGACCCGGCGTCGCGAGGACGCTGGCAGCGCAAACGATGTTGGCGACAGGTTGCAAAGGGGAGCCTTTCATGCTCGGTTTCCGGGTACGCCCGCCAGTATAGCGCGCCGCGTCGAGAAATGTAAAGCGCGATTTTGGCCCGAATGCGCCGATAATCGTGCCGCTCGCGCCCGCCTGTTGCGCTGCCGCAGGCGCCTTTGGGCGGTTTTTCGCGCCGCAGACGGCCGATATTTGTTTCCATGGGGTAAATTACCTGGTGCACAGTGCTTTATTGCACTAGAGTATGTTGATACGCTTTTTTGCTAGCATGCGCGAAAGCGTCAGCAAAGTCGCACGACTCGCTGGAGGGCCCCGTTCGACGCGGGGTGCGAGGGAAGGAGAACGACAAATGGAAGAAAGCAAGAACACGTTCAGCAGACGCCAGTTCGTCGAGCTGCTCGGCGTGTCTGCCGCAGGTTTCGGCCTGGTGAGCATGGCGGGCTGCAGCGGCGGCGACACGAGCGCGCCGGCTGCGAGCGGCGGCGACACGACGGGCGGCGGCGCGGCCGACGCCATCACGTACAGCCTCACGGCCGATCCGCGCGCGCTCGACCCGGCGTACTTCGACGACGGCGAGTCTGCAGTGGTCGCCTGCAACATCCACGAGGGCCTGTACCAGTACGGCGCCAAGGATGCGAAGGTCGCCCCGTGCCTGGCAGTCGATCTGCCCGAGATCTCGGACGACGGCAAGGTGTACACCATCAAGCTGCGCGAAGGCGTCAAGTTCCACGACGGTGCCGAGTTCAACGCGGAAGCCGTGAAGAAGTCCATCGAGCGCCAGCTCGAGCCCAACCGCAACTCCGACATGCCCTACGCGTCGTTCGTGTTCGGCGAGAAGGAGGCGGGCAACGGCGTCGAAACCGTCGAGGCCGTCGATCCCACCACCGTGAAGATCACCCTGCGCGCCGCGTCCACCCCGTTCCTGAAGAACCTGGCCATGGCGCTGGCCTCCCCCATCGTGTCCCCTGCGGCAATCGATGCCGCCACCCCCGGCCAGCCCATCGCCGAGCCCAAGGGCACGGGTCCCTACAAGTTCGTCGACTGGACGAAGGGCGCTTCGGTCACCCTCGTGGCTAACGACGAGTACTGGGGAGAAGCCCCGAAGGTCAAGAACCTCGTGTTCAAGATCATCGCCGAGGGCAACACGCGCCTGACCTCGCTCATGAACGGCGAGTGCGACATCATCTCGAGCGTCGACCCCTCGTCGGCCGACCAGGTGACCAGCAACGGCTTCGAGCTGTTCTCCGAGGACGGCATGACCATCAACTACATGGCGTTCAACACCGAGACCGGCCAGTGCACCGATCAGGAAGTGCGCAAGGCCGTCGCCCAGGCCATCAACGTCGAAGAGATGGTGCAGGCCATCTACGGCGATTACGCCACCGTTGCCAACTCGGTCATGCCCACCTGGATGGCTCCGTACGCCAAGGACGTCAAGCAGACGGCGTACGACCCCGAGGCCGCCAAGAAGACCCTGGCCGACAAGGGCATCACCTCGCTGCAGTGCATCACGTACACCACCGCGCGCCCCTACAACCAGAAGGGCGGCAGCCAGCTGGCCAACATGATCCAAGGCTACCTGTCCGAGGTAGGCGTCGACGTGAGCATCACCGAGTACGACTGGACCACCTACAAGACCAAGGTGCAGACCGATCCCTACGATATCTGCTTCTATGGCTGGACGGGCGACAACGGCGATCCGGACAACTTCATGAACCTCTTGGCCGACACGAACTGGTCCATGAACGTGGCGCACTTCCAGGACGACGAGTACAAGGCCCTCATCGCTCAGGGCGTCGACACGCCCGACGGCGATGAACGCGACGCCATCTACCTCAAGTGCGAGGAGATGGTTGCCGAGAAGCAGCCGTGGGTGCTGATCTCCCACTCCAAGAACCTGCTGGGCATCAACCCGAAGGTCAAGGACTTCTACTACCATCCGACGGGCGTCGCCTTCTTCAAGGGCGTGTCCAAGGAAGCGTAAGCCTCTCGCTTCGCGCGGACGGGGCCGCTCGGCGTCGAGCGGCCCCTTTTTTGGGTTCTATTACCGCTCGGCATGGCGTTCTTGCCGTCAAACGAGAGCAAGTGCGCTACACTGTCATGCGATCTTTTTCGATCCACGACTGCACGTTCGGGCGAAACCGGACGCGCGCTCGAAGCCGAAGGCACTGCCTCCGGCTTCATTCCTGTTCGCTCGGCGCCGACACGCCGCCCGGACGGATCCCGGTAAAGAAAGGAGCAGCAGTTGCTCAAATACATCCTCAAACGAATCCTCATGGTGATTCCCGTTTTGCTGGGTGTGACAGTCATCATCTTTCTCATCACACGCGTGTTGGCCCCGGACCCGGCTCCGGTGGTTCTGGGCGAGCACGCAACGACCGAGGCGATGGCGGCATGGCGCGCCGACAACGGGCTGGACGATCCCATCTGGCTGCAGTACATCAACTTCATCGTCGGCGCGCTCCAAGGCAATCTGGGCACGTCGTACTACACCCACCAGCCGGTCACGGCCGAGATCGCGGCGCGTTTCCCCGCCACCGCCGAGCTGGCCATCTGCGCCATCATCGTGGCGTCGATCGTCGGCGTGGCCTTGGGCGTGCTGGCGGCAGTGAAGAAGAACAAGGCGGCCGACAACGTGAGCATGCTCATCGCGCTCGTCGGCGTATCGATGCCCATCTTCTGGTCGGGCATCCTGCTTATCCTGCTGTTCTCGGGCATCCTGCACTGGCTGCCGTCGAGCGGCCGCGTGTCGCCCCTCCTGCAACCGTCGGGAGGAACCGGATTCTTCATTCTCGACACCATCATGCAGGGCAACTGGGCCGGCCTCGCCGACGTGCTGGTGCACCTCATCCTGCCCACGTTGGCGCTGTCGCTGTACTCCATGGCCATCATCACGCGCATGACGCGCTCCAGCATGCTGGAGACGCTGAACGCCGACTACATCCGCACCGCGCGCGCCAAAGGCCTGTCGAAGGGCTCCGTCAACATCAAGCACGCGCTGCGCAACGCCATGCTGCCCGTGTCCACGGTCATCGGCCTGCAGTTCGGAAGCCTCTTGGGCGGCGCGCTGCTCACCGAGACGGTGTTCGCATGGCCCGGCATCGGCAAGTTCGCCGTCGACTGCGTGCTGAAGAGCGACTTCCCCGTCGTCCAGGGCATCGTGCTTCTGGTGGCGGTCATCTTCGTCATCATGAACCTCGTCGTCGACATCGTGTACGCCTACCTCGATCCCCGCATCAAGTACGGCGCGAAGGAAGAGGGGTGATCCGCATGGCGAAGAACAAGCTGCTCGCCACGGAGCCGGCCGGCGATGCCGCGCTGCTGAACGGCCAACCGGTCAAGGAGAAGCACGAGAGCATCTGGAAAGACGTGTTCGCGGGCATCGTGTCCAACAAGGCGTCGCTCGTCAGCGGCATCTTCATCCTGATCCTGGCCGCCATCGCCATCGTCACGAAGCTGGCTCCCGGCATCCTGCCCTACGACCCGTACGCGCAGAACCTCGGCGAATCGCTGCTGGGGCCCTCGGCGCAGCACTGGTTCGGCACCGACATCCAGGGCCGCGACATCTTCTGCCGCGTGCTCGTGGGCACGCAGATCACGCTGACCGTGGGCCTGGCCGCCGTGGCCATCTCGCTCACCGTGGGCGTCATCCTTGGCTCCATCGCCGGCTACAAGGGCGGCAAGTGGGACACCGTCATCATGCGCATCATGGACATGATGCTGGCCATCCCCTCCATCCTTCTGGCCATCGCCATCATGGCGGCGCTCGGGCCCGGCATCGAGAAGGCGGTCGTGGCCATCGGCCTGGTCGCCATTCCCGAGTACGCCCGCATCGTGCGCTCGGAGATCCTCTCCATCAAGGAGAACGACTACGTGGCCGCCGCGCGCGTCATCGGCGATTCCAACTTCAAGATCGTGTTCAAGCACGTGCTTCCCAACGTGCTGCCGTCCATCATCGTCCGCGCCACGCTGGGCATCTCCACGGCCATCCTCGACGCAGCCGCCCTCGGCTTCCTCGGCTTGGGCGTGCAGCCGCCTGCCGCCGAATGGGGCGACATGCTGGGCCGCGGACGCAACGAGCTGTTCCGCGCGCCTTGGCTCATGATATTCCCCGGCCTGGCCATCACGCTGACCGTGCTCGCGTTCAACCTCCTGGGCGACGGCGTGCGCGACGGTCTCGACCCCAAAGCAAGGAAGAGGTGATCCCGTGCTTCTTTCGGTGAAGAACCTCTCAACGGAGTTCCCCGTCAAGAAGGGCATCGTCCGCGCCGTCGAAGACGTGAGCTTCGACGTGGACCAAGGCGAGATCCTGGCGATCGTGGGCGAGTCGGGTTCCGGCAAGTCCGTGACCAGCCTGTCCATCATGGGTCTTTTGGCCGAGCCGGGACACGTGGCCGGCGGCTCCCTGGAATTCGAGGGCAAGGACCTCGCAACCCTGTCCGAGAAGCAGTACCGCGAACTGCGCGGCAACGACATGGCGATGATCTTCCAGGAGCCCATGACCTCGCTCAACCCGGTGTACCGCGTGGGCAACCAGATCGTGGAGGCCATCCGCACCCACGAGAAGGTGTCGAAGGCCGAGGCGAAGGACCGTGCCGTCGACCTGTTGCGCAAGGTGGGCATCCCCAGCCCCGAGGCACGCATCAACGACTACCCGCACCAGATGTCGGGCGGCATGCGCCAGCGCGTGATGATCGCCATGGCGCTGGCCTGCAACCCGAAGCTGCTCATAGCCGACGAGCCGACGACGGCCCTCGACGTGACCATCCAGGCGCAGATCCTCGATCTGCTGCGCCGCCTGCGCGACGACACGGGCATGGCCGTGTTGCTGATCACGCACGATCTGGGCGTGGTGTCGGAGACGGCCGACCGCGTGGTGGTCATGTACTGCGGCCAGGTGGTGGAGGAAGCCGAGGTCCGCACGCTGTTCGACCACCCGATGCACCCCTACACGCTGGGTCTGCTGAAGTCCATCCCCCGCCTGGAGGACGACGACTCGAAGCGCCTGTACATGATCAAGGGCATGGTGCCGAACCCGCTGGAGATGCCGCCGGGCTGCCACTTCTCGGACCGCTGCGACTCCTGCATGGACGTCTGCCGCACGAAGGTGCCCGAGCTTGTGGACGTCGACGGCCATAAGGTGCGCTGCTTCCTGTACGAGAGCGCCGACGGCGAAGTGAAGAGCGAGGAAGCCATCGCCCGAGCCGAGGCCGAGGCGCTGGCCGACGTCGAAGCGGCGCGCGAGGTGGAGACCGCCGAGGCGCTGTTGGCTGCCGAAGATCTGCGCGAGGCGGAGATCGAGGAGATCGAGAAGGAAGAGGAGGCGAGCCGATGAGCGAGAACACCGCGAGCAACGCGACCGCGTCCGCGCAAGCGGGCGCGGTCGAGCTGGACATCCTGCTCGACGTCCAGCACCTCACGAAGCGTTTCGCTGCAGACACGAACTTCTTCGGCAAGGCGACCTCCTACGTGCAGGCCGTGGACGACGTGAGCTTCCAAATCCGCAAGGGAGAGGCGTTCGGCCTGGTGGGCGAATCGGGCTGCGGCAAAACCACCGTAGGCAAGATGCTGGTGAACCTGCTGAAGCCCACGTCGGGCAAAATCGTCTTCGACGGCAAAGAGCTGACGGCGATGAAGCCGGCCGAGCGCAAGCAGTACTGCAAAGATATCCAGCTGATCTTCCAGGATCCCTACGCGTCGCTCAACCCGCGCATGCGCATCGGCGACATCATCGCCGAGCCCATCATCACGAACAACATCCTGCCGAAAGACCAGGTGGAGGATCGCGTGAACGAGCTGTTAGAGCGCGTGGGCCTGGCGAACTACATGCGCAACCGCTACCCCCACGAGTTCTCGGGCGGCCAGCGCCAGCGCGTGGGCATCGCGCGCGCCCTGGCCGTGAACCCGAAGCTCATCGTGTGCGACGAGCCGGTGTCGGCATTGGACGTGTCCATCCAAGCGCAGGTGCTGAACCTGCTGGACGAGCTGAAAGAGCAGTTCGGCCTGACGTACCTGTTCATCGCCCACGGCCTGAACGTGGTGAAGCACGTGTCCGACCGTGTAGGCGTCATGTATCTGGGCAAGATGATGGAGATCGCCCCCAAGAAGGCGCTGTACGCCGATCCGCTGTCGCCGTACACGCAGGCGCTGCTGTCGGCCATCCCGTCGGTCGACCCCGCCGCCAAGAAGGAGCGCATCATCCTGGAAGGCGACGTGCCCTCGCCCATCGACCCGCCGCCGGGCTGCCGCTTCGCCAGCCGCTGCTTCGCGAAAGTGAACGGCTGCGACGAGGTCATGCCTCCTTTGGTCGAGGTGAAGCCCGATCATTGCGTGGCCTGCCACCGCTACGACAAGGGCGGCCCCGGGACGGCCGTGATCTGACAACGAGAACCTCGCCGCCCCCGCGCGATCGAACCGCCTCCCATTTCTCGGACATGAGAAATGGGAGGCTTTTTCATGACCGGGCGCTTTCTTTGCGAAAGCACGTCAAGAGCGCGTCAACAGCTGGCGAAGGCCGGGGGTCACGGGGAACTCAAAGGCGCGCTTCGTGCGGACGCACTTCAAAAACCCAAGGTCGACGAGACCGTACAGGTCGGCACGCGCCGTGGCGTAAGCGACCTTGTGGGTTTTCTGATGCGACTCAATGCGAAACACCGCCTCAGGATTGCTGAGGGCCATCTGCAGCACGGAGCGCTGCCTATGATTGGCGTCTACGTCGTTTCGCAGCGCGCGCACGAACGCCTCATCACGTTTGAGCATGCGTTTGAGCTCCGCTTCGACCTCGTCCAGCTTCTTGCGCACCAAACCCGTCGCCACGTCGATGTGGATGGTGTAGTCGACCTCGCCGTCAACGAGGACGGCGGCGTCTTTCACCAGCGACATGACGGCGGGCGGGCGAAGGATGCCGCTTTCCCAGGCGCCTATAGGCTTCACGATGGGCACGTACGCCAACACGGGCCGTTCCGTCTTCCTGAACAACAGCTTCATCATGAGCGAGCACACGGCGCCGTTCCAATCCGGCAGCGGGTGCACGCTCATGAACAGGTGGCGGACGCCCAAGGCCAGCAACAGCGGATGCTCGGCATACGTTTCGCTGTTCTCCTCGATGATCTTCGACACGAGCGCGAGCGCCGCAGAGCGATCGAGCGGCTTGCGCTTCCACAAGCGGGAACCCTGTCGCGACGAACGGGTGACCTGGCGCTCCACGCCGCGCGAAACCCGTTCGTACACCTCGAGGACGATCTCGGGCGTGCAAGGCCTTCCGGCAAGCTCCTCAAGATGCCAGGCGGTTCGATGCCAGTTCAAAAGGAGGCGCTCTTCCGAGGTTTCCGGGTCGCGCTCGGAAAGCAGTACCTCGCGCGTCTTCTCGTAACCGATGGACAAACCGTCCTCTTTCAGCGTCGCAACGGCCTCGTCCACGTGCGCCTCTACCAGAAAGTACGTGGCGTTGCGCGAACGCACGGCCAAATCGAGCCACGACCCTGCATGGCAGCGCTTGTCGATATCGTCGAGATTCGCCACGATCGAGCGCGTGGGATAGTACCAACCGCGCCGCCCTTCCCCATCGCGAAACGGCAGTTCGACGGCCGTCTGGCGCCGCAGCGCGTTGAGGATGTCCCACGCCTGCTCGCGCGAGACGCCCTCCGGCATGGCGAGCATTTCGAACTCTTCGCGCGTCAGCGGACGCTCGTCCGCCAACACGCGCAGGCCGCAGAACACCGGATCCTTCAAAAGCGAGATCATCTGCCGCACCGTCGCATCGGACATGGCGGCCGTCTTCGTCTCCACCAGATCGCCCCTCCTCGATTTGATAGATTTTGATAGTTCATGATACGTGCTTCTCGTTCGAATGCCAACAAGGGAACGGACAACGGTGGCAAGAGGTTTGAACTGGTATTTTTTCGGGGCTTCCCCGCTTTTCGCACTTCGGGAAGGCCTCAGATAACTATCAATTTTCCAGATATTGACAGTTAAATCGATGGCCGCGTACCCTTTTCGCCAGGCGCAAGCCGAAAGGGAGGAACAATCGACAACATCATGAAAGGGAGTGGGATCATGAGCGATGGAAAGCGCATGACGCGAAGGGGATTCGTAGGAGCGGCGCTCGCCGGCACTATGGGCGTTGCGGCGTCCTCGTTCTTGGCCGGATGCAGCGCACCGACGTCCTCGAGCGATTCGCAGGAGTGGGATCAGGAAGCCGATGTCGTGGTGGTGGGAGCAGGCGGGGCCGGACTCGCGGCCGCCATCGAAGCCGCGAACGCGGGTGCGAGCGTGCTGCTGCTCGAGAAGGCCAGCGCCGTCGGAGGCGACTCCGCGCTGAGCGACGGCATCTTGGGCGGCTGGGGCACCAAACTGGCGAAAGAGCAGGGCATCGACGCCGACGCCGACGACGTGTACCGCTGGTTCACGCGTCATCCCGAATGGTACGGACCGAAGGATCCCGCCATCGCGCGCGTGCTGGCCGACAAGAGCGGAGAGACGATCGATTGGCTGCAGGAGATGGGCGTGCCTTTCCTGAAGGAAGTAGGGCCGCTGTTCGGGTACACCGAACTGCCGGTCATCCACCATGTCGACGGCAAGGGCGCCGAGATGGTGCGCGTGCTCGCCGAGACGGCCGAAAAAGCCGGCGTGGGCACGCTCACCGACACCTCGGCAACGAAGCTGGTCGCCGACGCCGACGGACGCGTCATCGGCGTGGAGGCGGTTCAGAAGAAGAACCCCGTGCGCATCAAGGCGAACAAAGGCGTGGTCATGGCAACAGGCAGCTTCGCCGGAAGCACGGCCATGATCGGTCAGATGAACGCCGAATGCGCCAACCTGCTGCCGGGCTCGAACCCCGGAGCCACGGGCGACGGCCTGGTCATGGCCATGGAGCTGGGCGCCTACACCACGCGCGTCTCGGACATGCCGCTGATGAGCTCGTTGGCAGGCCTTGAATCGGGCAGCATCGTCAACATCAACTACGGGATGCGCCTGCCGGGGCTCTGGCTCGATGCCGAAGGCCAACGCTTCTTCGACGAATCGACCCCCTACGAAAACCCCAACGGGCACCGCGCCATCGTGCGCAAGCAGAACGAGCAGGGATCGCCGGTCATCGCGTTGCTGGGAACCACGCCCGAGCTGGACGCCATGCAGGCTACGTACCCGCTGAAATGGGCCACCGCCGACACCGTAGAGGAAGTCGCCGGCATGGTGGGCCTCGACGGCGCGAAGGCGAAGGCCACCGTCGAGCGCTATAACGGCTTCTGCGAAGCGGGCAAGGACGAGGACTGCGGAACTCCCGCCGACAAGATGGTGCCCATGACCGGCCCCTTCTACGCAGCCCCTATCGCCGTGAGCACCTCGGTCACCGTCGGCGGCTTCAAGACGAACGAGCAGGCTCAGGCCCTCAGGCTCGCCTTGGCTTCCAGCGGCTCGCTGACCGAACCGATCCCCGGCCTGTACGCCGCCGGCGTGGTATGCGAGTGGAACTGCGCTGCCGGAGCCACGGTGCTCAGCGCGATGACGCTCGGCCGCATCGCGGGTCGAAGCGCCGCTGCGGAGGCCTCCGCAGCCTAGCGGCATCGGACAATCGCCCCCTCCCCTTCGAGAGGCCTGCCCGCTTGGGCGGGCCTCTCGCCCCGCATGAGCGCCTTGGGCTTAACCGGTGTGCAACGATTCTCCGGATCGTCGGCGAACCCTGACGACGATGCGACCTGTTCGCGCTATCATAGACGTCGACACACGAACTCGCGCTCGACGGCCGATTATCGGTATCGAGCTCATCCGGAAAGGCGGCATTGCATGGACCTTGCTCCCGAGCAGAAGCTGCACGGATTCACCGTGCGCACGCGCGAAGAACTTCCCGAGATCGACGGCACGGCGTACGTGCTCGACCACGACAAGAGCGGCGCGCAGCTGCTGTACCTGCGAAACGACGACAACAACAAGGCGTTCTCCATCGCGTTCAAGACGCCGCCCGCCGACGACACGGGCGTCTTCCACATCCTGGAGCACTCGGTGCTGTGCGGCTCGGACAAGTTTCCCGTCAAGGAGCCGTTCGTCGACCTGCTGAAAAGCTCGATGCAGACGTTCCTGAACGCCATGACCTTCCCCGACAAGACGATGTATCCGGTGGCCAGCACGAACGACCAGGACTTGCTGAACCTCGCCGACGTGTACCTCGACGCGGTGCTGCACCCGGCCATCTACCGTAAACGCGCCATCTTCGAACAGGAGGGCTGGCACTACGAGCTGGGCGGCGACACGGAAGCCGAAGCGGGCGACTCCGTGGCAGGCGACGCCGTGGCCGCCACGGAAACCGCCGACGGGTCTGCGCGCCTCGTGCTGAACGGCGTGGTGTACAACGAGATGAAGGGCGCGCTGTCCGATCCGAATTCGGTGCTGTACGACGAGCTGCAGGCGGCGCTGTTCCCCGACACGGCCTACCGCTTCGAGTCGGGCGGCACGCCGCGCGCCATCCCCGACCTCACCTACGAGCAGTTCCTGGAGGAGCACCGCCGCCACTACCGCCTGGACAACAGCTACCTCACGTTGTACGGCGATCTCGACCTGGACGGCATGCTGGCCTTCCTCGACGAACGCTACCTGTCCCCCGTCGCCGACGAGCAGGCGGCCGCGACGGGCATCGGCGCCGAGGGCGCGCCTCTCGGCCCCCACGAGCTGCGCGAGCAGGCGCCCGTACGCGCGCTGGGCGTGAAGAGGAACATGGCTACCGCGCCCGAGAACGCGTGCGCCGGGCTGGGCTACGTCATCGGCAACGCGTGCGAGCGCACGCGCATGACGGCCGTGGACATCCTCATCGACGCCATCGCAGGCTCGAACGAGGCGCCGCTCAAGCGCGCCCTGCTGGACGCGGGGCTGGCGGCCGACGCTACGGCGTTCTTCGCCGACTCGCTGCTGCAGCCGTTCGCGGTCATCCAGCTGCGCGGACTGGAGGAAGGCGGTGCCGAGCGTTTCCGCCCGGTCGTGGAGGAAACTCTGCGCAAGCTGGCCGACGGAGGGCTCGACCGCACGCTCGTGGAGGCGTCGCTGTCGCGCGCCGAGTTCGTCATGCGCGAGCGCGAGTACGGCATGCCCGACGGCGTGGCGCTGGCGATGAGCTCGCTGGCGGGTTGGCTGTACGACGACGATGCGGCCACGTCCTACCTCAAGTACGAGGACGACTTCGCGTTTCTGCGCAAAGCGCTGGACGAGGGGTATTTCGAGCGGCTGATCCGCGAGGTGTTCCTGGACAGCGACCATATGGCCGAGGTGGAGATCGTGCCGGTCGACGGCGACGAGGACGCCTACGAGGAGGAGCGCCTGGCCGCCGTCGAAGCCGCCATGACTCCCGAGGACTACGTTCGCGTGGCCGACGAGGAGACCGCGCTGCGCCGCTTGCAGGAGGAGCCCGACTCGCCCGAAGCTTTGGCCGTGCTGCCGCGCCTGTCGGTAGCCGACATAAAGGACGCTCCCGAGGAGCCCGCGTACGGCCCGGTAGAAGACGCGTCTGTTCCTACGCTGCGCCACGACGTTCCCACGCGCGGCATCGCCTACGCCTACCGCTACTTCGACCTCGACCGCGTCGCGTTCGACGAACTTCCTTACGTGGCCGTTCTGGGCCTCGTGCTGGGCAAGCTGGGAACCGCACGACATACCGCCTCCGAGCTGGACACGCTCGTCAACGGCAAGCTGGGTAACCTCACGTTCTTCGCCGAGATCTACGAGAGCGAGACCGACCCCGCTGCCCTGGCTCCGAAGTTCGTCGTCAGCTCGAGCGCTCTGACCGAGAACGTCCGCGAGCTGGCCGAGCTGCCCCGCGAGATCATGCTGGAGACCGACTTCTCCGACACGGGCAAGATCAAGGACGTGCTGCAGCAGCGCCGCATCGGCATGGAGCAGGGCTTCGCGAACGCGGGGCATGCTAGCGCTATGGCGCACTTGGCTTCGTACTACCTGCCGGCCGGCGTGGTGCGCGAGCAGCTGGGCGGCGTCGGGTTCTACCGCTTCCTCAAGCAGCTGCTGGCCTCGTTCGACGAGCGCGCCGAAGAGGTGTCCGCGCGCCTGGCCGACCTCGCCGCGCGCCTGTTCGCCGACGACGCTCTGACGCTGAGCTTCACCGGCACGGACGACGACTACGAACGCTTCCTGGCCGCAGGCGCCGCGCTCGGCCGCACGCGCCCCGAAGACGGCGTGCGCTTGATCGCGCCCGACCCCGTGGCGCTCAACGAGGCGTTCATCGTGCCCACCGACGTGTGCTATGCGGCCCAGGGCTTCGACCGCCGCGCCTTCGACGCGGGCTACACGGGCGCCTGGCAGGTGGCCGCGCGGGCGCTTTCCTACGACTACCTGTGGAACGAGGTGCGCGTGAAGGGCGGCGCGTACGGGGCGGGCTTCCAGACGGCGCGCACCGGCAATCTGCGCTTCTACTCGTATCGCGACCCGCACCTCGACGACACGCTGGCCCGCTTCGCCAGGGCTTCCGAGTGGTTGGCCAAGTTCGACCCCGCCGCCGAGGCGATGGAGGGCTACGTGGTGAGCACCGTGGCCGGGTTCGACACCCCGCTCAAGGCGCGCGCCCTCGTGCGGCGCCAGGACGGCGACTTCTTCGGCGGACGCACGCCCGAGAGCCGTGCCGCCACGCGCGCCCAGATGATCGACGCGGACGCCGCTGCACTGCGCGCGCTGGCCGGACCCATCGCCGAAGCCGTCGCGATGGACGCCGTGTGCGTGTTCGGCAGCAAGGACATCATCGAGGCGTCCGACGCCGGCCTCGCGGTGATCGACCTGCTGAACGAGTAGACCCGCGACGTAAACAGAGCGATTCGACCGCGGCCCCGACGCAGACGCCGGGGCCGCCTCGCGCCCAGCCCCTTTCGCACGCAACCGCGACAGCGCGTCACGGCGGTCACGGACCGAGGCCGGAATGGCAACAATGCATCGAATTCGGAATACGCGCGGGGGTCGAAAGCGCGAATAGCGGCCCTGCTATGGTGTCGCGCATTTTGCGACCAGGCATTCTGTCGAAAGGAGCCCCTCGGGTTCTCCGCAACGCAGCCCTGAGAGTTCCGAATTCGATGCATTATCGCCACCCGAACCCCTGCCGAATGCTCGCACGCCCGACCTTTGCCTGGCAAGCCCTGAAAATCGCACTTCCGAAGCACACGTCCTCGCGCTTGAGCTAGAATAAGCGGTTGGAACCGAGTGCGTGCGAAGCGATTGGATCCGGGGGTCGTCCCGGCCGTTGACGGCCGAGGCGGACGCGCCTGTCGCCGAGCATGCGGCCGCGCTTGACCGAGCGCCGCAATAATGATAGTAATACAGTATCAAATAGACGAGAAGAATACGGAGAGCTGCTGTTATGCTGGAACTCAAGAACCTCACCTTCGAGGTGCCGCTTGCGGACGGATCGAAGGAAACGAAGCGCATCATCGACGATCTGTCGCTCACCATCCCCGACGGCCGCTTCACGGTTATCACCGGCCCGAACGGCGGGGGCAAGTCGACGCTGGCCAAGCTCATCATGGGCGTCGAGCGCGCGACGAGCGGCCAGATCCTGCTGGACGGCGAGGACATCACCGACCTGTCCATCTCCGAGCGCGCCAAGAAGGGCATCGGCTACGGTTTCCAACAGCCCGCACGCTTCAAGGGCATGAAGGTGAAGAAGCTGCTGGACATCGCGGCCGGCAAGAAGCTGCCGATGCTCGCGTGCAACGAGTACCTGGCGAAGGTGGGTCTGTGCTCGGCCAGCTACCTCACGCGCGAGGTGGACAAGAACCTGTCCGGCGGCGAGGTGAAGCGCATCGAGATCGCCACCATCCTCGCGCGCGACCCGAAGCTGGCCATCTACGACGAGCCCGAGGCGGGCATCGACCTGTGGAGCTTCGACCGCCTGACCGAGACGTTCCGCGACATCCACGAGGCGCGCGACGGCCGCTCCATCGTGATCATCTCGCACCAGGAGCGTATCATCCAGCTGGCCGACGAGATCGTGCTTCTGCGCGACGGCAAGGTTGCCGAGACGGGCACGCCCGAGGAGCTCATGCCGAAGCTGGGCTTCGTGGCGAAGGGCATCCCCGGCTGCCAGCTGAGCACCCCCACCGAGCTGCACCTCACGGAGATCGCCACCACCTGCTAACCCGCCCACGCCGCGCTGCGAATGTTTCACGTGAAACATTCGTTCGCGTTCACGCACGCGGCAGCTGCGCGAAGCCGCCGCTCTGAACCAGAAGGAGGCCATCATGGCTGTTGATCTTTCCCCTATCGACGAGAGCCTGCTCGCCGAGATCGCCAACATACACGGCATGCCGAAAGGCGCGTTCAACATCCGCAAGGACGGCGAGCTCGTCGAGCGCCACTCCTCGGCGAACATCGAGATCGCCACGAAGACGGACAACCCCGGCATCGACATCCGCATCAAGGCCGGCACGAAGGGCGAGACGGTGTACATCCCCGTCATCGTCACGCAGTCGGGCCTGAAGGACGTCGTGTACAACACGTTCTACATCGAGGACGACTGCGACGTGACCATCATCGCCGGCTGCGGCATCCACAACGAGAGCCACCAGGCCTCCGAGCACGACGGCATCCACACGTTCTACTGCGGCAAGAACAGCCACGTGAAGTACGTGGAGAAGCACTACGGTGAAGGCACCGGCACCGGCGAGCGCATCCTCAACCCCGTGACCAACGTGATCATGGACGAGAATTCCAGCTGCGAGATGGAGCTCACGCAGCTGCGCGGCGTGTCGTCCACCGTGCGCGACACGAACGCCGAGCTGGGCGCGGGCGCGAAGCTGGTGCTGACCGAGAAGCTGCTGACCCACGACGACCAGGTGGCCACCTCGAACATGAAAGTGGAGCTCAAGGGCGACGATTCCAGCGTGCAGGTAATCTCGCGCTCGGTGGCGCAGGACAACTCCAAGCAGATCTTCAACCCGCTGGTCATCGGCGAGGCGCACTGCCGCGGGCACGTGCAGTGCGACGCCATCCTCATGGGCACGGCGAAGGTGACCGCCATCCCCGGCATCGAGGCCGCCCACGAGGACGCCCTGCTGGTGCACGAGGCCGCCATCGGCAAGATCGCCGGCGACCAGATCACGAAGCTCATGACCTTGGGGCTGACCGAAGAGGAAGCGGAGCAGGAGATCCTCGAGGACTTCCTGAACTAGCCAGTTCCGTCGGCCTCACGGCCGGCGGAACGACTCGACACTGCGAAGGCCCCCGGCATCCGGCCTTGCCCCTTGTGCGCCGCTCGACGCGTACCGAAGTACGCTTGGCAGCGCAGCGGGACAACTCCGAACGCCGGGGGCCTTCTCGCTGCCTCACTACGCCAACCCGCGAGGCGTTGTTCTCCCTCCAAATGCCGCGCGGATGTTTCACGTGAAACATTTGTTTGCTCGAACGAGTGTTTCACGTGAAACACTCTGACGAAGCGCTACGACGCGGAGCGGCGGAGCGGGTTGCTACGCGTCGTAGCGCTGCACGAAGTGGAGGATGACGGCGGCGCTCGTGGGGGTACAGCGCTCGCCTTCCAGCTTGCGCTCGCACGTGGGGATGCCGCGGGCGATGATGGCGGCGGTGGCCGGCGCGGGGATGGGCAGCTCGCCGTGGGCGCATCGCACGGTGCCGCTGCCGGTCTGCACGCGGGTGGCCGCGATCTCGTCCGGGTCGAGCGCCTCCACGGCCAGGCAGATGGCGAGCACGTTGCGCAGCGCCTCGCCGTTGCCCACTTCGTGGAAGTGCGTCTCCTCCACCGTGCAGCCGTGCGCCGCGGCCTCAGCCTCGGCGAGGATGCGGTAGACGGCGCGCATGTCGCCCTTCGCCCGCTCGCTCGCGGCGAGCGCGTCGATGGCGGCGTTCACCTCGCCCAGGTCGTGATGATGCCCGTCGGAAACGCCGGCCGCCTCGGCGGCCTCGAGCACCTGCGCGCGCCGCTCTTCGGGCAGCTGCAGCAACGCCTCGGCCAGCAGGTGGCGCCTCGTGGCGTTCTCTTCCAAGTTCCAAACCAACGTCGTCATGCCGTCCTCGCTTTCACATGGTTGATCATATGGGCCTGGTAGCCCGCGCCGAAGCCGTTGTCGATGTTGACGACGGACACGCCCGAGGCGCACGAGTTCAGCATGGCCAGCAGGGCCGCGACGCCGCCGAAGCTGGCGCCGTAGCCCACGCTCGTGGGCACGGCGATCACCGGACACGACGCGAGACCGCCCACCACGCTGGCCAGCGCGCCCTCCATGCCCGCCACCGCCACCACGACGCTGGCCCGCGCGATGTCGTCGGCATGCGCCAGCAAGCGATGGATGCCGGCCACGCCCACGTCGTACAGGCGCACCACGTCGTTGCCCAGCATCTCGGCCGTCACGGCGGCTTCCTCCGCCACCGAAAGGTCGCTCGTGCCGGCGGCGGCTATCACGATAGGCCCGTTGCCGTCGGGCTCGGGCGCCTCGCCCAGGATGCCGAGACGCGGGCCTTGGCGGTAGGCGAACGCGAGAGGGCACGCGCCTTCCAGGGCACGTTCGACCGCGGCGGCCTTCTCGGCGTCGAGCCGGGTGACCAGCACGCGCTCCTGCCCGTTCTCCACGAGCGCGCGGCACACGCCCGCTATCTGCTCGGCCGTCTTGCCCGCACCGTACACCACCTCCGACACGCCCTGGCGCATGCCGCGATGGTTGTCCACCGTCGCGTAGCCCAGCTCCGTGAACGGAGCGATGCGCAGCGCCTGCTCGGCCTCGTCGACGGCGGTCTCGCCCGCCGCGACGCGCTCGAGCAGCTCGCGCAGTTGTCGTTGCTCCATGTTCAACCTCCGTCATGATACCGATCGTCGACCATTGAACCACTTGGAGCGCACTCCAAGTCAAGCGCCTTTCCTTCCCCGCCATAAAGAAAGCCCCGGACGCACGGTGTCGGCGTTCCAGGGCTTTCGAACGTTCGGGAGGATCTCGGCTCTAAGCGGCGACGTCTCCAGGCTGCACGGCGTTCTCGCCCGCGTTCACCTCGTCGCCGGCGCCCGTGCCTTCGTCGGCAGGAGCAGCGTCCCCGTCAGCGTTCTCGCCTTCGCTCTCGTCTTTCGGCTCCTTCGAAGCAACGGTCGCGCCCGCGTCCGTGGACTTGGTGGCGCCGGCAGTCAGCGGCGTGGACGAAAGGTCGAGCGCGGTACCCAGCCACTTCGTCTCGATGACGCCGATGGTGCCGTTGCCGGTCAGCGTGGCGAGGGCTTCGGAGACCGCCTGCTTGAGATCGGTGTTCGCATCCGACACGCCCACGCCGTAGCCGCCCGCCTGCTGCATGAGCGCCACGATATGCACGTCGTCGCCCGCGCTGTGCGCCGCGTACGTCCCGATGATGGCATCGGCCGCCACGTACTGCACCTGGCCCGAGGCCAGCTCGGCGAACGCGCTCTTGAGGTCGTCGGTCGTGGAGAAGGTTGCCTTGTCGAATTCGTTCGTCACCGCCCAAGCGCTCTTCGACGACACCTGCGCGGCGATCTTCGTCTCGACGACGTTCGTGGGAACCTGCGTGTTGGACGGCGCGGAGAACAACGCCACGGCCGTAGGCAGGTACGCGTCAGACTTCCAGAACGAGGTGCTGCTGTCGGACTTGTCGATGCCCATGACGATGTCGACCGTTCCCTCTTTGAGGGCCGATTCGGCATCCGATCCCACGTTGACGACCTCGAGCTTCAGCCCGAAGCTGTCAGCCAGCGCCGCCGCCACGTCCACGTCGATGCCGACGATTTTGGACGAGGAGGAAGGCTGTCCCGCCAGGGGCTGGTTGTCGGTGTTCACACCGACGCGCAGCGTACCGTCCTTGCCGATGGTCGGCGAGGACAGCGTGGGCGTCTTCTCGGGGGGAGTGTAGCTCTGCTGCGATGAGCAGCCCGTCAGAACGACGAGCAGGGCCGCCATGCACGCGACCGCCATGCAGCAGGACGCGAGCGTTTTATAACGCTTCATAACCGGTGAGCCTCCATCTAGCTTGATGTTCATGCTGCCTCTTTCGACTGACCTAGTCTTTGCCCCCACACTCGCGCACTGGAACTCAGCTTGCGCCTTGCCCTCTCGCCCGTCGCAACCGGATGTCGCGATACTCAGGCGGTGCGGCTTACCTCTAGGATACGCCATGATCGTCGCGCGGAGACCGCGCGGCTTACGTGGGTCCTTTCGACCGCATCTGCCGTGGACTGAGGTTGAAAAACCCGCAACTACAGACTCGAAAGAAGCGTCACTCAGTGTACCAGATCATGAAAACGCCTGAAAGCCGAGCCGCACAATCCGCGAGAAACGCGCGGACGCCGCCGAAAGGACCCCAGGCGAACACGCCGCCCGAACGCCGGACACGATGAGGGGACGCCGCTCCTTCGAGGCTCCGCGCGTCGAAAGGCCTGCAAGGCCCTGTGAAGCGCGCATGCTTTCGCGACGCCGGCCAGGCCTGCGGCGCACATGCGAGAAGCGCGCGAGAAACGAGGGGAAAGCGCGTGGAAACGACGCTGGATCGGCGTGGAATCCGCGCGAGAACGGCGGGTGCCGGACATGAGAGCGCCGTGTGCGGCGCGTGGAAGGCTCCGTGCTATCCTCGTAGGATGACGATCGCCCGCACAACCCTCGCCCCCGCACGCCCGACCGCACGGGAAGCAGGCGCATGCCCGCGCGTTCCCCGCCGCGAGCGTCTGCTGAGGACGGCGGGCCTCTACGGGCGCGAAGCCGCCGAGGCCATCGCCGAGACGCTGTGGCCCACGCGCTGCGCCGTATGCGACACCCCGGGCGAGGTGCTGTGCGCGCCTTGCAGCCTCAACCTGAGCCATATCGACTGGTGGCGCGCCTGCCCGCGCTGCGGCGCGCCGTTCGGCCGCGTGCAGTGCAGCGAGTGCAACGACGTGCTGATGAGCGCCGCCGGACGCGACGAGCCGCCCTTCGACGCCTGCGCGAGCGCCGTCGCCTTCGACGATGCCGCCGCCCGCATCGTGCGCACTTGGAAGGATGCCGGCGAGCGGCGATTGGCAGGCGCCATGGCGACGCTCATGGCGCCGATGGCGCCGCCCTCCTGGCTCGCCGACCGTCCCTGCATCGTGCCGGTGCCCGCCACCGCCGCCGCCCGCAGACGGCGCGGCTTCGACCACGGCGAGGAGCTGGCTCAGGCGCTGGCCGACCGCCTGGGCCTCGCCGTCGCGCCCGTGCTCGCCCGCCCCCGCAGCCGCGACCAGCGCGCCCTCGCGCGCCGCGACAGATTGGCGAATATGGAAGGCCGCTTCATCCCGCTGCCCGGCGCAAGCGCCTTCCCCTCGGTCATCCTGGTCGACGACGTGTACACCACCGGCGCCACGCTGTTCGCCGCGACCGACGCCGTCCGCGTCGCCGGAGCCGCCACCGTCCGCTGCCTCACCTTCGCCCGCGTGTGGTAACCCCCCCCCGACTCGCAAGCACATCGGCGCCGTCGGAAGCCATCCTCGCCCGAAAAACACGCCTCATGCATCGAGGCGTGTTTTTCGGGCGAGGATGCAGACGTGCGCCAACCGGGCGCAAAAAAGCGACGGGCCCGGAGGCCCGCCGCTTTCGCATATCGACTTGACACCGCGTGCTACATGGTGCGCTCACGCTGCTTTTGGGGTGCGGCGCTTGCCGCGTCGGAGAGCTCGGCCACATCAACCGAGATGCTGTGCTTGATGGGCTTCCAGTTGCACTTCTTCACGAGCGCGACCAGCGCGATGGGGATATAGGTCATCATGAACACGGGGAACGTGAACATGTACAGAACCTTCTTGCCCGTGGTGGAACGGATGGAGTCCCATTCCACGAACGTGGTCAGCACGCCGAACATGAACATGAAGATGAAGTAGTTCAGCAGGCAGAACAAGATGGACGACAGCGAGGAGGCAACCATGATGCCCGTGGACATGGCTCCGGTGAGGCTGAGGAACACGATGATGGCGTTGAACAGCACCGACACGATGGTAAGCAGCATGCCCGGCGCGATGGTCATGAGCATGTCGTAGCAAGCGAAGCGCGCGCCCTTGGGGTTCACGGCGATGCCTTTCGCCAGGCGGGCACCGTAGTGCCAGAACACCTGGTAGAAGCCCTTCGCCCAGCGGAAGCGCTGGTTCCACGAGTCGCGGAACGTGATGGGCTGCTCATCGTAGAGGATGGCCGTGGGCGTGTAGCTGATGCGCGTGCCCTCGAGAATGCTGTTCGCAGAGAACTCGATGTCCTCGGTGAGCAGGTGCCACTTCCAACCGCCGTTCTTCTCGATGATGTCGGCGGCTATGAAGAAGCCCGTGCCCGACACGGCGCAACTGGTGTTCAGCGTGAGACGCGCCTGGTTCAGGAACTTCGCCTCGCGCAGGAACCACACGGCGTAGCCCGCGGATATCCAGTTGGAGTCGTAGTTCTTGGAGTTTCGATAGCTGGTCGAGGCCTTCGCTCCGTTGTCGAAGGTCTTGTTCATCTCGCGGAAGTAGTTCACATCCAGCACGTTGTCGGCGTCGAACACGAAGTACGCCTCGTAACCCTTGTCGGCGTAGCGCTCGCGAATGCACTGGAAGCCGTAGTCGAGCGCGTAGCCCTTGCCAACTTCCTTGTCGTTGCTGCGGGGAAAGACGATGGCGCCTGCCTCGCGGGCCACGCGCGCGGTGTCGTCCGTGCAGTTGTCGGCGATGACGAACACGTCGATGAGCTCGGACGGATAGTTCTGCACCTTGATGGAGTGGATGAGGTCGCCGATGACGGCGCTCTCGTTGCGAGCCGAGATGACTGCGGCGAACTTGTGGTTCTTCTTCGCCGTGAGCTCCTTGGGCTTGCGCGTCAGCACCACGAACACGTAGTAGAGCTGATACGTGTAGCAGATCGTGAACGTGAGAAACACGCAGAAGTTGAATATGTCAACGAACGAGATCTGCGAAAAAAACTGGTCCAGCACCTTTGCTCCTTTGTCGGGCCGCGAACGCTCCTTGCGGCCGTGCCATCGCGCACCCGTCCTGCGGGTCGCGCTCCGCCCCCCTGGTGTTGTTCGGTTTCGTCTGAGGGTTGTGCGGAACGCCGCCTGTTCGCCGCCCATGCGGCGCTCTGGCTGTAACGCGTTCCAAGCTGGACAGATTATAGCGGGTGAGCAGCCGTTCGGGGCAACAACGAGTCCGTTCGTTACCGTTTCTTCCGAATTCGAGGTCATAAATCACCGGTATTCACAAAGGTTCTGCATACGAACTTCATAACTAGGTCGGTTCGGCTATGATAATCTGAGAGATCGAGAATCGCACGTTCCCTTATATGTCAATGGAGGCATACCCTTGAACCACGATATCAAAGACATCGCCCTGGCCGACGAGGGCCTCGCCCGCATCCTGTGGGCGGACCGCGACATGCCCGTGCTGGCGTCCATCCGCGAGCGCTTCGAGCGCGAGAAGCCCTTGGACGGCGTGCGCATCGGCGCCTGCATGCACGTGACCACCGAGACGGCGAACCTCATGCGCGCACTCTCGGCCTCGGGCGCGAAGGTGACGCTGTGCGCCTCCAACCCGCTGTCCACCCAGGACGACACGGCCGCCTCCCTCGTGCGCGACTTCGGCATCGACGTGTTCGCCGTCGCCGGCGAGGACGCCGACACCTACAACCGCCACATCGAGGCCGTCATCGCCTGCGACCCGCAGATCGTCATGGACGACGGCGCCGACCTCGACACCGCGTTGCACACCAAGTTCACCGACAAGCTGGCGCACGTGGTGGGCGGCACCGAGGAGACCACGACGGGCGTCGTGCGCCTCATGTCCATGGCCGCCGAGGGGACGCTCGCCTACCCCGTGTTCAACATCAACGACGCGAACACGAAGCACTGCTTCGACAACCACTACGGCACGGGCCAGTCCACGCTCGACGGCATCGTGCGCGCCACGAACCGCCTCCTGTGCGGCCGCACCATCGTGATCTCGGGCTACGGCTACTGCGGCAGCGGCCTGGCCCTGCGCGCGAAGGGCATGGGCATGCGCGTCATCGTGTGCGAGGTCGACCCGCTCAAGGCGCTCGAAGCGCACATGGAGGGCTACGAGGTGATGCCCGCAGCCGAGGCGGCGCGCTTCGCCGACGTGTGGGTGACCGTGACCGGCAACTGCAAGGTGGTGGACGGCCCGGCGTTCGAGAACATGAAGGACGGCGCCATCGTGTGCAACTCCGGCCACTTCGACTCCGAGATCAACCTCGAGTGGCTGGAAGACCACGCCACGAAGAAAGAGGAGATCAAACCGCTGGTGGAAGAGTACACGCTGCCGGACGGCCGCACGGTGATCGTGCTGGCGCAGGGTCGCCTCGTGAACCTGTCGTGCGCCGAGGGCCACCCCGCGTCCGTGATGGACATGAGCTTCGCGAACCAGGCGCTGGCCGCCGAGTACCTGTACCTCCATGCCGGCGAGCTGGAGAACAAAGTGTACGACGTGCCCGCCGCCATCGATACGCACGTGGCGCGCGTGAAGCTGGAAACGCTGGGCATCGAGATCGACGAGCTCACCGAGGAGCAGGTCAAGTACATGAGCTCCTGGAACTTCGAGACGCTGTAAGGCAGCGCCGCCTCCGGCATCCCTTCCCTGCAGGTAACGAACCCGGCGCCGCGATGCGCCGGGTTCTTTTTTCGCCTATACTGCGAGTCGGACGGCAAACCCGCGTCGGGCGCTGCACGCGCCTGCAGAAGGAGGCGTTGATCATGGTCGATTACGGATTGGACGGCAAGGTTGCCATCGTCACCGGAGCAGCGGGATCGGGCGCGGGAGGCACGGGGTTCGCCATCGCCGCCAAGCTCGCGCAGCAGGGCGCGAAGGTGGTCATGGCCGACATCGACCCCGCGGGACGGCGGCAATCCGACGAGCTGAACGCGCAGGGCTTCGACACGACGTTCGCAGAGTTCGACCTTGCGCAGGAGGAGACGATCGTCGCGTTGATCGAGGGCGCGTCAGAGCGCTACGGCGCGCTGGACATCGTCGTCAATTGCGGATTCATGCAGCTCAAAGAAGGGTACGTCCACGAGACGGACGTCGAGGCGTGGGACCGCATCTTCGCCGTGAACATGCGCGGCGACTTCCTCATGATCCACCACAGCCTGCCCCATCTGCTGAAGCAGGGCGGCGCCATCGTCAACGTCAGCTCGGTGGCCTCGCTCGTGGGCGAGGACACCACGGCGGCCTACGCATGCTGCAAGGCCGGCATCAACGCGCTCACCCGCTCGGTGGCCGTCCAGTACGGCGACCGGGGCGTGCGCTGCAACGCCGTGGTGCCGGGCTCCATCTTGAACGACCGCATCCTCGCATACGCCAAGACCAACGAGTCGGTGCAGTTCCAGTTCGACATGCTGAAGCGCCACGCGCCGCTCAAGCGCTTCGGCACGGCCGACGACGTGGCGAACACCGTGCTGTTCCTGGTCAGCCCGCTGGCCTGCAACATCACGGGCCAGGCCGTGGTGTGCGACGGCGGCTACTCCATCTGCTCGGGCATGTGGGCCGACATCCACGAGTACAGGCAGGACCACCCCTGGGACACGATGTAGGAGCCCGGAAGCGCCGCGCACGCCCGGGCGGGGCGGGCGCGGCGGGCGGGTCGCCCGCCCGTATCAGCGCTTTGCGGGCAGACGCTTGACGGCTTTCGAGATATCCTTGAACTTCCGTTCCTTTCGAGCCAGGTAGCCCGCCCTGTCCTCGGCGAACGCGGCCTCGGCCCTCAGCTTGCGGTACGCCTGCCAGCGGCGCTCGGACAGCTCGCGGTCCGCGATGGCCTCGTAGACGGCGCACCCCGGCTCGGACGTGTGGGTGCAGTTCGAGAACCGGCACGAGGCGAACAGGCGCTCCACGTCGGCGAACCCCTGCTCGAAGCCCCCGGCGGCCTCCCCGAGCCCCAGCTCGCGCATGCCGGGCGTGTCCATCACGAGGCCGCCGCCCGGCAGCAGCACGAGCTGGCGGCGCGTGGTGGCATGACGGCCGCGCCCGTCGGCGCGTACGTCGCGCGTCTCGAGAACTTCCTCGCCCAACAAGCGGTTGACCAGCGTCGACTTTCCCACGCCGGACGATCCCAGAAGGGCGGCGGTTCTGCCCGGCCGCAGGTAGGGGCGCACGGCCTCGCAGCCGCACTCCCCCATCGACGACACAGCCAGCACATCGACGCCGAAGGCCACCGACTGCACGGCGGCGAGCCGCCGTTCCAGGCTGTCGCATGCATCGGCCTTCGTCAGCACGACGACGGGCACCGCCCCGCTCTCCCACGCAAGCGTCAGGTAGCGCTCGAGACGCCGCAGGTTGAAATCCCCGACGAGCGACATGCAGAGAAACGCGACGTCGATGTTCGCCGCAACCACCTGTTGCTCGAGCGCCGCGCCGGCCGCTTTGCGCACGAAGGCGCTCGTGCGCGGAAGCACCTGGGCGATGACGGCGCGCCCCGCCGTATCGGTCGCACGATCCAGTAAGACGAAATCGCCCGCCGCCGGGAAGTCGGCGGCCGAACACGCCGTGTGGCGCAGCTTGCCGGACGCTTCGGCGAACAGCTCGCCTTGCTCGCCGACGACACGGTACAGCTCGTGCGCCTGGGACAGGATCCGCCCTACGACGGGGTCGTGGATACCAGACGCCTCGCGCGCCTGCCGCATGATCGCGTCGGTCACACCGTACGCACGTAAGTCGACGGCCGTCATCGCGCATCGCCCCCTTCGCTCGCTTGCCCTCCGCATGCGTCCGGCCCGAGCTCTTCGAGGGGAAACGGCGGCTCGGCCAACGGCTTCACGGCGATGGACATAAGCTTTAAGGGGTTGTCGTCGGCTGCGATGCGGTTCGAGCTCAGGTGCCCGCAACGTTTGCAGCGGTGCACGATGGCCCATTCCCCGTCTTTGCGTACCCACACGCTGATAGGCTCCATGACGCTTTCGCACACGGAAGCGCGATCGCCGGGCCGCTCGTCGACGTGCAGGCTGTGCAGGCACTGGGGGCAATGGTTGCGATGGCGGCTTCCCGCCCCGTCGGGCGTGACGATCCGGCCGCACTGTTTGCAGACGAAACTGTCCATGCAGGCATGAGCCTGATAGAAGGCGCTGCCTCTCTTGAATTTTTCCACGGTGGTTCTCCCAAAACGATGATGGTCGTTGCCTTGTTTGGGAGGTTCGTGCGGAGACTAGAGCTCGCAAACCTCCCGGTTTACGACAATCTCCGTGCGTACGTGTAACAGAAGTCATGCTCCTCAGGTCGTGTTGACGCCGTCGTTTATACCATAGGAGGAAAAAGGCCGCAAGCGAAAACGCTGCGAGCATCGCTTCCCCGAATCTTCAACCTTCGTAACGCTTCAGCATGCGCAGCCAGGTGGCCATGACGACGCGTTGCGGCACCACCTTCGCGACTGCGTGAAGGTACTTCGCGTACAGCGGGTACACCGAAAGCTCCCGCCCCCGCCGCGCGTCGCGCAGTGCGCGGGCGACCACCTTCTCGGGCGGCACGAGCCCGGGGAAGGCCACGCGACGCCCGTTGACCTCGCGCACGAGCAGGTCGGTGTCCACCCAGCTGGGGCATACCCCGCATACCGTCACGCCGGTGCCCGCCAGCTCAGCGCGCAACGCCCGCGAGTAGCTGAGCTCGAACGCCTTCGTCGCCGCGTACAGGGAGAGGTACGGCGTTGGCTGGAAGGCCGAAGCCGACGACACGTTCAGGATGCGGCTCCCCCTTCCCATGAAAGGCAAGCATGTCCGGCAGAGCGCGGTGACGGCCGTGCAGTTCAACGCCACCGTGCGCTCGATCTCTCCGACGGAGAACTCGTCCCATGCGCCCATCTTGGCCGTCCCGGCGTTGTTCACCAGATAGGCCACCGTCGGGCGCTCCTCCTCGAGCATGCGCGCGACGGTTCGCAGTCCCGATGCGTTAGCCAAGTCGACCGGAAGCGGAACCACGCGCGAGCCCAGCTCGTCGCGCAGGCGTTCGAGCTTCTGCGCGGTGCGAGCCACCGCCCAGAGTTCGTCGAGGCCGTCCTCCTCGAGCAGCTGATCCACGAAGACGCGCCCCAATCCGCCGGTCGCACCGGTGACCAGCGCGATGCGCGCGCCCATGCTAGCGCCCGCCTTTCAGCAACGTTCGCTCCATATCGGCCGCGTCGATCATGTCGTATCCGAAAGTGAACAGCCGTTTCAGCGCATACAGGTACGCGACGCCCCAGTAGTAGTCGACCAGCTTGAGCGGATCGCCCTCCACCACGCTGCCCTCGCGCTGACCCTGTTCGACGATGCGCGCCGTGAGCGCGTACAGCTCGGAACCGTACGGTGCCGGACGGCCGTCTCGCCCTTGCCCCTGCTCGAGCATGAGCTGCGTGTTCAGCACCACCGAGGCTGCGAACAGGTCGTCGTCGGCCAAGCGGCCGAGGATGGTGGAAGTAAGGCGGCGGATCTTCGACTTGGCCGCCCTCTTAAGGGCGCATGAGACATCTGCGGCAATGATCTCGAAAATGGCAGAGATTTCGAGGTGTGTGATTTTCCGTTCGACGCATTCAGTCAGAATCGCTCGGATGGCGAAGAGCAACCTGGCATTTTGCACACGTATCCCTCTTTTCGATGACTCCTCGCCGAACGAATAATCACACACCTCTAAATCTCTGCCAAAAACACGGTGCCGAGCGCATGCGCCTCGGTCAGGTAGAGCAGGGTCCTTCGGCTCGCCTCCCCGATCAGGCCGGCAAAGCGCCGATCGCGAGGGATCCTGCTCATGAGCTGAAAGCGAAACGCGGCGCTTCGACGCGTGCGCGACGGGCGGGAATCCGGTAGGATGGCAGCAGGTTGCGTTTCCTCGAGAGAATCGACGTGGCCATGCTTGCCGAACCTGCTGCCCCTCCCCGCCCCGGCCTGACGAAGAAGTCGTGGGCGCTCATCATCCTGCTGTCGTTCTTCGGGCAGGTGGCCTGGGCGCTCGAGAACAACTTCTTCAACCTGTTCATCCAGGACGTGTTCGACGCGTCGCTGTCCGACGTGGCGCTGATGGTATCGGCCTCGGCGCTGACCGCGGCGGCCACCACGCTGTTCGTGGGCGCGTGGTCGGACCGCGCGGGCAAGCGCAAGGCGTTCATCGGCATCGGCACCGTCCTTTGGGGCCTGTCCATCATCGTGTTCGCCTACTTGCAGACCATCTCGCTGGCGCTGGCCGGCTCGACTGCGGCGGCCATGGCGTTCGGCGTGACGCTGACCATCGTGTTCGACTGCATCATGACGTTCTTCGGCAGCCTGGCGAACGACTCGTGCTTCAACGCCTGGGTCACCGACATCACCACCGAGAAGAACCGCGGCAAGGTGGAGGGCGTGAACTCGGCCATGCCGCTGCTGGCGATGCTGGCCGTGTTCGGCGGCGCGATGTTCCTCATGATCGTGCGGCCTGACGGCACGGTGACCTACGACTACCCGCTGTTCTTCATCGTCATCGGAGCCGCCGTGGTGGCGCTCGGCATCGCGGTGCTGCTGCTCATGGACGACTCCGCGCCCGAGCGGCGCGAGGAGGGCGGCTACCTGGCAAGCGTGCTGTACGGCTTCCGGCCGCGCGCGGTGGCCGAGAACCGGATGCTGTACCTGGTGCTGCTGGCCTACCTCGTGTTCGCCACCGCGTTGCAGGTGTTCATGCCCTGCTACGTGCTGTACCTGCGGCTTCCCTACATCCTGGGAGAGAGCTACGTGTTCGTGATGGCACCGGGCATCGTCATTGCCGCCGTGTTCACCATCCTGTACGGCAAGAGGGTGGACCGCCGCGGTTTCCTGCGCTCGGTGATCGTGCCGCTGGCGCTGTTCGTCGCGGGATGCCTCGTGCTCACGCTGCTGACCAGCGCCGCAGGCGTGTTCGCGGGATCGGTGCTCATGCTGTGCGGCTACCTGGGCGCGGTGGCGTGCTTCGGCGCCGAGGTGCGCAACAACACGCCCGCCGGGCACGTGGGGATGTTTCAGGGCGTGCGCATCTTCATGGCGGTGCTCGTCCCCATGCTCGTGGGGCCGTGGATCGGGTCGACTCTGAGCGCCACGTCGGGCGCTGTCGGGTTCGGCGTGGTGGGCGACGGGTTCACGCCGTCGTCGCTGATATTTTTGGGAGGCGCCGTCGTGGGAGCGCTGACGTTCGCCGTGCTGCCGTTCGTCCGCGCGCAGCGTGAACGCGAGCATCGGGAAGCGTCCTGAAAGGACGAGCGCTTCTAGGGCGCTTCGAAGACAAGGAAGGACAAGCGGCCATGCTGGACATCAAGCGCGTCATCGCGAGCGCTCCGCGCAAGCCGGAGCAAGCGGAGCTGCGGCCGCTGACCACGCCGTGGAGCGAGCAGGCGGCCGCAGGCAAGGGCCGTGCGGGGCTGCATCCGCATCCGCAGTTCGCGCGGGCGGGGTTCGAGCTGCTCGACGGCTGGTGGGACTACGCCATCGTCGACGCCGACAGCGCCGCGCAGGCCTGGCGCGATGCCGCCCCTCCGAACGCCTGGGACGGGTGCATCCTCGTGCCGTTCTCGCCGGAAGCGCCCCTGTCGGGCGCGGAGCGGCAGTTGCAGCCGGACGAGCTTCTGTGGTACCGACGGCCGTTCGCCGTGCCGGACGGCATGGACGTGGAGGGCGGTCGGCGCCTCGTTGTGCACTTCGAAGCCGTGGACTACGCATGCGCATGCTATGTGAACAGGGTGCGCGTAGGCGAGCACGTAGGCGGCTACCTGCCGTTCGCGTTCGACGTCACGGATGCGCTGGTCTCCGGCGAGAACGAGCTGTCCATATGCGTGTGGGACCCGAGCGACGCGGGCGTGCAGCTGCGCGGCAAGCAACGGCTGAAGCGCGGGGGCATCTGGTACACCGCGCAAAGCGGCATCTGGCAGAGCGTGTGGCTGGAAGCGGTTCCGGAAGCGCGCATCGAACGGTTGGCCGTCGACGCGAGCGTCGAAGGGCGGCTCACGTTGCGAGCGGTGGTGCGCGGCGCGGCGGTGGACGGCGGCGAGCTGACCGTGCGGGTGTTCGACGAAGGCGCGGAAGTTGCGCGCGCATCCGCGGCGCCCGCAGCCGACGGGACGTGCGAGCCGATCCTCGACGTGGCGCGTCCGCACCGGTGGAGCACCGACGACCCACATCTGTACGATCTGGAGCTGACGTACGGAAGCGACCGCGTGACCAGCTATTGCGCGTTTCGCACGGTGAGCGTGGAAGCGGACGAGCACGGCGCGAGGCGGCTGTTCCTCAATCACGAACCCCTCTTCCTGCGCGGCGTGCTGGACCAGGGGTATTGGCCCGACGGCCTCATGACCGCGCCGTCGGACGAGGCGCTGGCCTTCGACGTCCGGTCGATGAAGGACCTCGGGTTCAACCTGCTGCGCAAGCACATCAAGGTGGAGAGCGATCGCTGGTACTACCACTGCGACAGGCTGGGCATGCTCGTGTGGCAGGACATGGTGAGCGGCGGCGCGGCGCCCAGCCCCTGGCATTCCAGCTACAAGCCCACCTTCTTCCGCGGCTCGTGGGGCCGCTACGCCGACGACGACCCGCGCCACTTCCCCGGGCTCGCCTCCGACAGCGCGGCGTTTCGCGCCGAGTGGACCGAAGCATGCGAGGACACCGTGCGCTACCTGGGGAACCATCCGTCCATCGTGACCTGGGTGCTGTTCAACGAGGCCTGGGGGCAGTTCGACGCGCGCAGGGCCGTGGAGCGGGTGCGCGCGATCGACCCCTCGCGGCCCGTCGACGCGGTCAGCGGCTGGTACGACCAGGCCTGCGGGGACTTCCTGAGCGTGCATAACTACTTCCGGCCGCTCGAGGTGTACCGGGACGAGGCGCGCCCGGCGCGAGCGTTCGTCATATCGGAGTTCGGCGGATCGTCGTGCCATCTGGCCGACCACAGCTCGCTGGCCACATCGTACGGATACGCCGCCTGCCCCGACCCGGCATCGTTTCGGGATGCCGTGCACAAGACGCTCGCGCAGGCGGACGCGCTGGAGGCGGAAGGGCTTGCGGGTTACGTGTACACGCAGCTGTCCGACGTGGAAGAGGAGACGAACGGGCTGCTCACCTACGACCGGCGCGTCAACAAGCTGGCCGATCCGGCGGAGGAGGATGCGCGATGACGACCCTGGAGGATGCCCGCACTCCTGCGCCGGCGCGCCTGCGCAAGCGGTTCGCCGAGCGCTTCGGGAACGCGGGCGCACGGCCGCTCGCATTCGCATCCGCTCCCGGGCGCGTGGAGCTGGCCGGCAACCATACCGACCATCAGGGCGGGCGCACGATCTCGGCCGCCATCGACCGCCGCATCTACGCGCTCGCCGCCCCGAACGGCACCGACGAGATGCGCGTGAGCATGGAGAGCTTCGGCGACATCGCGCTGAGCTGCGGCGACTTGGACGCGCGCGAAAGCGAGCGCGGGACGTCGCTTGCGCTCGTGCGCGGCATGGCGGCCGCCTTCGTGCGCGCGGGCGGAAGGCTTTCCGGGTTCGATGCGGCCACCTGCTCCGACATCCCCGCAGGCGCCGGGGTCTCGTCGTCGGCCGCGTTCGAGATGCTGGTCGGCGTGCTGCTGCGCGTGCTGTGCGACCCGACGGGCGCCGTGCCGTGCGACCCCGTGGCGCTGGCGTTGGAGGGCGCTCAGGTCGAGCAGGCCTACTTCGGGAAGCCCTGCGGCGTGCAGGACCAGCTGGCCAGCGCGCAGGGCGGCGCGGCGGCCTTCGACTTCGCGGGCGACCTGCCGCGCGTCGAGCCCATCGCCTTCGACTGGGAGGCGTGCGGCTATGCGCTCTGCCTGGTGGACAGCCGATGCGACCACTCCGTCCACGCGGACGAGTACGCGGCCGTTCCCGCCGACATGCGCGCGGTCGCGCGGCGCTTCGGATGCGAGCGGCTGGAAGACGTTCCCTACCCCGTCTTCCTCGCCCGGCTGGCCGACGTGCGCGCGCACCTGGGCGACCGTGCGGCCTTGCGCGCGCTCCACTACTTCGAGGAGACGCGGCGCGTTGCCGCGCAGCAGCGGGCGTTGGAATCCGGAGACATCGAAGGGTTTCTCGAAGGCGTGCGGCAATCGGGCGCGTCGTCGGCGCAGTTCCTGCAGAACGTGTCGCCGCGCGGCGACGGCTTGGGCGCACGGCAGCCGGCCATGATGGTCCTCGCGCTGTGCGCGCACCTCCTGGACGGGCGCGGCGCGTACCGCATCCACGGCGGCGGGTTCGGCGGCAGCGCGCTGGCCTTCGTGCCGGCGGAGGACATCGACGCGTTCTGCGAGTCGATGGATGCGCTGCTGGGCTACGACGCCTGCCTGCGCGCGAAGGTAGACGGCCGCGGCGCGTACGCGGAGCGGATGGCCTGATGGGCGCACCGCTTCCGCCGCCCGACGAAGTGCGCGCCGCCTTCTCCCGCCTGCACGCGCGCGACGGGGAAGCGGCCGTCGCCTACCTGCACGCGCTGGGCACGGCCAGCGGCTACCTCAAGGCAGACGCGGCGCGTGCCATCCGTTGGACGGGCGAGAGCGCCTACGGCACGTTGGAATGCACCATCAACCTGGCCAAACCCGAGAAGGATCCGCGCGCCATCACGGCGGCAGCCTCGAAAGGCACGCCCTCGCCGGAGCGCATGGACGATCCCGCAAGCATGCGCGCGAACGCGGCGGCTGGCGCACCGCCGGCGCACGCGAAGGCTGCGGCAAGCGAGGGACGGCATCCGGCCGCCGGCCGTTCGCGCGGGCCGCAGTGCGACCTCTGCTGGGAGAACGAGGAATTCCCCGGCACGCCCGAGCACCCTGCCAAGCCCGGCCTGCGCATCGCCGCCATCGAGCTGGGCGGCGAGCGGTGGGGGCTGCAGTTCTCGCCGTACGCGTACTTTCCCGAGCATTGCATCGCGCTTTCCGCGGAGCATCGGCCCATGAAGATCGACGCCGCCTGCTTCGAGCGGCTGCTCGACTTCGTCGACGCGTTCCCGTTCTACTTCGTCGGCTCGAACGCCGATCTGCCCATCGTGGGCGGCTCCATACTCTCCCACGACCACTTCCAGGGAGGGCGGCACGTGTTTCCGCTGATGCGCGCGCCTATCGAGCGCGCTGTGGCGCTTCCGGGATGTCCTCAGGTGCACGGCGGCGTCGTGCGCTGGCCCGCATCGGTGCTCCGTTTGATCTCTCACGATCGGAATGCGCTCGCGCGCGGCGCCAAGCGGGTGCTGGACGCGTGGCAGGGCTTCTCCTTCGAGCCGTGCGGCGTTCGCGCGTGCGGCCGAGACGCCGACGGCGCGCCCGTGCGCCACAACACGCTCAACCCCATCGTGCACCGGGAGAACGGCGAGTACGTGCTGGACCTCGTGCTGCGCAACAACCGCACGGACGCCGCGCATCCCTGGGGCATCTTCCATCCCGGCGAAGAGCTGCACCATATCAAGAAGGAGAACATCGGCCTCATCGAGATCATGGGGCTTGCCGTCCTGCCGCCCCGCCTCGCCCGCGAGCTGCCGGCCGTGCAGGACGAGCTCGCGTGCGCCGCACGAGAAGGACGCACGCCGCAGGAGGTGGAGGCGCGCCTGCTCGCCCGCGAGGCCACCGCGCCCCACGCCCCTTGGGCCGCCGACGTCTACGCCCGCCGCGCCGGGGAGTTCGACCATGAGACGACAACCCCCTCCCCCTGTCTCGCAGGCGGCGATGTCGGGGGCGGCGCGCTCTGCCCCGTCATGCGCGAAGAAGTCGCCCTGGTGTTCGCCGCCGTGCTTGAATCCACCGGCGTCTTCAAGCGCGACGAAACGGGAGCGGCCGGCTAGAATGCGTTCATAGCGGAATTGGGACGAGCGCGCCTTTGAATGCCGACCCCGCCAGGAGCGTGCGCCTATCGAGCCCGCTTTGGCATGACGGCTACAGCCCCAACCGCTCGATCCACGGCTGCACCTCATCGAGGGCGACGGGGAGACTGCCGCGCGTGAGGTGGAGAGCTTCGCGCAGGTCGGCCGCAGGGCAGAGTTCGCGGATGGCGTCGAGGGCTTCGGCGTTGCCGCTCGAGCTGCTCGTGGAGAACGGCACGATAACCTTGCCCGCCAAGTCGTGCTGCGACAGGAACGCCCGCATCACGTGCGGCAGTTGTCCCCACCAGATGGGATGGCCCAGGTAGACCGCATCGTAGGCGTCCCAATCCGGCACCGTCGCCGCGATCGGCGGCAGATAGCCCTCGTCCTGCTCGCGCTGCACTTGAGAGATCATAGCGTCGTAGTCGTCGGGATACGCGTCGGTCGTCTCGATGCGGAACAGGTCGGCGCCCGTCGCCTCCGCGATACGCTCGGCGACCGAGAGCGTGGTGCCCGAGTACGAGAACACCGCCACGAGCGCCCGCCCGACGCGACCTGCGGGCTCAGGCGCCGATTCGGGCGCCACGGACTCGGCCGATCCGCTTTCGCCCTGTTCGCGCGCATCGTTTTCCGCAACCTGCTCCTCCGCCGCGACGCATCCGGCGAGCATGCCGCCGCCGAGCACCGCCATGCAGAAGCCGAACGACCCCATCACGAAGGTGCGCCTGTCCAATCCGTTTTGCCTCATGCTGATTCTCCTCTCGTTTCCGTCCTTCGAGTCTACGACTTGGAGTCGGCTCCAAGTCAAATGGAGATCGCGTGCAGCGACCTCAACGCAGGATGCGGACGAGCTCGATGCCCTCCGACTCACCGCGGTCGCGGCTGTACAGGCGCTCCACGGAATTGTTCCAGTGCTCGTGCACGCCGAGACTCTCCACCGGGTTCCCTGCGCCGTCGCGGTACGCGGCTCCCGATGGCGGCGCAGATGCCAACGCGGCTTCATGCAGGTAGTTCTCCACGTCCAGGTTGCCCTCGAGCGCGGCGTTGCGGCTGGTGACCGCCGGCTGGTTGATGAGGAAATCGGCGCCCACCGAGTCGATGGCCACCGGATCCTGCGACAGGAAGATGCTGGCCGCGAACCCGCCGTCGAAGGGCGCGCCCTCCCACAGCGCCGCCTCGCGCGTGACCGACGCTCCTTCGGAGACGGCCGTCACCAGGCCGTCCAGCATCCACAGCATGGTCTTGCCGCCCAGCAGGCGGTTGGCGAGCAAATCGACGGGCACGGTGTACATGCCCATAGTCTGACCCGACACGTAGCGGTGGATGCCGGCGGCCTCGGGCGGGCGCAGGCGGTTGGAGTTGACCAGCGATCCGAAGTGGTTCTTGCCGCACAGCGTGAGTCCGTAGCTATGCCCCTTGAGGCTTGCGAGGTTGATCAGGTAGTCGGCCTCCGATACGCAGGCGGGCACCACGTTCGCCGCTCCCGCCACGTCGCCCGACCAGATGACGGGCGCGCTTTCGTCGCCCACGGCGTCGTTCGGGCCGCCCTCGTCGTAACAGCGGAAACGCACGCCGGCAAGCGCGCCCTCCGAGCAGAACTCCATCATATGCGCCGGGAAGATGCGGCACGCATCGTACACCGCGATGTCGCCCGGCGCTGTGCCCGCGTCCTCCACGAGCGACAGCAGCAGCGCACGCAAAAGAACCGGCGTCGTATAGCTCATGGCGCTGTCCTCGTCCGTGCCGAACGTGCCCGCGCCGTTCATGTTCGCCTTGACGGCGATCCGCTGACCCGCCCGATAGCCGCCCGCGCGCCCGACGCGCGTGTTGTGCGCCTCGAACAGCACGCGCCATCCGGCCGCCGCATCGTCCGCGCCCGCCGCCGCGGCAACGCCGTCGTCCACCATGCGCCGAACCGCGTCCTCGTTGAAATGCTCGCGCTGCCACCAGTAGCCCGATCCGTCCCAAGTCACGGCCGCCGCGTCGCGCACCCAGGCGACGCGCCCCGGCATGGCTCCCACGCCGCGGCCCAAAGGCTCGTGCGGCGGGAAGACGGAATCGTACGGCAGCGGCCCGGGGGCGGGTTCGGGCGTCGGCGAAGGTGCAGCGGGAACAGGTTCCGTCATCGTCCCAGCCTCTTCCCCATCCGAGCATCCGCCCAGCACCCCGCCCGCTAGCGCCGCCGCGCCGATGGCGGCCGCCCCCATGACGAAAGTGCGCCGATCCATGCGGGCCTCTTCCATCGCAGCTCCTTTCGCCGTCGTTTCTCTGGTACCATACCGGTTGGAGCGCGCTTCAAGTCAAGGGGAAAGGACGGCTCGCATGGAAAGGCTGCTTCTCGTGTCGATGTTCCAGAACGTCACGGGCCTCTTGAAGGAAATCGAGCCCGACCTCGAAGGCAAAACCGTCACGTACATCCCCACGGCCAGCCGGGTCGAACGCCTCGGGTTCCTCGCCCGCATGAGCCGATGGGTGCTACGCGGCATGGGGCTGCGCGTGGACGCCGTCGACGTTTCCACGGCGCCCTACGAGGCCATGCGCCGCGCGTTCGAGGGCAACGACCTCGTTTTCATCGTGGGCGGCAACACCTTCTACCTGCTGCAGGAACTGCGGAAATCTGGGGCGGACAAGCTGCTCTGCGAAGCGGTGCGCGCAGGCAAGCTCTGCATCGGCGAATCGGCGGGAGCCATCGTAGCCGCTCCCGACATCGCGTACTCGCGCGCGATGGATCGGCCCGACCGGGCACCCGACCTGCACGATTTCGCCGGGCTCAGCCTCGTCGACTTCTACCCGGTGCCCCATGAGCGCAACCGCGAGCTCGACCCCGCCGCCGAGCAGATCGTTCGGGAATACGCCGGCATCCTCGACGTTCGCCCCTTCGACGACAAGCAGGCCATCTACGTAGAAGACGGCGCCGCGCGCATCCTGAACGCATAAGGAGCGCATGCGGCGAAAACGCCTGTTCTAGTCGCTGGCATCGCCCCTGCGCTCGACGTACACGTTGAGCCCCATCATGGACGCCACGTCGAGGGCCTTTCCGAGTTGGATGCTCTCCTTGCCGTTCTCCAAGTCCGAAATGAAGCGCGTGCCGCAGCCGCAAAAACCTGCGAGCTCGCTTTGGGAGTACCCCAGCTCTCTGCGCCGAGCGCGAAGGGCCTTCCCCAAGTCTTCCGTTTTCGACACGCGCGTCATTGGCACCACATTCCCGATCGGTAACGATGTTAAGACTGAAATGATATCATTACCGATCGGGAATAATCAAGCATTAGAGCACCGAATATTCCCGATCGTGGATCATTTCGGAAGAATGCCTAAAGTGCCCGTCCTCGTTTAGACACCGCCGGCGCGGCGCCTATCGCCGCGCGCGCTTTCGGCTTGCCGCCGCCCCTGCGGCGACGAGGGCCGCGACCGTCGCCAGCGCGATCCACGGGGCCGCCCCCGGACCGTCGCCGGTCGCGGCGATGGCGGACGAGCCCGATCCCGAGGTCGGGACCGGCTTCGGAACCGGGGTCGGGTCGGGCTCCGGAACCGGGTCGGGCTTCGGCACCGGATCCGGATCGGGTCCCGGCACCGGGGTCGGGCCGGGCTTGGACGCGACCACGGCGAAGGGCGAAAGGCCCGAAAAAGCGCCCGTCGCATAGCCGCCGGCCACCGTGGCGGCCGCTTCCTCCAGCACGTCGCCGGCGCAGTGCAGCACGGCGACCCCCCGCCCGTCGTTGTCGGCTCCTACCGGGATCGAGACGTCGACGCCGCCCCAGAGGCGCCCGCCGGACAGCGACAGGCATAGCTCCGCGAGCGTCACGCCCTCGGCCTCGCGCTTGCGCATCGCATCGCAGGCCTTGCAGGCTCCTGCCTGGTGCAGGCCGCCCTTCTGCGCGAGCAGCCCCGCGTTGGACGACAGCACGCCGGACACCTTCGCGCCCGTGACCGCATCGACCAGCGTGCGTCGGGCCATGCCGTAGAAGCCCCAGCCTTTCAGATCGTCGCCGCCGAAGTCGCCCTGGACGTAGTTCTCGCCCTGCGGGAAATAGAGCTCGCCGAAGGCGGGGACGCCGAGGAAGACGGACGCGCCGAGCGAGGGCGCAGAACCGCGGAACTCGAGCGCCGCCAGGTTGGAGCAGCCTTGGAACGCGCTCGCGCCGACGGACTTCAGGTCGGAGGGGAACGACATCTCCTTGAGGCCGACGCAGTCGGAGAACGCGCGCTCGCCGACGGAGATGATGCCGTCCGGCAGCCTGTCGAGTGCCAGGTTGGAGCAGCCCTGGAACGCGCCGGACTCGATGGCACCGAGCTTCTCGGGAAGCGCCGTGAGCGCCAGGCCGACGCAGCCGGAGAACGCGTGGTGGCCGATGGCGGTGACGCCGTCCGGCAGCTTGCCGAGGGTCAGGCTGGTGCAGCCCTGGAACGCGGAGGGGCCGACGGTCGCGAGGCCGTCCGGGAGAGCCAGGCTGACGAGCTCGCCGAACGTATCGGAGCCGGGGTCGGTCCCCGACACCTCCTTCAAGCCGCCCATGCCGGACAGATCGAGGCTCGACAGGATGGGCCATGCACCGCCGTCCTTGTAGCATTCCTTGAGCGCATCCCAGTTGCCGCCGGCTATCGCTTTCGCGTCGCCGATCACCCTGATGTCCGTCACCTGGTAGCGCTCCTTCCCGGAGGCGGCCAGGGCGTCGTCGATGGCTTTCCGCATGTCGCCGCCGTCGGCGAAGGAAACCTCCAGCGTGCAGGCGGGCAGATCGTCGAACGCCCAGTCGGCCGGCAGCTTGGTTCCCTGCAGCGCGGTCCTGTAGGCGGCTTCGTTCGAGCAGAACACCGTGCCGCCGACGGCGACGTCCTCGAAGGCGCTCGCGCCGAACGTCGGCGGGTTCTCGCCGTAGAACGAGAGCTCCGCGAGGCTGGTGCAGCCCTCGAAGGCGTACTTGTAGATGGACTGCAAGGCGGACGGGAGGGCCATCGCCTTGAGACCCTCGCATTTGGAGAACGCAGAGGACCCGACGGAGGACACCTTCGCAGGGAGCGCCGAGATAGCCAGCTTTTTGCAGCCGTTGAACGCCCCTTGCCCGATGGAGGAAAGGTTCGCGGGGAGCTTTGCGAGCGCCAGGCTAATGCAGCCCTGGAACGCGCAGTCGGGAACGTCCTCGACTCCGGCGGGAAGTTCCTCGAGGGCCAGGTTCCCGCAGTCATTGAACGCATAGGCCCCGATGGAGGTAAGGCCGCTCGGAAGCTCGTCGAGGGCCAGGTTCGAGCATCCGTCGAACGCGTTTTTGCCGACGGCCTCGAGGCTGCTCGGAAGCTCGTCGAGGACGAGTTTATCGCAGTTTAGGAACGCGTATTCGTCGATGGTCTCGAGGCCGCTCGGGAGTTTCAAGTCGACAAGCCTGTTGTAATAGGGATCTTGGATGGACGGATTATCGACGCCCACCGCCGTCAGCTCGCCCATGCCGGACAGGTCCAGGCCCGACAGGTTGGCCCACTCGCTGTCGCGTTGGTAGCAGCGCTTGAGATTGCCCCAGTCGTTTTTGGTTATCTCCGTCGCGGCGCCGGTCACCACGATGTCCTTCGCGCCGATCTTGCCCTTGCCGACGTCGGCCAGCGCGGCGTCGATGGCGGCCTGCATGGCGGTGCCGCTGCCGTCGCCGCCGTTGAAGACGACCTCGAGCGTGTAGAAGGGCTCGTACCTCCACCCGCTCGGCCCGTTGTCCTTGAACGCCGTCTCGTACGCCGTCGCGTCCGGGCAGTACACCGCGCCGAGCTGGGCGACGCCCTCGAAGGCGTCCGCGTCGAGCTTCGGCGGGTTCTCGCTGCGGAAGGAGAGCTCCTTGAGGTTGGAGCAGCCCTCGAACGCGCTCTCGCCGACGAACTTCAGGCCGGAGGGGAAGGACACCCTCTCGAGGTTCTTGCAGCCGGAGAACGCTTTAGGTTCGATGGCGAGCACGTTCGCGGGAATCTCCGAGAAGTCCAGTTTCTCGCAGCCGGAGAACGCGGACTTTTTGATGAACTCGATGCTGTCGGGGAGCCTGCCCAAGACCAGGCTGGTGCAGCCCTCGAACGCGGATTCGCCGACATATCTGACGCCCTCGACCAGCGAACCGAGGGCCAGGCTAGTGCAACCTTGGAACGCGCCGGCACCGACGGACGTGACGCCCTCGGGCAGGTATTCGAGGCGCAAGCTGGTGCAGCCGGAGAACGCGTAGTCGCCGATGGAACCCATGGTATCCGGGAGCCACACGTGAGCGAGCCTGCCGAACGCGGCGCCACCCCCGTCGACCCCCGACACCGTGCCCAGCTCGTCCATCTTGAGCAGATCCAAACCGGACAGGCTGGTCCAAGCGCTGCCATCCTTGTAGCAGTCCTTGAGCGCCGTCCAGTCGTTGCCGGCTATCGCCGTCGCGTCGCCGGTCACCACGATGTCCTTCGCGCCGCCCCTGTCCTTGCCCTCGAGCGCTTTGTCGATGGCGTCCTGCATGGCGGTGCCGTTGTTGAATTCGACTTGGAGCTCGTAGAGGGACGCGTACGTCCAACCGCTCGGCCCGTCGGCGCCGAACTTCGTCTCGTACGCATCCGCGTCCGGGCAGTACACCGTGCCGCCGACGGCGACGTCCTTGAAGGCGTCCGCGCCCAGCTTCGGCGGAGCGTCGCTCCCAAACAAGAGCTCCTTGAGGTTGGAGCAGCCCTCGAAGGCGCTCTTGCCGACGGACTTCAGGCCGGAGGGGAAGGACACCCTCTCGAGGTTCTTGCAACCGGAGAACGCGCGCTCGCCGATGGAGGACACCTTCGCGGGAATCTCCGATAGGGCCAGGTTCTCGCAGTTGAAGAACGTATAGGCGCCGACGGTCTCGAGGCTGTCCGGGAGCTTCAGGGTGGTGAGCCTGTCGAACGCATCGTTGCCACCGTCGAGTCCCCGAACCTCCTTCAGCCTGCCCATCCCGGACAGGTCCAAACCGGACAGGCTGGACCAGTCGCTTCCGGTCTTGAAGCAGTACTTGAGCGCCATCCAGTCGTCGCCGGTTATCTCCGTCGCGTTGCCGGCCATCACGATGTCCATCACGTCGCCCTTGTTCTCGCCCTCGAGCGCCTCGTCGATGGCGTCCGACATTTTACCGCCGTCGTCGAAGGTGACATGGAGCACCCCCGACGCCCCGTTCCCGAGCGCACCGGAAGAGGCCCCCCGCGGCGCGGCGGCCACAAGCTCGGGCGCGGGCGCCTGCGGCGCGGCCACGTTCACGGTCACCTGGGGCAACCGCGCGCTGGGCGCGACCTCGTAGCCCGCCGGCAGCACAGCCGCGAACACATGGGTTCCGGGTGCGACCGGGTCGGCGTCGGCGCACTCCCACGAGACGCCCTCCACGGCGACCTGCCCGCCGGCATCGTCCCGCGCGAGCAGCGAGCCGGGAAGGTTCGGCAGGTCCTCGCCCGCCGCGACGTCGTAAGACGCCGGATCCGGATCCTCGAACGATGCAAGGAGGACGGGATCGGATCGAGAAGCCTCCCCCTGGCCCGCCGCGAGCCCGTCGGCTGCAAGCGCGCCCGCTTCCGTCGCGGAAACGCCCTCTGCAGGGTCGTTCGTCGCAGGCGCGTCCGCGCCCGTCGAGGGGTCGCCCTGCGCCAGCGCCGCCGCCGGGATCCCCATCGCGACCAAGCAAGTGCACAACGCCGCCGTCGCAAGCCTTCTGCCGATGGACGCCTTCTCCATGCCGTCTCCCTCTCGCCATCATCGTGCCTCGAGAGCGGGTTATGTTGCCTGCAATAAGCAGGCAACATAAAGGGGGCACCCCCTTTTGGCGCACGAACGCGCCTTCGAAGATTCCCGAACCCGTCCGCTCCCGCGGCTCTGCGCAGCCCTCGGCTGCTCTTCCGAGGGCATTCATACAGGGAAGCATACGCTTCGCAAGCTGACGAAAACATCAGCCGGTATGAGGGTTTCGGGCCTTTTCTAGCTTTTCTTCCGACGAAAAGGCTGACGCGTCCTCAAAGGGGGCTGCCCCTTCGAGGACGTTCGATCCGTTACAAAATGCTCGCGGCATAGAAAGCGTAGCGGGCTGCGGCCACGCCAGCGAACAGGCAGGCGAAAGCGAGCGCGGGGGCTGCGCCGGACAGCTTGCCCTTCCATGCCAGCAGGCCGAAGGCCACGCCCGCCACCGCCAGCACGACGGCGGCCGCGAACGGCAGCGCGTTATGGCCGAGACCTGCGAAGTGCGCGGCCGCCAGCGCGATCGATGCCACGGCCAGCGCGCCGAGCATGGCAAAGGCCGCGGCGAACGCGCCCGAGCGATACGAACCCTCGCGCATCAACCCCCACAGCGCGGCGCCCATCGCCAGATCGCCCAGTACGAACAGCGGCAGCGTCTGCCACGTCGCCCAGGCGGGGTTGCCGTAGCTCGTGAAGTACGCCCATCCCATGATGCACATGAGGCCGACCGCTGCCACGGCGGCCACGACGCGCACCGCGCCCGGGCTGGTGCCCCGGCGCAGCAGCAGAACGAAATCGACCAGCATCAGCACCCCGAACGCGATGGACCAGTACGCCTCTTCGGCGATCATCGACGACGGGTTGCTCATCGCCAGCAGGAAGCGCTCGGGTCGCCCGAGGTGCCCGAGCACGCCCAGCAGCCCGACGCCCAAGAGCGCGAGGCACGCGAGCGGGAACAGCCACGGCCGCTTCGGCTTACGATCACCGTCCGGGAAGATCGCCGCCGCCACGTACGCACCGGCCGCCAGCCCGCCCAGCGTCGTGAACAAGAACAAGGGAAACTCAGAGATCATCGTCATCATCCGTCCTCACTTGGATCCGGGCGCGGCGGACGACCCGCCGCGCCGACTCTTCCTGACAGGGCCTCAACCCTCGCACGCCGCCAGCTCGTAGTCCTCGATGCCGAAGGGGCGCGTCTCCTCGAGCGCCGCCAGGGCTTCCTCGGCGGCGGCGAAGGCCAGCCCCTCGGGCGATCCGACGACCGCACCCAGCGCTTCGAACCTTTCGCCCGACGCCGAAACCTCCTCGGCCCACAACGCCGCTTCGGCCAAGAACGTCGCATCGAGGGCAACGAACGCAACCAGCGCCTCGGCCGCTTGCGGGTAGAGCACCGCCGTCGCAGAGCGGCGCAGACCCTTCGCGTACTCTCCCAGCCACGCTGTCATATGCTCGACGACGAAGGACTGCTGCGCGCGCAACCCGGCCGCCAGCGCGCACACGTCGCCCGCGATCAGCTGCGCGAGCGAGAAACGCGCCTCGCGCGCCATGAACGCACATTCCAGCGACACGTGGTCGTCGGGTACGCGCTGCATCTTCCTCGGCTGCACGCCGCGCGCCCGATACGCGGCGCGCACGGCCAGAGTGTCCTCCTGGAACACGGTCGGCTCGCCCGTGCGGTACGGCGCCTCCCATGGAATCGCCGGCAACGCGCCGGAGCCCACCAGCACGCGCACGTGCTCGTCGCGCGCCGCCTCCAAGAGCGCGGCGCGCCCCTCCGCAGCGGCCACCTCGGACAGGAAGCGCCCGAAGCCGTGCATGGTCTCGTCGTCCTCCGCGTACTCGTCCACCGCGTCGGCCGTCGCCCCGCCTAGCAGGGCCTCGAGCACCGCCGCATCCGGAGCCGCGCCGAACAGCTTGTGGAACAGCGCGTACAGGCGCGCGCGAGCGAGCAGCAGGGCCTCGAGCGCGACGGACTCGCCCGCCGGGTCGGTCGGCGCGCTCACAGCACGACCTCGTTGAAGTCGCTGCGCTGCGCCTCGGGCGACGCGTGCAGCAGCAGGTTCGGCTGCGTGGTCGCCGCCGACGGCAGCACCGGCAGCTCGCTCACGGCGTCGCCGTGCTTCGCGCGCAGCTCGTCCACGTCGCCGAACTCGATGGCGCGCATGGGGCACGCGTCCACGCACACCGGGTTGCGGCCGTCCTCGCGCAGCGCCTTGCAGGCGTCGCATTTCACGATCATGTTCTCGTCCTCGTCGAACTGCGGCGCGCCGTAGGGGCACGTGATCATGCAATTGCGGCACACGACGCAGCAGTCGTCGACATGCTGCACCGTGCCGTCGTCGGACTTGAACATGGCGCCGGTGGGACACCCCGCCACGCAGGCCGGATCGTCGCAGTGGTTGCACGACACCGTCAGATGGAACATGCCCACCTCCGGGTACATCCCGCATTCGAAGCTTCCCACGCGCCGGGTGCGAGGGCCCGCCGCTTGCAGGTTGTGGCGGTCCTTGCACGCCACCTGGCAGGTTCGGCAGCCGATGCAGCGCTGCACGTCAACGTAGAATCCCAAGCTCATGGTTTAAGCCTCCTTGCCTTCGTACATGCCTTCGGCGACGTAGGCGGGCGTTCCCTCGGCGTCGATGCCGGCAGCCAGGAACGGGCCGCGGTCGCAGTCTTCCACCAGCGCCTCGCCGTCGTACTTCTCGATCTCGATGAGCAGGCTGTTGTACCCGTCCACCTGGGGGAAGTAGTTCGACTGCTGCCCGTCGGACAGCATCTGCTCGGATCCGCCGCGATCGACGATGCCCGCGGGGTCGCTCTCGTCGAACAGCGAGCGCACGCCGTGCGGGATGCCGACGGTGCCCGGCATCATCCCCTGCAGCGGCTGGGCGATGCGCAGCATGCGGCCGAAGTCGTTGTAGCACACCACCGTGTCGCCCGCCTCGATGCCGCGCTCCTCAGCATCCTGCGCGTTCATGAACACCGGGTTCCTGAACGCCTCCTGCGTCCACGTCATGTTGTCGTAGCAGGTGTGCGCGCGGCGCATGTAATGCGGCGTGTACGCCTGCAGAGGATAGGCGCCCTTCACCTTGGCGTCCCAGTCGGCGAACGTGTCCTGGTAGCCGCGATTGGGCACGAAGTAGTTCGCGTAGGGCTTGATGGGCTCGGGATTGAGTCCCGTGCGGTTCACGTTGTCGGCTTTGAACTGGCAGTATATCTCCAGCTTGCCCGAGCGCGACGGGCGCGGCCACGCGGTGTCGGCCACGACTACCTCGCCGTTCTCACCGATGCGCAGCTTGTCGTCGCGGTAGCCGATGTAGTTGCGCCTGTCGTCGGGCGAACGGCGCACCACGTACGAGCCGTCGGCCATGAACTGGTCGAACGAGATCTTGCCCTGCTGTTCCGGGTAGTTCGCATGGTGCTTCCGGTTGTCATCGGCCGTCCAGGTGATCACCGGCTCCCAACGGGAGAGGTCTTCGGACAGCTCGCGCATCCCCAGGAAGTAGCCCAGCCACTGGTCGTAGTTGCTCTTGGGATAGGCGTCGTCCGCGTCGAAGCCCATGCGCTCGACGATGTCGCGGCAGATGCGCTTCTCCTCGCGCGCCTCGTACATCGGCTTCACCAACGGGCGCCAAGCCAGAAGCGCGTCCTTGCGCTGCTTCTGCCCGTTGCCGTCGCCGAAGGGGCTCGGCCAGCAGAGCTCGCCCCAGCTCTCGTCGTCGTTGCCCTCCCAGTGGGTGGCCACCGGCAGGATGATGTCGGCGAACGAGGCGGTCAGTGAGTACTTGATCTCCAGCGAGATGCAGGTGTCGGCGGCGCGCATCACCTCGATGGCGGTGGGCAGGTTGCCGCGCGTCTGCATGAAGTTGCTGCACGTGGCGAACATGAGGCGCGGGTTCACCGGCATCTCGCGCGCCGCATGGTAGGTGGGCGTGTTCGCGCGCAGCTTGGTCGGATCGTCGCCCGACCCCAGGTCGTAGGGGCCCTCGGACGTGGACAAGTACTTCCCCTCGGCCAGCGAGCTCCACCACGAGTTGCCTTCGATGCAGCGGTTCGGACCGGTAGCGCCCGGCGAGCCTACCAAGTTGTCGATGTAGGCGTACTCGCCGCCCGCGTGCTGGATGAGGCGGTAGCCCGAGTCGCCGGCGTCCCACGTGTAGATGGCGGCCGAGCCGTGGCCCGACTTGCCGTAATGGCCGCCCAGCGCCGACACGGTCATGAACGCCTGCGGCAGGTTCTCGGCGCCCAGGTAGCGGGAGGCCGCGTAGCTGTGGAAGAAGATCACCTTGTTGTCCTTGGCGGCGAGCTCCGCGTACCACGTGATGTCCTCGACCGGCGTGCCGCAGATCTCGCTCGCCCACTCCGGGGTTTTCGGCGTGCCGTCGTAGGCGCCCAGGATGTAGTCGCGGTAGTTCTCGTCGGTCGTCGCATCCTCGGGCATGGTCTCGGGCGTGAAGCCCACCGTGCGCTCGTTCACGAAGTCCCAATCGATGATGTCGCCGCGCTCCCCGTCCAGACGGATCATCTCGTAGATCACGGCCAGCAAGAACGCCGTGTCGGTGCCCGGCCGCACGCGGATCCAGCGCGCGCCCAGCTGCGCGGCGGTCACGTTGTAGCTGGGGCCCACGTACACGAACCCGGTGCCGGACTCCTTTGCGTTGTTCAGCCAGTACATGCTGGAGTGCTGAGCCCAGGCGGGATTGCAGCCGTACAACACGATGGTGTCGGCGTTCGGCAGGTCGTACTTGTCGGGGCCCATCATGATATCGGGGTGGTCGCCCCAGGAGTACAGGCCCAGCGCCTCGGTCTGGAATGCCCAGCAGCCGAACGACTCGGTCTCGGTGTCGTATACCGCGCCGCCGATGACGGGGAACATGGCCGAGCCGGGCGCCCAGCGCCAGCCGTTGCAGATGACGGCGTCCTGGCCGTATTCGGCGTAGACGCGCTTCAGCTCGTCCGCGATGTAGTCGAGCGCCTCTTCCCAGCTGATGCGCTCCCACTCGTCCTTGCCGCGCAGCTCGCCGTGGGCGTTCTCGGCGCCGCCCGGCTGCCAGCTCTTGCGCTTCATGGGGTACTTGATGCGGTCGGCGTTGTACACCTGCTGGCGCAGGGACCGCCCGCGCAGGCAGCCGCGCTGCTGCGGGCAGTCGAAGCTGTCCTCGCGCGCGTCGTCGGTCTTCTGGCGGACGACCACGCCGTCCACCACATAGCCCATGTTCAGGCACATCTGATTGCAGTTCTGGTGGCAGTGGATGGGCATCCACTCGCCCGCGTCGGCCAGGATGCTGGCGTCGGATGCCACGACGTGCGCGCCGTCGGACCCGGCGGCCTGCGCAGAGCCCGTCGAGCAGCCGGACAGCCCGAACGCCGCCGTCGCCGCAGCGGCCGCCGCCGTCCCCTTCAGGAAATCACGTCGCTTCAGGCTTTTGTCGAGCAGGGACATATGCTCCCCTTTCTCCTTGAGTTGCACGGCTTCTCTCTGCTGCCGATACTAAAACCGGTGGGACGCTATGAAAAATGCCTATAATGAATTGTTCTTCATACCGGTTTTGCATAGCTTGGAAACGAGCGAAAGGAGGACGTCGTGGAACTGAGGACCCTGGAGTACTTCCTGGCCGTCGCGCGCGAAGGCAACATCTCGAACGCGGCGAAAGCCCTGCACATCACCCAGCCGACGCTCTCGCGCCAGCTGTCGTCGCTCGAGAAGGAGTTCGGGCGCGAGCTGTACACGCGCGGCCCCAAGGGCATCGAACTGACCGACCAGGGCTCCATCCTCTGCCGCTACGCGGAGTCCATCGTGGAGCTGGCGCACAAGGCCGAGGAGGACATGCTGCCCTCCGAGCGGTCGATCGGCGGCACCGTCCATATCGGGGCGGGCGAATCCCAGGCCATGGCGCTCATCGCGCAGGCCATGGACGAGGTGCGGCGCACCTACCCCGCCGTCGATTTCGCCATCCACAGCGGAACCACTGCGGAGCTGAAGGACGGGCTGGTGCGCGGGTTCTACGACGTGATGCTGGAATGCGAGATGCGCGAGCATGCAAAGATGAACGCCATGCGCCTGCCGGTGACCGACGTATGGGGCGCGCTTGCGCTGCGCGACAGCGCCGTGGGGCGGCTCGAAGGCATCGCGCCCTCCGACCTGGCAGGACAAGGCATCATCGTCTCGCGCCAGGCGCTTGCGGGAACGCTGCGCGACTGGGCGGGCGACGCGCTCGACCGGATGGATGTCGTCGCTACGTTCAACTTGCCCTCGAACGGCCGTTATCTCGTGCGTCAGGGCATGGGATGCATGCTCACCTACGAGGGCCTGTTCGACACGAGCGAAGACGGCGACCTTCGCTTCGTCCCCTTCGCCCCGCGCTTCGAGGCTCACCAGGGCCTCGTCTGGCGGTCCTCCATGCCCAACAAGCAGACGCAGGCGTTCCTCGACGCCATGGAACGCGTATGCGCGAGGCATGTGGGCGACGATGCGGGCATCTCGTAGACCGCACGCAACCGTATCGGCGTTTCCCGAAGTCCGGCAGCGGCCTGCGCGGACGCGGCGAAAGATTCTTCTCTCCCGCCCCTCCTCGCGTCGCCACGAAACCTCCATTTGACTTGGAGCCTGCTCCAAGGGGCACACTGGAACGCGACAAGACGATCGACGCATCGCATACGACGAGAGGAAACCCCATGGGAAAGAACGTCCTAGTGGTATCGGCCAGCCTGCGCCCGACCAGCAACTCGCACGCCCTCGCGCTCGCGTTCGCCGAAGGGGCGCGCGAGGCAGGTCACGACGTGGAGACGGTCAGCCTGCGCGGCAAGCGCATCGAGTTCTGCCGCGGATGCCTGGCTTGCCAAGCCGGCGCCGCATGCCCGCTGAACGACGATGCGGCCGCCATCGTGGAGCGCATCGTGGCGGCCGACGCCATCGCGTTCGCCACGCCCATCTACTTCTTCGAGATGGCTGGTCAGATGAAGACCCTGCTCGACCGCAGCAACCCGGCCTACGCTGCCGATCCTGCGTTTCGCGACGTGTACCTGCTGGCCACGGCGGCCGACGAGGACGCCCATGCGTTCGACGGGGCGACGAAGGGACTGCAAGGCTGGGTCGACTGCTTCGAGCAGGCACGCCTCGTGGGCGTGGTGACTGCCGCAGGAGTCGATGCGCCGGGCGCCATCGAGAAGCGCCTGCACGAAGTCAACCGCGCACGCCTCATGGGGTGCGGGGTTTAGGCGACGCACGGCCGCCGGCCATCTCAAGGGTTGCTTGAGGTTCTTCATGCCTCCCAAGCATGGTGAACCTTTCAATGTAGGCATTGGCCATCGGTTGAGCAGCGCGGTATGTTGATAGCAGGATAAACGGACTTCCCCACGACCTGCTAGGAGGCGCGCTATGCAAATCGCCGAAGTCGCGAAACGCTACGGAATCACGGTCGACACCATTCGCTACTACGAGCGCATCGGGCTCGTCCCCCACGTCACCCGGCTACCCAACGGCATCCGCGACTTCACCGAATACGACTGCGGCTGGGTGGAGTTCATCCGCTGCATGCGCGAATCGGGCGTGCAGATCGAGGCGCTCGTGGAGTACGTGGCGCTGTTCCAAGAGGGCGAGCACACCGCCGCCGCTCGCCTCGAGATTCTGGAAGAGCAGCGCGCGAAGCTGGTCGCGAAACTCGATGAGATGCAGGCCACCGCGAAGCGTCTCGACGCCAAGATCGCCAGCTACCGGCCGGGCAGCAAATGCTCGGACGGCGGCGGCGAATGGCTGCGCAAGGAATAGCCTCCTCTTTTCCTCACACCCTCCTCCCAACGCGAAAGGAGCGCCCCCTCCCGGCGCTCCTTTCAACGCGTCAGGGAAGGCGGTGGATACGACGTATGCGGCCCCTCCCCACATGCTATATCCCCGTCCCTTTGACGCCTCTCGCACACCCCCAGACCGTCACGGCATTTACATATGATTAAAACCATCATGGACAAAAAGGGCTGGTATTCGGTAATTCTTGCAGAGTTTTGCGGGCTTCAAAAAGTCTTAGTTACAAAAACGCCTGGTAGAGAGCGCATCCGCATCTACACGACTCATTAAAAGTGCAGATTCGGGCATGTTTTTGTCCATGACTATATTACTCATATAATGATATGGGAGGACAAGGGGCAAGAAAAGCGGCCCGAGGCCGATTAACGCTTGACGAACCTTTTTCATATCGGCCCCTTGCGTCAGGACCAGAAAGCACCTGCATGTCAAAGGTTCCACAGCGGCCTCAGCATCTCCATGCTTTTCAGGCATGGGGAAGCTTTCATTATAAGCATTGGCTATTCGGCGAGGCCGGCGGTACGGTAAGGGACGGAAACACGCACTGTTCGCACTACCCCTGTTGGAGGTCGCCATGGACACCGAAAACCGCACGAGCCGCAAGCGCAACGCGTTCGCAACCGCGTTGCTGACGACCCTCGCGTTCGCACTCGGGTTCGCCGAGTTCGTGCTGATAGGCATCGTGCCCGACGTAGCCGAAGGGCTGGGCGAGCCGCTCACGCTCATCGGCGATCTCGTGGGCTACTACGCGCTGGCCTGCGCCGTCGCCACGCCCGTCATAGCGCTCGCCACGGCGCGCGCCGCCCGTTTCAAGGTGATGGCGGCGCTGCTGGTGGTGTTCAACGCCGGCAACCTGCTCACCCTGTTCGCCGACGGCTACGCGCTGCTGCTCGTCTCGCGCGTGCTGCCCGCCGTCACGTCCGGCACGCTTCTGGCCCTCGCGCTCACCTACGTGCCCGACATCGTCGAGCCCAAGCGCGTTGCCGCGGTGCTGGGGCTCGTGCTTGCCGGTTTCTCGGTGTCGAGCGTCGTCGGCGTGCCCATCGGCACGGCGCTGGCCGGCCTGTTCGACTGGAAGGCCGCCTACGCCTGCGTGTTCGCGCTCGGCCTCGCGGCGAGCGTCGTCCTGCTGCCGACGCTGCCCCGCACTCCCGCGCATACGGGAGACGCCGCCCCCACTCTCCGCTCGCAGCTGCGCCTGCTCGCCGACAGCCGCGTGCTGACGAACATCGCCATGATTCTCGCCGGCGCAGCGTCCACCTACGTGTTCTACACCTACCTCGCCCCTATCCTTGCCGACATCGCCGGCCTCGACGCCGCAGGATCGAGCTTCGTGCTGTTGCTGTTCGGCGCGGCATGCGTGGGATCGAACCTGCTGTCGGGCTGGATTGCCGGACGCTTCGGGCTGCGCGCGCTGCCCGTCGCCTTCGCCGCCCACGCGGCGCTTCTGGCCCTGCTGGCCGTGAGTCTGCCCGCAGGCGCTGTCGGTATCGCGAACATCCTCGCGGTGGGATTGCTCATGTACGTGATGAACTCCACCGTGCAGATGCTGTTCCAGAGCGTCGCGCGCACCGACTACCCCAGCGCGCTCACGTTCTCGGCGTCGCTGCATCCCATGTCGTTCAACACGGGCATCGCGCTGGGCTCGTTCGCGGGCGGCCTCGTGATGAACGCGGGCGGGCTTCTGGCCACCGGCCCCGCAGGCGCGCTGTTCGCCCTGACCGCCGCCGCGTTGGCGCTGGCGCTCGTGCGCATGACCGCGCGTCGCAGCGTCGAAATCGCCGCCGAGGCCGCCATCACTGCCGCGGCTGTCCGCGAGTCGAGGTAGCCAGGGCCCCTTCTCCCCGTCAAACGCTGCGAAAAGGCTTCCTGTTGCACGGTGATCCATCCCGCTCGATGCCTGCGAACAACACGGCGAAGGTCTGCTCATGCACGCTTTTGTCAACCAAAATGGCCTCAAATGCCAAGAAATGGTTGACAAAAGCGTGCATGAGCGAGAAAAGCCCGCATCCCCTCGAAAACTAGCAAGCCCAGGCGCACTCCCCTGCTCAGCCCGTCGCGTCGGCAACGCCTCAGGTTGCGGGGTATTCGCGCGGAACCTCCCGCAAACGCGCATGATAGGCTATCATAGACGCAGGTGATCGGCGCGCACCCACATCCGCGCCGCACGCGATGAGAGCCGCCGGCGCGTCGCGCGAATCCCGCAATGATGCTTGGAGATACGCTTTGAGTTCGACGTTTCAAGACCTCGGCCTGTCCGAGACGACCCTGTCCGCCGTCGAGCGGATGGGTTTCACCGCCCCCACCCCCGTGCAGGAGCAAGCGATCCCGTTGGTCCTCGAAGGTCGCGATGTCGTGGCCGCCGCGACCACCGGCACCGGCAAGACGGCCGCGTTCGCGCTGCCCCTGTTCGAGCGCATCGGCCGCGCCAAGCGCCCGGGATCGCCGCGGGCGCTCGTCGTGAGCCCCACGCGCGAGCTGACCCAGCAAATCGACGCCGCTTGCACGCAGCTGGCGAAAGCGTCGAACCGCCGCATGCTCACCGTGATGGGCGGCACGAAGTACAAGGGGCAGATCGCGAAGCTCGACCGCGGCATCGACGTCCTCGTGGCCACGCCCGGCAGGCTGTACGACCTCATGGAACGCGGCGTCGTCAAGCTGCGCGACGTGGAGGTGCTCGTGCTGGACGAGGCCGACCGCATGCTGGACATGGGTTTCTGGCCCACCATGAAGAAGGTCGTGGCCGCCACGCCCTCTTCGCGCCAGACGCTGCTGTTCTCGGCGACGCTCGACCGCAAGGTCATGCAGAGCGTGTCCTCCATCTTGAAGGATCCCGCGTTCGTCGAGGTGTCCCACAAAGGCGAGACCGCCGACACCATCGACCAGTTCATGATCCCCGTCGGCCCGATGAAGAAGCCCGCGCTGCTGCGCCTCGTGCTCCAGCAGCGCGGCAGCAAGCGCGTCATCGTGTTCGCCGACACGAAGACGCGCGCCGAGATATGCACCGGCCAGCTGAAGCGTGCAGGCTTCCGCGCGGACTCCATCCATTCCGATAAGACGCAGGTGCAGCGCAAGCGGGCGCTCGAGGGCTTCAGCAAAGGTGCCATCGACGTCCTCGTTGCCACCGACGTGCTGGCCCGCGGAATCGACGTGTCGAACATCGAGTACGTGGTGAATTACGATCTGCCCGAGAGCCCCGAGGACTACGTGCACCGCATCGGCCGCACAGGCCGCGCCGGCGAGACCGGCTACGCCATCTCGTTCGTCAGCCCCGAGGCGAAGGCGCAGCTGCTCGATATCGAGAAGCTGCTGGGCGAGCGCATCCCCACGCTGGACATCGACGGCTACGACGCGACGGAGGCGGAGAAGGCGCTCGCAAGCCAGTTCGTGCCCAAGGCGACGGTGGGCAGCGCGGCGTTCTCGCGCTCCCTGCGCCGCAACGGCGCAAGCGGCTTCGGCCGCAGGCGCTAGCAAACGTTGCTAGCGGGGGTATTCCCTTTGCGGGCGGCGAGGGGCTTGCGGCGCTTCGGGGTCGTGGGTTTCGGGCAGGTACGCCTCGTGCGTGATCACCGGGAATAGGTCGGCGGGGTCGGTCGCGACCTCGCGCCCTAAAACCCTCCCGAGCTCCTCGGCGAACGCATCGGTTCCGAGATCGCGCGGACTCGCCACCACCACCTCGTCCACCAATGCCGGAAGCGGCACTTCGCACGCCAGAGACGCTGCCGCCGTCGCCGCGATGACCTTGCTGACGTTGCCGTTCATAGATCCTCCGATCCACGGGGAGACGAGCCGGCTTGCCGGCCGCCGCAAGGCGATCATAGCAAACGGCCGCATCCGCCACAAGCGCGGCGCCGTCCGAGAGAGCACGCGCCGCCCGCCCGCAGCCCGCGAAGCGCCGGCCCGTAGGACGATAGAAAGACGGCAGCCGCTTTTCTACACCATGTTCGCGAGGCGCTTGGCATGCCAGGCGTCGAA